>Ga0335082_10005645_pt1 | contig 13702 bp, 10 predicted proteins | sample Lox_Sample_41_FD_206718 | JGI IMG/M metagenome (GOLD analysis project Ga0335082, IMG submission 206718) | Soil microbial communities from Loxahatchee National Wildlife Refuge, Florida, United States - Lox_Sample_4.1 | ecosystem: Environmental > Terrestrial > Soil > Wetlands | place: USA... | reverse complement strand
CGCGGTCTCCGAGGCGATGCGGCCGGCCACCCTGGCCCTGGTGAGCGACCTCGCCCCACCCGAGCTGCGGAGGCAGGCCTTCGCCCTCAACCGGCTGGCGATCAACCTCGGGATGAGCGTCGGGCCGGCGCTGGGCGGCTTCCTCGCCGGGCGCTCGTTCCAGACGCTGTTCTGGGTGGACGGGGCGACCTCGATCGCCGCCGCCCTGCTCCTGCTCCTCTTCCCTCTCCGGTTGGCCTCGGCGGAGGCGCACGGCGGAGAGGGTCCGTCGCTCGGGGCGATCGGCGATCGCCGGCTGCTCTACGTGATCCTGGCGATGCTCCCGGTCATCGTGGTCTTCTTCCAGCACGAGGGGGCGATGCCGGTGTGGATGGTGGCGGACCTCGGACTGTCCACCTCCCGGTACGGCCTGCTCTTCACCCTGAACACGGTGCTGATCGTCTTCCTGGAGGTGCGCCTGAACTCGGCGACCTCTCACTGGAGCTCGGCCCGGGCGCTCGCCATCGGATCGGCGCTGTGCACCGTGGGGTTCGGCGCCCTGGCGGTCCTCACCAGCTACTGGGGAATCGTGGCCACGGTGGTGATCTGGACCTTCGGGGAGATGATCCTCTTCCCCTCGACCGCGGCCTACATCTCGGAGCTCGCGCCGCCGGGACGGCGGGGCGAGTACATGGGCTTCTACTCCATGACCTTCGGGATCGGCTTCACCGTGGGCCCCTGGGCGGGGCTCACCCTGCTCGAGGCCGCGGGCGGGCGCTGGGTGTGGCTCGCCTGCTTCGCGGTGGGCGGGGTGTCCACGCTGCTCCTGGCGCGGGTCCGCCCCGAAGGTCCGGCCCCGGCGATTGCCCCGATCCAGCTCGAGGGGCCGCACCCGGACGTTCCGCGCGCCCAGATCAGCTGACCGCCCGGATCCAGGCCTCCATCGACCCGGGGACGCCCGAGTCGGCCGGAAGCTCCGAGCCGGGCGGGGCGGGGACCTCCGGACGGCCGACCTCACCCCGCGCACGCCGCAGCAGGGCACGCGCTCCCCGGAGCAGCTCGCCGAACCCCGAGAGCTCCGCCTCGAACTCCAGCTGCGAGACCTGCGACCCGTCCAGGAAGCGGCGCAGCGTCAGGGGCGATTCCCCCGGCCAGTTCAGCCCCGCATCGCAGGTGGTCGCGCTCTCGACGCCCGCCTCCTCGATCCAGGGCAGGTGCGCCCGCCGGAAGTAGCCGCTGGGGTAGCAGAAGTGTCGGAGCTGGCGGCCGACCAGCGGCTCGAGCACGGCGCGGTTGTCCCGCAGCTCTCGCTGCGCCAGCTCGCGGTCGAGCGGGAAGCGATGCCGGTGGGTGTGGAGCTGCACGTCGAGGCCCTGGGTCGCCGCGGCGCGGAGCTCCTCGGCGCTGGCCAGCGACAGCCACCGGCCCTGGCGGACCGGGGCGAGATCGACGCCGAGGCTGCGCGCCAGGCGATCGGCGAGCTGCTGGCGCTCGGTCTCCGACAGGCGCTCCTCCGCGTGGCGGATCAGACGCCACATCGCCTCGGTCCGCGCCGGGCCGGGCGTCATCCGGACCGAGCCCACCATGCCCGCGCCCAGCTCGGAGAGATCGAGCGCGGGGACCGGGGCTTCCCGGAAGATCCACTGCACCAGGAGCCGGAAGACGGGGGTGCCGCTCTGCACGTGGTAGGTCGTGGCGTAGAGCGTCGCCGGGTAGCCGTGGCGCCGGAGCGCGGGCCAGGCGTGGCGGAGCGTGCCGTGGAAACCATCGTCGATGGTGAGGACCACCGCGGCAGGGGGGAGCGTTCCGGCCCGGAGGCGACGCACCGCCTCGTCGAGCGGCAGGATGGGGTAGCGGTGCAGCGCGAGCAGCCGGCGCTCGAGCGCGTCCGGTGACTGGAAGAGCCCGGGGAAGACGCGGTGCTCGTCGGCGAGCGAGGTTCCGTGCCAGCAGACGATGCGCAGCGCACGCCGGGTGAGCAGGCGCGAGAGCCCGAAGAGACCGCTGGCGCGAGCCGTGGCGAGCAGCGTCCGCTTGAGCCCCGGCCGGAGCCGTCTCACCAGGCCGGCCCGCGCCTGTCTCGCCCAGCGCGCCGCTTCGTGGAACGCCAGCGCCCGATCGCCCGGGAACCACAGGTCGGAGTGGATGCGGGGGTCGAGGGACAGCGCGCCGAAGCGGAGCAGCGTTCGCGCCTTCTGCCGGCCCGGCACGGTGTCGTCGCGGAGCACGCTCCAGACGTGCTGCAGCTCCCCGGGGACCGTCTGCCGGCAGCGGACGCCGCTCCGCCAGGCAGGCTCGGGCTCGCGGAGGCCCAGCCAGGAGTCGAGGAGCAGGCGCGGGAAGTCCACCCCGGCAGCGAGCGGGAGGTGCAGGGAGCCCCAGAATCGCGCGTTCAGCTCCAGCAGCCGGAACTCTCCGCTGCGCGCCTCGCGCCGGTACTCGAGCATCGCCACCCCGTTCCACCCGATGCGGCGCAGGACGGACAGGGCATGGGCCTCGACCTCCGGCAGGTGCACGCTCTCCCGGAAGGAGGACACGCCGCCGGTGTGCGGGACCTCGTGGAGGCGGCGGTGCGCGAACCGGGCCCGCGGCTCGCCGTCGACCAGGAGGAAGAACACCCCCACCCCCGAGCCGGGAACGTCGCCCTGCACGAGGAGGCGGCGGTAGTGAGGGAGCCAGCGGGCCAGGACGGCCCGGCCCTCCCCGGCATCACGCACCCGGAGCACCCTGCTCGGGCCGCGGTCCGTGGCATGGACCGCGTCGGCCTTGACCCACAGGGGGGCACCGAGCGCCGCCAAGTCGGAGTGCGCCGGCAGCGCACCCTCGACGACGAGGCCGGGCGGAAGGTGCGGATCCCCCTGCAGCGCGGAGAACAGGTCCGCCTTGCTGAAGGCGATCTCGAGCAGCGCCGGGTCGAGGAAGGGAAGCAGATGGCCGAGCTCCTCGAGCGCGGGGCGCATCGCGAGGAGGAAGCGCTCGGAGGGGACGATGGCCCGGATGCGGAGAGCCTGCACCGTGGCCCGGAGCCAGGGGAGGAAGTCGGCCGAGTCCGGCGGAGGGTGCACGCGGGCGCTGCGGGCGTACGCGGAGCGAAGACCGAGCGCGTCTTCCGAGCCGGCGCAGGCGTGGACCGGGTACCCGGCCCTTCCGAGCGAGCGGATCACCCCCACCGCGCCGAGCGAGCCGGCCTCGGGGACCAGTACCGGGACCGCGGCGCGGTCCAGCTCCCCTGGCGGCGGCGCTCCGCCGGGGCGATCCGGCTCACCGCCCGCACCGTCAATCCCTCGCACGTCCGCGCTCCAGGATCCGGACCAGCGCGGTCACCGACTCGTCGATGCAGGCGAAGCAGGTGTCGAAGTACGCATCGGAGAGCCCGTAGGGATCGGCCAGCACCGGCCGCGGGGGCTCGCACCAGAGTCCGAGGAGCGTCACCTGCGCCCGGGGATGCTTCCGCCTCAGCATGCGGGCCTGGTGTGGCTCCATCGCGATCAGGAGGTCGCCGGCCGTCGGGCGCACGTCCTGAGCCCGGCGCGAGACGCCGGGAGGCAGCTCGAGGCCGCGCCGGCGGGCCGCACGGTTCGCCGCCGCATCGGGGGGCGAGGCTCCATCGGCGAGCAAGCCGAACGACGACGCCTCGAGGCCGAGGGCCCGGGCGCGCGCCTCCGCATACCGGCTGCGGCAAACGTTGCCCGCGCAGACGAAGACCAGCCTGAGCACGCGGCTGGGATCGAAGCCGCGGAGACCCGAGTACCCTCCCAGCCGATGAAGCCACGAGGCCGCCTGATGACGGAACCAGGCCTGCTTCCGCCCATGGCGCTCCGTGACCCCCCTCGACCACACCGTCAGCACGCCCGTCACGTGCGCCAAGGTAGGGCAGCCGGGCGAGGGGACAAGGCACGCGCTCGCCGCGGCTGTCGGGCGGCGGACCGTCTCCCGGCACGCGAGGCCGAGCCTCCCTAGGTTGGTCGGCCGGTGGACACGCTCCTCTGCGTCGCCAACTTTCCCGCCAGCACCGGGTACGCCTGGACCTTCATCGGCCGGCTCTTCGGGTGCGTGGGCGACGAGCTCGCTCGCCGGGGGCTGCGGACGCTGGTGGCCTACCCGGAGCTCGACCGCAGGCCGGAGGCGCTGGCCGGAACCGCGGCCGAGCCGATCGCCGCCGACCTCACCCTGGACTCGGCACGCTCCCTCCGCCAGGCGCTGGAGCTGGTCCGTCGCAACCGGGTGCGAGCGGTGTGGCTCATCGACCGGCCGGCGGTGTCCCCGGCCTACCCCGCCCTTCACGCTGCCGGGGTCCGGACCGTCCTCGTGCACGACCACAGCTCCGGCGCCCGTCCCATCCCTCCCGGTGGGCGGGCCCTGGCCAAGGGCATCGCCAGCCGGATCCCGTGGCTTGCAGCCGATGCGGTGGTGGCGGTGAGCGGATACGTCGCCCGGCGGCAGCGGGAGGCCGGACGGGTTCCGCCCGGGCGGATTCACCTCGTCCCCAACCCGGTCTCCGTGCCGGAGGCGCTGCCTCCCGCTGCCGGGCTCCGCGCGCGGCTCGGCGTCGGCCCGGGACGCCGGCTGGTGGCTGGGGCCGGTCGCCTCACTCCGGAGAAGGGCTTCGCCGATCTCCTCGCCGCCGCGGATGCGCTGCCCGCCGACGTCGACCTGGTCCTCCTCGGCGATGGCCCGGATCGCCAGCGGCTGGAGTCGATCCGCGCCGGGCTGCGAACCCGAGCACGGGTCCGGATGCCCGGGCACGTCCCGGACGCAGCGGATTGCCTGGGTGCGGCCGACGTCTGTGTCGTCCCCTCGCGCTGGGAGGAGGCCTTCTGCCTCGCCGCCGCCGAGCCGCTCGCTCGCGCGCGCCCGGTGGTGGCCACCCGGGTCGGCGCCGTTCCGGAGTTGGTGCGCGACGGGGTGACCGGACTCCTGGTTCCCCCGGGCGCACCCGGAGCGCTCGCCGATGCCGTCCGCCGCCTGCTGGATGCGCCGGAGCTCGGGACCGCGCTCGGGCGCGCAGGGCGGGCGCACCTGCTCCATGCCCACGGATGGCCACGGGCCATCTCGGAGCTGGTCTCGCTCCTGGCTCCGGCGTTCGCCGCCCCGGCGGGTGTGGGACGCGGCGCACCCGTTCGCAAACGTTGACGAGGGCCCCGAAAGGCGGTCTCGTCTGCTCCCTCGCCGAACGAGAGAACGTGCATGCGCATCCCGCTCGTGGTGTTCCTCGCCCCGCTGACGCTGCAGCTCGCGTGCTCGACCGAGGGGCCGATCCAGAACGTCGGGCCAAGGCTGACGATCACCCCCGCGACGGTGAGCGTGGAGACCGGAGCCGATCCGATCCCGCTCACGGCCGGAGCCGAGAACGGGAACCTCACCGGGACGGTGACCTGGTCGATCCTCAGCGGATCGGCAGGGACGCTCGACGCGACCACCGGGACGAGGGTGAACTTCGTCCCCTCCGGACTGGGGACCAGCGGCGGGGCGGTGGTGGTGCAGGCGACGGCGACCGTGACCAGCGGATCGAGCAGCAGCTCCAAGGCGGGGAGCGCGGCGGTCACCGTCGTTCCCTCGACGCACGGCCGGATCCGCATGGGCATCGACCCGGGCGGGATCGATCCCCAGAAGGGGGCGGCCTGGGTCGACGTCACCGATGGCCTCTCCAAGACGACGTTCGTCACCTCGGTGACCACCACCATCCGCAGCCCGATCCTCGATGCTGGGACGTACCGGGTGACGGCCGACGCGGGGATCGCCATCGCCGGATCGGTCGTGGACTCGGTCTATGACGGGACCGTCCAGTTCGACGGAGGGACGCCGGCGCGCTCGCTCGACGTCCCGGTGAGGCCGAACCAGGAGACCGGGATCGCGGTGCGGTTCGCGCTGCGCGGCGGCCAGGGGCGGCTGTGGCTTCCCGCGAGCGACAACGTCCGCGGATACACCGAGACGGAGCTGGTCATCGAGCACGACGGACAGACCGGATTCCTCGCCGCCGGAGGGCGCGCCGTCGCCTTCGACGCCGACGGGAACCTCTGGGCGACGTTCTCCGACGGCACCGTCCGCCAGTACGCGCCGGAGTCGCTGGCGAGCCCCAGTGCCACGCCGGCGAAGACGGTGGCGGTGAACGATCCCACCGGGATCGCGATCAGCGGGAACACCGTCCTGGTGGCGAGCTGCGGCGACGGCAAGGTCTACCAGTTCCAGCGAACGGACCCCGCCCCCGCCCCGACCGGCTTCATCACCGGCGGCGTCACCTGCCCCTGGGGAATCAGCTACGACAGCGGCGGCACCGGGAAGGTGTGGGTGACCCAGCACTCCGGCGCGAACGGCCACGTCTTCCGCTACCCGGCGACCGGCGGCGCCATCCCCGAGGCTGGGATCGGAACCGCGGTCAACGACGCGTACGGGGTGGCGATCGACGTCGCGGGGAACGTCTGGGTGAGCAGCTGCGCGCAGAGCTCGATCCAGCGCGTCCACCCCACCCCGGCCGACACGGCCATCGGGCCTCCCCTCTTCACGGACTTCGCCTGCTCGGGCGGGCTCGCCTTCGACAAGGCGGGGACGTTGTGGGTGGTGTCCCAGGGGAACACGGGGAACCCGAACGGGAACCTCATCTCGATGACCCAGCTCCAGGACGGAGGGGTGGCCTCCACCGGCAGCATCCAGCTGAGCAACCTGAGCCAGGTGAGCTTCGGCGGGCTCGCGTTCGATCCCGCGGCGGCGGGGCTGCCGGTCCACCAGTAGGCGCGGCACGCCGTCTTCCGCGCGGACGCCCCTCTCGGCTGTCCGCCGGTCGACAGGACGGTTGCCGCCCGGCGTGACGAGGCACACCTCGTCCGCACCATGCCGGGGCGACCCATCGCCGGAACGAGATGATCCGCGGCCTGCGGATCTGGAAACGGCCGCTCGCGCTGGCGCTCTCGCTGCTGGCGGTCTGGGCTCTCTGGCTCGCGCTGAGCAAGGCCCGGGAGATCTTCCTCCTCGGCTTCCTGGCCGTGCTCATCGCGACGTTCTTCTCCTTTCCGGTGGGCTGGCTCTCCCGGGTGATGCCCAGGGCGGCGGCGGTGGTCCTCACCCTCCTTCTGACCCTCGGGGTGATCGGCGGAGTCGTCGCCCTCGCCGCGCCGGTGGTGGTCGAGCAGGGGAAGCAGCTGGGCGAGGGACTGCCGGACGCGACCCGCAAGGCCGAGCGCTGGCTCAGGCAGGCCCAGCGCGACCGGACGGTCCGGCAGCTCACCAATGGCAAGGACGTGGCGGGGATGGTGAAGTCCAAGGTCCCCGACGCGGTCGAGACCGTGGCCACGATCACCCCGGGGGTGCTGGAGCACGTGGTGGAGCTGATCTCCACCGTGGTCCTGCTCCTCGTCCTCGGCGCCTTCCTGGTCTACTGCCCGTCCCTCTACCAGCGCGGCATCCGGGCCATGCTGCCGCGCAGCTTCGAGGCGGATTTCGAGGAGCTGTGGAGGCGGCTCGGGCAGGGGCTGCGAGGCTGGGTGGGCGGGACGGTGGTGGCGATGTTCCTGATGGGCTCGGTCACCGCCGTGGGCCTGCTCGTCTGCGGGATCCAGGGCTGGTTCCTGCTCGGTCTGCTCACCTTCTTCGGAACCTTCGTGCCCTACGTCGGTGCGGTCTCCAGCGCCGTGCCCGGGCTGCTGGTGGGCCTGGCGCAATCACCGCATCACTTCTTCCTCGCGCTGGGCGTCTACCTGGGGGTGCACGTCATCGAGGGCTATCTGGTCCAGCCCTACGTGATGCGCCGCGCGGTGGAGGCGAATCCGGCGCTGCTCCTCTTCTTCCAGGCTCTGATGGGCGCCCTGTTCGGGCTGCTCGGCCTGATGGTCGCGACGCCGCTGCTCACCGTCATCCAGATCGTGGTGACCACCCTCTGGATCGAGGGACGGCTCCACAAGCGACCGCCCTCGCAGGAGCCTCCCCAACCCGAACGCCCGGCCGTCTCGGAGTCGACCGCGGGCGCCCTGCACTAACGGGTGCGGTTTCCGGGCCGCTGGCTCGCGGGAAGCGCTGGCTTCACCTTGAAGTTCAGCCCGTACTGGCGAGCGCAGAAGTTGGAGCAGAACCATCCGGCCAGCGGATCCAGGACCGCGCCGGCGAGGAAAAGCGCCTCTCCCGTCGTGGCGGGGATCACGGTGCGACACCACTGGCACGCGGTGCCCTCGACCTCGGTCTCGCGCCGGTGACGCCTCAGGAAGCCGAACATGGTGGCGGGAGGCTGTCCCTCGCCACCGGGGTCCGCAAGCTGCCAGCCAGACACGGCTGCTCACTCGTCGACGGTGTCCTACTGCTCGCGATCGGATCTCGGGCCGCCCCGCTCGCGCAGCCAGCCGATCCCGGCCCGCACGCCCAGTGCGATCGCGACCAGGGCCAGCAAGCGAAGTCCCAGCGGCCTGGCCGCGAGCAGGACGAGGAGGCCGACCAGGATGGCTGCGGCGAGCCCGACCGGCTGTCCGGGGATGCCCCGTTCCCGGGCGGCGACGTCGCGGGCGATCTCCTCCCCGAGCGCCTGGCGCGCCTCGTGGAGCCGCCGCGCGCTCTCCAGCTCCCTGGCGCGGCCGAGTCGCACCCTCTCCTCTCCGGCGGCCTCCTCCTCGCGGTGCCTCGACCAGAGGTCGGCGTTGAACGCGGCGACCTCGGCGGTGTCGAGCGCGTTGCCGCACTGGCACCGGGTCGTCCCCGGGCGCGCATCGACGCTGCAGCGGGGACAGCGAACGAAGGGCTGGGCCGCGGTGGGAGCGACCAGCTCGAGCGCCGGCTCGAGCGGAGGAGCGAAGCGGTCCAGTCCGGCGGAGTGGACCTCGGGAATGGCCGCGGAGGCCTCGAGCACCTGGAAGCGCTCGCCGGTGGCCGAACGCCCGGGCTCCGCCGGTGACCGGCGCGGGCGCTCGAGGCGGCTGAACCGGCCGAGGAACCTCACCGGGGCTCCGGACGCGATGCCGGCCGGGTTCGGTCCTTCGCCCAGTCGCGGATCCGGGCGATCTCCTCCCGCAGGGTGACGGCGAGGGGCACGGTCTCGCCGATGGCCTGCAGCAGGTGGGCATCGGTGAGATCGGTCCGGGCGTGGAACGCAGCATGGAGGCCCTCGACGACCAGCTGTTCCAGCTCGGCGCCGCTGAACTGCTCGGCGCGGGCAGCGAGCCCCGACAGGTCGAAGCGCTCCGGAGGGCGGCTCCGTCGTGCGAGGTGAATTCGCAGGATCTCGGCGCGCTCGGCGAGCCCCGGCAGATCGATGAAGAAGATCTCGTCGAACCGCCCCTTGCGGAGCAGCTCCGGCGGAAGGCCCTCGACCCGGTTGGCGGTGGCGACGACGAATACCGGAGCGGTCTTCTCCTGCAGCCAGGTGAGGAAGGTGCCCAGCACACGGGCGGTGGTGCCTCCATCGCTGACGTTCGAGGAGGCGGAGCCGGAGAGGGCCTTGTCGATCTCGTCGAGCCAGAGCACCGCCGGCGCGGCGCTCTCCGCGACCCGGATGGCGCGCCGGAGGTTCTCCTCGCTCGAGCCGACGAGGCCGCTGAAGACCCGGCCCATGTCCAGCCGCAGCAGGGGGAGCGACCACTGCGAGGCGATGGCCTTGGCGGTGAGGCTCTTCCCGCAGCCCTGCACGCCGAGGAGGAGGAGCCCTCGCGGCTCCGGAAGCCCGAAGGCGTGCGCCTCGGCGCTGAACGCCCGCGCCCGCCGGTGCAGCCAGTCCTTGAGATTCTGCAGCCCACCGACGGCCGCCAGGGCGTGGTCCACCGGGTAGTACTCGAGCAAGCCGCTCTTGCGGATCACCTGCCGCTTCTCGTCCATCACCCCCTGGATGTCGGTCGCGTCCAGCCGGTCGTCCTCGGCGATGGCCTTGGCGAAGGCGTTCTCCGCCTCCTGCAGGGTGAGCCCCAGCGCGGCCTTGACCAGCGCCTCGCCTTCCTCGCGCTTCAGGTCGACGGTGATCCGCCCGTCCTTGCGGAGGACGCCGACGATGTCCCGGAGCAGCTCCGCCAGCTCGGCGAAGGTGGGGAGCGGGACGTCGAGGACCGCCATCTCCTTCTCCAGCTCGACCGGCAGCTGGAGCACCGGGGAGAGGAGGAGCAAGGTCGTGTAGCTGCTCTTCAGCGACTGGCCGAGCTCGCGCAGCGCGCGCACCAGCCGGCGATCCTCCAGCCATCCATGGAGATCCTTGAGCACCACCAGGGCAGGCTCCTGGAGCCCACGGAGCGCGTTCAGCGCCGCCAGGGGCTCCTCGGTCGCGCTCGCCAGGGGTACGCCCCGGGTCTCGTCCAGCCGGTGGAGGCCCCGGACCGCCGACCAGCCGATGAGCGACTTGCCGTGTCCCTGGGCGATGCCCCGCAGCAGGTCGTCCACCCTGGCCTCCTCGGAGGACACCAGGTAGACCAGCGGGTAGCGGGCACGGATGAGCGTGTCGAGCTCGCCGACGAAGCGGGGGCGGCGCGGCGGAGGGACGGGACGCTCGGCGGTCTGCGGCACGGACGTCCAGCATAGACGACCGTGGTGGTCGGGAACTTCGCCTGCCCTTCCCCGATCGCCTGTTGAAGACCTGACCACATCTCGCTACCCAGACCGGCAGGATGGAGACCGACATCCTCATCGTGGGCGCGGGGCCGGCGGGAGCGGCGGCGGCGGTGCGCCTCGGCCAGCTGGGAGTCAGAGACGTCCTGCTGGCCGATCGCGACCACTTCCCGCGGGACAAGACCTGCGGCTCGGGGCTGTCACCTTCGGCGCTGCACGTCGCGGAGGCGCTGGGGATCGGCGCGGAGCTCCGGGCCCGGGCGTATCCGGTGGTCACGGTTCGGTTCGTGACCCCCGGGGGAGAGGAGATCCGCGCCCCGGCGAACTCGGCGGCCGTCATCCTGCTCCGGCGTGAGTTCGACGACCTGCTCGTGCAGCGAGCCCGCGCGCTGGGAGTCCAGTTCCGCCACGGATTTCGCGCCACGGAGGAGATCTCGGAGAACGGCCGGGTCGTGGGCGTCCGCGATCTGTCCGGCAACGAGATCCGCGCCCGGATCGTGCTCTTCGCCGACGGGGCCAACTCGCTCTTCTCTGGCGACGACCGGGAGCGCCGTCACATCGACGCGCTGATGGGCTGGTGGGAGGGCCCGGATTTCGAGCCCGGCCGGCTGGACATGATCTTCGACCGGGCGCTCTCGCCGCTCTACGGCTGGCTGTTTCCCGAGACCCCCACCCGGGTCAACATCGGCATCTGCGTCGACGCGCAGGACGAGTACGGGCGCAAGGTGGGTCGGGACCTGCGGGCGACGTTCCAGGAGTTCCTCGGCCGGCACTACGCCGGCCTGCTGAAGGGGGCACGGCAGCTCGGCGGCTGGAGGGGCCATCCCATCGTCCACACCACCTGGATCGCCAACCTGACCCGGCCCGGGGCGCTCCTGGTCGGTGAGGCGGCGCGGCTGACGCACAATGGAACCGGCGAGGGGATCAGCCAGGCGATGCAGTCCGGGATCTTCGCCGCGGAGGCGGTGGCGCGCGTGGTGCGAGGCGAGACCAGCGAGCCCGCCTCCTGGCGCCGGTACGTCTGGGCGCTCCGGCGGCGGTTCACGCTCGGATTCGTCGCCGGTCACGTGCTGCGGGACATCGTCGACTCCGAAATGCTCGACCGCCTGGCGCGTACGTACAACAGCGCTTCCTTCCAGCGGTCGATTCACTGGCTCATGGGAGCGGCGCTGACCGGGACCACGTCCCAGGAGGCGCCAGCGGCGTATGTGCGTCAGGGGATCGAGGAAGGTGCGAAGCGATCGAGCGGCGAGTCACCGCTGGCCTGAGCCTCCACGCCCGTTCCCGGGATCGCCCGGGGCCGTGCTCACCCTCGTGGCGCTCCTCTCCCCGGCCGTCCTCGCCGCCGAGGCCGCACCGGAGACCTGGGCCATCGAGCACGTGCGCATCGTCCCCGGCCCGACCGCCCAGGCGGTCGAGGACGGGACGGTGGTGGTCGCCGGCCGGAGGATCGCCGCCATCGGACCGGCGGCCAGGGTCCAGGTCCCTGCGGGGGCGCGGCGCGTTCCTGGCGGGGGAGGAACCGTGCTCCCCGGCTACTGGAACGTCCACGTCCACTTCACGGACGACCGCTTCAGCGATGCGGTCCACCGCCCCGACGAGGCGCTGAGCCAGGCGTGTCGCGACATGCTGACCTCGCACGGGTTCACCACCGTGGTCGACCTGGGCTCGTTCCCGGAGAACACCGGCCCGCTGGTCCGGCGCGCGACCTCGCTGGACTGCCCGCGGATCCTGACCACCGGGCTGCCCATGTACCCGGTGGACGGCGTCCCCATCTACGTTCGCAAGGCGCTGGGAGAGGAGCTCGCGGCGTCCCTGCCCCAGCCGAAGACTGCCGAGGCCGCGGCGACCATCGTCCGCAAGGACGTTCGCCTCGGCGCCCGCGGCGTGAAGCTCTTCGTCGGGACGTGGCTCGGAGGCGGGCGCAACGGGCTGATGGATCTGGCCGTGGTGACGGGCGCGGCGGCGGAGGCCCACCGGCACGGGCTGGTCGTCTTCGCCCACCCCGAATCGGCGAGGGGGATCGAGAACGCCATCGAGGGGGGAGTGGATGTGCTGGCCCACACCACGCCCGACGGAGGCAGCTGGAGCCCCGAGCTGGTGAAGCGGCTGCGCGGCCGCGGGATGGCGCTCTCGCCCACCCTGAGCCTCTGGCGAGTGGAGATGGAGCGGGCCGGCCTCCCGGCGGACGTCCAGGAGCGCTTCATCCGCTCGGGCGCCGAGCAGCTCCGTGCCTTCGCGGCGGCCGGCGGCGAGGTCCTCTTCGGAACCGACGTGGGCTACATCCCGGAGAAGGACGCCGACGAAGAGGTCGGGCGCATGGCCGGCGCGGGCATGGACTGGCGGGCGATCCTGGCCAGCATGACCCTCGCTCCGGCACAGCGGATGAAGGACGGCCGGCGGGGGAGGCTGCGGGCGGGTGCCCCGGCGGATCTGGTCCTGGTGGACGGCGACCCCGCGGCGGACGTCCTGGCGCTCACCCGGGTGCGCAGGACGTGGGTGAGCGGGAGATCCGTTTTTTCCAGGTAGTCCGGACCCCTGCCCTCGCAACCTCCGCCAAAAACTTGGGGTGTCGCTACAGACCGGTAGTCTGGTGGCGGTCGATGTACGGGAGGAGCAGTCGGTGGACGACCTCGACAGGGCGCGGCTTCAGGACTTCTACGACGAGCTGGAGCGGTTCCGGGCGGTGTTCGCCAAGGCGCAGGCGCTCATCACCCCGATGATCGGCGAGGACGCCGCACGCCTGGACGCGATGGGCAAGGCGATCCGGAAGCTGTACGGCCCGGCGGTGGAGCCGCTGATGGCGCACGTGGACGAGGTCCTGTCCCACGCCCGCCGGATGACCGAGCCGCTTCCGGAGAACCCCTTGCACCGCGCGTTCGAGCGGAGGACCGGAGCGGATCGCCGGCGCGCCGACCGCGCCCAGTTCGGTCCGTCGTTCCGCGCGCCTGCCGGGGCCTCGATGCCGGTCGTGGAGTCGGTTCCCCTGCCCGCTCCGGACCGGCGCCCGAGCGACGCCGAGCTGCCGACGCTGCGCACCCGGGCGCTCCGGAGCCGCGACGTGCCGCTGCCGGAGCCCCGCTCCGCTTCGAAGGGGAGTCACCCCGCCGAGGAGGAGAGCCCGGCCCGGGCGGCGCTCCGCGGGTTCGTGGCGAGCAGCACCGATCCGCGCCCGCCCCGCCCGCCCACGCTCTCGCACGGGACGGTCGCCCCTTCC
>Ga0335082_10005644_pt1 | contig 13702 bp, 9 predicted proteins | sample Lox_Sample_41_FD_206718 | JGI IMG/M metagenome (GOLD analysis project Ga0335082, IMG submission 206718) | Soil microbial communities from Loxahatchee National Wildlife Refuge, Florida, United States - Lox_Sample_4.1 | ecosystem: Environmental > Terrestrial > Soil > Wetlands | place: USA: Florida... | reverse complement strand
CGCCGATCACCTTGCCCAAAGTCGTGAGATCGGGCGTGACGCCGAAGATTCCCTGGGCGCCCCGCGGCCCCACGCGAAAGCCGGTCATCACCTCGTCGAAGAGAAGCACCGCCCCGTGCTTCGTGCACAGCCGGCGAAGCGCCTGGATGAATTCGTCCGAGGGGCGCACGAAATTCATGTTGCCGGCCACCGGCTCGAGCACGACCGCGGCGATGTCCTTGCCGTGGCGCGCGAACGCGTCCTCGGCCTGCTGCGGATCGTTGTAGTCCAGCACCAGCGTGTGCGAGGTGAGCTCTGCGGGCACGCCGGCCGACGTGGGATTGCCGAACGTGAGCGCGCCGGAGCCTGCCTTCACGAGGAGGAAGTCGCTGTGGCCGTGGTAGCAGCCCTCGAATTTCACGATGACCGCGCGGCCCGTGTAGCCGCGCGCGAGGCGAAGGGCGCTCATCACGGCTTCGGTCCCGGAGCTCACCAGCCGGACCTGTTCCATCGAGGGCATGCTCGCGGCGATGAGCTCGGCCATCTCGAGCTCGCGCGCGGTGGGCGCGCCGAACGACAGGCCCTGGCGCGCGGCGGCCACAACGGCCTCGACCACCGCCGGATGCGCGTGCCCGAGGATCAGCGGCCCCCACGATCCGACGTAGTCGATGTACTCGCGGCCATCCTCGTCGGTCACGCGCGAGCCGCTTCCTTCGCGGAAGAACACGGGCGTGCCGCCGACGGCGCGGAAGGCGCGCACCGGCGAATTCACTCCCCCCGGAATCAGTTGTTGCGAGCGCTCAAAGAGCTCGCTGCTTCTGCGCCCCACGTTCCTCCCCCTGGTTTGCCTCGAACAGATCCGAGAATGCGCGCGCCGCCGCGCCGATGTCGGGCGCGGAGAAAAGCGCCGTGATGACCGCGAGCATGTCGGCTCCCGCGCGCAGCGCCTCGCCCGCGTTTTCGAGCGTGACGCCGCCGATGGCCGCCACGGGCAGGCCCGAGACGCGGCGCGCCTCGGCGAGGCTCGCGAGCGCGGCGCGCACCGCCTGCGGCTTGGTCGCCGATGCGAACACGCTGCCGATCCCCACGTAGTCGGCGCCCTGAGCCGCCGCGGCGCGCGCGCGCGCGGGCTCCGAATAGCATGAGACGCCGATGATCCCGCGCGGCAGGGCCTTGCGCGCCTCGGCCACCGCCGGGTCGTCGCGGCCCAGGTGCACGCCGGCCGCGCCGCAGGCGCGGGCGAGCTCCACGGAATCGTTCACGATCAGTGGAACGCCGAAGGAATCGCACAGCGCGACCAGGGCCTTCGCCTGCTCGAGCGCGAGCCCCGGCGGAGCCGATTTCGCCCGGTATTGCACGAGCGCGGCACCGCCCTCGAGGCAGCCTTCGACGCGGGACAGGAGCTGCGACGTCTGCGCGCACTCGGGCGTGATCGCATACAGGCCCCTCAATCGATGGCGCACGTCACTTCTCGTCGTCTCCCGCGTCGCGCGCCCAGAACAGGCGATCGGGCAGGTGTTGGCCCATGCCGGGACGAAACGCGTGCGCGAGCGCCTGCCACGTGTAGTCCTGCGCCTCGTACACCGCGTCGCCGATGTCGAGACCGCGCGCGAGGTTGGCCGCGAGCGCCGAGGCGAGCGTGCAGCCCGATCCGTGGTAGCTGCCCGGAAGCCGCTGCCACGTGTCCGCGCGCAGCACGCCGCCGCGGTGGTAGAGCGTATTCACGACGTCGGCGGTTGAATCGTGGGTGCCCGTGACGAGAACGTATTCGCAGCCGCTGTCGAGCAGCGCCTGCGCGCATTCGGCGAGGTTCGCATCGTCGTTCTCGTCCTCGCCCGCGAGGCGCTTCAGCTCCGGGATGTTGGGCGTGACCACGGTGCTCTGCGGCACGAGCAGCTCGCGGATCGCGGTCACCATGTCGTCGCCGGCGAACTCGTCGCCTCGCCCCGAGGCGAAGACGGGATCGAGGACCAGCGGGACGTCGGGATAGTCCGAGACCACCTCGGCGACGACGGTGACGATCTCGGTGGACCCCAGCATGCCCATCTTGAACGCCGCGACGGGCATGTCCTCGAGGATGCAGCGCGCCTGGTCGGCCACCCAGTCCGGATCGATGGCGAGGAAGGAATCGACGCCGGCGGTGTCTTGAACGGTGAGCGCAGTGACCACAGATAGCGGATAGCAACCCATGCTCGCGAGCGCGAGGAGGTCGGCCTGAAGCCCCGCGCCGCTCGTGGGATCGCTTGCCGCGAACGTGAGGACCGCTGGAAGGGAAGGGGTGGTTTCGTTCATGGAAGGCCGCGAGCGAGGGGTTACACTTGAAACCCGGCCCGCGTTGCGCGCGCCAACCGGGGGTCCTACGATGGGTCTGAATCAGCGCGCGCAGGCGTTGCTCCCGCATTCTACTCAACCGCCACCGCGTCCGCCTATGTCCTCCACCGCGACACAAGTCCGAACCCTCAAGTCCTGGCGCTGCCTCGCCTGCGGCCTCATCTACGACGAGGCCGAGGGTTGGCCCGACGACGGCATCGCGCCCGGGACCCGCTGGGAGGACATCCCCGCCGGCTGGTGCTGCCCCGAATGCGGCGCCCGCAAGGAGGACTTCGAGATGGTTGAATTCTAGCTTGCAGCGCCATTTCGAAAGTGCTTTAGGAGAGAGAACTTAGCAATTGTTTTGGCAGTAAAAAGTTGTTTTGGCAGGACAAATGGAATAATCTGCTTTCCCTATAGAGAACGCGGCACGATGCGGCTCTGGGACGAGGGGAAGCTGGCAGAAGCGAACGGCCCGGGACCGCGGCCCGCCGGATGCGCGGGCACCCTCGCTCCCGCATTTGCCGACAACGAGATCGAGAGAGCGCTTGGCGGATTCCAAGAACCTCACGGGCGTGCGCGTGATGGTCATCGACGACAGCAACACGATCCGGCGAAGCGCGGAGATATTCCTCATGCAGGCAGGCTGCCAGGTGATCCTCGCCGAGAACGGATTCGACGCGCTCGCCAAGATCGCCGACCACCAGCCCGACCTCATCTTCGTCGACATCATGATGCCGCGGCTGGACGGCTACCAGACCTGCGCGCTCATCAAGAAGAACGGCAAGCACCGCGCCACGCCGGTGATCATGCTCTCCTCGAAGGACAGCCTCTTCGACCGCGCGCGCGGCCGGATGGTGGGAAGCGACGAGTACCTCACCAAGCCCTTCACCAAGGAGAGCCTGTTGAAGGCGGTGGAGTCGCACCTCGCGCAGCGCAGCACCGCGTGAACACAAATCTCAGGAATGGAGTGACCTAGGAACATGGCGATCAAGAAAATCATGGTGGTGGACGACTCGCCCACCGAGCGCGCATTCATGGAAGGCGTCCTGCGAAAACGCGGCTACGAAGTGCTCCTCGTGGAAAGCGGCGAGACCGCGATCGAGCGCGCCAAGAGCGACCAGCCCGACCTCATCCTCATGGACGTGGTGATGCCGGGACTCAATGGCTTCCAGGCCACGCGCGCCATCACGCGCGAGGACAGGACCAAGCACATTCCCGTGATCATCTGCACGACGAAGGACCAGGAGACCGACAAGATCTGGGGCCTTCGCCAGGGAGCCAAGGACTACGTGACCAAGCCGATCAGCGAGAACGACCTTCTCGAGAAGATCAAGGCGCTGGGATAACCGATGGCGCGGCGCACCGGCCTTCGCGAGTTCCAGCTCTCCGTTGCGGAGCGCATCCGCACGGCGGCTTCGCGCGCGGCCCTCTCGTCGAAGCTGGGCTTCCAGGTCGGCGGCGAGAACTGGTTCGTGGCCCTGCACCAGGTGAACGAGGTGATCCCCGTTCCGCCGACGGTCCAGGTCCCGCTCACTCAGCCCTGGTTCCGCGGCGTGGCGAACGTGCGCGGCAACCTCTACAGCGTGATCGACTTCTCCGCGTTCGTGGGCGGCGAGCCGATCCCCGCGGGCGTCGAGCGCCGCGTGATCCTGGTCTCCGACCGCCTCGTGGCGGGCGCGGGGCTGCTCGTCTCGCGCATGCTGGGGCTTCGCAGCCCCGAGCAATTCACGGCCGCGCCCCGGCCGTCCAACGCGCCGCCGTGGGTGGCGGCCGCATACACGGACGCCGGCGCGACGCGCTGGCTCGAGCTCGATTTGCCCGCCCTCGTTCGCGAGCAGCGGTTCCTGGAAGTCGGCGTGTAGGAGAACACGACCCATGGCAAAAGCACAGTCGAAACCCAAGTCCTCGTTCGGCGATTTCTTCAAGCGCCTCGGCGGCGGCGGATCCAAGCCCAAGGCCGCGGCCCGTCCCGGCTCGGGTTCGGTCGCCTCGTCGACAATGACGAACATCCGCGCCGTGGGCGAGACGCGCCCCGGGACGCGCCCGGCCAAGGCCGCCAAGCCCGAGTCGGGCGGCTCCGCGATCGCGGGCTTCCGCGTCCCGTTCATCGGCGACCGGCCGATCACCTCGCAGATGCAGATCCTGGGCGTGGCGGCGGCGCTGCTGCTGCTGCTCACGGCCGGCGCCGTGTACCTCGACACGACGACGCGCACGCGCAACGCGACCTACGTGTCGATCGCATCGCAGATGCAGTTCCACACCCAGCGCCTCGCGAAGGCCGCGGGCCTCGCCGCGCGGGGCCAGCAGGGCGCGTTCCTGCAGCTGCAGGACAGCCGCGACGAATTCGCCCAGTACCTGAAGACGCTGCAGGAGGGCGGCTTCGCGTTCGGCGTGAACGTCCCGGCCGCGAGGCAGAGCGACGCCCTGCAGAGCCGCGTGGAAGACGTGGCCAAGCGCTGGCCCGGCAGCGCCGCGGCGGCCACGACGATCCTCAACGCGCAGAAGGACCTGGTGGCCCTCGCGCAGAACGTCGCGCAGGTGCGCTCCGGCGCCGACGACCTCGCCACCGAGACGCAGGAGCTCACCGGCCTCATGCAGCAGTCGGGCTCGGCCCCGGGCCAGGTACTGCACGCCAGCCGCATCACGTTCCTCGCCGAGCGCCTCGGCCGTGGCGCGGCGGAGATCCTGGGCTCCGAGGTGATCGACCCCGAGGTGCCGTTCCTCATCGGCAAGGACACGAACGAGACGCGCACGCTCATCCAGGCCCTCGAGGCCGGCAACGAGGCCATGGGGATGACCGCGGTCCGCGACCCCGATTCGCGCGCGAAGCTCGCCGACCTCAAGAAGACCTTCGCCAAGTTCGAGCAGAACGCGGGCCCGATCCTTCGCGAGCTGCAGAAGCTCATCTCGGCCCGCCAGGCCGGCGCGCAGCTTCAGGCCGCGAGCGAACAGCTGCAGGCCGCGGTGCAGGCGCTGCAGGCCACGCTGCAGGAGGAGACCTCGAACCTCTCGCTCGTCGCGATCGCCGTCTTCGGCACGCTCCTCGTGATCGTTCTCGCCCTCACGGCCTTCGCGTTCCTCGCCGACTCGCGGCGCAGCGCCACCGACGCGGAGGCGGAGAACAAGCGCAACCAGGAGGCGATCCTGCGGCTGCTGAACGAGATGGGCGACCTCGCCGACGGCGACCTCACCGTGCGCGCGCAGGTGACCGAGGACATCACGGGCGCCATCGCGGACTCGATGAACTACACAATCGACGAGCTGCGAACCCTGGTGACCGGCGTGAACAACGCGGCCATCCAGGTGACGCAGAAGACGGCGCAGGCGCAGTCGATCTCGGCCGAGCTCCTGGGCGCCGCCGAGCGCCAGTCGAAGGAGATCGAGGAGACGACCGCGCAGGTGTTGCAGGTCTCGCGCTCGATCTCCGAGGTGTCCTCCACCGCCGAGGAGGGCGCCCGAGTCGCCCAGCGCTCGCTCGCTGCCGCCGACAAGGGGCGCGCGGCGGTGCAGAACTCGATCTCGGGCATGAACGACATCCGCGAGCAGATCCAGGAGACGTCCAAGCGCATCAAGCGCCTGGGCGAGAGCTCGCAGGAGATCGGCGAGATCGTGGAGCTCATCTCGGACATCACGGAGCAGACGAACGTGCTCGCGCTGAACGCGGCCATCCAGGCGGCGTCGGCCGGCGAAGCCGGGCGCGGCTTCTCGGTGGTCGCGGAAGAGGTGCAGCGCCTCGCCGAACGCTCGGGCGAGGCGACCAAGCAGATCGGCGCGATCGTGAAGACGATTCAGGCCGACACGCAGGATGCCGTCGCGGCCATGGAGAAATCGACAATGGGCGTGGTGGAGGGCGCGAAGCTCTCCGACGCCGCGGGCCAGGCGCTTTCCGAGATCGACTTCGTGACGAAGAACCTCGCGCAGCTGATCCAGGCGATCTCGCAGGCGACGAACACGCAGGCGAACGCCACGACGCGCGTGGCGCAGAACATGCAGGAGATCCTCGAGATCACGCGGCAGACGACGCGCGGCACGCAGCAGGCGGCCGGCTCGATCCGCGACCTGGCCGCGGTGGCCCAGGAGCTCAAGAGCTCCGTCTCGGGCTTCAAGCTGTAGGCGCGGACGACGAGCGAAAGGCGCGAGACAAGGGACATGGCGGCGAATCCGGCGACCGACTTCGATCTCGGACCCCTCACGTGGGTCAAGACGGAGATCGACCACTCGCTCAACCAGGCGCGCGAGAACCTGGACAAGCTCGCGGCCAATCCCGCGGACCGGGCGCCGGCCAAGTACATCCTCACGCACCTTCACCAGGCCACCGGCGCGCTCGCGATGGTGGGCCTGGGCGCGGCCACGCGCTTCAACGAGGAGCTCGAGAAGCTGGTCGCGTACCTCGAAGGCGAGGACGCCGCGCGGCTGCCCGGATCGGTGGCCGTGGCGAAGAAGGGCATCTCGGCGCTCTCCGCGTATCTCGACACGCTGCTCGCGGGCCAGGCCGATCACCCGATGCGGCTGCTCGCGCCGTACATCGAGCTCAACCGCACGCGCGGGCAGGTCGACGCCAACGAGGGCGACCTCTTCTACCCGGACCTGGGCGCGCCGCTTCCGCCGCTGCCGGCGGGCGAAGCGCTCGACGATGCGGTGCTCGCCAAGGCGCTCGCGCTGCAGCGCCAGCAGTACCAGCAGGGCCTGCTTCGCGTCATCAAGGGCGCGGACGTGCCCGACGCGTTGCGCCAGATGCACGGCGCGGTGACCGCGATCGAGTCGCTGCAGGGCACCACGGCCAATCGCCCGTTCTGGTCCGCCGCCGCGGGCTTCCTCGACGCGTTGGTGTTCGGCGGCCTCGACGTGACGCCGTCGGTGAAGCCGCTCTTCGCCAAGCTCGACCAGCAGGTGAAGCAGCTGATCGAGGGCTCGGGCAAGGTGGCCGAGCGGCTCTTCCGCGACCTGCTGCTGATGGTGGGCCGCGCGAAGCCCGTGTCCGAGCGCATCGGCATCCTCAAGCAGGCCTATCGCCTGGACCAGCTGATCGCGGTGCCCGACCTCGGGCGCCAGGCCTCCGAGGACGACGAGGAGCTCACCTCGCTGATCCGCGAGGTGCGCGAGCTCGCCGCGCAGCAGAAGGACACGTGGCTCAAGTACACCTCGGGCAACCGCGCCGCCCTGGAGCCTTTCGGCAAGCAGGCGCAGGCGCTCGCCGAGCGCGCCGCGCGGCTGCCCAACCGCGACATCCACGCGGTGCTGCAGCGCCTCACCGAAGTGGCGCCGCAGCTTCGCGCGAGGGCGATCCCGCCCTCGGAGGCGCAGTCGCTCGAAGTGGCCACGGCGATGCTCTTCCTGGAGTCGGCCCTCGAGAACTACTTCAAGCTCGGAGCGGATTTCGCGCGCCAGGCCAACACCGTCACCGAGCGCCTGAAGAGCGCGATGGCCGGCGATGCGCTGCCGCCGGTGGACGCGATCGAGGGCGGGCTGCTCGACGAGATGACGCGCCGCGCCCAGGAAAAGCTGCTCATCTTCCAGGTCGGCCAGGAAGTGCAGGTGAACCTGCAGAACATCGAGCAGGCGCTCGACGGTTTCTTCCGCGATCCGTCCAAGCGGGGCGAGCTCGCCGCGCTGCCCGCGCAGTTCGCGCAGGTGCAGGGCGCGCTGATGATCATGGAGCTGCACGACGCCGCGTCGCTCAACGCCGCGGTGATGGCGCGCGTGCAGCAGTTCGCCGAGGGCTCGCTCGACGGGACGGGCGAGGCCGCGGAGAGGGTGGCCGACGGCCTCTCGGCCCTGGGCCTGTACATCACCGCGCTCCAGCAGGGCTCGGCCAATCCGCATGAAGTGCTCAGGCCGGCGCTGCTGCGCTTCGGCCTCGTGCAGCCCGAGCCCGTCGGCGTGGAGAGCGTGATCCGCCGCACGGGCACCGTCTCGCCGCTCGACATCGAGGTGCAGAAACAGAAGGTCCAGGCGCTCTACCAGGATTGGACCGGGGCGCCGGAGCCCGGCAAGCGCGAGAAGCTCGAGAAGGCCGTCGGCGAGCTGAAGCGCGACGCCGCGGTCGTCGCCGATTCCGCGGTCGCCAAGCAGAGCGAGGCCGCGCTGCAGGCGATCCAGGAGGCGGCGAGCCCGCAGCAGACCGGTGTGTTCCAGGCGATCCAGGGCCTCGCGCCGGAGAAGGCGCCCGAGACGCCCGCGCCGCAGGTCGTGCAGCTCGTCGATGCGCCCGGCGCCGAGATCGATCGCGAGCTGCTGGAGATCTTCCTCGAGGAAGCGGCCGAGGTGGTCGAGACGATCGCCGCGAATCTCGCCGCGTGCCGCGACGCGCCCCACGACCGCGAAGCGCTCACCACAATCCGCCGCAGCTTCCACACGCTGAAGGGCAGCGGCCGCATGGTGGGCCTCATGGACCTGGGCGAGGTCGCGTGGCAGTGCGAGCAGGTGATGAACAAGTGGCTGAAGGACGAGAGGCCCGCCACGCCCGCGCTGCTCGAGTTCATCGACCTCGCGCAGCACTCGTTCGCGCGCTGGGTGGGCGAGCTGAAGGAAGGAGCGGCCGCATCCATCGACGCCGCCGAGATCGCGCGCCGGGCCGACGCGCTCAAGAGCGGCGAGGAAGTCGCGGCCGCGCCGACGCACGCGCCCGTGGCGGTGCCCGCGGCCGAACCGCCCCCGCTCCCGCCGGCAGCCGCTCCGGCCGCCGAAGCGGCCGAGTTCGAATTCGAGCCGCCCATCGTGCACACGCCCCTGCCCGCGATGGGGAAGGAGCCCGCGCCCGCGCAAGCCGACGCCGACGCGCTCTCGTTCCTCGACGAGGCGGTGAAGCCCTCGCAGGCGCCCGAGCCCGTGGAAGCGCTCCCGGAGGCTGCCGCGCCGGAACCCGTCGCCGGCGAGCCCGCGCTCGCGGAAGAAGTTCCCCCCGCGCAGGCCGAAGCGCCGAAGCCGCCGGAGCTCGCGTTCGAGTCCCTCGATCTCGCTGCGCACGAGCCCGTTGCCGCGCCGCCCGTGCAGGAGCCGGCGCCCGCGCCCGCCGCCGAGATGGCGGAGCTCGACGAGCTCATCCCCGCCGGTGGGGCCGGCGAGGCCGAGACCATCGCGGCCGAGCCCGAGCCCGAACCCGAGGCCGAAGCCGAAGTGCTCGTCGGCAATGTCGCCGTGCCGCGCGCGCTCTTCGAGATCTACATCGGCGAGGCCGAGCAGCACGTCGCGGCGCTCGATTCCGAGATCGCGCGCATCGAAGCCGACCCGCTGCATCCTGTGAGCTCCGATTTCATGCGCGCGGCCCACACGCTGGCGAGCAGCTCGCGCACCACGGGTTTCGAAGCGCTCGCCGACGTGTCCCACGCCCTCGAGAAATGGCTGCAGGAGGCGATGGAGGTGCCGCCCGAGTTCGATGCGCATCGCCTCACCGCCACGCGCCGCGCGGTCGACGCGCTCACCGCGATGGTGCAGTCGCTGCGCGGGCTCGCGGCGCCGTTCCCCCGCGACGACATCGTGGCCGAGCTCACGGAGCTTCGAGACACGCTGCGCCAGGCACGCCAGACGGGCGAGGGCACGCACATCAAGATCCCGGGGGCCCTGCGCGAAGCGCTCGAGGAGGAAAGGCGCGCCGCGCCGCCGTCCGAGCCGATCGAGGCCGTGGTCCTGCCGGCGGTGGAGGCGATCGAGCCCATCGCGCCCGTCGCCGAAGTGCACGCCGCTCCCGCCGCCGAATCGATCCCCGCGGCCGAGCCCGCGCTCGCTGAGCCCGAAGCGCCCGCGGGAACGTTCGAGGCGGGCAAGGACCAGCGCAAGATCAAGGACGACGTCGACCGCGACCTGCTGCCGATCTTCCTCGAGGAAGCGAAGGAGATCCTGCCGGAGGTGAGCGAAGGAGTGCGCCGCTGGAAGGGCGCGCCGTCCGATCACGCGCCCGTCGCGGACCTCGCGCGCCACCTGCATACGCTGAAGGGAAGCTCGCGCATGGCGGGCCTCATGCGCCTGGGCGAGCTCGCCCACGTGATCGAAGAGCGCATCGTCGCGATGGACGCGGTGGACGTCCCGCCGTCCAGGAGCTTCGAGGAGGTCGAGGATCGCGTGGACCGCTTCTCGCTCTCGCTCGAGCGCCTCGCCCGCGGCGAGGACATCGTCGAGGCCGAGCCCATCGAGGTGCCGGTGTCGGCGGTGTTCGAGCAGCAGAAGGACAAGCCCACGGCGCTCGCGGTGATGGCCGCGGCCGCGCAGCAGGTGGCGCAGCGCGACGCGCTTCCTGCCGAGGCCCGCGGCGCGCTCCTTCGCGTGAACGCCGACATGATCGACCGCTTCGTGAACGAGGCGGGGGAGCTGTCCATCGCGCGCTCGCGAATCGAAGGCGAGATGGCGAACTTCAAGAAGGCGCTCGTCGACCTCACCGAGAACATCGCCCGCATGCGCGCGCAGCTTCGCGAGATCGAGATCGCGGCCGAAGGGCAGATGCAGAGCACGATCAAGCTCAAGGAGGAGCACGGCGAGCAGTTCGACCCGCTCGAGTTCGACCGCTTCTCGCGGATGCAGGAGCTCACGCGCTTCCTCGCCGAGAGCCTGGGCGACGTGATCACGCTGCACCAGGGCCTGCAGAAGAACCTGGACGAGACCGAGCTCGCGATCCACGCGCAGGCGCGCCTGAACCGCGAGCTGCAGCAGGGCCTGATGGGCGTGCGCCTCGTTCCCCTCGGCAACCTCGCCGACCGCTTCTACCGGGTCGTGCGCCAGACCGCCAAGGAGCTGGAGAAGAAGGCGAACCTCGAGCTGAAAGGCACGCGCACGGAGCTCGACCGCTCGGTGCTGGAGAAGATCACGGGGCCTTTCGAGCACCTGCTGCGCAACGCGATCGCCCACGGCATCGAGAAGCCCGAGGCGCGCGTCGCGGCGGGCAAGCCCGAGATCGGCGAGATCGCCATCGACGCGGTGCAGCGCGGCAACGAAGTGGTGCTCACGGTGAGCGACGACGGCGCGGGCCTCAACTACGCGCGCATCCGCGAGAAGGCGGTGTCCCAGGGGCTGCTCGCGAAGGACGTGGAGCTGCCCGAGGCGCAGCTCGCGCAATTCATCTTCATGTCGGGTTTCTCCACCGCGGAGCAGGTGAGCCAGATCGCCGGCCGCGGCGTCGGCATGGACGTGGTGAAGAACGAGATCACGTCGCTCGGCGGGCGCGTGGAGATCACGTCCACGCCGGGGCGCGGCACGACCTTCACGATCACGCTGCCGCTCACGCTCGCGGTGACGCAGGCGGTGATGATCCGCTCGGGCGAGCGGGTCTTCGCCGTGCCTTCGGTGATGATCGAGCAGGTGCAGGAGATGCGCTCGGCCGCCTACGAGGAGGCCCTCGCCAAGGGCGAGATCGCCTGGAAGGACAACCGCTACCCGCTGCGCTCGCTCCTGCCGCTGCTGGGCGAGATCGACACGGCGGTGCCGCAGCGCCAGATTCCCGTGCTGCTCCTGAAGAGCGGCGTGCAGCGCGCGGCGATCCGCGTGGACGAGATCGTGGGCAACCGCGAGGTCGTGGTGAAGACAATCGGGCCGCAGCTCGCGCGCCTCGCGGGCATCGCGGGCGCCACCGTGCTCGGCAACGGGCAGGTGGTGCTGATCCTGAACCCCGTGTCGCTCGTGCACCGCGAGGCTCCGGCGCCCACGGCGCAGGTCCCGGTCCCGGTGCCGCGCGCCGAAGAGGCCACGCTCACGGTCGACTCGAAGTCGGGCGCGCCGCTGGTGATGGTGGTGGACGATTCCCTCACCGTGCGCAAGATCACCAGCCGCATGCTGGCGCGCGAAGGCTACGAGGTCGCGACCGCCAAGGACGGCGTCGATGCCCTGCAGCAGCTGCAGGAGATGAAGCCCGACTGCATCCTGCTCGACGTGGAGATGCCGCGCATGGACGGTTTCGAGTTCGCCCGCAACGTGCGCGCCGACGAGGCGACGAAGGCGATCCCGATCATCATGATCACCTCGCGCACGGCCGACAAGCACCGCAACCATGCGCTGGAGCTCGGCGTGAACGAGTACATGGGCAAGCCCTACCAGGAAGAACAGCTGCTCGCGCTGATCAAGCGCTACACGACGGAATCGGCGCTCGCGTAAGGAACGGGCGCGGCGGCCGTCCAATTGAGGATCCTCACCGGAGGCTTGCCATGAATGCCCACGACGACGGACCCTACCTCGGCGCGAAGCTCGCGCGGCGCCGCTTCCTGCGCGCGGCCGCGGCCGGGGCCGGCGGCATCCTGATTCCCGCGGAATCGTTCGGCGCGCCCGAGCAGGTGCACGACCTGCGCGGCAAGGTGACGATCAACGGGCGCGAGGCGACCTACAAGTCGGCGATCGTCGCGGGCGACCGAGTGGTCGCCGGCAATGACGGCTACATCGTGTTCGTCATGGGCAGGGACGCGTTCATGCTGCGCTCGCGCAGCGAATTCGTGATCGAGCGGATCGACCGGGGCAACGGGTTCCTGCGCCTGCTGACGGGCGCCCTGGGCGCCGTGTTCGGGCGCGGCGGCCGCCGCGAGATCCACGCCGCGAACGTCACGGCCGGCATCCGCGGCACGGGCGTCTATCTCGAGACCCGCGGGGACGGAACGTACTTCTGCACGTGCTGGGGCGAAGTCGAGCTCGCCTCGAGCGAGGATCCGAAGGACCGCCAGCTCGTGGTTTCGGCGCGCCATTCGCCGCGCCTCGTCGCGAACCGCCCCACGGGCGGAACGCGCTTCGCCGACGCGCCCTTCGAGACGCACACCGACGAGGAGATGGACATCCTGCAGAAATGCGTCGGGCGCCGCTCCCCGATCCTCGTGCCCGGCGGCGACGTCGACCCGAAGGCCTAGGTCGCCCGGAAGTACCAGAGCACCGCGATTCCCAGCGCCACGCGGTACCACGCGAACGGGTTGAAGTCGTGGCGCGCCACGTAGCGGATGAGTCCCTTCACGGCAAGTAGCGCGAACACGAAGCTCACGGCGAATCCGATGCCGATGGATTGGAGGTCGTCGGCGTTCAGCAGCGCACGGTTCTTGAGCATCTCGTAGCCCGACGCGGCGAACATGATCGGGATCGCGAGGAAGAACGAGAATTGCGTCGCCACGGGCCGCGAGAGCCCGAACACCATCCCGCCCATGATGGTGGCGCCCGAACGCGACGTGCCGGGGATCAGCGACAGGCATTGCGCGAGCCCGACCATCAGCGCGTCCTTCCACGTCATGTCGTCCATGTTCGTGACGCGCGGCGCGCCGTGGCGCGCATACCAGCGCTCGATCGCGAAGATCGCCACGCCCCCGACGATCAGCGCCATGGCGACCGACACGGGATTGAAGAGATAGAACTTGATGACCTTCTGGAGGGCGAGGCCCACGATCGCCGCGGGCAGGAACGCCACGAAGAGGTTCGCCGCGAAGCGCTGCTGCACCGGGTCCCTCGCCACGCCGGC
>Ga0335082_10005641_pt1 | contig 13703 bp, 11 predicted proteins | sample Lox_Sample_41_FD_206718 | JGI IMG/M metagenome (GOLD analysis project Ga0335082, IMG submission 206718) | Soil microbial communities from Loxahatchee National Wildlife Refuge, Florida, United States - Lox_Sample_4.1 | ecosystem: Environmental > Terrestrial > Soil > Wetlands | place: USA... | reverse complement strand
CAGCCCCACGCCACGGCCTGCCAATTCGGTTTTCACGCTGGCGGTTGAGAATCCGGGGTGAAACAGCATCTCGCGCAGATCTCGTTCCGTCAGCCGGTCGGCCGTCTCGGAAGACACCAGACCGCATTCAATCGCGCTCTGCCGTACACGGTCGTAGTCGATGCCGCGCCCATCATCTTCCACTTCGATGTAGATGTGGTTGCCGCGATGGTATGCCCGCAGCATTACCTTGCCCTGCTCGGGCTTTCCTCCGGCCCTGCGATCTTCCGGAAGCTCCACGCCGTGCGCCACTGAGTTCCGCACCAGGTGTACCAGCGGGTCGGAGATCTGTTGAATGATGTTATTGTCCAGTTCCGTCTCGCTGCCGGCGAAATCCAGCTCCACCTTTTTCTTTGCCGAGTGCGCGGCGTCGCGTACCGCGCGCGAAAGCAGTGAATACAGGGTCCCGATCGGCACCATGCGCGCTGCGGTGATTTCGTCCTGCAAGTGGTGCGCGAGCTTCGTGAATTCGTCGATGTCGCCTTCGACACGCCCGATGTAGTTTTCCAGCTGGGTCAGCACTTCGTTGACGTCCGCGGAGATTTCCGTCATCGATCGCGAGAGGATATTGAAATCGTCGTAGCGATCCATCTCCAGTTCGCTGAAATCGTCCAGAAATCCCGTCTCTCCCGCGGCCGCGCTCATCAATTTCTGCCGTTGGTTGTTGCCCCAGGGCATGCCGATTTGCGAGCGAATCCGGTTGTATTCGTACTTTTCCTGAAACTCGTTGACCTTGCCGTGCAGGCGTTCCTTCGAAAAGCTCAGCGTATCGATCAGCTTCTCGAGTTCCGCAACGCGACCTACCATCTTCGTGCGGCTGATCACCAGTTCGCCGACCGTGTTCATCATGCGGTCCAGCCGCGCCAGCGCAATGCGCACCGACTTGCTGACCCCGCCCGACTTCGCACTAGCCGCCGCCGGCTTTGCTGCCGCTTTCTCCGTTTTCGCCGACGGAGCCAGAACTGGGCCGGCTTCGACGCTTTCGGGCGTTTCTGATGGTTCTTCGGACTCCGGCGGCGCCACCGATGCGATCCGCCCCAACAGGGAATCGACCCCGGACCGCATTTCGGCTTCGTCGGTCCATTCCCGTCGCAATGTTTTCTTCAGCACGTCCACCGACGCCAGACACAAGTCGACCACGGCCGGTGACGGCTCGATCTCACCATCGCGCAATTTCCCGATCAGATCCTCGACTCGGTGCGCGATTCCACCCAGCCGCCGCAGGCCTACCTGTGATGCCGATCCCTTCACCGTATGGATCGCCCGGAATAAGCGATTGATCTCTTCCGGATTATTGTTTCCCTCGAGCGACAACAAGCAATCGCTCACGACCTGGAGGTGCTCTTCGGCTTCAGGCTGGAAAAACTCCAGAATCTCGTCTGGGACTTCATCGTCCGCCGGCAGGGCGTCGAAATACGAGCCCGTCAGCCCGGTCTGCGCCAGTGTTGGCTCCAATTCAAGCTCTGGCCCGGCTGCCTCTTCCCGCGACAGGGGATACTCGCTCGGTATGGGAGCCGCCAGGTTCAGCGGCGGGGGCTCCGGCGGAAACGCAAACCGGTAGCGCTCCTTGAACGCGGCGATATCCTCAACGTTCTCTTTGCCGTTGTCGCTGATCTCCAGCAGGCTGTTTTCGAGCAGTGAGATCCCGTCGGAGAGAAACTCCGTCAGCGGCCCGTGCAGATCGTCGCCGAGCGGCGCGTTCAACGCATACTGGAACACGTGAGCCAGTTTCCCGGAAATCTCGGAGAAACGCGGAAAACCGTAGCTCGCCGAAGTGCCCTTTAGCGTGTGGGCCGCGATGTACAGCCGCTCCATGTCTTCGCGGCGCGGCGACACTTCCTGCAGCACACCCACATACTCCCGCAGGTACTGCAGGTGCTCCGAGGCTTCCTGGAGGAACAGTTCAACGGCTTCGCGATCCGGCATGCTCACGCGCGCCCCTCCGCCACCAGCTCAGGCTTCTGCAACTCTTCCGCCGTCGGCTTCCGGTACAGAATGCAATCGCCGAGAACGATGGCCTGAAACTTTACGGGCATCTTCGAAATCGATTCCGAATGGCCCAGGAACAGATAACCGCCCGGTTCCAGGGCGTCGAAGAATCGCTGCACCATCGCGCGGCGGCGTTCTTCGGAAAAGTAGATCAACACATTCATGCAGAAGATTAGGTCCATCCGTCCGACGTACACCGGCGATGCCAGATTCAACTGCGCAAAGCTGACCAGCTTTCGAATCCGGTTCTTGACCTGTTGGCCGCCCTCCACCTTCGTAAAGTGATTGGCCAGTTGCTTCTCGCTGACGCTGGCGATGCTCCGGCCTGCATAAATGCCCCGTTCTGCGTGCTTCAGCGCCTGCCGGCCGATGTCCGTCGCAAGAATCTCCACGTTCCACGCATCCGCGAATGAAAGGGAATCGACAATCGTGATGGCGATGGAATATGGTTCCTCGCCGGTCGAGCACCCCGCGCTCCACACCCGCAGTGTCCGCGGGTTCCGCCAGAACTTCTTCACGTGCAGTTCCGGCAGTACCCGCTTCTCAAACGCATCGAACACCGCCGGGTAGCGGAAGAATGTCGTCTCTTGTGTCAGCAGCCTCTCGACAAGCGCTTCATATTCGACATTGGTCTTGCGAATCGCCCGCAGCAGTTCGATCCCGCGGGTGTGGCCGCGTTCGCGCAGGTGTTCACGCACCCGCGTCGAGAAGAACCTCTCGCGCGAGTCGTCGAAATGAATGCCCGTCCGCTCCTCAATCAGCATGCGGATCTCGCTCAACTCGTGTTCGCTCAAGCCGTGTCCCGCCCCGTGGCGTTCGCTCATGGTCATCACACTCTCGCCCCGTCATTGTCGGGACGCATAACCCTGCTTGCTATCGAACCGCTCCCACAGGCGTCAGACGGTGATCCGTGTCTTCGGCAGAGACGCTCCCTTTCGGGTTGGCCCGGAACTGCGCCAGCGCTTCGTTCAGCTGATCGGACAGCTTCACGAGCTGGCTCACCGTTGCCACCGTGCCGCGCGTTCCTTGCGACGTTTGCCGCGTGATGTTCGAGATGATCTGCATCGCGTGCGCCACGCCTTCCGTTCCGCGCACCTGCTGCTTGGATGCCAGCGAGATTTCCTGCACCAGTTCCGCCGACTGCCGCACCACGCTCGAAATCGCGTCCAGCGCGCGTCCCGCTTGATCGGCCAGCTGCGCTCCCGACTCTACTTCCTTGGTGCCGTCTTCCATGACCACCACGGCCTCGTTGGTCTCCGCCTGGATTGCCTTGATCAGCGCGGCGATGTCCTTTGTCGCGCTGCGGCTATGCTCCGCCAGTTTGCGGACCTCGTCCGCCACCACCGCGAAACCGCGCCCAGCTTCACCCGCGCGCGCCGCCTCGATAGCTGCGTTCAATGCCAGCAGGTTGGTCTGCTCCGTAATGTCGTTGATTACGTTGATGATTTCCGAAATTTCCAGTGAACGGTCGCCGAGCGACTTGATCTTCTTCGCCGTCGCCTGCACCGAGGAACGAATCCGCTGCATGCCCTCCAACGTGTCGCGCACAGCGCGGTTGCCCTGTTCGGCGGCGTCCAGCGCGCGGCGGGCCGCTTCGGCGCTCGCTTCCGCGTTGTTCGATACCTGTTTCATCGAGACCGTCAGCTCTTCCACGGCGCTCGATGTGTTTGTGATTTCCTGGTCCTGCTGCGTGGCTCCGGCCTGCATCTCGTCGGCGGCCACAAGGATGTTGTTCGAGCACGCCGTTACTTCCATGGCGGCCTTGCGCACGCGCTCCAGCACCTTGGTAAAGTTGTCGAGCATGTAGTTGATCGAGTCGGCCACGTTCCCCAGCGCGTCGTTGGTCACCTTGCCGCGGAGCGTCAGGTCTCCTCGCGCAATCTGGTTGATGACCGCCAGCAGGTCCGTGATGCTTCGCTGCAGCGATTCGTTGGCTTCCTGGTTCGATGAAGCCTTCGACACCTTCGCCACCGCGCGGTTCAGGTTCTCCGCGATGTAGCCGAACTCGTTGCTCGCCGACACGTCCGCGCGCGCTTTACCGTCGCCGGCGGCCAGCCGCTCCGAGAAGTCCGCCAGCTCGTTGACCGGCGCCAGCAGCGCCCCGCCCAGCCTCCAGGCCAGCACGATGCTGATGCCGAGCGCAATCACTCCCGGGATAATCAGCCCCGATGCGTCAAACGCCCCTCCATTCGCGGCCGTCTGGCGCCCGGCGCTGTACGCCAGCCCCAACACCGTAAAGAGCGCGACGCCGTTAAGGATTACCAGCGTCCAGATTGTTGAACTGAGTCGCGATTTCATTACCTTCCTCCCAACCCTCTGCCTGAACTTTTCAGATACCGGGCCCCGGATACACTTCCAACAATCGGCGCAGGTCAATAATCAGCGCCAGCCGGTCGTCATGCCGCAGCATTCCCACACAATGCGGCACGTTGTCCGGAGCTTCTTCCAGCAAATCATCGGCGTTGCGCACCGAATACGTCCCCACGACTTCATCCGCGGCGATTCCCAGCCGCAGATCGTCCCGGTGCCCGTCACCCCGCAGGGAAGCCACCACCACATGTTTTGGCAACAATCCCGGGCGCCGCCCTTCGGTCAACGCAATATCGATCAGCGGCACGATCGCGCCGCGTAAATTAAAAATTCCCAATAGGTAGCCCGGCGAGAGCGGCACCTTCGTCACCATCGGCCACTCCACCACTTCTTCCACGTCCAGCACCGGTAGGCAAAACCGTTCCCGCCCGCTCCGGAACACGCAATACTGCGATTCCGACGCCCGCTCCCCCGCCGGTTCCAGCGCCTCGAGCAGTTCGCCGATCTCTGCGTCCGCCGGTATCGGTGTCAGTTGGAAGTCTTCGTTCATTTCGGCTGTGCCCTCGTCTCCTTGCCCGTTCCTATACAAACCTGCGCACTGCCCGCAAAAGCTCTTCCCGCGTGAATGGCTTCGTCACGTACCCGTCCGCGCCCTGCTGCTGGCCCCAATACCGGTCGCTGGCCGTGTCTTTCGAGGTCACCAGAATCACGGGGATCGCGTTGAACTTCACGTTCGTTTTGAGTTCGCGGCACACTTGGAACCCGTTCCGTTCCGGCATCACTACATCCAGCAAAATCACTTGCGGATGCTCCACGGCAATCGCTTCTTCCACTCGCTTCGGGTCGCTGAGCCCCACAGGCCAATAGCCTTCCGGCTCCAGCAAACCTTGAATCAGCTTTACCTGGGCCGGTGAATCATCGACGATGAGTACTTTTTTCGGCACGAGCGTTCACTCCACAGAGTTCTCCACGGCAGAAAAATGCACGTCAGCGGCCAGCTTTGCGGTTACCTTGATTTCCGTGCTTAGTTTTTTAAGTGGCGGCGTATCAATCGGATACGAGGGGCCCGGGAATCCTATCTCCGGGGAAACAGCGCCGCACCCGCGTCTTCCGTCTCAGCTTGAGAAGCCGTCTCAGCTTCCCTCATCTCGCTCGCCAGCGATGAGAATCGTTGCATCACCTCGTTGATCCTCAGCGCCATCGTGTGGATCGTCCGGATCTGCGCCAGCGACTGCGCGGAAAGTTCGCCGGGCTCGAGTAACAGCAGTTCCGCATTCCCCAGCAGGGAAGTCATCGCGTTATTCAGGTTATGCCGCATGTCGACCATGTAACGACCCAACACCGCCTGGTTGGCGTTCTGTGTCGCTCGCCGCTCCGCCCTCTGCGCCAGCTTCAGCGCTTCCGCTCGCCGCAGCGACTCGCCCGCCACCAGCAATACAACTTGCGTCCAATCCTCACGAAGGGGTACGTGTAGCAGGCGCGGATATTTCTTCCTCAGTGATCCCAGATCTTTCGCGTCGGACGGCGCGCACAAGATCACCACAGCCGATGACGGCATCGCGCGCAGGATTTCGGCGGCTCTCCCTTCGCCCAGCGGGCCAATGACAATCAGGTCCGACGAAGATGCCGCCTCGACGCTCCACAGGTCGCTCGTCACCACCGATAGTTCCGGCAATTGCCGTTCCATCTGCCAGCATGCCGTCAGCAACCGCGCAAATTCCCGGTCGTCACTCAAAATCAATACACTGGTCGTTCGCAATGGAAACCCGCTCCCTGACTGCTTTCTTTTTCTTTCCGGCGGCCGCGCCCGGACTCAAATCTTTTCTGCTTCATCCAACGACGACAGGAGCCGCTTCGTGCTGATTCCAAGATTCACGGCCGCTTCTGTGTCCTTCGCCTGTTTCGCCACTTCCACGCGTTCCTGCAACCGCGTCACTTCCACTCGCGCAATGGCGAGCGCGCGATCCAGCCCCGTTGCGTTGCCGGACTCCTTCGCCGTTTCCATCGCGGACGTCACCAGCGCCCGCGCTACCACTGCCCGCCGCAAATCCTCCGCCGCGGGACCGTCTTCGCTCACGAACGCTGCCACTTCCCACGACGACATCAGCAGCCTCGCCCCGCCTACGCGCACCGTCGTCATCGACCTTCCTCGCGAAGGTGGTGCCGAGATCAGCTGCTCCCACACCTGCTCCATGCATGTCTCGAAATCGATTGTTCCCGCTGCGCCGCTGTTGTTCACGTCCAACGCTGCCTTCTCGGACGCCTTTGGCGCAGCTTTCCCCGTTTCCGCCGGCACGTGCGACGAACCCGGCCCTTCCGTAAGTTCTTTCACTTTGCTGGCGTCCAGCGGCTTGCCCAGTGCCTTTTCCACGGTTTTTTCCACGTCAGACCGCAGCGCCAGCAACTTCTCGAACACCTGGTTCACCGATCGCTCATTGTATTCTTTCTGAAATGGCTGCTTCCAGTCGTCGGCTATCTGCCGTACGTTCGCCAGGGGTTCCGAAGAGCTCAGCCCGAAAGCCACGCAGTTCACTGTCTTCACACCGCCGGCTTCCAGGTGACTCAGTCCTGCACGGATAAAGATCAGGTCCGCATGCATCAACTCGATCAGCGTGCGCCGCACCAGGAAATTGAACCGGATGAACGCCAGCAGCGAAGAAGGATCGTAAAACATCCCTCCCGCGCTTTCTTTGACTTTCCGGCCCTGCTCGATGAAATTCGTTTTCAGAATGTCCCGCAAGCTGCGGAACGTCCGCAGTACCTGAATCATCTTTTCCAGAGGTTCGCACCAGCTCAGTGGCGTGCAATCGGCCTCTCCCAGCACAGGCTTCATCACCTGCGCGACGTCGGTGAGCTCAATCTGCTTGTGGTAGGTCTTTGCCGGAGCACACAGCGCGAAGTATTGAACCAGCAGGAAGTCGATCTTGTCCCGGTCCATGTTGCTCTTCGCTTGCTTTCGCAGATGCCGCATGATCAACGCCCGCAAACCGCTCTCGCTCGCGTTCAGCGTCGTCATCTGCAGCAGGTGCCGCAACTGGTGCACCTGGACCTGTTGATCCATGACGTCCAGCCACACTTGCACCTGGTTGTGGAGGGGCGCTTCGGCCCTTTCCGGCAGCACCCTCTGGTTCTGCGGAAACGGAATCTCGATTTGCAGGTGTTTCGCCAGCGCCAGGTAGATCGGGAAGACCGACCGCAGTTCGTCCCATTGGCCTTGCCGCGCGCTGCTGTCTGATTTCGGCGGAGCCGACAGATTTAAGGTTGTTAGCATTTTGTTCACGAGTTGACCATCCATTCGCAGGGACCCTGCAGGAACCGCACTGCCACCGCCTTGCTTCCCTCTTGGTACTGCAGTGCTATCACTGCTGCCTCCGAACGGCGTCCTCCTCCCTCTCCCACCAGTTCCACCCGGTCGTCAAACTCCAACGCCAGACGGGACAAAAAGATCGCGAATTCGCCCGTTCCGTACTCGACGACCGTTTTCTCCTCTACCTGCGCTTTCCCCGACCGGCGTCCCACAACCCGCACCGGAATGCGCACCGCAGGAAGCCCCGGAAAAAATCTCGCCAACTGCTCCGTGCACTCCTGCGTTTCCGTGATGATACTCACCATGATCCGATAAGCCCCGTTTGTGATTCGCCTGTACCATCGGCCATGCGTCGCGTTTGAATACACACGTGCACGGCCTAAGCGCAATATCCCGCGTTAGGAATTGCACGCCGCAAGCCAAAAGTTTTTTGCTTGAGCCTCTTCGTTGAACGTATTGAAAGCGAATGAGTTACATTTTTCGGCGACTCTCTCGCCAAGTCGCCCGTCTCACCCTGACACGCCTCGTCTCAGCACCTCTGCCGCGGCTTCTGCCTCGCCTTGAGACGCCTATCGGCCGACCGCGTGTGCTTCCGCCGCCGGTTTCTCTTCCACGCCGTTCGCCCCGCGCAACGGGATGTTGTACCTCTTCAATTTGCGATACAGCGTCGCGCGGCTGATCCCCAGCATCTTCCCTGCCAGCGCCTTATCGCCGTGCGCCTGCTCGAAAACTCTCAGGATGGTCATTCGCTCCATCTCCGCCAGCGCCGTCGTCGATAGGGAACTGGCCTCTTGCGGCGTCATTTCCGCGCTCACCGGCACTTCCGTCCGCATTGCCGGCGGCAGGTCCTGGACATCGATGACTCGATGATCGCCCAGCGTAACCGCGCGCGCGATGCAGTTCTCCAACTCGCGCACATTCCCCGGCCAGTCGTACTGCAGCAGGCTCTTCATCGCCGCCGGCGTCACCTGCAGGTGCATCCCCGCGGCGTATCGGTTCAGAAAATGATGAACCAGCATCGGAATGTCCGACCGCCGCTCGCGCAACGGCGGCAAGTGGACCGTAACCACGTTCAACCGGAAATAAAGGTCCTTCCTAAACGTTCCGGCGCGGTACGCGGATTCCAGGTCCCGGTTCGTTGCCGCAATCACCCGCACGTCCACGTCGAACTTCTCGTTGCTGCCCACCGGCCGGACTTCCTTTTCCTGCAATACCCGCAGCAGCTTGGCCTGCATTTCCAGCGGCAATTCGCCGATCTCGTCCAGGAAGATTGTTCCGCCGTTGGCCGCCTGGAACAGCCCGGCCTTCGATTTCATTGCGCCGGTGAACGCCCCTTTCTCATACCCGAACAATTCGCTCTCCATGAGCGTGGGCACCAGCGCTCCGCAGTCCACCGCTACGAAACTCGATTGCGCCAGGGTTCCCCGGAAATGAATCGCCCGCGCCACCAGTTCCTTGCCGGTCCCGCTCTCGCCGGAAATCAATACGGGTGTCCGCGTATCCTTTAGCCGGGAAATCATGCGCAGCACGTCCTGCATCCCTGCCGAGGTTCCGATAATCCCGTCGAGATTCTCGTCCGTGTTCACCTTCTCCCGCAGGAACGCATTCTCGTTCACGAGCCGCACCTTCTCTGCCATCCGTTGCAGCAACAGCCTCATCTTTTCCACGCGGAATGGCTTCTCGATATAGTCGTAGGCGCCCAGCTTCATCGCGTCCACCGCCGATTCGATCGACCCGTGCCCCGTCATGATCGCCACTTCCGTCCGCGGCAGCATTGTTTTGACCCGCTTCAGCAGGTCCACCCCCGACTGGCTCGGCAGCTTCAAGTCGGTCAGCACCAGGTCCGGCGGATCCGTCTCCGCCCGCGTCACCGCCGCCTCGGCGCTTTCCGCCTCGTCGCTCGCGTACCCGAGCGAGTTGCCGATTGTCATGCAAAGCCGCCGGATGCTCTGCTCGTCGTCTACTACCAGTAATTTGATCTTTAGGTCGTCGCTCATGGTTTTCCGAACGTCGTCTCCACGGTTGAAATCAGTTGCTGTACCCGAAATGGCTTCTCGATGCACGGCGTTGTGCTGTTCGACAGCAGCGATTGCGTCTCGCTGTTCGCCGTGTCTCCGCTGATCAGGATGATGCGCTCGCTCAACTCCGGCCGGTTCTGCCGGATCCATTTGTGAATGTCGGCTCCGTTGATCTCTCCTGGCATGCGAATGTCGGAAATCACCCCGGCGTACTCCCCGTTCGATAGCTCTTTGAGCCCCGCGCTGCCCGAGGCTGCCTGGACCACCGCGTAGCCCCGCCTCTCCAGCGCCGCGCGCACGAATGCCATCACCGATGGCTCGTCTTCAATCAATAAGATCGGTGCCAGTGCCGAGTTTGTCTTGGTTCCGCTCATCGTCCCGCCTCTTTAGCTGCCGCCGCCAGCGCGGCCTCTGAAATCACCGGCAATCGCACCACAAACGTGCTGCCGCCTTCGCCTTCATTGTTCCAGCACAAAATTTCCCCGCCGTGCGCCCGCACGATGCCGTAACAGATGCTCAGCCCCAGCCCGGTTCCTTTTCCCGCCTGTTTGGTCGTGAAGAACGGGTCGAAAATGCGCTCCGGCTCGCGGATTCCCGTGCCATTGTCGATGAACGCGATTTCGATCGTATCCAGCGCCCGCCGCGTGCAGATGCGGATCTTTCCGTGGTTGCCCGATTCCTGGATCGCGTCGTACGCGTTGTTCAGGATGTTCAGGAACACTTGCTGCAGTTGCTGCCCGTCTCCCATCGCCATCTCGAGGTTGTCGTCGAACTCTTCGCTCACTTCTACGCCGTGGCTCGCAAAATCGTAGCTGCGCAGCTTGATCGTCTGCCGCAGTATGCCGTTGATGTTCATCGGTTCGCGCAACGCCGGCCTCTGCCGCGCGAAACTCAACAGGTCCTGTACGATTTCTTTGGTTCTCTGCGTCTCCCGCAGGATGATCTGCAGATCCTCGCGCGCTGAAGTGGGCACGTCCGGATTTTCCAGCAGCAGGTCCGTGAATCCGAGTATCGCCGCAAGCGGATTGTTCACTTCGTGCGCCACGCCGGACACCAGCCGCCCGATCGTCGCCATCTTCTCCGCGTGCGCCAGCTTCGCCTGCAGCAGCACCGCATCCGTGATATCCGTCATCACCACCACCACGCTGTTCACCTGGTTCGCTTCGTCGCGCATCGGGCTCAGGCTGATCGAAAAATGTCCCATCGATCCGTCGCTCCGCTTCACCCGCATCTCCAGGTTTTCCACCTGCTGCCCGTGCGCCGTCGTTTGCAGGGCGGCCTCGAATTCCTCCCGTTGCCCTCCGTCCACCCAGCCCACCAGCCGGTGCCCGATCAGCTCTTCCTTCCGGTATCCGGCCTCAAAGCACCGCCGGTTCGCGTAACTGATCAGTCCCGCGGTGTCCAGCACCAGGATCATGCTCTGCGTGGTGTTCAGGATCTTTTGGTTGAAGTCACGTTCGCGTTGCAACTGCGACTGGAACATCTTCTGTTCTGTCACATCCAGCATTAACCCGCGAATCTGCACCACCGCTCCCTGCGCGTTGCGCACGGCGTTCACGTTTTGTAGCGTGTGTAGCATCCCGCCGTCTTTTCGCCTCAGCGTCTCCTCGTAGTTTCGCAGGGCGCCCGTCTCGTTGATCGCGTTCACCAGTCGTTCCTTGGCCGCCGGCGTCGGATACAGGTGCGCGCTCACGTCCGCACGCAACAGCTCTTCGCTCGACTCGTACCCCAGCATCCGTACCATCGCGTCGTTGACGTCCAGAAACTGACCTTCCGGCGTCGCGAAAAATAATCCCTCCTGGATGCTGTCGAACAGTTCGCGATAGCGCCGCTCCGCCTCTCGTCGGTCCGTGATGTCCTTCAGTACGTGGATCGTTCTTCCTTCTTCTTCCGTCGCGCCGCGCGTCCGCGAGGTCGAAATCAGGAACGTCCGCCCATCCGCACTCAGACTGTATTCCTCTCTGGATTGGTTCGTGTTCCGGCAGAAAGGGCAGGGAAGCGCGCTTCCGGCTTCCGCGATATGCCTCAAACTGTTCATCGGCTCGCCCACCAGCGCCGCCGGCGGTATCCCCAGGTGCGTCGCCAGCGAGCGATTGGTGCGCACGATCTTCCACGCCTGGTCGTGCACCACGATGTAGTCGCTGATCGCGTCGATGTCTTCGACCCACTGCTTCTTCGACCGCTCCAGTTGCGAAAAGCGCCGGACCTTTTCCATCACTAGCGCCGCCTGGCTCCCCAGCGCATCCAGTAGTGACCGCTGCTCGGCGGAAAAATCGGCGGCTGTTCCGAAAAGGCAGAGCGTCCCCATCAATTCATGGTCGCTTGCCAGAATAGGATAGAAAGCGCAGTGCGATTGCTTCCCGCGACACGGTGCAATCTCCAGCGCTGTCCGCCGTTGCGCCGCTCGTTCTTCAATCCATCGCCGCTCTTCCTCTGGCCAACTTGGCTTCGCCGCCGGCCCATGCAGCTCCACACGGTTGCCAATCATCTCCGCCAGCACCGCCGCTTCCGCGTGCAGTAGCTCCGCAGCTTTCGCCGCAAAGTCGCTCAGGAAGCGCGGCAACTCCCGGCATTGCGCCGCTTCGACTGCCAAATCCATCAGCACCCGCGACACATCGAGCGCAGGTCCTGCCGTCATTTGCCGTCTCGCTGGACGCTGTCCAGCCATTGCTTTTGTGCGCATGGGGATATCGGGTGTGCGCGTCTCAAAATAAGAATTACGTGACCACGTTACTGAGCATTCTCAATTTGAGTCAACGCCAGTTCCAAAATGTGACACGCATCCGTTACCCTGTCCCTCCGGACAGCACCCTCTCTCTCGTCTCACCGTGAGACCTCGCCGTCGCTTCCCCGGCCCCGTGAGACGATTTCGCCTGGCCCACTATTCCTTCTCCGCCGCCTACTCCGTCCGTAACCCATTTCCTGTCAATGATGTACGGACGATTTCGTGGTCCATCCTCTCTGTATGCTCTCGCCCTGCCCTCTGGCACTGCACTTGCCTTTTCCTCAGTGGGGTAGTTTCCGCCTAGGGAGGGCGCTGTCTACATGGGACTCACGTGGGGTAAGCGATTCGCCTCGGCCATCGCGGCCGGTTTACTCACCATCTCGATCGCTTCAGCCCAGCAATCTACGGTTGAAGAAGGTAAACGCAAGGCTAAAACCAGAAACAATCCGCAATATTCGGATTTGGCACGCCGCATGGGGCTCAGCGGCAAAGTCAAAATCGAGATCGTCATCGCTCCGGACGGGCGCGTGAAGAGTGCGCGCGCCATTGGCGGCCATCCTGTTCTTGTTCAGTCCTGTCTCGACGCCGTCAAAGACTGGCGGTTCGAGTCGGCTCCGGAAGAGACCACGCAGATCATGGAATTCGATTTTAAGCAGTAGCCACCGGGAACTGGGGAATGTTCGTTTCGTCAGGGGGAGTGGAGGAAGTAACGCAATGACCATCCGACAACAGCTTTACAAAGGGTTTGGCGTAATTCTTGGCATGCTGGCTCTTTTGCTCGTCGTGGATCTGCTCGCGCTTTATTCCGCCCGCAGAACCAATCAGGAAGCCGCCGGCAGCCTTGAGACCTTGCGCACCGCCGAATCGGTTCGCTATCAGATCATGCAGAATCGCCTCAATCTCAACAATTTCCTGTTGAGTGGCGATCCTCGCGACGAGGACAAGGTCAATCACGGTTTCAGCGAACTGAACGATATCGTCAAGCGCGGCCAGTCCCAGACCGGCAGCGAGGTGCTTCGCACCGCCCTCATCCAGGTCGAAAGCACCGAAGCCAGCTGGGCCGACAATTTCGCCAAGCCTTTGCTTGCCAAACGCCATCAGGTCGATTCCGGCGACGCAACCGTTTCCGACCTCCAGATCTTCTATCTTCAGAAAGATCCGGCCTCCTGGCTCGCCAAGTCTTCCGCCGTCCTCGATCAGGCGAACCTCGACGTTCAAAAAGCCGCGGACGAGACGCGTAACGCCGCAAGTCGCGCCAACATGTGGGCGGGCGTCATCATTGTCGTCGGCAGCTTGGTTGCCATTGCCTTCGGCA
>Ga0335082_10005639_pt1 | contig 13704 bp, 16 predicted proteins | sample Lox_Sample_41_FD_206718 | JGI IMG/M metagenome (GOLD analysis project Ga0335082, IMG submission 206718) | Soil microbial communities from Loxahatchee National Wildlife Refuge, Florida, United States - Lox_Sample_4.1 | ecosystem: Environmental > Terrestrial > Soil > Wetlands | place: USA... | reverse complement strand
GGGCGCAGCTCCAACATGCTTCGTGGGTCCAAGATCCACCACCGCGCCGACCGCAAACAGGCCGCCGTTCGACCGCAGCCAGCGCTTGTGCAGTTGTCCCATGACGACCGGCCGCACCGCAGCTTGATCATGCAGACCGGCCGCACAAATGTACGGGGGGCGCATCCGTGTAAGGTGAGTGACGGTGATGACCATCGTGGCGCTACAGATGTCGTATTTCGAGATTGCTCCACTTCGACTGCAGATACTCGAGGACGAGACGCCGATGACAGTGGTCCGGCTTGAACTCACTGCACAAAAGCACCGTCGGCGTGTCGAAGTCAGCCGGCTGTAACCGCGTCTCGATCTCCCGGCTGGCCATGAGGGCAAGGAACGCAGCGGCGTAGTCCTCCCAGCTTGACGACTTCTCTTTCTTGTAGTGGCCGAGAAGTTCCGCAGTAGGCGCAAGCGTCGGGTCATGCACGTAGGCCGCGTCGCAAATGACACGCAGAAAATATTGCAGGTCATCTTTCTTGGAAAAGCCGGCCAGCTGAGAGGAATTGTTTAGCCTTACATCGAGGAGCCGTCGAATTCCGGCGGTTTTTATCGTCTCGAAGAAATCTCGGGCGGATCTCTTCGTAAAACCGATTGAATAGATTTCCATTCGCCCACCTGATCTTGCTCTGCTGCCTCGAACATTTCCAATTGCGGGGAAACTTCCTCAGCGCGCAGTTGCGATTCTGACTCCAACACCCCGGAACCCCTGATGTGCTGCACGCATACGCCGTGATCAGTCAACACCCTGGCAATGAGGAGCCTGCGGTGACAGTGATTCGGATCTTCCTCGCTGCACAGCACCGCAACCCGGAATTTGCGACTTTCAGCGAGGAGGCGGGATATCCCCGTTTTGAACCGGGCTGACTCGGCCACCCGGTAGTACAGGACCCGGCCTTCGGCGTCATAGTACTCGGCTTCCGGCGGCCGGCCACCCAGCTCACCACCCATGTAAACGTATCGAATGCCGTGGGATTCAAGATAAGAACTAAGCGGCTCCCGGTCGAAATGAGGAACATATTTGGAATGGGGATTCGAACGCGAGTCCACAACCAGGCGAATCGCATGTTGAGACAGGAGGCCAAGAAACTTTTCCATCGGCTGGTTGGAGTGCCCAATCGTGAAAATTTCCGGGGCGTCCGTTGCGGTCTGGATTTCAGTCGCCATCAGGTTGTCCGGCACGGAGTCCGTCTTGAGCGATTCAACGGCAGTGTAGAACACTGCTCCAATCCAGCTCAAATGTTGCCTGGGCCCTTTCCTTTGGCGCCCCCCTCGATCACAGCGAAGGCGTCGTCAAGGGCAGTCCCTCGCGGTGCAGGCGATCCTGCAACAGGTACCGTTCGCTGTGAACCCTCCCCCATTCGTGCCATTTTAGAATCAATTGCTTAGAAAAATTTTACCCGCACATAATAGATTCTAAATACCTTACAGGTTCATAACACAAAAAAAGGACTTACGCGACAGGGACGCCATAGCAAACGCCCCCGGCTGTCGGCGGGGGGGCGGGAGATCGCGCCACTCACCCGGCTCGCACAGCCACATCCCCATATCAAAGATCGCGCCCACGACAATCGCTTATCAGCGTCCGCCGCGGGCAGAGACACTAAGCCTCTGGCAGTCAGTGTAGCCATTCGTGCGCCGTTGTCAGTGAGTCCGGTCACCAGGGTGCGTGACGGTAATCCTACGGGGTGCACATCTGCCGGTACGGGGCGCGGCGCGCGACGCTGAAGAGCCGAGCGGCTCTTTGTTCACCGCAGATTTTGGGGCATGCACTTTGAGCTGGGCATGCACTTTGAGCTTGACGCCATCGGCGTAAGACTACGACAATACACCCAACAACGAGACGTGCGACGTCTTCAACATCGGGTGATGGCGACGCTGACGGCCAAGGTCACAATGGGCTGAAAAGGTGGGCCACACGGCCCATAAGAATTGTTCTAAACGGGATAGCGCTCAGAAACTTTCGGATGTCCGAGGTAAGCAAAGGTTCGGAGGAAAGACCGGATGTCTGTCACTTTGTCGTCCAGCGGCGCCGAATTTCCGCGACATCGCAAGCGTCGTGCTTCGCTGCTCATCACGCTGGATCTCCACAAACACCTTGAACTTGCTGCCTGCCTCAGCGAGTCGGCAGAAATCTTTGGTCAGCATCGCGCGCATGTCACATACCTGGTTCCTCCGCTTACGTTCGAATCTACGACTCCCTGGCGAGGACTCTTCGTTATGTGCGCTCGCTAGGTCACAGCGTCGGTTGCCACGGTCTGAACCACACCGAAGAAGAAGACCTCCGTAGGCTGGAATCGAAACAAGAATTTGCCCTCCTCAGGGAGGCAACTCTCATCCTCGAGGATGCGTTGGGAGAGCCGATCAACGCGTTCCGCTCGCCCTGCTATCGAATCAGCAACCGCACCTTGCCCATCCTGGAAGAGCTGGGGTACAAGGTCGACCTGTCGGTCAGCCCGCAGCATTTCCCGCTTTTCAGCTCGTCCCTGTGGAGCTGCGGCAGGATGTTCTCGCCCCGTTCGCCCTACCATCCCAGCGAAAGTAGCCCATATCGGCGCGGAAGTCTGAAGTTGTTGGAGATTCCAACCAGCTGCCTGCTAATTCCGTTTGCGCAGGCCAGCATCCTTAGTCTTCCGCGAATGGCCACCGGCATCATGACCAAACTGCTCATCTCGGAAGCCAGGCGGTTGGGAAGAGTTGTAGTTTTACAGTTCCATCCCGAGAGTGTAGTCGGCAAGGACGATTGGAAGTACCCTCCCCTGGTTTGGAAGGATTTCCTGCCTATACAGTCGGGCGGAATCGGATTGCGTTACCGGCTCATTGAACGTGATCCCGTAAAAGTGCGGGAGTTGACGGATTCCCTGTTATTACGATTGCGCGTCACCCCGGAGTTGCAACCGCTCTCGGTAGATGAGTTTCTGGCCGGCGTCCCCGGAGCCGGAGAGCTCGCCGGGAAGGACGAAGTCAACCTTGGAAGCGACGAAGTCTCATGTTCGCGAAGTCAGGTAGGCCGGGCGGCACAAAGCCTGCCCTGAGCCTCTCGAAGAGCCTCGCGTCTTTCGAGACCTGGATGAACGATACGTGTCAACGTTCCAAGCCGTAGAGTCTGGATTTAGTTGGATTCCACCACAGCGCCGCAGTATCGAGCCTGCGGCCTCGGTGGTGTGGAAGACGGAACTGGTGTACCATCCGGTGCGAGTCGAAAGCCTCCCTTTCGCCAGTCCAGCCACACGCTATCGGTCATGTCGAGAGCCCCATGCGCAAGCGCCCACTCATGGAAGTCCGGAGGATTCCAGTGATTCCGCTCCCACCCTTTCCAAAAGCGACGAAAGGGTGGGGCACTAGGCGACATGCTTGCAGACCTTACACAGCTACGGGGACGTTATGGAAGGTCGAGACAATCGTCTCAAACGCTTGAATCCTCGGCGTTCCGTCGATTACCTTCGCCAGGGTCTTTGCCACTTCTGGATAGGTGTTGGTGTTGTAATCGTCTGCATTGGCCTTGCTCTCCCACAGGCTGATTGCAACCGCATCCTGGCTGCCGGGATTGGACAACGTAATTTCGTCCTTGAAGCCCTTCTGCTTGCGCAGCAAAGGAAGAATCTGGTTCTCGAATGTGCTGGTGTACTCAGACTGCATGTTGGGTTTCAGGCGAAAAGAGACATTGCGTGCGTACATATTCAACCTCCTACGGTTGGCTCGCATAAGGAGAAGAGAACTTCAGATGGGCTGACTTATGTTCAGAGGACCTGAAAGAGGTGAAGGTGGAAACCGCCTCACGTTGAACTCTATCTGACTGCCTGAGCATTGTCAAATCGCGAGCTGGCGTTGCAATCTACGCGTGGACAATGCCGGCCAATCAGCGTACGATGGCAAATGAGACAGATTCCCTATTCTCATTCAGACCTCCTGAGCTAGGCAGCCGTTCTGAAGTTTTCCCCTCTTAGTTGTGAAATCCCAGGAGTTGAAGTGTCTAAACCCAAAGTCCAAGTCAGCCAGAAATCCGACCCTTCCAAACAGCCAAAACCTTTCAAGAGAGATTCCGCGAGTACGTTCTCAGACGATGAGATACGGACCCGCGCTTATCAAATCTATGAGTCTCGCGGCAAAACCGGCAACCATGCTGACGAGGATTGGAACCAGGCAGAGACCGAACTGATGGAGCTGGTAGGCGGCAAGTAGCCTGTAAATGGCCGGCAGTCATTCACCAAAGGAGAAAGCATGAATTGGGACCAGGTGGTAAGCAAGTGGGAACAACTGACGGGTTCTGCAAAGGAAAACTGGGGCGAGCTCAGCGATGATGATCTCCAGCAAATAGCGGGCAGACGCGAGCAGCTTGTAGCGAAGATCCGGGAAGTGTACGGAATCGAAAGGCGGGAAGCCGAAAAGCAGGTATGGGACTGGGGTAAGAGTGTGGAGCGGACCCACAAGACAATTGCGTAAGTATTCCTGCATTCCATCGAGTGAAGCATTAGTTGCCCAAAGGCGAAAGGTCTAAACGTGGAAATAACTGATCTCACCCCGGTTCAAATGTTGTCGGTGCCGTGCCCAACGTGCGCCGCTGCACCACGAGAGCGGTGCTGCGAGATTTCTAACGGCGTCTTCCGCCAGGACGCGCATTTCCGCCGCCTGTTGTCCGCGGCAGGCCAGGGCGCTTCCTTGTGTCAGCCCCGGCCCGCTGCCGATGTCCTTCCCAACGTTTATCAGTCGTAGGCCATGGCGCAGCCGGCGAAAGTCCAGCTGCCGGAAAAGTGGTTAGCGGCGGCCGACGAACTCCGTGGTATTGGTGATGTAGAGTTCGTGGACCTTCTCATTGATCTCGTCGGGCGTGAGGCCGGCTGACGCCATGTAGTTGCGCATCTCGTTTCGCCGGTTCGCGTCAACCGTTACCGTGGGACTGCCGTCAACGAACACCCGCACGTCCGACCCTGTTCTCACCAGCCGATAATTGTGCATGGCCTCATTGTATCGGGTAATCCTGCGGGGCATTGTCTTCTTGATGGAGCGGGTGCATGCACAAGCGCGCGCGCGTCGCCTCGGCATGTAATGAGAAGCCTCCGCAAGGCTCGCACGGGGTGCCCCACACCACCAGGGTCCCCGACGAGCGCCGACTTTGCGCTGGTTGGGGTGGATGAGCGGTTTTCGAATGCGTGGGCGACGAAGAGTCATCCAACTCACCTTTCGCTGACGCAAAGACTTTCGGGGACCAATGCTGTACGTTGATCGAACTCCCACCCATTCCAAGGGGTAGGGATGAGTGGGCCAATCGCCCCGCGAGACTCGGGGGCGCGCCGGGCGAACGTGTGAATGAAGCCCGAGTCCCCCGGGGACGACACAGATTTCGCTCACCGTTCGCAAAAGCGGCGAAAGGGTGGGGCGCCCGGCACTAAACCCGGCATAGGAAGGTAGGATCTCTCACGAATCAGCCCCAGGTTAGCCCGACAAAAAGGGCAAACCTGGGACACAAGCATCCGGCAATGCAGAGCTTTCTTCTTACTGCCCCTCGGCTCCTTGCAAGATGACTGAACTAGGACCAAAGGTAGCAAAGGCAAAGCCACCGATATAGATCTGCCGGGAAGGAAACGTGAGCACGGCATTTGCCGATTCGCCCGCGTCTTCAACCGGCGCCGAGTTGATGTTCCACTGCGTGCCGTCCCAATGTTCAATGAGCGGAGGCAGCCCGCCAGGAGCATCCCCGCACTGATTGCATCCGGCCGCCCAGATGTCAGTAGCGGATATGGCACTGATGCTAGTCAGTAGCGTGCCCATGGCACTCGGGTTGGGTACGATTTTCCAGGCAGTTCCATCCCAATGTTCGATCAATGCGCCGGTCACGCTCGCTGCTCCGACTGCCCATACATCTTTGGTGGAAAGCGCCGCTACGCCGAACAAGCCGCTGTTGTCTGCGGGGGCAGGTACCTGGATCCACGTGTTACCGTCGAAGTGCATCGTAAGCACAGAGTTGCTACCGCCACCAACCGCCCAAATGTCCGAGGGCGAGATGATGGCAAGGTCGAACAGCTCGCCGGCGATGTGCGGCACGGGCACGACGCTCCATGCCGTTCCGTCGAAATGTTCGACGAGTGGAATCCGGCCATTGAGATCATTTGACGAGCCAACCGCGAAGATGCTGTTGGCCGAAATAATTTTTAGCGAGTTAAGGGTCTCTCCTCTCTTAAAATGCGGGCTGGGAACGACAGTCCATTTTGTGCCGTCGTAGTGCTGGATCTGGGAATGAATCCCCTTCGGTCCCAGCCCAACCGCCCACACATTGGTAGGAGACAGGACGGCCACCTTGTTTACGCGGCTCGCCTTGGCCATCGGGACCTTTGTCCACTGGCTTCCATCAAAGTGCAAAGCGACCGGTTCGAGTGCAGCGGTTGCCCAGATGTCTTTTTCCGAGTCGGCTGCGAGCGAACCGATGGCGGACACCTCGGGCGCCTGCACGAAGTGGAATGTTACTTGAGTGGTAGCGAGAGCGCTTTCACCTGCTGATTCTTGTGCCTGGGCGCCCACAGCTAGCGGTAGCAGTAACCCTAGGGTAAGCAGAGACCAGCGTGTAATAGCGCGAAATGGGTGTGCAGTCATAGAACATCCTTCCTTGAAAGGTGCTTGAGTTTGGGAATTTTCTTGGTCGCACCTGGAGCATCAGACGCAGCGTGGCAGTCGGCGACTGTCGCCACGTTGTAAAGGAATTGCCAAAGTTGTGACAATGCAAACGATGCTCTGAGCATCGATAAGGTGGGTCATACCAAATGATGGTTACCAGTGAGAAGCATACGGCGGTACGTGGCCTTGGCGAGATCGCGCTCCGTGTCAGGAATTTGGATCTTATGCAGAGATTCTACGAAGACGTGATTGGACTGCCGCTGATAAAACGATTTCCAAGCTCCGCTTTCTTCAAGATTGCCGAGGGCTACGGCGGCCACACCCAGGTCCTGGCGTTGTTCGATCGCTCAGAGAGTCCCGATTATCGTCCTCCAGACGCGCTGACCTCCACCATAGATCACCTGGCATTCGAAGTGTCTCTTGCTGACTTTGCCGGCGAACGACAGCGACTGGAGGCGTTGGGAATCCAGGTCGAGACCGCGGAACACCAGTGGGTGCATTGGCGTTCTCTTTATGTGGCCGACCCCGAGGGCAATCAGGTCGAGCTCGTCTGCTACGACAAGAGTGTGTGAAGGGCTGCGTGGCCTGCGAAATGCATCCAACAGAGTCAACGAGGAAACATGCGTCCACTAGCCTGGATCGGAATTGTCGTACTTGTACTGGGGATTCTCGCCTTTATTGTGCCTGTTCCCACCAGCCATTCCCGTAGCGCCAAAGTCGGAGATGCTTCCATCAGCATCACCATGCACGAGAACAGGAAGCTGTCGCCCGCAGTAGGTACCGTGCTTTGCGGCGCAGGAGTGGTGCTCCTGATCGCCGGTACTCGCAAAGCCGCCGCGTGAGCTTCATCTCAGTGGTTCGAATGATTTCTTCCCACCCTTTTCCCGTGGGGCACGCGGCACCGCCGGCTCCGTCACAAGAGATTGTGACGCCCACACTTTTATCTTGACACCGTCGGCCTAAGACTACGACAATAGCGCCCAAAAGCAAGGAGATACACCGTGAAACGCGCCACGTCTCTAACGGTGGTCATGGCCATGCTGTTTGCTCCTCTAGCCTACGCACAGGATCAGCAGGCGCCAACCGCAGCACAGCCGAAGCCAGCACCGACACAAGTTACAAAACCCGCTCCCACCAAACCCACCTTGGAAGATGGGACTCCCGTCAAGCTAAGGCTGGATGAAACCCTGTCGTCCGCCAACTGTCACGTCGGGCAGACTGTGGAGTTTGACGTGCTCGAAGAAGTAAAAGTCGGCGAGGTCACGGTTGTGCCGAAAGGCGCGGTGGCTTGGGCGACGGTCACCGAGGCTGAGCATAAGAAGACCATGGGCCGCGCCGGCAAACTGAACGTAAACATCGATGCCGTGCGACTAGCCGACGGAGAAAAAGCGGCCCTCCGTGCAGTCCAGGGTGGGAAAGGTGGCGGCCATGTCGGTGCGATGACAGGAGCGATAGTCGCCACCTCCATCGTGTTCTTTCCGGCAGCACCGTTGTTTCTCTTTATGCACGGCAAGGACATCACGATCCCCAAGGGGACCGAGGTGACGGCATTCGTAAATGGCGATGTGCCTCTCGATATGGCGAAGTTTCAGCCGGCGACTTCCGCTCCAGCCGCTGCGGCCGTAGTTGTCGTGGCCGAGAAAACCACGCTGGAAATTACATCGAGCCCGCCGGGGGCTGAGATCGAACTGGACGGCAACTTCTCAGGGGACACGCCCTCGTCCATTACGGTCGCGCCGGGTGAGCATACGCTCAAAGTCAGCAAGGCTGGATACAAACCTTGGGAACGCAAGATGAAGACGACCTCGGGCAATGTCAAGATCGTTGCGGATTTGGAGCAGCAGGGTCAGGCTCCAGGCTCGCAGCCTAAACCTGTTGACGCTGAGGTCGTACCGAAGCCGCAATAGTAAAACCGAATTGCGACCTGTGCCCCACCCTTTGCCCATTCCGAGCGAAAGGGTGGGCACCTGGCCTTAGAGCATTTTCCACAGGAATCGAACGAACGCGACAATCAGAATCAAAGCCCCCAAGACCCCGGTTATCGCAGAGAAGGAGAAGACCCAGCTCCACCATCTAAAAAACCGCTCCTGCGCCCTTGCAGTTCGTTGCTGGTATTGCTGAAGAGCGGAAATCTGCAACCCGGGCTTGCTTATTGTTCTTCCCAAGTCAATCGCTGCTCTTGAGAGAAAACCGGCCTGAAGGATCTCAAACACGATGTAGGCAAACAGAGAAAGAGAAATTAGGAGCGCTGAGCCAACCTGTTCAACAGGGGGCAGGTTCGTCCTCGCGCCGGCCCACGCGCCAAAAAACCCCGCATATCCCAGGCCCAACACCAGCTTAGTGTAGTTCGAGGTCTGATCGAACATCGACTTTTGAATAGCGCTTAATTCAGTCAGAAACTGCCTCTGATCCATTCCTCCCGAGCCGGTACCTGCCATCATTGCCTCATTGCGAAACCTCCTTTTGCGAGCGCCTGCCACTTGGGCTACTATCGCTTCCCGTTGCCTGGTGCCCCGGGTTCGCGTCCGTCTTTTGGACGCTAACCCGGGCAGAGGAAGTGAGGGCCCGCACGAATCAGCCCCAGGTTAGCCCAACAGCAGGGCGAACCTGGCCACCGGACCTACTGCCGTGTTGCAGACATCCTAGAAACTGCTATTTCGATTGTCTCTCTGATCGTATCTGCGCCGAATACCACGCCGAGACCCATTCTCTCAGGTCCCCAAATGTCCTCGATTGGAACCGACATCGATACTATTCCGAGGATATGTGGCATGGACAGTTCCCCACCTGGATTATACCCAGGAGAGAGATTTGTGCGGCGGACGACCATGCTGCCGCTAGACCCCGGGAATACGTTGCCGTCGATTAGGAAGCCCGGAACCTTTGGTGGGAGGTCGGGAACCCTCGTTCGTAGCTCCGAGTTAAAGAAAAAATCTCTGGTAGGTTCCGTAGATATTATGCCTATCCGCAGGATGGGGGATACGTTTTCTTGATCGTAGATTCCGCTTGGGTAGCCCAGCAAGTAAACCTCCGTTCCTATACCGATTCCCGCAGCCTTGAGCTTATCCCTAGACACAAGAAGCGAGGTAAGTAGGGTCTTTCTCGTCTCAGCGGCTCGGGCGAAAAACTCGGCGTGGGCCGCGGATAATGCGTTTGTAACGTCTATTACGACGACGTCAATCGACGGGTCGGGATGCGCGGTTACTTCGGAGACATAGATTGCGTTTTGATTGAGAATCGGGATGGGTATGTCCCGAACCTCGACTCCTCCGTCGGGCTTGCGGAAAGCAGTGCGTATCGAAATATCACGAGAGGACGAACCGTGCTCACGTGGAATGACATGCTTGTTAGTAACCAAGAAAAGATGGTAATCGCAGCGATTTCTTTTTGAGTCGCATGCGACTTGATGGAATATTAGAAAGCCGGAGCCGAACGAGAGATGATTAGCATCAGCACGGAATTTGATAAGTACTGCACTGTTGAGGAAATCATCATCTAGTCCTTGGCAGATAGCTGTTATTGGTGTGACAAGCGCGACTGCAACTAGAAATGCGGCGCGCAACAGTTCTCTCCTGGCATCCATGCATTCTCCAAACGGAACGGGGCACGGCGTGCCGTGCCCCCCTTCACAGTACGTCTTACTCGCCTAACTAAATTACTCGCGGCGTTTTACAACGCCGTTTACCGCAGAACCCAGTCATTAGTAGCCAGCGATCAGTTGTCAGTAAAAGCAGATCCCTCGCTTCGCTTGATTTCATAACGACGTTGGCTCCGTTCGACCGGGTATTCTGTTGTTGCCACACAACCAGAGAGCCGGAGAAGGAGCCAACCATGTTGATTATAGGCTGTGATTTTCATCCTGGCTTTCAGCAGGTAGCGATGTTGGATAGTACAACCGCAGAGATCAGCCAGCGTCGGCTGCGACATCCGGAGGAGGCGCGGGCGTTTTACGCGGCTTTGCCGGCCCCGGTGCTGGTGGGCTTGGAAGCCTGCGGCTCGACGCAATGGTTCGAGCAGCTGCTGGCGGAGCTGGGGCACGAGCTGTGGATCGGCGATGCGGCTCAGATCCGGGCGCTGTGTGTGCGCCGGCAGAAGACGGACCGGCGCGACGCCGAGCACATACTGCAGTTGCTGCTGACGGAGCGGTTTCCGCGCTTGTGGGTGCCCACGCCGGCGGAGCGGGATGTGCGGCAGTTGCTGGTGCATCGTCATCAGCGGGTGCGTATGCGCACCCAGGTGAAGAACCAGTTGCAAGCCATCGCCCTCAACCAGGGCTTGCAGAAGAAGCGCCAACTGTGGACGCAGGCGGGACGCGCGGCCCTGGAGGCGCTGCCGTTGTTGCCGTTTGCGGCGCAACGGCGACAGCAGCTGCTGGCCACGCTGGACCGGCTGAACCAGGAGATCGGCGAACTGGACCGGCAAGTGGCGGAGCAGGCCGAGCAGCGGCCGGAGGCAGTGCGGTTGATGAGCCATCCCGGAGTCGGTCCCAACACCGCCTTGGCCTTCGTGCTGACCATCGGCCCGGTGAGCCGCTTTCGGCGGGCACGGCAGGTGGCCAGCTACCTGGGGCTGATTCCGCGCGAGCACAGCTCCGGAGGCCGGCAGCGGCTGGGAGGCATCAGCAAGCAAGGCAGCCCGTTTCTGCGCTTTCTGTTGGTGGAAGCCGGGCAGAGCGCGCGCGCGGCGATCGCGAGCTGGCACGGTTGTATCGCCGCTTGAGCATGCGGGCCAATCGCAGCAAGGCCAAAGTGGCGGTGGCGCGCAAGCTGGCGGTGCGGTTGTACTGCATGCTGCGTCAGGAGTGGAACTATGCGCAGCTGTGTAGGTCCTTTGTGCAGGCAAGCCCGAGTCATTACGTGGTTGCAAGTAGACCGAGCGCTTGAGTGGGCAGCCTGCCTCCCGTAGCGACGGGAGTTCGAATCGTTAATCATGAATGGCGAGACCCCACAGGTCCCGAACCATTACACGAACACAAGGGTCTCTGGTTGTGAGCAGAAAAACAAAACCTTTTCCGCTAAGGAACGAAGGTGAGGAAAAAACGCCCTCCCCTTCGTTCCTGGTTGCGATTGTGCACGGGGTGGAAGCGGCGTCAAGGGTCTGCGATGAACGCCGCTGCGCGGCGCCCTTGACTCCGCTTCCACCCCGCTGGGATTGGTGTCGCTTGACAACGCCAACGTCGTTATAGACGTGATGACAATCCTTCGCTAGCTACACCCACTGGTACTCCCGCAGCTCATGCAGCGGTAGCAGCTTCCGTTGCGCGTCATAATCGCGCCGCAGACGGAGCAGACGGGTGCGTCGTCGCCCATATCAATCAGTTCCTTCAGGGCGTCGGAGGCATGATGGTGCGCGGTCAGCGGGCCGCCGGGGAAGCCCAGGCGCGATTGTGCGTCGCCAATATAGGGGTCGCCCGCCGCGCCGCCACGAACCGCAGGTCCCTCGACTCCGCTTCGCTCCGCTCGGGATGACAAATCAGGAGAACCGCTCGGGACGACAGCATTGGGAGAGGATGACAGCGAAGGGTTATCACCCTCGTCGGGCACGCCCGGTGGCGGGGCGTTGACGTATTTGGGACGCAGGCCGTCGAACAGCGCCTGCTGCTGGCCGGTGAGGAAGCGCAACTGCAGCCAGCGGAAGATGTAATCCATGATGGACTTGGCGTAGCCGATGTCGGGATTGTGGCTCCAGCCACTGGGCTCGAAGCGGGTGTGGGCGAACTTTTCGCACAGCAGCTTCAGCGGTACGCCGTGCTGCAGTCCAATGGAGATGGCGCAGGCGAAGCTGTCCATCAGGCCGCTGACGGTCGAGCCTTCCTTGGCCATGGTGATGAAGATCTCGCCCGGCATGCCGTCCTTGTAGAGGCCGACGGTGAGGTAGCCTTCGTGTCCGCCTACGTTGAATTTGTGGGTGATGGAGAGGCGCTCGTCGGGCAGGCGATGACGCACCGCGCGCGGCGGAGCGGCGGATTCGTCGATCGGTTCTTTGCCGCTATAGGGGTCCTTCGCGGCCCCTTCGGGTCCGCTCAGGATGACACCGGTTGAGGCGCCGGATTTGGCGGTGGCCGAGCCCATGGAGCTGAGCGGCTGCGCCTTCTTCGAGCCGTCGCGGTAGATGGCCACTGCCTTCAGGCCGAGCTTCCATGCCTGGATGTAGGCTTCGCTGATCTCTTCCACCGTGGCCGACTCCGGCATGTTGATGGTCTTGGAGATTGCGCCCGAGATGAACGGCTGCGCCGCCGACATCATGCGCAGATGTCCGAGGTAGTGGATGGCGCGCGTCCCCTTCGACGGCTTGAAGGAGCAGTCGAAGACCGGCAGGTGCTCGTCCTTGACAGCGGGCGCGCCTTCGATGGTGCCGGTGGCGTCAATGTAGCTGACGATGGCGTTCGTCTGGTCGGGCGTGTAGCCCAGTTTGAACAGCGCTGTGGGCACGGTGTTGTTCACGATCTTGATCATGCCGCCACCGACCAGCTTCTTGTACTTCACCAGCGCCAGGTCAGGCTCGATGCCGGTGGTGTCGCAGTCCATCATGAAGCCGATGGTGCCCGTGGGCGCCAGCACCGTGACCTGCGAGTTGCGGTAGCCGAACTTCTCGCCATGCTTCAGGGCTTCGTCCCAAGCGTCCTTGCTGGCTTCGTAGAGCGCGGCGGGAACGTTGGTGCGGTTGATGTTGTTCACCGACGCGCGATGCATGCGAATGACGTCGAGGAAGGGCTCGCGGTTGATGTACCAGCCAGGACAGGCGGCACCACGGGTAGAGCGGCCCTTTAGGGCCGCCTGAAGGCCAGCTCTACCGGAACCTACCGAGTCGTCCTGAAGGCCAGCTCTACCCGAACCTTCCGCTTCGTCCTCAAGGCCAGCACTAGCCGAGCCTTCTCCCAACTCGCGAAGGCAGAGTTCAGTGGCTGGCGCCAGCGGCTGGCAGAGCTCGGCGATCTTCGACGACTGCAGATAGGCTTCGCCGCACATGATGGCGGTGACGCAGGCGGCATAGTCGCGTCCAGCGTCGGAGTCGTAGGGCAGGCCAGCAGCCATCAGCAGCGCGCCGAGGTTGGCGTAGCCA
>Ga0335082_10005638_pt1 | contig 13706 bp, 12 predicted proteins | sample Lox_Sample_41_FD_206718 | JGI IMG/M metagenome (GOLD analysis project Ga0335082, IMG submission 206718) | Soil microbial communities from Loxahatchee National Wildlife Refuge, Florida, United States - Lox_Sample_4.1 | ecosystem: Environmental > Terrestrial > Soil > Wetlands | place: USA... | reverse complement strand
GCCGCTAACCCTCGCCGCCGCCGCGGTCGCTGCCGGCTTCATGTCGTTCATGCCGACCGACTACCGCGGCGTTTCCGAATTGGGCCAGATCGCCGGCGTCGGCATGCTGGTCGCCTACGCGACCAGCATCACGCTGCTGCCGGCCCTGCTGGCGGTGATGAATCCGCCGGGCGAGCCGCATCCGGTCGGCTACCGCGCGCTCGCGCCGGTCGATTGGTTCCTGCAGAGGTTCCGCGTGCCGGTGATCGTCGGCACCGTTGCGGTCGCCGTGCTCGGTTCGCCGCTGCTCTATTATCTCTCCTTCGACTTCGATCCGATCCATCTGCGCAGCCACACAACCGAGTCGATTGCCACGCTGCTTGACCTCGGCAACGACCCGCGGGTCGGCATCAATTCCGTCAACGTGGTGCTGCCGTCGCTCGACGCGGCCAATGCGGCGGCGGCGCGCCTCGCCAAGCTGCCGCAAGCCTTGAGCGCGACCACGCTGCAAAATTTCGTGCCGGGCGATCAGGACAAGAAGCTTGCGGCGATACGCGCGCTTGCGGGCAGCATCGGCCCGATCGTGCAGCGTTCGAAGAATCCGGCGCCGTCGGACGCCGACAATGTCGCCGCGCTCGACAGCGTCGCCGACCAGCTCGACCGCGTCGCCGGCGACGCCAAGGACGCCGGCGCCGAGGCCGCCAAGCGCCTCGCCGTCGATGCGCGCAAACTGGCGGCCGCGAGTCCGGCGCAGCGAGCTGCCGCGCAGGCGGCCTTCGTCGTGCCGCTGGACATCGATCTCCGCCATTTGCGCGACGAATTGCAGGCGCAGACGGTCGGCGTCGCCAACCTGCCGCAAAGCCTCAAGCGGCAATGGGTGGCGCCGGACGGCCACGCTCGCGCCGAGGTCGCGCCCAAAGGCAACACCAACGACACGGCGGTGCTGCGCAATTTCGCCCGCGCCGTGCTCGCCGTCTATCCGGACGCGGTCGGCGGCCCGATCTCGATCCTGAAGTCCGGCGACACCGTGGTCAGGGCGTTCATCGAGGCCGGCGCCTACGCGCTGGTCTCGATCGCCCTCATTTTGTGGATCGTGCTCCGCCGCTTCGGCGACGTGCTGCTGACGCTGGTGCCGCTGCTGCTTGCCGGCGTGGTGACGCTCGAGATCACCGTGCTGATCGGCATGCCGCTGAATTTCGCCAACATTATCGCGCTGCCGTTGCTGTTGGGCGTCGGCGTCGCTTTCAAAATCTATTATATCATGGCGTGGCGCGCCGGGCAGACCAATCTGCTGCAATCCACCCTGACGCGCGCGGTGATCTGGAGCGCGCTCACCACGGCGACCGCATTCGGCAGTCTGTGGCTATCGCAGCATCCGGGCACGTCGAGCATGGGCAAGCTCTTGGCCCTGTCGCTGGTCTGCACGCTGGCGGCGGCGGTGCTGTTCCAGCCGGCGCTGATGGGCAAGCCGCGTCCGCCGCAGGCTTAAGAGCGCTGCGTGCCGGTGACGGCCGGCGCGGCGCGGCCATCGGTCCGCAGCGCCGTGACCGCGCGGTAACCTGCACGCAGCGCGCCGACGGCGTATTGCCCGACGAATTTCACGCGCCGTCTCATGTGCCAGCGCCAGCCGGCATCGAGCGAGAACGAGCGCAGGTCGTAGGCCTTGGCGAGCGAGGCCTCGTCGCAGGCCCGCTTCACCGGGTCGTCGTAGAAGCCTGCAATCTTGCCGGCGTCCATTCCCGGCGTCGCCAGCCAGCGCGGGATGTGAACGTTGCACAGCCGTTCGACGTCGTTGAGCGCCTTGCGCGCGCCGGTGCCGGCGGCGGGGCATGAGGTGGCGAAAGCGTCGCCGATCAAAACCATGCCGGCGCGGCGGATGCCGCAGGTGACATAAAGATCGACCGGACGGATCTGCACGTCAGTTGTAACCTCGAAATTTCCCGTCAGCTTGCGCAACCCGGGCATCAGCGCGTGCAGCGTCTCCTCGGGATAACGGCGCATGGCCCGGAGCCAGGGGTCGTCCATCGTGCGATAGACGAACAGATTGGCGCGCATCGCCGCGCCGATCGGGAACAGCGTGATCAACGCGGTCTTATCGGTGACGCGTTCGGCGTAATAGGTCAGTGCCGGAAAATCGAAAGTGCCGCCGCCGGCCGGCGCGATGTCGAAGCCGATGCTGATCGAATGGCACTCGCTTAACACTTCCGGGGTGAAACCGAGCGACTTGCGCTGCGCCACGTTGAGCCCGTTGGCCAAGACGATCAGGCGCGCGGAGACGGTGTCGCCGGTCGACAGCGTCACCATTTGCCGCTCGCCAGCCGCGATCGCGGTCGCCTTGGCGGCGATCGTGGGCACGGTCGGCGGAATCAGGCCGCGCACCGTGTTGACCAGCGGCGCGTAGAAGATGCCGTATTGGTCGCCCGGCCGCTTCTCGACCAGCCGGCCGAAACGCGCCACCCAGGATTCGCGGTCGTGCGTCGCCGCCCGCAACACCTCGCCGGCGAGCCCGGTCTTGCGCAAGATGGCCACTTGCACGCCGTCGAGCTTTTCGCAGCGGAAGTCCGGCGGATAGATTTTGTGCGGATCGATCAGCACGGCGTCGATGCCGGCGCGGCCGAGCATGGCGGCCGCGAGCGAGCCCGCGAAGCCGCCGCCGACAATCGCCACATCCGTCATGCGCATGGCATCGTCTCCGCGCTTCAGCCGCGCCGCCGCCGGTAGGCGAGGTAGGCGGCCTTGAGTCGCGCGCGCAGCCGCAAATAGAGACTCTGCAACCGACTCACATGCGCGAAGGCTGCCGAGCCGCCGCGCCGCGCGTCGAACCACAGCTCGGTCATGGCCGCGCGGCCGTCCCAGCCGGCCATGAAGCTCGATTCGTCATAGGCGCAGGAATCGACGGTGGCGATGCGCGGGTCGGCGAGGAACGCGGCAGTATAGTCTTCCAAGAGCAGCATGCCGGGTGAGAAATCGCGCAGGCGTTCGTCGTACGCCGTCTTCCAGGTGAAGGCGGTCGAGCCTGCGCTGAGCACGATCTGCATGCTCACCGGCCGGCCGTCGAGGGTCAGCGCGTGAACCCAGGCCTCGCCGTGCGGCGCCAAGGCGCCCATCATCTCGCGCGCGATCGTTGCGTCCGGCGGATTGCACAACAGCGCGCTGCGCTCGCGGCCCTTCCAGCCGGCGGCTTCGAGCTTCAGGAAATCCTCGACGGCGCGGCCGACCGCTCCCGGTTCCGTGATCGTCTTCGATTCAAGCGCGCCTTTCTCGGCGAGACGGCGCCGGTGCTGGCGCAGCTTCTTGCGGGTCGAAGCGGACAACATCTTGTCCGCCGCCGGCGCGGCGTCGCGCTTGCAGGCGAGCATTGGCCGTATCGAGCGGCGCAGAACGCGGGATTTACTGCTGCGCGCCTCCAGCACGCGGGCGAGCGCATGCATGGTGGCGCTGTCTGCGCGTATGCCGTCGAGCGCAATGATCTTCGGCAGCGCCGGATCACCGGCAATGCGGTCGAGTATCGCCTCCAGGGTTTCGTCGAGCGCGTCGCGGTCGACCACCGGCGCGGCGAGATAGGCATGCGCGAAAGGCGGCGCCGCCAGGACCGAAACCGGCAGCACGGCGCGCGGCGCGCGACCGATGTTGAAAGCCCATAGGCCGGCGAGCTGACGGTGGCCGCCGCAGTCGCGCCAGGCGAGCAGCGTAACGCAGCGGGCGTTCGGATAGCGGGCGCCGAGCGAGACCAGCACCGGATGCATGAAAACGTTGGCGACGTCGGCGCGCGCGACCAGATCGCGCCATTCGCTCTGGATTTCGGCAAGACGCGCGCCGGTCGCGACTTCGACGCTGACCGCAGTGCGTTCGGCGACACGCGGCGACTGGACCGTGGACCGATCGGCTGCAATGTGCGCGGCGGCTTCAGCCAAAGACATGGGCGGTGGCACGTGCTTTCCCTGGTGCGGTTGCCGCAGTGCCTCGGTGATAGCGACAATTCTTTCATACGCCGTTTACGGCGGTGGCTGGCGATGGTCTACGATTCATCGGATATTAGGGTTAAAGAAATTGGTGCGTCGGCAATCGCGCCGTAGTAACGCTGATGCGGCGGGGTCGTCCTCATTCGCAACGATCTTGCCGAGCGCAACGATTATGCAAGCTCATCGAGCCGTTCATTGACGACGCCGGACAGCGAGATCGAACCCTGGGGCCGCGTCTTCAAGGCCCCGCACACGATCACGACGCCGGTGTTCTTGTCCGATGTCGGCGCCGCTCTGACCGGCGCAAGGCGGACCACGTTGGCGCTCGGCTGCGCCCGCTCATACGGCGATGTGTGCCTCAACGGCGGCGGCGAGCTCGTGCGCATGACTGCGCTCGACCGCTTGATTGCGGCCGACTGGGACAACGGCGTCGTGCGCGCCGAAGCGGGTCTCATGCTCGACGCGCTGCTGTGCGTCGCGGTGCCGAAGGGCTGGTTCCTCCCCGTCACGCCGGGCACCAAATTCGTCACCCTCGGCGGCGCCGTCGCCAACGACGTGCACGGCAAGAACCACGAACATGCCGGCACCATCGGCTGCCACGTGCGGCGCATCGGTCTGGCGCGCTCGTCGGGCGAAGTCGTGGAGCTCTCCGGAAACGACAACGCGGAACTGTTCCGGGCGACGATCGGCGGGCTCGGGCTGACCGGGGTGATGCTGTGGGTCGAGCTGAGCTTGAAAAAAATCACGTCGGTTTTCGTCGAGGTCGAGACGCTGGCGATCTCCGACCTCGATCATTTCTTCAAGCTCGCGGAAGAGAGCGTTGACTGGGAGCACAGCGTCGCCTGGGTCGATTGTCTCGCCACGGGCAAAGGCCTCGGCCGCGGCCTGTTCATGCGCGGGCGGCATAGTGCGCGCGGCGGCTTGCGCATGCATGGCAACCCACGCCTCGCGGTGCCGTTCGACGCGCCGCCCTGGCTGCTGAACTCGGCGACGGTGAGCTTGTTCAATCTCGCCTACCGTCACCGGCCGTGGACGCTGGGCCGCCGCAGCGTGCACTACGATCCGTTCTTCTATCCGCTCGATGCGGTCGCCGGCTGGAACCGGCTCTACGGCGCGCGCGGCTTCTTCCAGCATCAATGCGCGGTGCCGAAGGCCACGGCTGCCGGCGCGGTCGAACGCCTGCTGCGCTTGACCGCCGAGCACCGGCAAGGTTCATTCCTCGTCGTTTTGAAACTGTTCGGCGCGCGCAAATCCCCCGGTCTGATGTCGTTTCCCATGGAGGGGGCGACGCTTGCGCTCGATTTGCCCAACCGCGGCGAACGCACACGCAGGCTGTTGCAGGCGATGACGGCCGCGGTACTGGAGGCGGGCGGCCGCGTCTATCCCGCCAAGGACGCGGCCATGTCGGCGGACGCGTTCCGCGCCGGTTATCCCGACTGGAAGCGGCTGGAAGCCTTGCGCGATCCCAAGATCATGTCCGACTTCTGGCGGCGGGTGGCGCAATGACGTCGGACGCGGCGCGCAACATCTGGATTCTCGGCGGCACGTCGGCGATCGCGCAGGCTTACGCGCGGCGCAAGGCGGTGCAGGGCTGCAAGATTCTCCTGATCGGCCACAACGAAGATCACCTCAAGGCCAATGCCGCCGATCTCGCCGCGCGCGGCGGCACGGCGGCGATCGAAGCCCTCGATCTCGCCGGCGAAGTCGATCGCGCCGCCGCGGTCGACAAATTCATTGCGCAACACGGCTTCCCCGACGAAGTCTTGGTCGCCTACGGCATTCTCGGCGACCAGCAACGCGCATTGACCGATCTGGCGCACGCCGCCGACATCATCGACGTCAATTACACCAGCGTTGCCTTGTGGCTGCTCGCCCTTCTCGCGCGGCGCGATCCGGCAAAGGCGCTGACCTTGGCGGTGATCGGCTCGGTCGCCGGCGACCGCGGCCGCGGCAGCAATTTCATCTACGGCTCGGCCAAAGGCGGCCTCGACCGCTTCCTCGAGGGCTTGGCGCACGCCAACGCCGGCACGCCGCTTCATGTTTTGCGCATCAAGCCGGGCTTCGTCGATACGCCGATGACCGCGGCGATGAAGAAGGGCGGACCGCTGTGGGCGACGCCCGACCGCATCGCCGCCGACATCGACAAGGCGGTCGCTGCCCGCGCGGCCGTCGTCTATACGCCGTGGTTCTGGCGCTGGATCATGCTGGTCATCCGGCTGCTGCCGCGCTTTCTGTTCAACCGGCTGAAGATATGAGCGAGCGGCCATGAGCCTGCGCATCGCCATCACCGGAGCCGCCGGCCTGGTCGGGCAGAACCTCGTCCCGCGGCTGAAAGCGCGCGGCTTCACCGACATCACGGCCATCGACAAGCACAAGGCCAATACCGCGATCCTGCGCCGGCTGCACCCCGACATCCGCATTATCGAGGCCAATCTCGCCACCGACGACGGCTGGCAGGATGAGGTGGCGGCCTGCGATGTCGTCATCGTCAGCCACGCGCAGATCGGCGGGCTCGATGCTAGGCAATTCGAAGAGAACAACATCGTGGCGACGCGCCGCCTGATCGAAGCGGTGGCGAAGAACCCGCGCGCCTATCTGGTGCATTTGAGCTCGTCGGTCGTCGAGTCGGAAGCGGCCGACTGGTACACCGACAGCAAGGAGCGGCAGGAACGCATCGTGGTGCAGTCGGGCCTGTCGCACGTGGTGCTGCGGCCGACGCTGATGTTCGGCTGGTTCGACCGCAAACATCTCGGCTGGCTGGCGCGCTTCATGCGGCGGGTGCCGGTGTTCCCGATCCCCGGCAGCGGCCGCTATCCGCGCCAGCCGCTCTACGTCGGCGACCTCTGCGACATCGTCATGTCTTGCATCGACAAGCGGCCGAACAAGACGAGCTACAATATTTCCGGCCAGGAGACGATCGATTACGTCGATCTGATGCGCGAGGTGAAGAAAGCCTGCCGCGCGCGCGCGGCCATCGTCGGCATTCCCTATGCGTTGTTCTGGGCGCTGCTGTGGACCTACGGCTTGTTCGACCGCGACCCGCCCTTCACCACCAAGCAGCTCGAGGCGCTGGCGACGCCGGATGTGTTCGAGGTGATCGACTGGCCGGGCATCTTCGGGGTCAAGGCGACGCCGCTGCACGCCGCGCTGGAGCAGACCTTCCGCGATCCCGTCTATTCGACCGTCGTGCTGGAGTTCTAGCGCCATGAGTCTCGCGCCATGAGTCCAGCACGATGAGCCGCGTGGTCGTCATCGGCGCCGGCGCCATGGGTCTCGCCGCCGGCTATTACGCGGCGAAGCGCGGCCATTCGGTGACCGTGCTCGAGGCGGCGCCGGAGCCCGGCGGCATGGCGGCGCATTTCGATCTCGGCGGCCTGTCGATCGAGCGCTACTACCATTTCGTCTGCAAGGCCGACCGCGCCACCTTCGACCTGCTCGCCGATCTCGGCCTCGCCGGCAAGATGCGCTGGGTGCCGACCTCGATGGGCTATTACGTCGACGGCACGCTGCATCGCTGGGGCGATCCGGTCGCATTGCTGAAATTTCCCAAGCTGTCGCCGGTCGAGAAGCTGCGCTACGGCGCCATGATGTTTCTGTCGACCAGGCGCAGCGACTGGCGCAGCCTCGAAAACGTCTCGGCCAAGGACTGGATCACCGCCTGGTGCGGGGCAAGCGTCTATGAGCGGCTGTGGGCGCCGCTGTTCCGGCTGAAATTCTACGAATTCGCCGACAATATATCCGCGGCCTGGATCTGGACCCGCATCAAGCGGCTCGGCACCTCGCGCCGTTCGATGATGCAGGAGGAGCTCGGCCACATCGAGGGCGGCTCGGAAACGCTGATCCACGCGCTGGTCGCGGCCATCGAAAGAAAGGGCGGCCGCGTGGTGCTGAATGCGCCGGCGGAGAAGATCGAGACCGCGGGCGGCCGCGTCACCGGCGTTCGCGCCGGCGGCACGCTCTATCCGGCCGATGCGGTGATCTCGACGGTGCCGACGCCGCTCGTCGCGCGCCTGGCGCCGGACCTGCCGGCGGCGGACCTTGCCCGTTACGCCGCGATCCGCAACATCGGCGTCGTCTGCGTCGTGTTCCGCCTCAAGCGCTCGGTCACGCCGCATTTCTGGATCAACATCACCGACAAGCGCTTCGACATTCCCGGCATCGTCGAGTTCTCCAATCTGCGCGCCACCGGCGACACCGTGGTCTACATTCCCTATTACATGCCGGTGACGCAGCCGAAATTCGCCAGGGATGACGCCTATTTCCGGAGCGAAGCCTTCGGCTATCTCAAGCTGCTCAATCCGCAGCTGCGCGATGACGACCTGATCGCCTGCTACGTCGGAAGGCTCCGCCATGCGCAGCCGGTCTGCCCGCCCGGCTTTCTGGCGATGCTGCCGCCGGTCGAAACCGCGATCGGCGGGCTGCAGATCGCCGACACCTGCTTCTATTATCCGGAGGACCGCGGCATTTCCGAAAGCGTGCGCTTCGGCAAGATGATGGCGGAGCGCGTGCCGTGACGCGCTCCGGCCACCGGCAGTTCGTCGCCTTCGTCGTCGCCGGCGGCATCGCCGCCGCGGTCAACATCGGCAGCCGCATTCTGTTCAGCCTGGTGATGCGCTACGAGATCGCGATCCTTGTCGCGTATCTCTGCGGCATGACGGTCGCCTACATCCTCAACCGGATGTTCGTGTTCGCCGCGTCCGGCCGCGGCATGCCGAGCGAATACGCGCGCTTCACCCTGGTCAATCTCTTGGCGGTGGCGCAGGTGTGGATCGTCAGCGTCGGTCTGGCGCGCTTCGTCTTTCCGGCGGTCGGCTTTGCCTGGCACGCCGAGACCGTCGCCCATGTCGTCGGCGTGCTGGTGCCGGTCGTCACCAGCTATCTCGGCCACAAACACTTCTCGTTTGCCGCCGGCCGGGCGCGCTAGAGCGCGAGCCAGAAGGCTAGCGCCACGCCGAGCCCGAGCAGCAGGCTCGTCGGATCCCTGAGCGCGAAGATCACCGGGTCGTCGTCGAGCTCGGTGCGGTGGCTCAACAGCCAGATGCGCATCAGCCACACCGTCATGCAGACCGGCACCGCATAGAGCCAGCGCGCGTCGCCGTAGAAGCCGGACGGCATGGCGTCGTTGGCGAGATACAACAGCATGATGACGATCGAGATCAGCCCGGAGCCGACGCCGAAGCTCAAGGTCAGCGGCCAGTCGGCGCCGCGGTAGCCGCGGCCGACGACGTCGCCGGCGCCGGCGCGGTCGGCGCGCACCACCTCGACGTGGCGCTTGGCCAGCGCCAGCGACAGGAAAAACGCCCAGGAAAAGGTCAGCAGCCACGGCGAATAGGCAAGCGCGATCACCGCCGTGCCCATGACGATGCGCAGCACGAACAGCATGCTGATGATAAAGACGTCGATCAGCGGCAGCCGCTTCAGGCCGAACGAATAGGCGAGCGTCACCACGAGGTACAAGGCCAGCGCCGCGGCGAAAGCCGGCGACAGCAGCACGGCGCCGGCGAGCGCGGCGGCGATCAAGAGCGGCGCCGCGATCAGCCCGAACGCCACCGGCAAGTCGCCGCTGGCGAACGGCCGCAGCCGTTTGACGTCGTGCTGCCGGTCGGCCTCGAGATCGGCGATGTCGTTGAGCATGTAGGTCGCCGAGGCGAGCAGGCAGGTGAGCGCGAAGCCCTCGGCGACGGCGAAGACATGGGCGAGGCTGCTGTAGGCGTGGCCGACGAACAGCGGCACGAAGATCAGCAGGTTCTTCGACCACTGATGCACGCGCAGCGCGCGCGGCCAGGCGTTGAACGGCCGCGGCGGCCTGGCGGCCTTGGCCGCGCCGGGCGTCTCCGGTGTTACCTCTGCCGCGATGGTGACCGCGCCCCCCGCGCCTCGAGTGGTATCTGGCGCGCCCGAGACGATTCGAACGTCCGACCTTTGCCTTCGGAGGGCAACGCTCTATCCAGCTGAGCTACGGGCGCGTTCCCGCCTGAATAGACGAAATGGCGGGCAGCGGCAACGGCCCGCCGCACCGCAAAAGGCCCTTGTTTCTGTGATTATTTGCGGTTCCGCCGCCCTGCCCCTTTTCCAAACCTCGCGAATCTCATAGGGCTGATTCAAGGAGCGCATGGTGCGCAACAGGAGCGGACGTCCATGGCAGAAGCGAAAACCAAGCCGATCACCACCAAGCAGCTGGCCGACACGCTGGCCGAGCAGCACGAACTCACCAAACGCCAGGGCAAGGAAATGCTCGAAGACCTGGTCGGTCTCATCACCAAGCACCTGAAGAAGGGCGAGCGGGTCAAGATCGCCGGGCTCGGCATCCTTCAGGTGCGCCGGCGCGCCGCCCGCATGGGCCGCAATCCCGCGACCGGCGAGCCGATCCAGATCAAGGCCAGCAAGAAGGTCGCGTTCCGCGCCACCAAGGAACTCAAGATGGCGGTCTGATCGCCGTCTTCATTGGTTGTGCGCCAATGACCCCGCCGGGACGCCGGCGGGGTTTTTGTTTGTTGCTCGCTTCGGCTGCTCCCCGGCCGGAGCACCGCGTGCGTTTTTTTGGTTCCCATCACAAACCGCGGCAGCGAATTAGCGGATGCTCCGCTTGATGACCGGTTTTGGCGGCAGAGCGGACATCGCCGCAACTTGTCGCTACGCCCGCGAACGACCCATCTGCGACGTGGTTTAATTTCTGCCCCATAGAGCTTCAGTGCCGATGCTAATCCGACAGCAGTGCTGCCCTATTGATGCAATCAACCTGTTGCCTTTAAGCGCAGCGAGCACGGAAATTTTTGACAGAGGTTTGATGGCGCTATTGTATTGGTGCACGTAGACTAACAACAGGCGGGACTTGAGGGAGACTCTTCAGCGAAGCAGGAGGCAACAATGGGACGTAAGTTCGTTGATTGTCGTGAAATTCCGAGTGAAATAAATTGCACAGTTGCAATAAGTGCGGACAGCGAGGGCGAGCTCCTGGAGGTCGCAGTTCAGCACGCGGTGACTAAGCACGGCCACAATGATAGTCCGGAACTGCGAAATATGATCCGAAGCGCAATGAAGGACGGCACTCCACCGATGGCTGCACCACGATCCGCCGTTTAGGGTGGAGGGTGCTGCAAGTCGATAACGCAGGGCCATAGCGAGGCGCGTCGAAAATACGGCGGCCACCGCGTTTGGAATCCAAATAGGAGGCGACATTGGCAACCACATGGAAAATATCGGGAGACTATTTCGAGAACTGCAGCTGCGACGTCGTCTGTCCTTGCTTGATATCGCCTAAACCGCAGCTCACCTCGAAGCCGACGCAGGGAGTCTGTAATGTCCCGCTGGCGTTCCATATTGCCGCTGGAAAATACGGTGACGTAAGCCTGGATGGGCTCAATGTCGTGGTTGTCGTACACACGCCGGGCCCGATGGGTGAAGGCAACTGGACCGCCGCCGCCTATATCGACGAACGCGCTGACGACAAGCAGACCGAAGCACTCGGCGCGATCTTCACCGGCGCGGCCGGCGGACCAATGGCGGTGCTCGCGCCGCTTATCGCCACCAATCTCGGGGCCAAGAAGGTTCCGATCAGATATCAGGTCGACGGCAACAAGCGCTTGGCAGAAATTCCTGGCGTCCTCAAAATGATGGTCGAGCCTTTACCGACCATGCGCCAGGACGGTGCAATGTGGGCTGCGACCGGCCACCCAGTTAATCCGGACAAGCTGTTTTTCGCCGTGGGGACGCGAGGCAGTACATTCAGTGATCATGGCATGCGATGGGACAATTCCGGCCGCAATGGCCACTATGCGCCGATCAGCTGGTCGAACTAGGACTGGACTTCTTATGTTTTTACGGCGCGTTGTTGATTAGGCCGCCGGAATCCATTCTCGCCTTTCAGAAATTTCGCGGCGCGAGCATGCGCGCAGAACACCGAACAGAACACCAATGAGTGCGCTCGAAGCCGTGCTGCGGCGCGACCGCGTCGTTGTCCTTGCTGCGCTCGCGTTCATCACTGTGCTCGCCTGGGCAGATCTCGTCTGGCTTGCCAATGATATGTGGATGGGCGGGATGGACATGACCGGCTTCCGTATGATCCCGGCCGGCCTAGGGTGGATGATGCCCGTGAGCGCGCCGTGGCAATCTATCGAGTTTGCCGCTGTATTCGTGATGTGGGTCGTCATGATGATCGGCATGATGACGCCCTCTGTTGCGCCGATGATCCTCATTTATGCCCGCATTGGGCGTCAGACTGTCGGCGAAAGCAGGCCGCTTGCCGCGAGCGCCTGGTTCGCACTCGGCTATCTGCTGTCGTGGACCGCGTTCTCACTTGCAGCGACATCCGCTCAATGGGCGCTGGAGCGTGCGGCGCTCCTGACCCCAATGATGGAGAGCGCCAGCAATACCCTTGGCGGCATAGTGATGATCATTGCCGGCCTCTACCAGTGGACGCCGTTTAAGGACGCTTGTCTTTCCTACTGTCAGACACCGGTCGGGTTTATCCTCCGTTACGGCTTTCGCCGCGAGGCGAGAGGCGCTTTGGCACTTGGATTTCGCCACGGTCTTTATTGCATAGGCTGCTGCTGGGCGGTGATGTTGCTCTTGTTTGTAGCCGGCGTCATGAATCTTTTTTGGATCGCCGCTCTTTCGGCACTGGTGCTGGCCGAAAAGGTGGTGCCGTTTGGGCGCCTCGTGCCGCGATTTGCAGGGGTCGCCTTCATAGCGGGCGGAGTCTGGTTGCTGGCCCAGAATACCTGATCCAAGGTCGCTCCTGGCACATAGCGGACATCACGCCGCCTAAGTTTCAAGTCCGCATTTGGGGCTAAAGCGGTCATCGCCTGAACGTCGCGCATCGGTCTGTTTTGGGATCACGCGCCCTAAGTCGGGGAATTGCGACAGGCAATCATCTAGGAATAAATTCCATATTTCCGCCACATTGCCCCTGCATCCTCCGTCTCGCCTGGCTCGGCTGAGGGCGTCGTCGCGAGACGTCTCGATGATGGAGCCACGCGAAGGGTGATGTGCCGGAGATTCGGCACAGACCCTTCTCGGACCGGCGGTAACGCCTCCGGTTGGTGCGGCGCCCGCGGGCGGGGGAAACGTATCCCTCGCACCCGGGCGGCGTCGGGGCTCCGCCCGGGGTCACTATGGACCCCTGCCAGGAGCTGGCTGACGGCGGTCGGCTCGGCCGGCCGAGTAGGTGGAAAGCGCGACAAGCCGCTGAGGCGAACTGGCGCCGACCACCGAAAGGCACGCCAGGAGCTTGAGCCGAAAGCGCGGCCCGGCGCCGAGATGAGAACGCCGCCTGAGGCGCGCCGAGAGGCGCCCGCGTTCCTGATGAGGGAACGCGGCACAACGGAAGACTGGTGCGCCGCTCGGCGCGCCTCTCCCTCGGCTTTGCCGAGGGACGAAGAAAAGGCCCCGCGAAGGCGGGAGGACGACGGCCTCCCCGGGGCCGGTCAAGAATACGGGCGATGACGCGCGTCTGTAGGCATTCTCCGCTCATTCCCGCGCAAGCGGGAATCCAGCACTGGGTGCCCGCTTTCGCGGGGACGAGCGGAGAGACGAGAGCGCCGCCACAATCTATAATGCCCGCATCATTCAGGAGCGTTTCATGTCGCAGCCGGCCGAAACCCGCGAGAGCAAACCGACGATGCTCAAGGACAAGGACTTCGTCTGGGAAGATCCGCTCGGGCTCGAATTCGAGCTGAGCGAAGAAGAGCGCATGGTGCGCGATACGGCCAAGGGCTTCGCGCAGGACTACCTGATGCCGCGGGTGGTCGAGGCCTACCGCGAGGA
>Ga0335082_10005637_pt1 | contig 13707 bp, 11 predicted proteins | sample Lox_Sample_41_FD_206718 | JGI IMG/M metagenome (GOLD analysis project Ga0335082, IMG submission 206718) | Soil microbial communities from Loxahatchee National Wildlife Refuge, Florida, United States - Lox_Sample_4.1 | ecosystem: Environmental > Terrestrial > Soil > Wetlands | place: USA... | reverse complement strand
GCGCCACCGATCCGATGCGCCGTGTGCGCGGGCTTCCATTGGCGGGCGTGCTGACCACCCAGCCGGAACCGAGATTGGACAGACTCATCGCGCGCATGGAGCCGATGAGATTCAGACTGCTGGCCGCGACCACTGTGCATGCGGCGGGCAGGCTGGCGATCGATCCTTCGTAGAGTGTGACCGGCATGCCGGCAACGCCGTTGACGAATTCCTGCACTTCAAACTGAACCTTCGCCGACGCCGGGATGGACTGGCCGCCCGTTGTGACGACTCCGTTGTCGCCAACCGAGCGATAGACCGAAAGGGTACGCTGGCACTCCGGGCAGTGGATTCTGATGCGCAGCGCATATTGTTTTGCCGCATTGACCGGGTACTTCGTTCCGGTGGGCAGACCCTTGACGATTGGCTGCAGACTGACCGTTCCCGTGCCCTGCTGCGCGGTCACCTGAAATCCGGCGGTACACGAGGCCTGCGTTCCGAGCCCGACAAAAAAGCCAGCGAGGATTCCCGTGCTGCCTGCGGCGAGCGAGACGCCGGTTGCTTCCAGCAGAAGCGTGCTTCCCATCTCCACAGGATCGAGCCAGCTCAGCATCGTGTCGCCATCCGTGCCGCTTCCGCCCTGCATCTGGAGGCCGCCCGCGCCGAGCGAGAAAAAGCCGTATCCGCCCGGGCTGCTCCAGACGCGCGCATCGATCGCGCTCTCATTGAACAGCTCGTGAATGATGGTTGACTGCGACTGGGGTGGAAAGTAAGGAGCAGCCCCGAGATTGAACTGCGTGGTCACGCCATCGCCGAGAAGGTACTCGGTGACGTATGCAACCGGCTCGTGCTCTCCGCAGACAGTGATGTCGTTGGCGAGTGCACGCCTCGTGCCCGAGTCAAAGGAGAGATTGGCGAGGGTGAGACTGCCATCTGTCTCGCTGAGCGAATGAACCGCGGCCGGAATCGCCGCAAGGGACAGCGCACCGCTCATCGCGCGGTAGGCAGCGCGGGCCTGGGATGCTGCTTTGCCGGCGATGGAACTCCACGACGCGCCTGGCTCTGGAGCGAAGCTTCCCACACCGGTGTTGAGCGTCAGCGCCTGGGTCGAGAGACTGGTGGCGCCGGTCTTCGTCACGATCGATTGCACGAGAGAACCCGCTGTGGTTGCCGCAATGGTTCGTGCCGGCGCCACAGCCAGCTGATCGAGCAGCAGCTCATCGCTCACAGCTTCGATCGCAATCCGATAGAGCGGACCCTCTATGCCGAGGCCGGCGTACTCGGGCAGCGGCGTTGTGGCGACGTAGCCGGTGAAGTAACAGGTTCCATCGTCGCCCGCAATCGAAAGGGCCTGGTTGCGCGACGGCACAGGCAGGCTGCCGTCGCGCGGCAGACTCAGCCACAACCTGCATGTGGACGGCTGATTCAAGGTGCGCTCAATGGCGAGGGTATGCGTCGCGTCGAGCGCAGGAGTGTAGTCCTGCGATTGAATCGTAATCTTCATAGATTCTCGTTTGCTTGCGGTGTCAGTGGGGCGATCGCCTAAATCAGCGCACGAGGCGCAGGAAGAAAGCTGCGGTAGCAGAGCACGCGCTCGCCATCAAGCGGGTCAATGACCGGAAGTGCGAGGAAGCGCCCTCTGAGGAGCGATTGCGCAAGGCCGCCGCCTTGTTTGCCGCCGACCGGCTGCGCCGCTTCTTCAGCGCCCGCGATGCTCTGCAATCTCGGATAGTGAAAGAAGATGCGCTCTCCCTGTGTGCCCGTGATAACAAAGAGCGCGGACCACTCGTGATAGAAGGCTCCGCCTTCGCGATCGACAAATCCCGTAAGTGCCTGCAGTTTGTATCCCGGCGCGGGAACGCCCGCCGGCAACGGCTGCGCGAGCGTCAGCGCTGAACCGGCAACCTGCGACACCAGCGCAACGTTGAACGTGATGCGCCGAATGTAATCGACATCACTGAGCGGCTGCCTGAGATACGCGCCTGAGACAGGAGAACCGACGAAGCCGGTCTGGCCCGTGTAGTCGGCATCGACGGCGACCATCGAACCGACGGTGAATCGGGTTACGTCTGCGGCCGCAAGCTGCAGGATATTTGCCGTTGAGCCGGCTTGCACGGCGACTGCCGGGGCGGCCTGCACGCCATCGCAAGCCGGAATTGCTCCGGCGGCGGGCGCAAGCAAATTCATGTGCTGCGAGCCGGTGGCCAGCGCCATCGTGAGCTTTGTCCAGCTCAGGAATTCGAATCTCACCTGCGCATCGAGGGTTTCGCGCGCCTGCTCGAGAACAGCAGCGGGAACGCCGGCCATGATCGAGATGGATTTGCTTCCTGCAGTGCGGGTAAGTCCCTGGATCGGTCCGAGGTCAATCCACGACGCGGGCGGAGAATCGAGATCGAATGCGCCCTGCAGCGATGCATCGAAGACAACCGGCATCCTGGTTACGCGATTCACGGGCGCGAAATAGGCACGGGCTCGCCGCGCGATGGGTGCGGGAGCTGAAAACCAGTTCTGCGCCATCATTCCCCCTGCTCGAGATAGCTGTAAATGGTTACTCTCGCCGATCTGCCAACGCGATCGCGCTGCGTCACGACCGGCGCGAGGGCTGGCTCGTTCCAGAAGACCTGCGTAAGCATCGTCGCGGGTGGCTGCGAGGCACAATTGGTTTTCGGCGTGCTGCAGGGCTCAAGCATGGCCATGAGCTCCGCGTCCATTGCGGTGAGCGCTCTGCCTCGATCGAGACCGCCGAAGCATTGCGTTCCGCAGGTCTGGTAGAGGATCTCGCACTCCTGTGCGACGAGGGTCGAGGCGAGTCCTGAATCTGAGCCAAGGCCAAGCCAGCGCAGCACAAAGACGTCCGGTGGCACCTGGCTGGCGGGAGCCTCTGCCTCCTCAACGAGAATTCCAGGACGAAGCGCGCCCCGGATCAATATCGTTCTCTCCGGATTGACCGACGCCAGGCGTGAGCGCAGCGCCATGTAGAAAGAATCCTTTGCGTTTTGCATAAAGCTCCAGTGCGACGAATCACTGATTACCGACCGCCGATAACGCGCGTCTCTCACAGCGGCAGCTGGCCTGTTTCGTGCAACATCAGCCGGTAGAGATAAACCTGTCCAAACGCCTCGTTGGAGGAGATGGAGTCAATCAGGTAGTCCTGACCGGCCACATTGACTGCGAGCGCCATGGCAAAGAGGGCCTGCGCCGAAGCCAGGTTGAGCGTATTCACCTGCCGGGCAACGCTTGATGCCGACACGAGGAGTTCCCAGTTAGCTGCGTTTGCGTTTTGCGTTGAAGGCCGCAGCTTCCGCATGACGGCCGGGCTCAGCACGATCTCTGAAAACGCGGTAGCCATCAGGCCGACCTCCGACAGTTCTGCCGGAGCGCTCGGGCCGGTTACGCGCAGCATCACGCTCGTTCCCGCCACGCTGCGCAGCAGGGCATCGGCAAGCATTTGAGGGGCGTTTCCCTGGTTACGCGGTGCAGTGTCGCTCATCGTTCACCCCAGCCTGCTTGCCACGTAAGGACGCAGCCATTGCTGCACGGTCTCGTCGAGCAGAGAACTCGAGAAGTACTGCATCTGCATGGTGTCGATCCGTGTCCGGCTGGCGTTCAGGGCGGGGGTCGCCTGTGCGTTGCGCACAATCTGCGCACACGCGGACTTCACGTCGTCCCCAACGACTGCCAGGCCCGCGGTGTAGGTTACGCTCACCTCGTTGTATGCGAGGCCGAGAATATTTCCCGGCAGCGTGAGCTCTCCGCTGGCTGCGTCAAAATCCACCGATGCGGGATCGATCTGAGTCCATTGCCCCGGCAGGGAAAACGCCTGAGCAATGTCGAAGAGGCCGTTGTCGGCGATCTCTCCGCGGCGTGGCCTGGCATAGCGGCCCTCGATGGACACGATCGGCGACACCGCGGCTGCCATCGCAGCCAATGGAAGATACGTAAGCCGCACCGACTGCGAACCGCTGGTCAGCCGCAGACGCTCGGTGTATTGCGTGACGTTGAGGTCAGGACGCCGGCAGAAGCTGTTGATCAGCGCACTGGCCGCGGTGATCCAGTCCGTCGTCGTTCCGTCCGGCAATCCGTAGTTCGGGTAATCCGCCGGCTCGAGATAAGCCATGAGTTCCTCCCAAAAGGCAGGGAGCAGGGAACAGAGAACAGGGAGTAACAAGCAACAGTCTGATTGGCAAGTTATTTCCCTACTCCCCGTTCGCTACTCCCTACTCCCTCGTTTTCTTACCGATCCACAAGCACCTGGTAGTGCGCGTAGCCGGCGCCCTTCACGACAATGGCGCCAAATTTCACTGCGACGAACTGGCGCGCGAGCGAACCGGGCGTGCCGAGCTGGAAGACGCGCGGGGTGGGATCGCCGAGCCAGTGATACTCGATCAGATCCTCAGTCACGATGTAGGCCGGGAGCACTGCGGAACCCGAACCGGGAGTGCCGGTGTAGCCAAGGCTCCAATCCGGAATCAGAGGCAGATCGCCGGCCTGCGTCGAAAGCATCTTCACGCGGATTCCGCCAGTGATCTGGTCGGAGTTGAGCACCACATTGAACTCGGCCTTCATCTCGCGATCGATCAGGTCGAGCAGCACGGGATTGGCATAGATCGCCGTCGGACGAACGTGGTAGCCGTTATTCGCAACCATCTGCGCTACGGTCGATTTGAGTCCGTCCACAATCGACCCAGAGGTTCCGATCGTGGTCGTGTTGCCGCCGGTGACGATCTGCGAGATCGCGCCCATATACTGCGTGGTCGTCGGCGAGCTGAGGCTGGTGTCGTTTCCGTTCCAGAGCGCGACGTCGTGGGTCACCATCACGCCGCTTACCGTGTCGACCAGGTCCTTTGCCTGCAGATAGGCAAACTGCTGCTGCTGATTACCCAGTTCGATGTCGAACAGGTTGTAGTTGATCTGCGAGACGATGGCCTTCAGCGGCACGCTGCGCTCGACACGCGTGGGACTGACAACCGGCGCGACGATACTGCGCGGGTTGACGAAGCCGGCTGTGCCGGGATTGGGCAGCGCTGTCTCTTCAAAGAAACGCGACGGATGACCGGTGGCAGGCACATGCTTGATGCGCTGGCCAAACGGGCTCGACCGACGGCAGATGTCGAAGATCTCGGTCTGATACAGCGGAACCTCAACAGCTCCTGGCCCGATGAAGTCGGCTGCCGCGTGAATATCTGCAAAGGATGCGTTCATAGTCTCTCTCCGAGCCGTTAGCTTTCAGCTATCAGCTCTCAGTTGCGTTGAGCCTGGTCTAAGGTGTCGATCTGTGTGAGATCGTTGCGGAAGTTGAATGTTGAATGGCGTTGACGGCTGACGGCTGATAGCTGAAGGCTGCTTTTACCCGATCGCTCCCGCGCGCATCAGCTGGCTCTTGACTGCGATGCGCTGTTCGAGGCTGAGTCCGGCGAGTGCGGCATCGAGTTTTTGAATTTCGACAGGGCCTTCGCCGATTCCGTACTTCGCCAGCATCTCGGCGGTTGACGCCGATACGGTCCGGCGCAGGGGACTCCCCGCCGGCTGCGCGGCGGTTGCCTTCAGCTCCGCCAGTTCGCGTTCTGCCGCGGCGAGCTTTGCAGAGAGCTCGGCCTCGCGTCGGCCCTGGTCGACTGTCGCCGAGATCTTCTCGATCTCGCCGGAGAGAGCAGTCTGTCTCTCTTCGATCCAGTTCAAAGCCTTTTCGAGCAGGCCCATTGCGGCGTCAAGCCGGTCCGTAATGCTCTTCTCTTCGTGATCCATGCGTTTCCTTTCTTGGATTGCGTTGAATGTCGTACGCGATACGCCATGTCGCACAAAAGAAAGAAGGCTCCGATTCTCAGAGCCTCTCCTCACGTGCTGACCTTACTGCTAGCTCGCCATCCTGAAGCTTGTCGCCTGGTAGGCGGCCTTTTCGCGCAGCAGAATGGCGGCGCCGGTGAAAGTGACCCGCGTGAGTTTCCACACCGTGGCCTTCATGTCGTCGACGCGCGCGTCGGCAAGCTCGTAGCTCATCCCGAGCGAGCCAGGCCCCTGTGCCGCAATGGCCACGGCTACCTCGGGAAAATCCCGTGCGTAGAGATAGCCTCGTACCTTCAGGCGATCTCCGAGAAGGTAGGCCTCGGTCAGCAGGCCGATCTTGCGCCGCGCGTCATGCCCGTCCCAACCGGGACGATAGTCGACCGCCATTCCCAGGAGCGAGGGCAGCGCCTTCTCCGCCGCCGCGCGCGTAAGGATCACGCGGTGTCCCCGTGCGCCGGCGGGCGCCTTATCGCTCGGCGTGTCGACAACCGTCAACACGCCCTCAAATTCCACGCGGTTCGGATGTCCTTCCACGTGAGGTATCTTTACCGCCATTGCTTCCAGTCGCATTCAATCCCCCCGGCTCTGGCCCTTACTCCTACTCCCTACGCCCTACTGCCTGCATCTCCCGCGGCCCCAATCCGCGCATGGCGCGCACCTCGTCGATGGTGAGCACGCCCGCCTGCAGCAGTTGCACCTGCACGGCCAGTTCTGTCTTCTCGTCGCGCGCGGAGAGATCGTTGAAGACGAACTCAAACTCGCGCCAGCCGATGCACTTTGCGAAGAGATCCCGCGTGATGTGCCCGGCCAGCAACTGCGCGAGTGGCAGGATCGCCCCGCGGAAAGTCTCGTCGGCCAGTTCCTCAGCCGTCGAACGATTCACGTCGCCTTCGAGCCCCAGCAGCATCGGCGGCAATCCGAAAGCATTCGCGACCATTCGGATCAGGAATGCCTGCCAGGCGAGCCGGAGGTCGGCGTCTGTGCCTTGAGCGAAGCGCAGCACTTCGGGCTTCTGCTCGGTCGAGAGCAGCGGCACACGGCCTGTTCCCTCGATCTCGTCCTGCCACCAGCGGATCAGGCGATCGTGCTGCGCGGGCGTAGCTTCGCTAAGCCACAGCGCGTACTGTGCGACCGAGTTTGCCGCCAGCTTGCCCGCAAACCGGTGCGCGCTCAAAAACTGGTTGACCGTCTCAAAGGCAACCTCGAGCGGGCCGAGCCCGAACGGCGTGAAGCTGCGCGGATTCATGCGCACGTAGATCAGCTGGTTATCGCAGAGTTCTACTGCGCTTGAATCGAGCTGCCCGGCCGCAAGTTGCGCGTAGCGAGGCGAGTCAGGCTGCCCGTCCCATCGCGGATGGATCCGGATGGAGGCGCCGTCCACAGCCCAAAGCATCGCCGGATGCGAGGCGTCTCCCGTCAGTTCCATCTCAATGGCCCCGTATCCGCCGGTGAGCGCATCTTCGATCACCTGCTCGATCAGTGTGCGAAAACTGTCCGATGCATTGGGCTCTTCTAACACCCGGCGCAGTGCGTGCAGTTTCTCCTGCACGCCGGCCACTTCCGACGGTTGAACGCCGCGCCGCACGCGTACCTGCCAGTCCATTGCGGCAATACGGTCCTTGATCAGGTTGATGGCGCGCCGGACCACGGGAGTCTCGGCAAACCTGCGCAGATTGGCGGGTGTCGGCTTAGGCACGACCTGGCCCGGGGAGTGAACCGGGTTCAGGATTGCGGGCAACGCGAGAGTCTTCCTCCCGGTGTCTGCCGATGCTGCGATGTCTTCACGCGGCCCGGCGCCGCGACTGCGTTTGGCCGCCTGCCGCCAGATCTCCTTGAAATGTTCTCGTACCCTCACGCACACCTTCTTTCCCGGCAAAGCAAAAGGCGCAACCTTGAAAGGTTGCGCCTTCAGCACTTAGCTGCCAGCCCTGAGCTCTCCGCTTTTAGCTTTCAGCTTTCAACTGTTGATTGATGGTTTTCACTTGCAAGTCGATACTAACGCAATCACCGAAAACAATCTGCAAATCTCTGCTCGGATTTTTGCGGGTCAGATTTCCGCTGATCTCGTCCTGCTCGGAGCCTTACAGGGTCAAATCAAAGCAAAGCATTTGAAAGTGAAAGCCAGAAGCTGACGGCTGATGGCTGCCTCTCACACCCGCAGCTCCCGCCTAGCCGTCTCCGCCACCCGCTCCATGTCGTGGGTCGTGAGCACGCGGATCTGGTGCTCTTCCATCGTCTCTACGCCAAAGCGATACATCTCCATCCGCTCCGGCTCTTCTTCGGTTGCGCCGAGCTTTGCCGCCGGCTCGATGACCGCCGTCAGCTCGAGGCTTGCCTTCTCCACGCGTTCCACACCGGCGCGCAGGCCCGCCGCTGAAAACGCGAGCACCTTGGCCATCTCCACGCCCGGCTCCAGGCTCACCGCGTGAAACATACGGATGACCGGGGCCCCCGCGGACGGGTCCTTGTCCGTGGGGTGGCTGATTCCGTTTGGCCTGTATCCCAGGTCGATGCGCAAAGGGTCTCCGGGCCGCGTGTAGTCCGAGGCGGCAATGCGCTTTCGCAGCAGGTCCCACACGCCCGCGCGCTCAAACTCCGCGCGCATCCTGGACTGGATAGCCGCCCTTCCGCTCAGACGAGCCGTGCGCTCCCGCGGCGGAGGATCGACGTAGATCTTCATCAGCTCTTCCACCCCCGCCGGAATGCTCTCCGCGAGGTACGCTTTGGGCGCCGTCATCTGGACATTGAGCGAGAGCGATTCTTCGAGCAGCTTCATCAGCCTGGGATCGGGCTCCTGTTCGAGTCGGCGCCGCAGCTCGCTTTCCATGCCTTCGAGCATCGCGGTATCTGCATCCGGATCGAGACAGCGCACGCGGCGCCAGTCGCGCGTGAACTGCACGCGAGTGTGTGGCGTGCCCGCGCCGGGCTCGCGCAGGATCACGCCGATATGCACATATTCGTTCCGCACGGCGTCCGGCACATACCGCACCAGCTGGAACTCGCATGCATGCCGTCCGCTCTTGTCGGTCATCGCCGGCGCTGCCTCCTACATCACTCTTTCCGCGATGGTAGTACTCCATCGCGTGTCCTTCCAGCCCGCTTCCAATTTTCCTTCCGCGTTCATGCCCCATTTGGGAAAAGGTCGGCGGTCCGAGCTTCCAAATGCCTCGATCAGATCCCGAATCCGGCTGCGCCGCGCCAGCAGCTTCTCGACCAGCGCCTCCATCTCGGCCAGGTCGCCTCCGTACCACTCCGGCGGAACCTCGCCGGCCGCCGCCCACACTGTATCGGCGGGCATCGTCTCGAAGCGCGACAGCCAGGGTTCAAACGACTCCCATCCAGTGATCGGCTTGTAAACATCGTTCCGGTAGTAGACGCCGCGCAATGGTGCGTCTTCAAACTTCCAGTCGCCGGCGTGAAAGCAGTATCCGTAGTCGATGAAGAACGCACGGTAGCGCCGCTCACGCCCTTTACGCGCAAAAACCGCCTGTCGCCCGTTCGCGTTGCCGGTCCACTTGTCCAGCGCCAGGATCCCGGCAAACTCGTCGAGGTTTCTCACCTCCGCGAGATGCTCTTCCGGCAGGTAGTCCACCACGTGGCCCGGCATCAGGCCGCCGACAAAACGCGATCCAAACTCCAGCCCATGGTGGCACCGCTCGCGCGTGCGTCCCAGGTCCATTTCGAGCTCCGGCGTGTTCTCCACCAGCCAGCGCGAGACCTCGACCAGCTCCACTTCAGGCGCCGTGATTCCTGCGGCGAGCGCTAGCTTTGATGCCAGGAATTCATTGGCCAGCACGCGCATGTGCTGCGGGTTGTTCTGGAACTTGACCACGTAGGCATGGCCATCCGCGCCCAGCATCAACTGGCCCTGCGCACCGCCCCGCATGCGCCGGATGTGCTGTACCGCCAAGACCGCCAAGCCCGTGTCTCCAGTTCCCAGAGTCGTTATAGGAATTCTAAGCGGAATGAGCGAAGGTTCATCTGGATCGGAGGCCAGGAATTCAATTTGCTTGAAAGCGCGCAAAATCGCTGATCTTTGACCACAGACTGCGACCACTGACTCAGCGTCTCAAATCCCTTCTCCCTCCTCCTTCAAGCAGTTCTGCCCTCGCCGCCAACCCGATTGCCGTTGCCATCACGCAGTCATCATGGGTGCCGGCGCGTGCTCCGGTGCCTCCGTCCGGGCGGCGCACGAAGCTTCTGCACTCGCCCAGCAGCCTCCGGCTCATGAAACGCTCGGGATGCTCTACCAGCGCTGCGCCGAGTCGCCCAAGCAGAGCGGGCCGGCTCACAGAAGTGGTAAGCCACCCGGCTTGTCCGGACTGAGCGTAAATGCGTGCATACTCACAAACCGTCTCCGCCAGCGCGAGCACTCCGCTGCCGTGGTTGTTGCGCTCTACCACCAGCCAGGCATGGTTGAACTCGAGGGCGAGCTCCGTGATCAGCCGTGCCAGTTCGAGCCCACCGGCGTGCGCGGCAAACTCCGCACACTGCAACCCGGTTTCGAGATCCAGCACCTCGGCGACCGAGTAGTCGCCTTCGCTGCCGCCTCCAGCGGGATCCACGGCAACCACGTAATTCCGTCCGGCCACGGGCGGAAACCATATCAGAAGCTCCCCGTTCCGCCTTTGCTCCTGCGCATCCGGAGCTGCCGCCATCCGCTTCTCGATTGCTGCAAGCTCGAAGACCGAGTCGCCGCTCGCAATGAAGCAGTTTGCAGCATCTTCGGCGTACTCCTGCCGTGCAAGCCCGCGAAAGTCCGCACGCACCTGCCGGCGGAATCCAATCTGGCGAAGATCGAGACCATGCGAGGCCATCAATTCGCGCTCTTCTTCAGTCAGGGCCGACCGCTCGACAGCCTTCGACCGATAGCGCTTCTCCATCCACCACGGAAAGAAGTGGCGCACCATCCCGGTCTCATCGGCCTTCTGCCACTCCTCGTGAAAACAGCCTCCAATTCCGTCCGGCGTCGATTCGAGGATCAACTCGCCGCCGGGCGCCAGAGCCGCGCGCAGCCCCGCCAGTATCTCCGCTGGATAGCCGGGCCAACGCGCCAGTTCCGAACAGTGCAGGTTCTGTGCGGTCAGCCCCCTCCCCGCGTTCTTCTCTCCCGCCGAAACCACGCGGTACTGCGAATCGAGTTGCGGAAAGACGATCTGCCGCGCATTGGCTCGCGAGGTCCTCAGAAAGCCTTGTCGCAGCGACTCCGGCAGCCACTCTACAAACCGGTGAACGATCCGAAAGATCTCCTCCGCGGACTCCTGGGTGTGCGCCACCTGTAGAGTGAGAGTGCCGGGTTGACTGATCGTCTTCAGGAAAAAACGGGCGGCTGCCCAGGTGGTGAGGCCCAGTTGCCGCGCCTTGAGCACGATGTTCTTTTCGCCGCGCCTCTGCTCGAAGGCTGCCTGCACCTCGTTTGCTGCGAGGGGCCGCGTTGTTCCGCGGCGCGTCCTCACCTTCAGCAGTTTCCCGGCCAGCATCATGCCGATCGTCTCTCCGCCAAGGCTGGACGGCCGCTGGTCAAGAATCTTTCCAAAGCGCAGCAGTTCCTCACCGTCCAACACCTCGGGCAGAAAGGGCCTTTGTTCGTTTGCCATGGCCGGCGCCCCGTTCATCGTCCGGCCTCACTGGATAACGCGCACGTTATAGGCGCTCGCGGCGGGAGTGCCGGCTACAATCGCGCAGACCTTGACCGTCACGGTTCCCGATGCGCTGACGAAGCCCTGCCATGTGTAGCCGTCCCCGGGATACGCCACGGGCGAGACTGCTACGGCCATCGAAGTGGCCGCGCCCGTCGCGCCAGCAGTGCCAGAAGCGCACGCGCCGGCCGCAAGCGCCGAGCCGCCGATGCTTCCGGTAGTTGCGCTGATCGCTGCGGCAAGCGTGCCGCTTGCAGGCGGGAGTGAGTAGACAGCGCCGCTCGCCGACGGGTTAGGCGCAATCTTGTTCCACTGTCCGCCTGAACCAGGGAGAAACAGGTTGGCTGTGTACCAGTCTGCTGGAGTACCAGCCCAGGGGTTCGACCATACGCCTGCTAGGCCATAGGACGCACAAACCCAAGTGCTTGAACTGCCAGTCGGGGTCTGTCCGAGTTGGAAGCATGGCAGAGTGTTGGAACCCTGCGATGAACTCCCCATCGGCGCAAGGAACCCAAACCCGGCGCCACTCAAATCTTGCAGGTTCAATGCACGGCCCGCCTGGATAATGACGTCAGTACCTGAGGGAGCACGCACCGTTGTGGATGGTGCATTAGCACAGTCGTCGATGGTCCCGGCTGCATCCTTGAAGCACGCGGCGCGTCCAGCCACAGTTGACGATGGACCCGAGGTGAGTGCAGCACCTGCACCTGTCGCGACCTTCCCGTTCAGGGTGCCGCTCAGATTCTTATAGGGGGTTATTGCAGTCCACGCCGCATAAAGATCATTGTCGGTCGTGGAGAAGAACAGGTTCCCGCCGGGATATCCAGTCAGATCGATGGTGAAGCTATAAACCTGATAGCTTGTTGTGCATGAAAGAGGCTTGGTTCCAATTGCGGAATAACCGTACGTCGACCCAACTACGCCCCAAAGAAAGGTAGCCGATGTAACTCCGCCCGGACACTTCGCAAGCATCGAGAGCGTTGATTTACCTGCTGGCACGTCCTTTCCGACCGTAATGACGTTGCCCGGAAACTGCTGCCAGTTGTTTATGCTCTCGTACGCTTTATAGACTGTGTAGCCGCCAGTTGGCGAGGTCGCATCGTCCTGATAGAAGGTGCTCCACGAGCCCATCGTGGAATTAAACAGCACATCTCTCGGCCACAGAACCAAATCGTCCAGATTGTATTGCAGGGAAGGATTACCGTCCGAGATAGCGTCAGGCCCAAACAGTTGCTTGGTATCGAATCGTTTCATCGGAATTTTGGGAGTGTGGTAGGCAAGGGGCATGCCGTACATTGCATTCCCGCTGTAGCTATAGGAAAAACGATTCCCAAATCCGTAATCATGCACAGCTTGAGAACTCGAATTGTAGGCAGTGTCCTGTATGCGATTCATGGAACCACCGACATCCGCGCCGCCCGGAAATGAACAACTGGTGCAAACGGAATTGTCTGTATATATCCGGGCTTTTGCCCCGCCGAAGCTATTGTTCACGAAGGTCATTGCTGACCCCGTGACTCCCCATCCAATTCCGGTTTCAAACTCGTGTTCCGGAACCCGGATATACCAATTCGAGTTATAGTCGCTCCATCGGTTCCCGAGCGTAAGTATCTGCGGCCCATCCGTTGTAGTTAGCTCGACATTATCTAAGTGGTTGTAACCTCCGTCGTAACTAACCCACGCATGGTTAACGGAACCCATCGTGATGTGATCCCATCGCTGGAAGTCGCCGCCTGCGCCTTGCTGGTAGGAGTTCAACTCAGTACCAGCCTGAACAATGCCCCATGAAATCCCATGAATCGTGAGGTTCTGTACATCTATCCCGTACAGATTCCAGGTGCCTGTCGTGTAGATTCCGCAGGTATTATCCATGCCGTACAGGCCCCAGATGTTTACGTCGTGGATTACATCGTTGTCGTTGCCGACATGCATTGAGGGATTGGCCCAGTGAGCCGCAAGGCCATCAACGTTGTCAAACGCAATTGCACAGTTGCCGATGGTCGAAGTTACGGGCAAATTGAGAACGGAAATGTAAGAATGCGCGCCTGTGACTGTAGTTGAGGCAGCGGCAGCCAGGGTAACTTTCTGCCAAGCACCACCCGTAACCATGCAGGGGTCTACGGAGCCAATGGTAGTTACAAGATTCGTCCCGCTCGGTCCGGCTCCGTTTACCTGGATGGCCTGCCCGATGTCGACACAGGAAATGGCACCGTTATCCGTCTTGAAGACTGCACTGCCCGCGGTCATGGTGCCGTCATCGAACCAGCGGCCGGGATAGCGATGAGGAACGCTCGTGGCCACAGAG
>Ga0335082_10005635_pt1 | contig 13709 bp, 11 predicted proteins | sample Lox_Sample_41_FD_206718 | JGI IMG/M metagenome (GOLD analysis project Ga0335082, IMG submission 206718) | Soil microbial communities from Loxahatchee National Wildlife Refuge, Florida, United States - Lox_Sample_4.1 | ecosystem: Environmental > Terrestrial > Soil > Wetlands | place: USA... | reverse complement strand
TGCGGCGCGGGCTCGGCTTCGCCCTGCTGCTGACCGCCGCCTGGCTCCTCTGGATCACCGGACGCCAGAGCGGCCTCGACGCAGCGCTGGGCCTGCTCGTGCTGCTGCTCGCCGTCGCGATCGCCGGCTGGCTCTTCGGCGTGGTGCAGCGCGCGCGCGGACGGCTCGGCGCGCCGGTGCTGATGACCGCGATCGCCGCGATCGCGCTGGTCGGACAGGGGCGCATCGACTGGACGCCGCGCGGCGACGCGCACGTCGCCGCGACCGCCGCGCCGTGGTCGCGCGCCGCGGTCGAAGCCGCGGTCGCGAGCGGGCGCCCGGCTTTCGTGTACTTCACGGCCGACTGGTGCCTCACCTGCAAGCTGAACGAGCGGCGCGTGCTCGACACCGACGCCGCGCGCGACGCGCTATCGAAGCTCGGCTTTGCGGTCTTCCGCGCCGACTGGACCTTGCGCGACGCGACCATCGCGACCGAGCTCGCGCGCCTCGGGCGCGCAGGCGTGCCGGTCTACGCGCTCTATCCGGCCGGCCGCGCGGATTCGCCGCGCCTGCTACCGGACCTGCTCTCGCTCGATGGCTTCACCACGGCGCTCGAGGAGACGGCATCGGCGGGAGGCACGCGGCAGGCGTCACGCGCCGAACCTGCCGGCTCCCTGCCGTGACGCCGCTCACACGGAGATGCGGTCGGCGCAGCGATGCGCAGAGCCGCTGCGACAGAAAGGACACGAAGATGAGGAATCGACGCGCTCGCGCGCGCGGACCGACCGCGCTGCTGCTGCTGCTGTTGACGCTCTCCCTCGCGGGCGCCGCGCCCGCGGTCCAGACGGGTCAGCCCGCACCGGCCGTCACCGGCGCGCGGCTCGACGGCCAGGGCCAGCTCTCGCTCGCCGGCCTGCGCGGCAAGGTCGTATATCTCGACTTCTGGGCGTCCTGGTGCAAGCCCTGCGCGCTCTCGCTCCCGACGCTCGACGGCTTCCGCAAGGAGTTCGGCAGCAAGGACTTCGCCGTCCTCGCGGTGAACGTGGATCACGACCCCGCGCTCGCGCGCGCCTTCCTCTCGCGCCGCCCCGTCGGATACCCGTCGCTGTTCGACCCGCAGGGCGAGCTGCCGGTGCGTTTCGGTGTCGAGACGATGCCGACGTCGTTTCTGATCGACCGCCAGGGCGTGATCCGGCGCGTGCACAAGGGCTTCCGCAAAGAGGACGTCCCGGAGCTCCACACCGCGATTCAAGAGCTGATCCGGTCGGGGCGATGAGGGAACGAGCCCGGGTGCGCGAGCTCCCGGCGGGAGGGATCGCCATGGCGAGATCGATGTCGCTCGCTCTGCTGCTCGCAATCGCGGCGCTCTCGAGCGGCTGCTCCGTCTTCCAGGTGCGGCCGTGGGAGCGCGAGTCGCTGGCGCGCCGCGACATGGCCTGGGACCCGGATCCGCTCCAGGCGCAGGTCGAGGCCCACATCCACTTCGCCAAGGAGGCGTCGCTGGCCGGCTCCGGCGGCGGCGGCGGCGGCTGCGGCTGCAACTAGGCCACGAGCCAGGAGGGCGCGATGGCCGGTATCACGAGACGCTTCCGACGCGCGGCGCTGCGCCGACGCCGCCCCGCCTGGCGCGGCGTGCCGCGCGGCGGCGCGCTCGCGGCGCTGACCACGAGCAGCCTCGCGCTGCCCGGACTCGCGCACGCCGGCGAGTACGGCGATCTCGGTTACACCGCGGAGTACAAGTACTCGAAGTACACCGAGGACCAGGTCGCGTCGTCGCGCGTGCAGTCGGGCAGCAACGACCGCTACGAGATCGACATCCACCAGGTCCACCTCGCCGGCCCGCTGACGGAGCGGATCTCGCTCGACCTGAACGTCACGCACGAGTCGATGAGCGGCGCGACGCCCTTCTACGTGGTGCCGAACCAGAACGGTGGCAATCCGCTGCTCGTGATGACGAACGCCACGATCGACGAGGCGCGCACCGCCGCGGATCTGAAGGGCACGCTGGCCTTCGACCGCGGCAGCGCGTCGCTGAACGGCGGCGTCTCGGTCGAGAACGACTACCTCGCGATCAGCGGCGGGCTCGGCGGCGAGCGCTCCTTCAACGAGAAGAACACGACGCTGTCCGGCGGCGCAGGCTTCTCGTGGGACCGCATCGAGCCGACCGACGCCGAGAGCTTCGGCCGCAACTCGGAAGAGCAGAAGCAGCAAGGCTCGCTCTTCGTGAGCCTCGCGCAGGTGATGGGACGCAACGCGGCGATCCAGGGCACGCTCCAGTACCAGGTCGACCACGGCTTCCTGGACGACCCCTACAAGCGCGCCTTCGTCGTCAGCACCAGCACGCCGGAGCCCGACACGCGCCCGGATCTCCGCAACCAGTTCTCGTTCCTGGCGCGCTACCGCCAGCACATTCCGTTCCTGCGCGGGACGCTCCACGCCGACTACCGCTTCTACTACGACGACTGGCACATCGACGCGCACACCTTCGAGTTCGCCTGGTACCAGATGATCTGGGACAGCTTCCGGCTGATCCCTTCGGTGCGGTACTACACGCAGAGCCAGGCCGACTTCTACGCGCCGTACTACGCGAATCCGCAGGGCAACGACCTCTACTCGAGCGACTACCGGCTCTCGCCCTACGGGTCGCTCACCTGGCGCGTGAAGGGTGAGACGCGCTTCCAGATCTACAACCTCGACCTGCTGCTGAACATCGCCTACGAGCGCTACACGAGCAGCGGCAACCTAGCGATCCAGAACGTGGGGACTGCAAACCCAGGGCTCGTCGACTTCGACATGTTCTCGGTCGGGATCTCGAGCCGCTTCTAGTGCAGACCTTCCGCTTCCCGTTCCGCGCGATGGGGAGCCCGTGCGCGCTGCACGTCGATGCGGCTGCGCAGCCGGAGGCCGAGGGCGTCTTCGCGGCCGTCCGCGCCGAGGTGTCTCGCCTCGAGCAGAAGTACACGCGCTACCGCGACGACAGCCTGACCACGCGCATCAACCGCAGTGCGGGCGACCCCGCAGGCCTCGAGGTCGACGACGAGACCGCCGCGCTGCTCGACTACGCCGAGACCGCCCACCGCGCGAGCGACGGCCTCTTCGATCTCACCTCCGGCGTGCTGCGCCGCGCGTGGGACTTCCGCTCGGGACGGCTGCCGTCGCGCGAGGGGGTCGCGGCGCTGTTGCCGCGCGTCGGCTGGCGCCGCGTCCGCTGGCAGCGCCCTCGCCTCGCGCTGCCGCGCGCCGGCATGGAGCTCGACTTCGGCGGCCTGGTGAAGGAGTACGCGGCGGACCGCGCCGCGGCGATCTGCCGGCGCCTCGGCGCGGCCGCGCTCGTCGATCTCGGCGGCGACCTCGCGATCGCCGGCCCGCACGCGGACGGACGCCCGTGGTCTGTCGGCGTGCGCGATCCCTTCGGCCCGCAGGCCGTCGCGACGCTCGCGGTCTTCGTGGGCGGCGTCGCGACGAGCGGCGACACCGAGCGCTGCATGGTGGTCGACGGGCGCCGCTACGGGCACCTGCTCGACCCGCGCACGGGCTGGCCCGTCGAGGGGCCCGCCTCCGTAACCGTGCTCGCCGAGCGTTGCCTCGTCGCGGGCACCGCCTCGACCGTCGCGATGCTGCGCGGCCGCGACGGCGGCCCCGCCTGGCTCGTCCGCGAACGGATCCCGCACGTCTGCGTGGATCGCGATGGCGTCGTGCATTCGCGAGTCGGCGGCTCGCGCAGCGCGGCCCCCGCGAAGGCCGCTATCCCCGCCGTCAGGGCATAGACGCGCCGCCCGACTGTGTCGGGCGGTTCTGCGCGCCCGGCGCGGCGATCTGCGGCGCCTCGCGATCGAACTCCCGGGCCATCGTGTCGGCGAGCGTGCGCACCTCGGGGTCGTCGAAGCGCGCCGCCACCATGATGATGAGGTTGCTGTCGAGCGTCACGTCGTTCGTCGAGCGGAAGAGCCAGCCGAAGACCGGAATGTCCTGGAGCCACGGGGTCCCGGTCTGCAACTTGTTGCTCGCCGGGCCGGCGTTCCAGCCGACCACCGCGACCTGATCGGGCTCGAGACGCACGATCGTCGTCAAGGTGCGCTCGAGGATCGTCGGGCCCAGGTTGGCCGACGTGGACGAGAGCGAGGGCCCGATCGCGCTGATCTTCAGCTCGAGGTCGAGCACGACGTCGCCCGCCTCGCCGATCGTCGGCTTGACGCGCAGATCGACACCGACGTCCTGGCGCTGAACGCTCTGCGCGGTCTGCAACGGGTTGGTGGCGTTGGTCTGCGCGGAGAGGATCGGCACGTTGTCGCCGACGAAGATCTCGTCCTTGTCGCCCGAGATCACCGTGAGGTGCGGCCGCAGGATCATGCGCGTGAGGATCTGCTGGTTCTGCGCGGTGATGGCCGCGGACTCGCGGGGAATCGCGACCGGCACGATCGTGCCGTTCACGTTGATCGGCACGATCACCGGCTGGCGCGCGACGCGGCCGAGGAACGCCTGGTCGGGCGGCGGAAGCCCGACCAGCGGCGCGACGGTGTTCGCGACCGGCGTGCCGGAAAAGAGCGGCGAGAAGCTTCCCGAGGGAACTCCCGAGATGAAGGCGATCGGGTCGCGCTCGGAGTTCACGTTGGTCAGCGGCAGCAGATAGTCGAAGGCGAGATCGACGCCGTGGCTGGCCGTGATCTCGAGCGCGGTGACCTCGACGTCCACCTGTCGGGGGATCACGTCGAGCTCGGCGAGCACGTCGTGGAGGACGGCCGCGGTCTCGGGGTCTGCCTGCGCCACCAACGAGTGTGTGTGCTTGTCGACCACGACCGAGAAGCTGCGGCCGGCGAGCGTGTCCGCACCCCGGATCGGGTCGAAGGCGCCGCCGCGCGCCGCCGCGATGCGCTTCGCGTCGCCGCTCCGGAGCGCCATCAGGATGTCGGCCAGCTTGTCTGGATCGCCGTGCTCGACCGGGATCACGTGCAGGACCCCGCGCGACGCGGTCGGGCGGTCCACCTTCGACAGGAAATCGCGCATCGCGGGCACGGCGTCGGCGTGCGCGCGAACCGACACCGTGTTGGTGCGATCGTCGGGCCAGACCGCGATCAGCCCGTGGCCGCGAAAGGCGTCATCGAGCTGATCCGCGGTGTTGGTGGCGTCCGCGTAGCGCAGGCGATCCAGGAACAGGCGCTCGGTGCCCTTCGCGTCGAGCGACTCCACGATGCCAGCGATGCGCGTGATCAGCGCCGCCGAGCCGCCGAGGACGAGGGAATTGGTCGGCGCGTAGGCGAAGGCGACCATGTTCGAGCCGATCATCGGCCGCATCGCCTGGAAGACCGACCCGGCCTTGATCGTGTGGAGCGTGATCAACGTCGTCACCAGCTCGTCGCCGCGCGCCTTCGCGACGTCCTCGACGAAGGGCGCCTGCGAGCCCTCGATGCGGACGACCTTGCGGAAGCCGCCCGGCGTCGGCATCGCCGCCAGGCCCTTCATCAGGAGCATCGTGTCGAGCAGCAGCAGCGCCTCGGGCTTCGAGAAGGGCTGCTGCGCGACGATCGTCATGTCGCCCTGCAAGGCCTCGTCGAAGAGAACCGGCGTGTCGGTGAAGCGGGCGATGCGCTGGACGAGCTGACGCAACGACATGTTCTTGCCGGCGAGATCGAGGCCTTTCGCACCGCTCTCCTCTTCGTGGCGCGGCAGCTCGAGCGCGAGCAGCGAGCCCTTCTCGATCAGGCGCGGCGTCAGGCCGGGCGTGTGGCGGACCTCCACGATCACGCGCTGCGCGTCGCCGCGCTGCTCGCGCACAGAGACCTCGAGGAAGTTGCCCGCGCCGGGGAGATCGACCCGGCGCGGCGCGGACGGATCGAGCGTCGCGCCCTCGAGCACGAGCTCGCCGCGCCCCTTCTCGTGCTCCTCGTAGCGCGGCGAGAGCTGCGCGTCCGCGAAGACGAGGATCCGCTCCTGCGGGCCCTCGATCTGGCGCTCGATCCCGTAGACACGGGGCGCCGCCGCAGCCGCAGTCGCCACGAAGAGCGCGCTGCCCGCGAGCGCACCGCGCACGACCCCTCGCCAGGCGGCAACTCTCACCGCACGAACCCTACCGCGCAGTGCTTCTGCTCCCCACCGCGGGCGCCGCCGCGAGCGGCTTCTGTGACCCGCCGCACAAAGGTCGCCCGGGGGGTCCGGCGATAAGCCGGCACGCAGCCCGCAATCCGGCGGAAAGAGAGGCGTTCGTCCATGCGCTGTTCCGATCGGCATCCGCTCGCCGCGCTGTTGCTCCTCGCCGCGCTCGCGCTGGCCGCTCCGGCCGGCGCGGCGGACCTGTATCTGACCGGCGGCGTCGGCATGTCGTTCGGCCTCGGCGACACCACGAGCAAGAACGTCTTCAACTTCAACAGCAGCGGCAGCGACGACGACAACTCGCCGGTCTACGGCGGCGCGATCGGCATCGTCTTCCCGCTCTCCGAGCTGATGCCGTGGCGGATGCGCATTCCGTCGTTCGACGTGCCCTACTTCCCGGGCCACAGCATGCACATCGCGGGCAGCGAAGACTTCCGCTTCCCCGGCTGGCGCACCTCGTTCGAGCTCGAGGGTCAGACCGGACGCGACTACAACATCATCACGGACGGACCCAACGCGAACACGCCGGTGATCTCGAACGTGAAGTCGTCGTCGTTCATGGCGAACTTCCGGCTCGACGTCCCGATCCAGGCTCCGCTCCACATCTTCTTCGGACGCCTGCCGATGCTCGAGCCGGTGACGCTATACGGTGGCGCCGGCGTCGGCGCGTCGCTGAACGAGATCCAGGCGACGGACTCCGCGCTCGGCAAGGACTCGGACCAGGGCTTCACCTTCGCGCACCAGTTCAAGGCCGGCATCGGCTACGCGCTGACCGACACGATTCACCTGTCGGTCGGGTACCGGTACTACGACCTCGGCGAGCTCCAGGTGGGCTTCGGCTCGGGCGCCGCGCAGGTGCAGACGTCGCTCGTGGCGCACGAGCTGACGACCGGACTCACCTGGCAGTTCTATCACCTCCCGATCTTCGACCGGTGAGATCCCCATGACCCCCCACGACAGCCACAGCCACGCCTGGCTCTTCTCCTTCGTCGACCTCGCCTTCCTGCTCCTGATGGTGATGTCGCAGCTCGCCGACCCGAACGCGGGGCCGCCGCTCGGCGAGATCCTGGTGCCGCGCATCGACGCGCCCGACGCGCGCCCGCTGCGCGTCGCGGCGCGGCCGTCGTGGCAGCTCCGCGTGCACCCGCCGGGCGACGGTCCGCCCTACGAGCTGGCGCGGCCCGAGGCCGACGAGCCCCCCGCGCGCTTCGGACGCGATGCGCTGCGCGCGGAGCTCGCGAAGCTCCACGCGGACGGCGCCGGCAAGCCGCTGCTCGCTCCGCACGCCGACTCGCGCAGCGAGGACATGCTGGATGCGCTGGCCGCGCTCGAAGCGGAGTGGTCGGGCGGCCGACGCGCGGCCGTGTCGCCACCGGTCGCATCGCGGTGAAGCGGGTCGTCGAGCGGCGCTACGGATTCGGCGCCGCCCGGGTGGCGCTGCGGCCTGCGGCGCTGCGCCGGCGGCCGACGCCGTCGCTTCGGGATGGTCTCGCCGCAGCGCGCCGCGAGGAGGGATCGCTCCTCGGCGGAGAGATCCGGCGCGCGCTCACGCGCGGCGCCGGCCCCGCGGTCCTCGCGCTGCTCGTGAGCCTCGCGCTGGCGTCCCTGCTCGCGCCGCACGAGGAGAGCTCGCCGGTCGAGATCGTGCCCTTCGCCGAGCCGACGGTCGTCGCGACCGCGGAGCCGGAGCCCGAGCCGGAAGTCGCCCCCGAGCCCGAGCCGGCGCCCGAGCCCGAGGTCGCGCCCGAGCCGGAGCCCGAGGTCGTGGCGGTGAAGCCGCCCGAGCCGGCGCCCGCGCCGAAGCCCGAGCCGCCGCGACGCGAGCCCGCGCCGAAGCCGAAGCCGGCTCCGCGGCCCGCGCCGGTGATCGAGCCGGTCGCGGCGCCCGTGGTTGCAAAGGCATCCCCGCCGCCCCCCCCGTCCGCGCCGCGACCGGAGCGCGCGCCGGCGAAGCCGGCCGCGCGACCCGCGCCGAACCTCGCCTTCGCGGCGGCGCCGATGCCGGTCGAGCACGACGCGGCGCCGACTCCCTCGCGTGCCCTGCCGCGCTTCCAGGCGGCGCGGCCTTCCGACGCCCACCCGCGCATCGGGCTCGACGCGCCCGCCGCGCCGAGCGACGCCGATTTCGATCGCGCGACACCGCGCAGCACGCGCACGCCGGCGACGCCGCCCTCGCCGTCGCGCCAGGCGCCGCCGCTCGCCTTCGCCGCGGCCGCGCTGCCCGCCGATTCGAACGACTCGCCGCGGCGCGACAGCTCCGCGAGGCGCCCCGTGCCGGCCGCCGGTCCGCCGCGCCGCGATCGCAGTCGGCCCCAGTCGATCGGCCTCGCGGCCGCGGGCCCGCCCCGCGACCCGACCCCGCCGGCCGACGCCGACCCGGGCCCGCTGCGGACGGCCCGGCCGAGCGCGCCGCCGCCCACGACCGGGGCGCGCAAGGAGGAGCCGGGCCTTCGCGGCGTGGCGCTCGCCTCGCTCTCCGCCTGCGTCTCCGATCGGCAGGAGGATGCGCTCAAGCAACGGGTCATCGCGGCCGCAGAGGACCGAAAGGCCTGCGAGAGCACGGCCGGTCGCTTCCAGTTCGTCGAGACGAAGAACGTGAACGCCTTCCTGATGCGGATCGAACACGCGCCCGGACGCCAGCTCGGCGACCGCTGCGCCGAGCTCATGCACGCGCTCGACTGCCTCGCGCGCGGACGCGGAGGTCGCTAGCGGTGCGCCGCGTCAGTTTCGGGTCTTCGCTCGGCTGCGCCTCGCTGCGCGGAACCGCTTCGCGGTTCCTTGCGTTGTTGCTCTTCTCGCTGTGGGCCGCGTCCGCGGCCGCCGAGGACTGGTCCACCTACCTCGACTATGCCTACGTCTACGTGTCGGCCGATCCCGATGCGCTGCGCGCGCGCCTCGCGCAGTACGGTAAGGATGCCGGCATCAAGCTCGAGGACTACACGCGCAAACAGTTCGGGCCCGGCGCGGTCGACGACGGCAGCGACGAGGAGACGCGGATCCGGCGCGCAGCCATCGCCGAGCTGCTGATCTATCTCGCGAACGGCGACCCCACGCACCTCGAGAAGAGCGTCGACACCGTGCGCGAGCTCGAGGACCGGCTGACCCGTCACGAGAACCGCTACTGGTACCACACGATTCTCGCGCACCAGGCGCTCGAGCGCGGACAGCGCTTCGACTTCGTGGCCGAGACGCTCGACCTGTGGCTCAAGGTGATCGTACCGCTCGAAACGCCGTACGAGACCCTGCAGACGCTGTCGCTCGGCGACGCGCCGAACTCGGGCTTCGTCGCGGCGCTGCCGTATCTCTACGAGAACGTCGCGCGCATGATCCTGTTGCGGAGCCAGCGCATGGGAGTCGACCGCGACCTCGACCCGCTCGGCGCGATCGTGCGACTGCTCGCCGACGGCCGCATCGGCACGACTCCCGACGTGATCCCCGTGGCGCTCTCGTCGCGCGAGTACGTCGAACGCATCGCCGCCCGCCTCGACGGCCCGGAGTCGGACGTCGGATCGCTGACCTTCACTCTCGCGCTCTTCGAGGCGACGAAGCTGCACGAGCACGCGCGCTCGCTGCTGGCCGACAAGGGCTTCACCGACGAGACGGTCGCGGCGATGCGCGTCGCGGCCGGCGCCTACGAGAAGGCGCTCGCACGCGCCGAGACCGTGCAGGGACAGGCGACGGTGTACTCACGCGTGCTGCGACAGCTCGGCGAGACCTACGCCGCGCGCCAGCGCCTCGGCGTCGATCCCGACTTCGAGACAAGCTTCACGATCGAGGGCGCGATCGACGTCTACGACAAGCTCTACCGCGGCGGCAAGGACGGCGACCTCGCCGCGCTCGGCTTCGAGAGCCGCGACGCGTATCTCGAATCGCTGCACCGCCTCTGGGAGGAGATCCAGGAGGCGAGCCTCAACGCCGCCGACTACTACCTGACACGCGCCGCCGAGAAGCCGGCGCTCGCACACGACATGAGCCGCGCCGCCGCGCGCATCGACTCGCGGCTGCTGGCCTTCTTCCATCGCTATGCGAACGCGGAGAACGTCGACGCGGTGCCGGACTCGGCCTACTTCGCGGCCTACGAGGCCGCGCGCGGCACCGGCGACGCGCTCGTCGCCTACGCGCCGGCCGACGTGACGCCCGAAGAGCTCGCGATGGCCGTGCAGCGCTACGTCGACGCGCTCCGCATGTTCCCCTTCGAGCGCCGCGGCTACGCGGCGTTGACGGCCGCGCTCGCGCGTCAGGGCCGCGAAAGCGAGTACCTCGACCTCGCGCGTCCGGTCGCCGAGGCGGTCACGCGCTCGCGCCAGATCGACACCTGGCTCGAGCGCAACGAGGAAGGCAGCGCCCAGATCACGGCGATGCGGCGCGCGCTCGCCGACTCGCAGGCCCTGGTGTATCTCGGCTTCGCCGAGAGCGCCGCCGCGAACGAGCTCAGCGCGGGAATCGACCAGGTACGCAGCAAACGCGACAGCCTAGCGCGTCACCTCGACGAGCTCGCGCGGCGGCGCGAGTCGATCGGTCGCGATGCGCCCGGCCCCGCCGCGCCCGCGCCGGACGCCGACGGGGACGCGCCGACGAGCGGCTCGGGTCTGGCCGAGCTCGAGCTGTCCCAGCTCGCGCGTGAGCTCGAGGACGGCAAGCGCGAGCTCGCGAAGCTCGACTCGCAGCTCGCCGCGCGCACGCGCGCGCTGCCGCTCTACCAGGCGACGCAGCAGAGCGACGGGCTCGCCGACCAGCTGCGCGCGCGCCGCGATCACCCGATGCACGCGCTGCTCCGCCGCATGTACCACGAGACGCGCTCGCTCGCGGCGGAGAAGAAGGACTAGGCATGCGACGCATCACGCTTCTTCTGCTCGCGGCCTCCACTTGCCTCGTGATGTCGTCGGCCTGCGCGAACGACGGCGCACCGAAGGAGCTGCTGCCGGACCAGACCGCCGCCGAGGCGTCGGCGCCGCTCGCGGGCGAGGCGCTCGTCGCGCGCAAGCGCGACCTCGAACGCGCCTACCGCGACCTCGTCCACTTCCAGGAGACGATGCGAACGCTTCGGTACCGCAAGGACCGCACCGGCCGCACGCAGTTCTCCTACTTCCTCGACGACTACCTGAACGAGCACCTGAAGCCGCTGCTCGCGGGCGAGTGGCAGAGCCGTCACCCCGAGCTGTCGGCGCTCGACGCCAACGTCCGCTTCGCCAAGGCCGAGCTGCTGATCCGGCTCGAGAAGCATGGCGATGCCGAGGACGTGATGGAGGAGATCGAGAAGCGTTTCCACGGGCGCGAGGACATGCTGGTCGCGTATCCGACGGGACAGCAGACGCCGCTCGGGAAGGCGCTCCAGGAGCTCCGCGAGCGCAAGTGGAGCGGCTAGAAGTGCGGAGGCGGATGTGAACCTCGCAGACTGGTGGGTCGCGCCGTGCATGACGGGCCTCGCGATCGTGACACTCTCGTTTCCGTTCTACCGCGGGCTCCGCGTGTGCCTCGAGGCGCGGGCGGCCACGCGGCGCATGGAGGTCGCTGAATTGCGCCGGCGCGTCGAGTCGCCCGGTGCACCCGGCGAGCCGCTCTCGGTTCTGATGCTCCGCACGCTCGTCGACTCGCTGCGTCAGCGCGGCGACACGCCGCGCGAGTTCATCGTCGACGCGGCGAAGCAGTACGTGGTGAACGAGTACGACGCGCACTTCACGCGCCCGATCTCGATGTACGCAAATCTCTTGCCGCCGATCGGCCTGGCCGGCACGACCGCCGGCATGCTCGCGCTCTTCGTGTCGCTCCACCGCGCCAACGCCTCGCTCGAGCTCGGCGCGCTCGCGATCGCACTGCTCTCCAGCATGTGCTCGCTGATGGGCTACTCGACGCTCGAGGCGCTGAAGCTCCGCCTCTACGGTCGCCTGCTCGACTGCGTCGACGACGTACTCGCGCTCCAGCGGCGCGCCGAGGAGCGCAGTGCGGCGGCCGCGCGGGGGTGAGCGGGGGGCTCATCGGCTCGCGCTGACGATGCGAGGGGCAGCGGGGCGTCGGGCGCGAGGCGTGGCCGGGGCGGCGGCGACTGCAGGACCACGCATAGCGGCGTGATTGGACTGCGAAGCGCCGCAGCCTGATTCCGGCGTGCTCGAGATCCCAGAGCCTGTCATTGCGGCCGCCGTCCGGCCTTCGAGTCCAGGCCGCACCGACTTCGGTGTAGAATCGCGGCCAATCGCAGCTTTCTCCGGCGATATGAAGCGAAAGGAAGCTGTCAAACAGTAGTTGGGCACCGGGAGGCGGCCATCGAGCGGCGCACCCTCGACCAAGGCTGGGTGATCGGGCTCATTGTTGCGGCCGCAGCCACAGCGGGTTCCGATCATCTAGAGCTAAACCCGCTAGTAACCTGGCTGTTGCGCCTCGCCCGTGACACCGCGTTGCTCAGGGCTGGCGTCCTTCTCATCAGCCTCGGTATCCGTAGCGTTCGCCGTTCCGGGCCATCGCTCCGGAACCTCCTCTACCCGATCGGCGGCGTCGTGCTCTTCGTGTCCCTAATCGCCGCTGCAATTGCGGCCGACCGCGCTGTTGCCAGATCCATCGAAGTACTTGGCGAGAGCGCTCCTTTAGACCTCGTATCAAGCCGGAATTCGCTTTCCCGCGCAGCGTTGGCATGGTTTGCGGCGGGAATCGGAGCAGGGCCCGCGGGGTTCCTAATGCCTCTAACCGCTTTGCCCGCTGCCCAACATGCCGCTGAAGCTGCCGGCCGCGAGCCCTAGCCGTGCGACCAGCTCTGCTCTACACGCGGCGTGGTAACATCACGCGCGGCCGCAGCTAGCGGCCATCCGTTGGGACGGCTGCACGGTGCGATTGCCGATCGTCGCAATCCTTGCAATCACGTTGACCGGTTGCCCGTTCGGTGGGATCAACCAGATCAATCATCTTCCCGAAAGTCAGCCCCTGCGAGAGCCCAGGCTGATCAACCACCCTGGTGTCTTCACTCACGGTGCGACGGGGTTCGCGTTCCCGGAATCGTACGGCAACTTCCAACGAGTCACGGCCTATCAATACGACAGCGCCGGCCTCGACGTCGGCATCGGATACAACGATCGCCGCTCGCCCTGTCTCGTTGTCGCCACCTTCTACGTCTACCCGGCGCCTCGCATGACCTTCATCGGTGCATCTCCGAGCGTCGTCGCATCCTTGGAAGAGAGCTGGCTGCAGCACGAGTTCGCGAGGTCGAAACAGGAGATCGAGGCGGCCCACCCCGACCTCCGAGAGCCCTCGGTTCAAGCGTCCGTGACCCCAGTCGGCGAGTTGCTCGTTCAGGGCCCCCGGTTCGGATTTGCCAAGGCAGACGATCTCTCGGAGCTCCATCTGTTCCTCTACAACCGACAGTGGTTCTTGAAATACCGATTTACCTATCCACAAGCTTGCAAGACGGAGGCTCTGGCTCGCCTCGCTGCCTTCACGAGCCAGCTGCCGTGGATTCCCGCCGAACAACGCGAAGCAGCCGCCGAGCTACAGCGGCCTCCGATCCGGCCGTCTGACGGATCGAGCGTCGAGCTGCGAGGCGCAGAACTCCTCTCGCCCCAGACTCGCGCCTGCCTCGAGAGCCCTCAGGTGAGGGCTTACATGGAGAGCTTGCGCGACCAGGTAATGAACCGCTGGCAGCTTCCTCTGGGTATTGC
>Ga0335082_10005634_pt1 | contig 13710 bp, 11 predicted proteins | sample Lox_Sample_41_FD_206718 | JGI IMG/M metagenome (GOLD analysis project Ga0335082, IMG submission 206718) | Soil microbial communities from Loxahatchee National Wildlife Refuge, Florida, United States - Lox_Sample_4.1 | ecosystem: Environmental > Terrestrial > Soil > Wetlands | place: USA... | reverse complement strand
GGTCCAGCCAGGCGAGATCCTCGTCCCACCCGGGGTCCGCGGGGGCCGGTGACGCGGGCATGGACCACCACCCGTTCGGAAGAAAGGAGGTTTTGCTTCATCAAACATAGTAGCGAATATTGCTCATATCCACAAGTATATTTGCTGATGAGGTGTAAGATTCGAATAGAAGGGCGAGCGAGGATGATGTGACTCGGGAGCCGGGCGGGGCGGCTGACAGCGGTCGCCGCAGAGGTGGTGCGGCGCCAGGGACAGAGCGGGGCGCGGGAGGGCGAGCCGGAGCGGGAGGGCGAGCAGGGGCGGGAGCAGGGGCGGGGGGCGAGACATAGCGCATGGCCCGGGTTCGAACGCACTGGATTCCCGGTTTCACTGCGTCCGCCGGGGCGTGGAGCGTACGCCGGGGCGTGGAGCGGAGGCGGGGCACGCGCCCGGACCGTTCGGGGGAATGATCTTTTGTTGAAAGCCATAAGGCAACCGATTTCCGGTTGTCGGAGCACGCGCGAAGATGTCCACTTGAGGCCACGGTCGTGTTGATTCGAAGGGAAATCTGATGGAAAGGTCATGCGGAGTCCGGCAAGCCGGCGGCGGACGCGGTCGACGGCGACGCGGGCACCGACTGGTGCACCTCGGGCTGGACCGGGACGCTGACCGTCGACCTGGGCCAGGTCAGGTCGCTGGCCGACCTGGGGCTGACGCTGGACGCGGCCAGCCCGTCGGCTTCGGCCACGATCGAACTGGCCAGCACGGCCGGGGCCTGGCAGCAGGTGCCGGCGCTGCACGACATCGCGCTGGACCCGGGCAGCCCGCTGTACTTCCCGCTGCCGTCTGGCAGCCGGGCCAGGTACGCCGAGCTGACCGTGTACAGCGATACCGGGGCGGACGTGTGCGCGGGTGAGTTCCGGGCGTTCGGGCCGGATGCCGCGGCGGCGGGCATGGACTTCGGCACCGACCTGTCCTTCACCCCGCAGGAACTCGCGGCGGGCGCCGCGTTCAGCTACAACGGCAGGCGCGGTACCCCGGTGACCATCACCCGCGAGGCGGGCGCCAACTACGTCCGGATGCGGGTCTGGGTGAATCCGCCCGCCGGCTACAGCGACCTGGCCAGCGACCTGGCCCTGGCCCGCCAGGTGCACGCGGCCGGGATGAAGATCTACCTCGACATCATGTACTCCGACTTCTGGGCCGACCCGCAGCACCAGGACATCCCGGCCGCGTGGGCCGGCCAGGACCTCGGCCAGCTCACCGCCACGGTCCGGTCGTACACCCAGCAGGTCGTCACGGCGTTCGCGAAGCAGGGCACGCCGGTGGATCTGACCTCGATCGGGAACGAGATCAGGAACGGCATCCTGTGGCCGGTCGGCGAGATCAACTGCACGGACTGCGGCGGCTGGGACAACCCAACGTCAACCTCACCCTGTTCAATTTCGAGGGCGCGGCGCTCCCCTCGATCGGCATCTTCCAGAACCCGGCCGCCGTCTGCACGCGGTACGCGCCGGACAGCTCGCCCTGCGTGGTCGGCTGAGCGTGCCCGGCGAGCGGGGCCGGGCCGCCCGCTCCGCTCGCCGGGACCTTCGTCCCTATCCGGACCCCGGGCGCCTGCCACAATCGGAAGCATGGAAACTCCGCTGTCGCCGCTGGACTTCGCCCGCCGCACCCGCAGGCTGCACGCAGACCGGGAGGCGGTCGTGGACGGTGATCTCCGGCTGACCTACCGGCAGTTCTTCGATCGCTGCGACCGCTGGTCCTCGGCGCTGCAGGGGCTCGGGGTCGCGCGCGGCGACCGGGTGGCCACGATCTCGCCGAACACGCACGCGCAGCTGGAGTCCTTCTACTCGGTGCCGCAGCTCGGCGCCGTCCTGGTGCCGATCAACTACCGGCTGGCCGCGGAGGACTTCGTCTACATCGTGAACCACTCCGGCGCCACCGTGCTCTGCGTGGCCGGCGAGTACCTGGCGGCGGTCGACGGCATCCGCGACCGGATGCCCGGGGTAGAGCACTACGTGGCCCTGGACGGGAGCCCTTCCGGCACCGGGAACGGCTGGCTCGACTACGAGGCGGCGGTGGCGGCCGCCGATCCCGGCTTCGACCGGCCGGAGATCGCCGAACAGGACCTGATCTCGATCAACTACACCAGCGGCACCACGGCGCGCCCGAAGGGCGTGATGATCACGCACCGGAACGCGGCCATCAACACCATCGGCACCCTGCTGCACCTGCCGATGGCCGTGGGCGAGCGGTACCTATGGACGCTGCCGATGTTCCACGCCAACGGCTGGACCTACACCTGGACGGTGACGGCGGCCGCGGGCACGCACGTCTGCCTGCGCAAGGTGGACCCGGCCGTCATCTTCGGGCTGATCAGGGACGAGCAGGTCGGCTCGCTGTGCGCGGCGCCGACGGTGCTGATCTCGCTGGCCAGCGCGCCCGCCTCGGTGCGCGGCGAGGTGCCGGCCGGGGTGCGGGTGGTAACGGCCGGGGCGCCGCCGGCCGCGGCGACCATCGAGCGGATGGAAGGGGAGTTCGGCTGGGAGATCACGCAGGTCTACGGGCTGACCGAGACGGCGCCGTTCATCACCGTCTGCATCCCGCTACCCGAGCACGATGAGCTGACCCCGGCCGGCCGGGCCGTGCTCAAGGCGCGGCAGGGGGTCGAGCTGCTGACCTCGGGCGAGCTGCGGGTGGTGGACAGCGACGGCCGCGAGGTGCCCGCCGACGGGCAGAGCGCCGGCGAGATCGTCGTGCGCGGCAACGCGGTCATGGAGGGGTACTACAACGATCCCGAGGCCACCGAACACGCCATGTATGACGGCTGGTTCCACACCGGGGACGCCGCGGTCGTGCACCCCGACGGTTACGTGGAGATCCGCGACCGGCTCAAGGACGTGATCATCAGCGGCGGCGAGAACATCTCCTCGGTCGAGGTGGAGGGCGTCCTGCTCCGGCACCCCGCCGTGCAGGAGGTGGCGATCGTCGGCCTGCCGCACGAGAAGTGGGGCGAGACGTCGCATGCCTTCGTGCTGCTCCGCGACGGCAGCAGCGTCACCGAGGAAGAGATCATCGCGTTCGCGCGCGAGCGGATGGCGCACTTCAAGGCCCCGCGCGGGGTCACCTTCGTCGCCGAGCTGCCGAAGACCGCGACCGGCAAGATCCAGAAGTTCGTGCTGCGCAAGGGCGCGCCGAACCTCTCCCGGCAGTAGCCGGGGCGGGTGAGGGCCGCGGTCGGGCGGGCTACCAGTCCAAGGCTTCGGCGAGGTTCTGGTACTCGAACAGCTCGGTCTTGCCGAACCACAGGTTCACCTCGTACGCCGCTTCCTCCTTGTTACCTGAGGCGTGCACGAGGTTGGCGACGGCCTTGCCGGTAGCGCCCGCGACGGCCTTGGACTGGTGCGCGAAGTCGCCGCGGATCGAGCCGGGCTGGGCCTCGTTCGGGTAGGTGGTGCCGACGATCTTGCGGACAGTGGCTACCGCGTCGTCGCCCTCGAGCACGAAGGCGATGACCGGGCCGCGCTGCATGAACGCCGCGGTCGTGTTGTAGACCGCCGCCCCGTGCCGTTCTTCCAGGTCGAAATAGTGCTTGCGGGCGAAATCGGCATCGATCTCGCGCATCTTCATGCCGATGACCTTGAGCGCCGCATCCTCGAACCGCTGGATGATGCGTCCGGCCAGGCCGCGGACCACGGCATCCGGCTTCAGCACGACAAGCGTGCGCTCACGCAACTGAAGAGAGTCGGCCACGGTAATCCTTTCCCCGGTGTGAATGGACACAGGGTAGCGGCCCGTAGCGCGATCAGGCGTGCCGGCGCGGCACCGCCGCGTCTCGGTCTGGTACACGACGGGTCCGCGGAAGCCTGTCACCCGGCTGTTTGACACGGCCCGTGGCAGCGCCCGACACTTGGCCGTGGCCTGGCGAGGTTTCCGGCGGCTGGCAGCCGCCATCGCGGTCGGCTTTCTCGTTCTGCTGGTGGTCACCTCGGCCGAGGCCGTCGTCGGCCCGATCCGCGGCTCATCGCCCCGCGCGACCGGCGCCCAGGGCCCGGGCAAGGGGCGCGACGTCGCGTTGCTGACAGGGTGTGAGCAGCAGCTTCAGCCCAGCCGACGGCCTGGCGTGCCGACCGTCGTGATCGTCGGCGCGTCGTTCACCGCCGGGGTGGGGGCGGTGGATCCGGCCGGGTCCTGGGCCGTGCTGCTCGCCCGTCAGCTGCACTGGAACGCCTTCGTGTACGGGGTGCCCGGGGCCGGCTACGTACACCCCGGCCTCGGCCGGAAGGGCCCGGTCGCCGCCGAGGTCGCCCGGGTCCACCTGGGCGCGCTCCGGCCCTCGCTGATCATCGTGCAGGCCGGCCACGACGACATGGCGGTACCGCCGGACCTGGAGCGGGTCCGGGTCGAGCAGACGGTGGCCATGATCAGGGCCCAGGCGCCAGGAGCGCGGATCGCCCTGGTGACGGTGTTCGCCGGGCGCACGCGCAGGCCCGCCCTCTACCAGATCGACCAGGCGATCGTGGCCGGGGCCACGGCCGCGGACCCCCAGGTGATCATCATGGACCCGCTCGCGGCGGACTGGCGGTTCCCCCGCGCGCGTGACGGGCTGCACCCCTCGCCGCAGGGCGACGCGTGGATCGCGGGCACGGTGGCGGGGATCCTGCGGCGGCACGGGGTCCGTCCGGCCCCGGCCGGACGGGACGCGGCGCTGTGCACCATCACCGCCCCCTGGCCCCCCGATCAGGGCGCCGAACCGGCCAGGGCGGGGTCCGGCGCCGGATTCGTCCAGCCCCCGGCCCGGCCTGGCAGCCAGAACCGGATGAGCGTTCCCCCGCCGGGGGCGGCTTCGGCCCGGACCGTTCCGCTGTGGCGCTCGGCCACCTGGCGGACGATGGAGAGCCCGAGGCCGGAGCCGGGGACGCCGCGGGCCGACGGCGCCCGGTAGAAACGGTCGAAGACATGCGGCAGGTCGGCCAGGGCGATGCCCGGGCCGTGATCGCGCACGGTGAGCTCGCCGGCCCGCAGGCCCACCTCGACCTGGACGCCGGGCGGGCCGAACTTGGCCGCGTTGTCTAGCAGGTTCCTGACGGCGATCTGCAGGCTGTCGGGGCTTCCCCCCGCAACCGGCCACGGCTCGAGCTCCGCCGTGAAGACGGTCTGGGGCCAGTCCCGCCTGGCGCCCGCCAGGCTGGCCTCGACGACCTCGCGCAGCTCCACCTCGCCGAGCGGGCCGGGCTGCGACTCGTCCCGGGCCAGCTCGGTGACGCTGGCGACCAGCTGGCCGAGCTCGGCGACCTGCGCGACCACCCGGTCGAGCACCTCCCGGCGCTCGGGTTCGGGCAGGCCGGGCTCGGCGGCGAGCATCTCGGCGTTGAGGCGCAGGCTGGTCAGCGGGGTGCGCAGCTCGTGGCTGGCGTCGCTGACCAGCTGTCGCTGCGCGGACAGCGACCGCTGCAGCGCGCCGAGCATGGTGTTGAACGACGCGGCCAGCCGGCCCAATTCGTCGGCCCGGTGCACCTCCACCCGGCGGCCCGGATCCCCGGTCGCCGACACGTCCTCGGCGACCGCCGCCAGCCGGCCGACCGGCGCCAGCCCGGCCCGCGCCACCGCCCAGCCGGCCAGCGCGGCCAGCCCGACCCCGATCACGCTGAGCAGGGCCAGCGTGGTGCCGACGCTGGTCACCTCCTGGTCCACGGTGTCGAGCGGCACGGCCAGCTGCACGGCCAGACCGGGCGCCAGCGGCGTCGTGTACACCATGGCACGGACCCCGTCCAGCTTGCTCACGGCGTAGTAGGACCCGTGGCGGCCGGCCGCGACCTGCTTCGCGGCGGTGTCCGCCGCCAGCAGCCCGCCATCGCCCGGCGGCGCCCAGACGGCACCGCTGGAGGTCACGACCTGCGCGTACGGACTGGATACGCCGAACCGGTCGGAGTGCGGCGGGACCCATCCGGCCGGTATGTGCCCGTGGTAATGCCCGGCCACCCGGAACACCACCTCGCTCTGCTGCCGCAACTGCTGCTGCACCTGGTCCTGCAGGTCGGAGCGGAGCACCAGGAAGGCCACCGCGGTCACCGCCAGCGTGACCGCGGCGACCGCGCCCGCCGCGGCCAGGGTGAACCGGGTGCGCAGCATCAGCGGGCGGCGCGGGCGCAGCCGGGCCAGCCCGCCGGTCACGGGGCGGTCCTGATCACGTAACCCACGCCGCGCACGTTGTGCAGCAGCCGGGGACCGCCCCCGTCCTCGAGCTTTCGCCGCAGGAAGCCGACGAACACCTGCAGCGCGTTGGACGCGGGCGCCTCGCCGTAGCCCCACACCCGCTCCCGGATCACGTCGTAGCTGATCACCTGCTCGGCGTTGCGCAGCAGCAGCTCCAGCAGGCCGAACTCGGTCCTGGTCAGCTCGATCACCCGGTCGGCGCGGGTCAGCCTGCGGGCGGTGACGTCGAGGGTCAGGTCGGCGTAGCCGAGCACGTCCCGGCCGATCCGGCTGCGCCGGAGCAGGGCCTGGACCCGGGCCAGCAGCTCCCGCAGGGCAAACGGCTTGACCAGGTAGTCGTCGGCTCCGGCGGCGAGCCCGGCTACCCGGTCGTCCACGGCGTCCCGGGCGGTGAGCACCAGGATGGGGGTGGCGTCGCCGCGGGCGCGGAGCCTGCGGCACGCGTCGAACCCGTCGACCATGGGCATGAGCACGTCCAGGACGATCAGGTCCACCGGCGCGCGGGCCAGCGCGTCGAGCGCGTCCGCGCCGTGGACCGCGGTGGTCACCGCGTATCCGGCGCAGCGCAGCGCGCGCTCCAGCGATACCCGGACGTCCGGGTCGTCGTCCACGACCAGGAGCCGCTCGCCGCGCAGCGCGGGGGCAAGGTTTTGCCCGGGACGTTCGGCCTTCATTCCTGTTACCGAATCAAATCAGCCTGAGAAGATGCTGGAAGCTTGCCACACCCGCCTGTAATTTAACTGGTCTTTCACAAAGAGCCGGCACTCTTGCCGGTCATGATCGGGAGCACGCAGGTCCTCTGGCTCGTCCGGCACGGCGAGAGCACCTGGAATACTCTCGGCCTGGCCCAGGGGCACTGCGATCAGGCCCGGCTGACCCGGCTGGGTGAGCGCCAGGCCTGGGCGGTCGCGGCCCGGCTGCGGGACCGGCCGGTCCGCGCGCTGTACGCCAGCGACCTGCGCCGTGCCCTGGAGACCGCCGCACCGCTCGCCGAGGTGACCGGGCTGTCGGTGAACCGCGACACCAGGCTGCGCGAGCGGTGCCTGGGCGTGCTGGAAGGCGCCGCCACCGCGGCCATCGGCCCGACGGCCAACGGGCTGTGCGGTGAGGCGGTGGTCGAGCCGGACGCGCGGCCCGCCGGCGGGGAGTCCCTGCGCGAGTTCTACCGGCGGGTGGCCGGATTCGCCGACGAACTCGCGACCCGGTGGCGCACCATGGGAGCCGAACGGGCCGGGGAAATCGCGGTCGTGGCCCATGGCGGCACGCTCCGGGTGATGAACGCCTACCTGCACGGTATCCCGGTCGAGCGGATGCGGTGGGAGCCGCTCAGCAACGGCTGCATCCTGCGGTCGCCTGCGGGCTGGCCGCACCGCGTTGCTAGCCCAGATGAGCCAGATCCAGATGAGCCAAGTCCAGATGAGAGGGAGTAACGATGAATCCGACCGCTTTGCGTCTGCCGTCGCGGGCCGCCAAGCCGCGCCGGAACGGCCTGACGATGGTCATTGACGGCGGGATCGGTGTGGCGCACTTCGCCGACCTCGTCTCGTCGGCCGCTGAGTACATCGACTTCGTCAAGTTCGGCTGGGGAACGGCGGTGGTGACCGCCGGACTGCAGGCCAAGATCGACGTGCTGGCCGCGAACCAGATCGGGTTCTACTTCGGCGGGACGCTGTTTGAGAAGTACGTGATGCAGGGCCGGTTCGACGACTACCGCAAGTTCTGCGACGCCTGGTCCTGCCGGCACGTCGAGGTCTCCAACGGGACGATCACGCTGTCCAACTCGGAGAAGGCGAGCTACATCCGCAAGCTGACCGGCGACTACACCGTGATCTCCGAGGTGGGCTACAAGGACCCGGACCGGTCCGAGCAGCTGCCGCCGAGGATCTGGAACGAGTACATCGCCGAGGACATCGCGGCCGGGGCGTCGCTGGTCACGCTGGAGGCCAGGGAGAGCGGCCGGTCCGGGATCTGCCGGCCGGACGGCGCGCTGCGGTTCGGGCTGGTCGAGGACGTGCTCGCCTCCGGACTGAGCCAGGACAGGCTGCTGTTCGAGGCCCCGTCCACCGCGCTGCAGGCGTACTTCGTCACCCGGCTCGGGCCGGACGTGAACCTCGGGAACGTCCCGGCGTCCGGCGTGATCGGCCTGGAAACCCTCCGGCTCGGGCTCCGCGCCGATACGCTGGCAGCTTTCGAGTAGGGGACATCGATGCGAACCACCCATGACGTGTTCCATCTGGCTATCCCGGTCCACGACCTGGACGCGGCCCAGCAGTTCTACGTGGGCATGCTCGGCTGCAAGCTGGCCCGGCGCTACCCGGACCGGATCACCGTGGACTTCTTCGGTGACCAGCTGGTCTGCCATCTCACCGAGGGGATGAGCACGGAGCGGCCGGCCAGCCTGTACCCGCGGCACTTCGGCGTCACGTTCCGCGACGAGGCCGACTTCGAGGCGCTGCACGCGTGCGCGATTCTCCGCAAGATCGCGTTCTACCAGGAGGTCTCCACCCGGTTCGAGGGCCTGGTCGAGGAGCACCACACGTTCGTGCTGCTCGACCCGTCGGGGAACCTGCTGGAGTTCAAGCATTACCGTGATCCGCGGATGATGTACTGATGGCCGGCCGGCGGCGGCTCGACCAGGTCGACGCCATGCGCCCGCTCAAGCAGGTCGGCGTGGTCAGCACGCACACGATCATCACCTTCGCGCCCGCGGGGGCGGCGGTGCTCTCCAACGCCACGCTGCTCCTGCTGCACGTGTCGCGCGAGGTGTTCTTCTTCATTTCCGCGTGCATGCTGACGTACGCCTACGCCGGGCTGAAGCGCGACGGATGGCGCACGTTCTACTGGCGGCGTTTCGTCACGGTCGGGGTCCCCTACCTGTGCTGGAACCTCATCTACTTCCTCTGGTTCCCGTACGTGCTGCACAGCGCGAGCTACACCGCGACCCCGTCGATGGCGCTGGCGCACTTCGGCCACCTGCTCGAGGTCGGCTACAACCAGCTGTACTTCCTGATCGTGATCATGGAGTTCTACGTCCTGTTCCCGCTGGTCCTCGCGCTGCTGCGGCGGACGAAGGGGCACCACGGGCTGATCCTCGCGGCCGCGGTGGCGGCGCAGTTCGCGATGTCGATCGCGATGCACTGGAACCTGCTCCCCGACGTGGTGGTCGCCTACGGCCAGGAGAACGCCGCGTGCTACGTCCTCTACCTGCTCGGCGGCGCCATCGTCGCCTTCCACCTGAACGACGTGCACGACTGGGTGGTCAGGAACGCGCCCCTGGTCGTGTTCGGCACCGTGGCCTCGGCCGTCTTCGCCGAAGCCGTGTACTTCCTGTCCAGGGAAGGGTTCACCCACCTGCTCGGCTACGGCAGCGACCCGTTCCAGCCCAGCGTGATCCCGTTCAACGTGTGCGTGATCGCCCTCGGGTACCTGGCCGGGATATACCTGGTGCGGCCCTGGCGGTCGCGGCGGACCAAGGCCGCGGTGCGCATCGGCTCGGACAACGCGTACGGCATCTACCTGGCCCAGATGATCTTCATCACCGCGCTGGGCGCGCTCGGCTGGAAGACCTTCGTCGGCGTGGCGCCGTTCTTTGTATGGCTCCCGCTGACCGTCGCGACCGCCTACTTCGGCGGCATCCTGCTCACCGCCCTGCTGGCCCGCACGCCGCTGGCGGTGCCGCTGACCGGGCGCAAGCAGGAGCCCTGGCGGACCCTGCTGCCGCGGCGGGGGTCCGCGCCGGCCGCCGGCCAGGACCCGGACCCGGCGCCTGCCGCCGCGCCTGCCGTCGCGCTGGCCGCCGCCGGGGCCGCTGGTCCCGCGACTCCTCCGGGGCCCGCAGCGCTGGCGGGCACCACGACCGATCAGAACGGAACCTGACTGTGCTGACAGAGCAGATCGACGAGGCGGCCGCCTGCCGGGGCGACGCCCCGTATCTCGAGGACGCGGCTGGCGACGCGACGCTGACCTACGCCGGGCTGCGCCGCTCCGCGCGGGCCTGGGCGCGGCACCTGGACGAGGCCGGGATACCTGCTGGCGCCCGGGTGGCGATCCGGCTGCCGGACCCGTTCGGCTACGCGGGTGCCCTGGTCGGCATCGTCGCGGCGGGCCGGGTAGCGGTCCCGCTCGATCCCGGCGCTCCCGCTGCGGATGTGGCGCGGATGCTGAAGGTGGCGCAGCCGTGGGCGCTGGTCGGCGATGACCTGGAGTCCGGGCTTCCGGTGCTCGGGCTCCCCGGGCCCGGGCTTTCCGGGCCTGCGGGCGAAGTGGCCGGAGCCGGTCCCTGGCCTGGCGCAGCCGGGCGCGGCGGGATCTTCCTGTGCACGAGCGGGACGACCGGGACACCCAAGGGCATCCTGCTGCGCGAAGATCAGCTGACTCACGTCGCCGCCGCCGTAGCCGCCCACCACCGGCTGACGCCGGCCGACCGCGGTTACTGCTGCCTCCCGCTGTTCCACATCAACGCCGAGGTGGTGGGGCTACTCGCCACCCTGGCCGCCGGGGCCTGCCTGGTGGTCGACCGCAAGTTCAGCCGGCGCGGGTTCTGGGAGCTGATCGGCACACGGCAGATCACCTGGATCAACGCGGTGCCCGCGATCATCACGATCCTGGCCATGGATCCGCCCGCGGCGCCGGCGGAGCGGGTCCGCTTCGTCCGTTCGGCCTCCGCCCCGCTGGCTCCCTCGGCGCTGCGGCGATTCGAGGACACGTTCGGCATCCCGGTGGTGGAGACCTACGGGATGACCGAGGCGGCCAGCATGATCACCGCCAACCCGCTGGACGGGCCGCGCAAGGCCGGCTCGGCCGGCCGCCCCGCCGGCACCGAGGTCCGGGTGGTCAGCCGGGATGGGGACCTGCTCCGGCCGTGCCCGCCCGGCACGATCGGCCGGGTGCAGATCAGGGGCCCGGGCGTCATCACCGAGTACGCGGCGGGCGGCCCGGCCGGCGCCGTCGACGCCGACGGCTGGCTCGAGACCGGCGACCTCGGCCACCTGGACCAGGACGGCTACCTGTTCCTGGCCGGCCGGTCCGACGACGTGATCAACCGGGGCGGGGAGAAAATCTACCCGCGGGAGATCGAGGAGTTCCTGCTCACCCAGCCCGGGGTGCGGTTCGCCGTGGTCGTCGCGGCCAGTGATGAGGTGCTCGGGCAGCGGCCGGTCGCCTACGTGGTCCCGGCTGCCTCGGCTGTCCCGGCTACGGATCCCGGCGGGCCGGATCTCGCGGACGCGCTGCGCGCGGCGTGCTCGACGGCGTTGCCGCGGGCCAAGCGGCCGACCGAGTTCTGCCTGGTGCCGGAGCTGCCCCTGGGGGCCACGGGCAAGGTCTCCCGGCGCCGCCTGCGCGAACTGGCCATGGCGGCCGGCTAAGAACGACGTGCTCCGCCGCGTCCCGGCTAGCCGGGGCGAAGGGCGGGCTGTCGGTCGTAAGTCCGGGGTTCGCCATGGGCAGTGCCGCTCAGCAGTCGCCATGACGCAATGCCGCTCAGCGGCGACCATGGCGCAATGCCAACTGCACGCGGCATTCATGCAGTATGAAAACGGCGTGGCGGGGCCAGCGAGCGGGATCTCGGCGGTCACGGCAGTTCGGTGGGAGCGCAGTGGCATCAGGAGTTGCGCGAAAGGTGCGCAGTGGCCTCGCTCACGATTGAGCAACCGGTCGCAGCGTTAGCCGGCGACGACCGGTCGCGTCCCGCTGAGCCCGCCCCGGGCGGCTCAGCGGGACGCGGCGGCCAGGTCGAGGCCGAGTGCTACGAGCGTCGCGCCGAGGACGCGTTCCAGCCGGCGGCGTATCGCGGCGCGGGACAGCCAGCGCCGGGCCCGGGACGCGAGCAGCACGATGCCGATGCAGTAAGCGGTGTCGAGGACGAGCTGGATGGAGGCCAGCGCGAGCGTGGTGCCGAAGACCGGGCCGTGGCGGGGCAGGAACTGCGGGAAGAACGAGAACGCGAAGACGGCCGCCTTCGGGTTGGCCGCGATTGTCACCAGGGAGGCGCGGAACGCGGCGGCCGGGGTGCGCCCGGACGGCAGCCGCCGGGCGAAGGCCGCGCCAAACTCGGCGTCGTCGTCCTGGCGCCGGGCGCTGCGCCACGCGGACACCCCGAGGTACACGAGCACGACCGCGCCCACGACGTGCAAGCCCAGGTACAACCACCGGTTGGCACGCAGCAGGCCGGTCAGGCCGGCGCCGGCCGCCAGCGCCCAGCAGAAGACGCCGATCTCGTTGCCGGCCACGGCGGCCAGCCCGGCGGCGCGCCCGTCGCGAACCGTCCGGTGCAGGAACAGCGCCGTGGACGGCCCGGGCAGCGCGGCCACGGCCAGGCAGGCCAGCAAGAACGCGGGCAGCACCGCGAGCACATGCCGGAAGATCTCACCCACCCGCCGATTAGACCCTCCGCTAGCACCGAGCCGCAAAGCATTTTCCGCTCGGAGTGCGCTCTACGGTGGTGTTGGGAGCCAGAAGGGCTGGCCCTGGCGGCCGACGGGCCTATAGGCCTGCGGGCTGGCCAAATCGTCCGACTGGTCGCCGGAATGCGGATCTCGAATCCGGCGGAGGCAAGGCGCGCCAGCCCGGCTTCACGGGTGAGTCTGCCAGGGCCACTGATATTTAAGTGTCAGGTGTTGCAGCACTAAGCCCGTGACTCGGAACGAGTGCCTGCGGGGTTTCAGGTGACAGTCGACCGAGCCGTTATACCCTTTGCGCGACGCTTGAACTAATTTAGGTCAATCCGGGAATGCCGCAAAACACTTATGAACGTGACATGTGTTGCGAACGGGACAGGACGGACGGAGTGCCGTCGTTATCACACTGTTAACTTTCCGGGCGGGATTTATCTCTAGTTCATCACGAGAGCGTGAATAGTCCGATTTAACTACGCGTTTCCCGAACGGGAGAAGGCCGGGAAACGATCTTACACGAATGTATCTCCCGCGTGTTCGGAATATCCGATTTGAGTGCATCATCCCTGGTCCTGGCCGGGGGTCGCCTCGTTCCAGCGGACGACCCCCGGCTTGCACCTATTTGCTCACGAGCCCATCCGTTCCACCAAACAAGCTCACCGGAGCCGGTCGATCACCAGCCGGACTTGCCGATAATCGAGGTGCGATTCAGATCTTCTGCCAGAATGACGCCGCTGACAAGACATTGGTTTACCCCGAGACGATCCTGAACGATGCTGAACACCGCGGAACAGTACCGCACGCTGCTGCACGGTTCCGGTCGCCCCCGGACGCCGGGAAACGCTATACACCGGCAATTAGCTGCATGTCAATACCCCGTCTTGCTTTTTCGCGGATTCGGCCGCCCTCATGCCAGCCGGAGGAGTACTGTCGCATCACGTTGCCAGGTTCCAGCCTGACAGCACGCAGGATGTTCGCTTTCGAGCCCATCCGTTCCACATTTCACACATGTCACAGAAGACACAGACAACAGCCGGGACAACTCATGGACTACAACCAGCCTCCCCGCAGGTCGGCTGCTGGGAACTCAGAAGAACAAGCGACATCCAGGTCAGAT
>Ga0335082_10005632_pt1 | contig 13712 bp, 12 predicted proteins | sample Lox_Sample_41_FD_206718 | JGI IMG/M metagenome (GOLD analysis project Ga0335082, IMG submission 206718) | Soil microbial communities from Loxahatchee National Wildlife Refuge, Florida, United States - Lox_Sample_4.1 | ecosystem: Environmental > Terrestrial > Soil > Wetlands | place: USA... | reverse complement strand
GGCGGGCACGTGCGGCACGATACCCTGGGCCTCGCATTGCGCCGCCTGTTCGCCATTGGAGTAGCCTGCGTCGGCAACGATGTTCAGCGTTTTCGGCGATCCCAGCGCTTGCTTGGCCGCCTCCGCCATCGGCAACAGAGTGCGGTTGTCCGTCGCCTCGGTAGTCACCTGTTGCGCCACGATCAGCCCGTGCTCGGAATCAACCGCCGTCTGCACGTTGTACGCGGGCGCGATCCCATCCCGCGTCCGCATGAACTGCGCCTCCGGCTCGCGATCTTGCTGCAGCTTCTCCAGCGCTGCCGCAACCGCACGGGGATCGATCACCACCTCGTCCTGCTCGTCAGCAGCGTCCACCTGCTCCAGATACCGCTTCACTGCTTCGCGTTCACGCACCGTCTCGGCACTGGCAACCGCGCGGAACTTCGAGCCGTCGATCGCCACCCACTCGCCCTTCACCAACCCCACTTGGCGAGCGAAGCGCACCAGCTCTGCTCCCGTCCGGCTCACCGCGTCGCGATGCATCCGTCGGAACTCGGCAATCGACTTGTAGTCCGGAATCAGCCGCCCCAGCAGCCACATCAGTTCCACGTTCCGCCGGCACTCCCCCTCCAGCCGCCGCGACGAGCGCACCTGATGCAGGTACCCGTACAGGTACAGCTTCAGCAGGTCGCGCGGATCGTAGCCCGGCCGACCTGTTTCGGCTGGCTCGGCTCGCACGAATCCCAGCATCTCCATATCCAGCTTGTCGACAAATGCCTCGATTACGCGACAGACGTGATCGGCTGGGATCAACTCGTCCAGTGTCGCAGGGAACAACATATGCTGCCCGCGCGCTTCGCCCTGAATGTAGGCCAATGAAAATGCCCTCGCTTCGGCAAGGGCATCTTCCGATGATCTGCTTGTGAATTACCAGTTAGAGTTTCGTAACAGCCTCGAGGGGCGGGGCTTGAGGACGAAGCGGCGATTCCGCATGAGCTTACTTCTTGTCCGGCGTGTTCTCCCTGGCTTCGCTCGCGGCGGCTTGGTGGCCGGCCATCGAAAGCGCAGACATGAAGGGGGCAGCCGACGCGGGCGGCTTCACGCCGCCGGTGAGGACCTTGCGAAAGCCTACATCCTTGCCGTAGACGGCGGTGGTCGAGTCCGAGTCCTGCTCGATCACGGCGCCTTCCAGAGTCAGGCCGGCAAATGCACCCTTGGACCGCGAGTAAGTAAGCATCTCGGTATTCAGCTTCCAGTCAGTGCCGGCGGACGCATGACGCCCCACCGGTCCGGCGGCAGCCGAGCCTTCGCCGCTAAGCTGGAATTTGCTGGACAACAAGTGCTGCAGACCGTTGTCATTCATCACCAGCATGACCAGGTCCACGCCTTCGGCGCCGATCTGAAGACCCCAGCTGCCTCCGCCGACGGAGACGAATGCTGGAGCGCTCCAGCCAGTGGCGGTGCGGCAACTGGCGACGCCGCGGCCATGTTTACCGCCAAAAATGAAACCCGCCTTGATCAGGTGCGGGACCACGACAATACATTTGGCGTCGTTGAGGACTTCTTCAGGGATGCCCTTGTCGGGTGCGTCCATGATCTGCTTGAGCACATCTCCGGCATTCTGCAGCCGCTCAACAGAGTCCTCTTTGGCGGTCGCGAAAGCCATGGTACCCATCAATGCGACCGAACTGAACATCAGTGCGATAAGAAATCTTTTCAATTGAACCTCCCTGAAAATGAAATTCGATGATGTTGGCCGCCGGACAATCTATTGGCCGACGTTCGGCGTCAAATGGCTGGCCTGCGACCGGTGATCAGTTGGATCAGAAGCACAACCACGGCCAGCACCAGCAGAATATGAATAAATCCGCCCAGCGTGTACGAGCTGACTAGTCCCACCAACCAGAGAACCAACAGAATCACAAAAATTGTCCAAAGCATGTGTCACCTCATTGGTGTCAAAACAACCCTGGCCCGACGACTCTGCTTTGATCCAGCGCAGCAAATCGGAGTTGTATGTTGGCGCGCGGTCATTGCTACAGAGAAGACTGTAGATATGCGCGAAAGAAAGGGCAGGCGGTTCGACGCTTCAAAATCGAAGAGGTACAACTGCACTGGTGCGGGCGATTGGTCGCTGGGCTCTTGCCCTGGGATGTGCGGGCGAGACGCCCCACGACAGCCGGCGGGGGCGCCGGTGCTACGATCCACGCGACCACTAGGCATCTGGTAGTGAAACCACGTGATGTCGAAATCAGATGCTTGAAATCCGCCAGACTCAGGGGTAGGGTTGGTCTGGAATGCCCGTGAAGCTGCTGTGATAGCCGCAGGGGTGGCTTTGATATCCAGATTCACGACTACATCGTCTAACCAGGCAGGACGAGAACCTCCTTCGAGGAGGCGCCATGAAACGCAGAGATTTCATTCTTGGGGCAACCGCGGGGGTGGGAGCGGCGTGGATTGGATCGCGAGGCCTGGCCCGGGCTATGAGCGCGTTGCCGGCGCTACCTGGCAAGTACACGGCGGCTGATACGGTGGTGCTGGGCAAGACCGGCATCAAGACCAGCCGTCTCGCCATGGGAACCGGCACGGTCGGCAGCGGACATCATTCTCACCAGACTGCCCTGGGCGTGAAAGGCCTCTCCGATCTGCTGCTCAACGGCCACGACAATGGCTTGCGATTTTTCGATGCCGCCGATGCCTATGGCAGCCATCCGCACGTGGCCGAGGCGCTCAAGCATCTCCGCCGCGACCAGGTAACCGTGCTGACCAAGACCTGGGCGCGGGATCCGGCTGAGGCCCGCGTCGATCTCGACCGCTTTCGCAAGGAATTGGGCACCGACTACATCGATATCTGCCTGATGCACTGCCTCACCGAGGGCGACTGGACCGAGCGCTACCGCGGAGTGATGGACGTGTTCACCGAAGCCAAGGAGAAAGGAATTATCCGGGCCCACGGCTGCTCCTGCCACAGCATCGAAGCCCTGCGTGCGGCCGCCAAGTCGCCCTGGGTGGAAGTGGATCTGGTACGCATCAACCCGATTGGTTCGCACATGGACGCCGATCCCGACACGGTCGTAAGCGTGCTGCGCGAGATGAAGGCCGCCGGAAAAGGAATTGTAGGAATGAAGATTCTCGGCCAGGGCGATTTGCGCAACCGCCAGGACGAAGCTTTGAAGTATGCGCTCTCGCTCGGCGTGCTCGACGCCTTCACCATCGGGGCCGAGAGCAAGAGCGAGCAGGAAGACCTGATACGCAGAATTTCCGCCGCCGCTTAGCAAGCCTGGCCACGGATCTCACGGATAAGTCGCAAAAAGTATTTTGAATCTTGAATTTGTGCGAACCCGTATTGATCGGTGCGAATCTGTGCCCGGTTTTTCGAATTCGCATCGCTCTTAGCCATCCTCGAACCTCCGCCTGCCATCCTAGCCATGAATTAAAAAGTTGGAGGTGAACTACGTAATGAAGAACTTCACAATCAAGGCACTTCTCGCACAATTTGTGCTGCTGGGCAGTCTGGGCTTGCTCTGGGCTCAGCAGGACACTCAAGTTCCGGCGGCCGACAATACCAAAGTCAATCAGCGTGACCGGAACGACGCCGAAACAACCGCCGATAAACAGAAGGAGAATTCCACGGACCGCCAACTGACGCAGCAGATCCGAAAGGCGTTGATCAAGGATAAATCGCTCTCGACCTATGCCCACAACATCAAGGTCATCTCGCAGAACGGCATGGTGACACTGAAGGGACCGGTGAAGTCGGAAGAAGAGAGACAGGCGATCGAGGCCAAAGCGGCGCAGATCGCTGGCGCCGACAAAGTCACGAACGAACTTGAAGTTGCGTCCAAGTAATTTTCGTCAATCATCAATGATCAATTCACAATTTCATAAGGAGATCATCATGGCAGGTAAAAATACAGCAGCATTCGGAATCTATCGCGACCGAGCCGGAGTTGAAACGGCGGTGGACATGTTACGGGAAAATGGATTCCGCAACACCGATATCTCAGTCCTGTTTCCGCACAACGATGGCACCAAGGATTTTGCAACCGAGAAAAACACGAAGGCACCGGAAGGCACCGTGGCAGGAGCGGGAACCGGCGCGGTGGTAGGTGGTGCTTTGGGCTGGCTCGCCGGCATCGGCGCACTGGCAATTCCGGGTCTGGGACCGTTCATCGCAGCCGGTCCGATTATGGCCGCACTGGCGGGAGTGGGCGTCGGCGGGGCGGTTGGCGGACTGACCGGAGCATTGATTGGCATGGGCATCCCGGAGTTTGAGGCCAAGCGCTACGAAGGTCGGATCAAGGAAGGCGGAATCCTGCTGTCGGTGCATTGCGATGACTCCAGCTGGACCAACAAGGCCAAGCAGATCCTGGAGCACACGGGCGCGCAGGATGTCACGTCCACGGGCGAGGCCAAGGCCGATTTTCAGAAGACCGATAAACCCATGCCTCGCGCCAGCTAGTCGAAACAAAAGTAGCGCTGGCCACCGTCTCGGCGGTCACGTATCAGTCTCCGCCCTGTCGTTCAGAGATAAGGAACGACGACAACCGGGTACCGCGCCGGCGCTACTAATAGCCTTGCTTCTTATCTACTACCCAGTGCAGAGGCTGGCCCTGCAGGTAGCGACGCAGGTTTTCTGAAACGCACTGATAGTGGCGCTCCCAGAGCCTTCCGGTGAGACCGGCGGTGTGAGGGGTAATCAAAAGGTTTTCCAGGTCCCACAGGGGCGAGTCTGCAGGCAGGGGCTCGGCTTCAAAGACATCGAGCGCCGCGCCGCCGATGATTTTCTCGCGCAACGCATGAGCTAACGCCTCTTCATCAACCAGAGGACCGCGGCCCACATTGATCAGGCAGGCATCGGATTTCATTTTGGCCAGGCGTGCGGCGTCCATCATGCGGTTGGTAGCGGGCGTAACGGGGACGGCCAGGACAACATAGTCCGATTGCGCCAGCAGTTCATCCAGTTGGGAAGAAGCCAAGACCTGCTGCACCCCTTCGGGACTTCCCTTCCCGGGATTCTCGCGCACCGCGATCACGCGCATACCGAGGTTTGACCCATGTTTTGCTACGGCCCGGGCGATGCTGCCCAGGCCCACCAAGCCGAGTGTCGCTCCCGCCAGTTCTCGCGGGCGAGGGCGCCCGCGCCACATGGGCCCTTGTCCCCAGATGTGCTTTTGCTGAAAGCGTGCGGCTTGAGGCAGGCACTTGGCCAGAGCGAAGATCATCGCCAGCACTTGCTCAGCCACCACCGGGCCGTGGACCTCGCGGGCATTGGTAAGCACGACGTCGCTGTTGATCAGCTCCGGAAACATGAGCTGGTGAACCGCCGCGGCCGGAGAATGAATCCAGCGCAACTTGGTCGCGGACCTGAATTGCTCTGGACGCAACGACCAGGTGACGATCACTTCTGCATCCTTGAGGTAGGGTTCAATTCCTTCATAGCTGGATTGCTGGGTGGCTTCCACTGTGGGGAAATCCTGATGCAGACGCGCCGAGAACCAGGCTGGGGTGTTCCACAGTTCGAAGGGATGATGGACTAACGTCAGCAGTTTCATAGGATCAAGACTTAACCACAGAGGACACGGAGGACACAGAGACGTAACGGCTTATACTTTCGTCAGCGGCACACGCAGATCTTGTCCCGTCATTTCTTTCGGCTGCGGGATGCCCAGCATGCCTAACACGGTGGGCGAGATGTCGCGCAGTGAACCGCCCGGCTTCAACGAGAATTTCTTTCCGTTCTCGGCCACGACAATGAAGGGCACGGGGTTGGTGGTATGGGCGGTGTGCGGGCCGCCGGTCGCAGGGTCGATCATCATCTCGGCATTGCCGTGATCGGCGGTGATCAGCAACGCTCCACCCCTGGCACGGACCGCGGGTTCAATCCGGCCCAGGCAGGCGTCCACGGTTTCGACGGCCTTGATCGTGGGCTCTATTTTCCCAGAGTGTCCGACCATGTCGGCGTTGGCAAAATTGACGATGATGACATCGAAAGTTCTGTCCTCCACCGCTTTGATTACGGCGTCGGCAATGCCGGCTGCGCTCATCTCAGGCTTCAGGTCGTAAGTGGCAACTTTAGGTGACGGCACCAACAACCGGTCTTCTCCGGGGAAGGGTTGCTCAATTCCACCGTTGAAGAAATACGTCACGTGAGCGTACTTCTCGGTTTCCGCCACGCGCAGGTTGCGGAGACTGGCCTGCCCCATGACGTTAGCGAGGATATTGTCGAGCGATTCCGGGGGAATCACTACCGGAAGGGAGAACTTCTTGTCGTACTGTGTCATGCAGACGTAGTGCAGGTTCCTGGGTACACGGTCGCGAGGGATGGCGGCATCGAGATCGGCAGCGCCGGGCAAATCGCTTCCTCCTTGCGGGTTTAGTCCGCTGTTGCGAGTGAGGGCGCGAGTAATCTGGCGGACGCGATCGGCGCGGAAATTAAAGCAGATGCAGGAATCCTCATCGCGGATGGTGGCCAGCGGTTCCCCGCGATTGTCCACGCACACGAAGGGAACGATGAATTCGTCGGTCAGTGCCTTGTTGTAGGACTCCTTCACTCCCTGAACCGGATCCACATATTTGCCGCCTTCGCCATCGCCGAAAACCATGGCATTGAAAGCCTTGAGAATGCGCTCCCAGCGGCGATCGCGGTCCATGGCGTAGTAGCGCCCGTTCACGGAAGCGATCTTGCCGGTATTGTACTCGCGCATCTTCTGGTGCAGTTGTTCCAGGTATCCCGCGCCGTTGGTGGGCAGGGTGTCACGGCCGTCCATGAAGGCATGCACAACGACGCGGTCAACCCCGTTTTGTTTGGCCATCTTCAACAAGGCGTAAAGATGGGTCTGATAGGAGTGCACGCCGCCATCGGAAAGCAGTCCGAAGAGATGCAGGCGGCGGCCGCCGGAACGCGCGTTTTTCATGGCCGCCAGCAGAACCGGATGCGAGAAGAATTCGCCGTTCTGAATCATCAGTTCTATGCGAGTGCTGTCCATGTGCACGATACGCCCGGCGCCGATGTTGAGATGGCCGACTTCGCTGTTGCCCATCTGTCCGTCGGGCAGGCCGACGTAGTGGCCGCTGGTCTGAATCAGTGTGTTGGGATATTCGCGCAGCAAGCGATCGTAGTTGGGTTTGCGAGCCAGGGCGATGGCGTTGGCCTTGGTCTCGGCGCGGTAGCCCCAGCCGTCGAGTATGATCAGCACAAGTGGTTTGGGACGATTCATTGAGCTCCTGGCTTTGCTTTGTGTCTGGCTCGCCGGAATGAATAGAAATTATAGGGGAGTGCAGGAGGTTTTCAAATCCGCGAGGGCATAATATAGTCTCGCTATCGTGATTGGGAGGAAGGCATGTCCATCAGTGATCTTTTACTTGTTGAATTTGATGCCGAAACAAAAATAACCCGCACCATGTTGGAACGTGTGCCCGAGGACAAGAAGGACTTTGTCCCCCATCCCAAGTCGATGCCGCTGAACAAGCTGGCTCCGCACGTCGCGGAACTGGCCGGATTTGGATTCACCGTGCTGACTACTCCCGAGCTGGACTTCTCGAAAGACAGCGGCCGCAAGCGCGTTGCCTTTGAGTCCGCCGCGCAGCTAGTGCGAGTCTTCGACGAAGGTGCAGCGCGAGCTCGCGCCGCTCTGAAGAACATGCCGGACGAGGCCTGGACCCAGAACTGGGAACTCAGCTTCCAGGGCAAACCCATTTTCAGTGGATCGCGCTTTCTGGCGTACCGGCAGATGTTCGTGAACCACCTGGTGCATCATCGTGCCCAGCTGGGCGTGTACCTGCGTCTGAACGGAAAGCCGCTGCCCTCGACCTATGGGCCCTCGGCGGACGACACGATGGGCTTTTGACGAAATATGCGGGTCGGACACTCTTGTCCGCCCCACAGACAACAAACTACCCTCTGTAGTTCAGGGCCCTCAAGCCCAGGAACCTGGCGGTGCCTCCCAGTTGCTCTTCAATCCTCAACAGCTGGTTGTATTTTGCGACGCGATCGGTGCGTGAGGCTGAGCCGGTCTTGATCTGGCCCGCCCCGGTCGCTACCGCAAGATCGGCGATGAAGGTGTCTTCGGTTTCTCCCGAACGGTGCGAGATGACTGAGGTGTAAGCATTGCGCCTGGCCAGGTCGATGGCATCCAGAGTTTCACTGACCGTTCCAATCTGGTTGACCTTGATCAGAATCGAGTTGGCCACGTGCTTGTCGACCCCTTCCTGCAGAAACGTGACATTGGTGACGAACAGATCGTCGCCCACGAGTTGAATCTTGCCGCCCAACTCTTTGGTGAGATTCTGCCAGCCATCCCAGTCCTCTTCAGACAAACCGTCTTCCAGAGAGACGATGGGGTAGTCATTCACCCATTTCGCCCAGAAGCGCACCATGTCGTCGGAGCTCTTGGCTGATTTGTCCGATTTCTTGAAGACGTATTTGCCGTCCTGGTAAAACTCGCTGGCCGCGGGGTCGAGCGCGATCGCGATTTCGCTGCCAGGCTTATAACCCGCCCGGGTGATGGCCTCCAGCACGACTTCGATGGCTTCGACATTCGACTTTAGCGATGGGGCAAAGCCGCCCTCGTCGCCAACCGCGGTGTTGTAGCCGCGCTGTTTGAGCACGGCTTTCAAGGTATGGAAGACCTCGACGCCCCAGCGCAAGGCTTCGGAAAAAGATTTCGCTCCCACCGGCATCACCATGAATTCCTGAAAGTCCACGTTGTTGTCGGCATGGGCGCCACCGTTCAGGATGTTCATCATGGGAGTGGGCAGGGCATTGGCGCCGGCCCCGCCAAGATAACGGTAAAGCGGCACGCCGAAAGCGGCCGCCGAAGCCCGCGCGGCGGCCATCGAAACCGCCAGTATGGCATTGGCGCCCAGGCGGCTCTTGGTCTCGGTGCCATCGAGTTCGACCATTTTCTGATCGATAGCGCGCTGGTCGGCTGCGTCCAAGTTGGCCAGCGCGTCGGCAATTTCGCCGTTCACATTCTCTACCGCCTTCAGTACGCCCCGGCCCAGATAGCGTTGCTTGTCGCCGTCGCGCAACTCAACCGCCTCGTGCTCGCCGGTGGAGGCCCCGCTGGGGACGGCCGCGCGTCCCCTGGTTCCGTCGGCCAGGGTGACTTCCGCCTCGACCGTGGGATTGCCGCGGGAATCGAGAATCTCCCGCGCCTGAATTTCCTGAATTTGCGTGATGACGTCCATGATTGCCGACATGCCTCGTTCTTTCCTTGCAGGTGAGAACCGAAATTATATCGGGTTTTCCGGTGTGGCGCGGGCGCCCCGTCCGCGAGACTCTCGACTGTGCAGAGTGGGCGTGCCTTGAAGTGCGTAGCGTCTTCTCTTGCTTTAGCGGAGTGCCAGCCTTCGCACGGGCGGGGGCGCCCGCGCCACGCCATCTCACTTCGCCAGTGTCTATGCTGGTTCCTCGAGTTTTTCACAGGCCAGCGTCCGCCACTTCTGCTCTAGAGTCGAGGCAGGATGTTGGATCGCACGGAAACTCTGGCTGTCGGTTCACGTGCCCCGGAATTTCTGTTGTCGGCTGCGAATCGTGACGGGATTCTCTCCCTTTCCGGTTTTCTGTCGCGGGCAGCGCTGATCCTGGAGTTCCTGCGTGGCACTTGGTGACCAAATTGCGTGAAACGCATGGCTCAGTTGGAGCCGATGAAGACTGAGATCGAGCAGGCAGGAGCGCAACTGGTGTATATCGCCGCGGAGATGGGTGCGGGGATGTGGAAGCCGGCCAAGTTTCTGCAATCGCATCCCGTGTCGTATCCGTTTCTGCTGGATGAAGACCGATCGGTGACTAAGGCATACGGGCTGTATCACCCGCTGGGCGTGGATGCGATCAACATCGCGCACCCGGCATCGCTGGTGATCGATCGGGAGCGGAAGATTGCTTACATTTATCGCGGCGACAGTCAGACGGACCGGGCTCCGTTCGATCAGGTCCTGCAGGCAGCGAAGAAATTATCGGCGTCGAGTTGATGCATGTGGCTCGGTCGGCAGAGTTGTGGTGGAAATTCAGGAGGCGGAATGAAGAAGATACTGGTATGGCTGGGTGTGATGTGTCTGGCGGTCGCGGCTGGGGCACAAACCAATATGGCTCTACCCGCGGGCACGGCGTTCAAAGTCAAACTGGAAAACACGCTGTCAACTTTCTCCAGCAAGGAGGGTGATGCCTTCTCCGGCCGGGTGGTAGACGCGGTGATGCTCGATGGAAAGACCGTAATCCCCGCTGGTTCCACGGTGCAGGGACGGGTTACGAAGGTGAACGAGCCACGCCGCGTTGCGGGTAAACCGACGATCGGAATTTTTCCCGAGGCGGTGGTACTGCCCAACGGCGAGCGCTACATGCTCAACGCCACCATGGTGGACACCAATCTGCGTAATGGAACCGATGTGAATACCGAAGGTCAGTTCAAGGGTGACGGCCACGATGGCAAGGACCTGACCGAGATCGGGTTCGGCACGGGCGGCGGAATGCTGGTCGGCGGCCTGGCAGGTGGAGGCAAAGGCCTGCTGATCGGCGGAGGAATAGGCGCTACTCTCACAGTCGCCCACTGGCTGGGCAAGAAACGCTCGGCGGTGCTGCCCTCTGGCACAGAGTTGATGATGGAGTTGAGCCGACCGCTGGCGATGACGGCGGAGACCGGCGGCCAGTAGTTGGCAGTGCACACGGCCACGAGGCGTGGTCCGATGGTGTCATAATCAGGAACTCTTTGCGTCCTTTGCGGCTTTGTGTGCGAACTTTGCGGTTCAAGGTTTTTGAAGGACTGCGATCAAGGTCAAACCCTTTACCACAAAGGGCGCGAAGAACAGGCGCGAAGGACGCAAAGACAGGCCACGCACAACAATGCCGGGAGTACCGGACTAGCTGTGGGTCGGACACTCTTGTCCGATGTTTTTGGGTTGGACCCGGTGGCCGCAAAGCTGGTCGGTTTCCATGGCCGATCTCCAGACCGCAGGTTCCCCAAACCAACAGCCACTTCAACGGCTTCGGACAGGAGTGTCCGACCCACATCCAAACTACTGTTGCGCGATGAGATCTTCTTCGCTGAGGAGGGGCAGCTCTATCCAGCCTTCCACGGGGAGCGCATCGGCGGGCAGCCCGTTTTGCCACAAGCTGAAGCGCAGGCGCAGCCTGGTCGCGACCGGAGCGGCGGGTTTACCGTTGCCAATCTCAGTCGCGGAAGTTACGGGAGTAGCCAGTAACCACCCCAGGGGAATTTTGAATTCGAAGTTTCGGAAGAGAGCAACGATTACCTGATCCATCGCCCGGTCAGACGCCGCGAGTGGTATTTCGGAATCAGGAACGCTCACTTTCCAACTCCGAATCTTGCCTGCTTCCACTGCCACATCGAGACGCAAGGCGCGTCGTGGGCGCGGGCCGGCATCGGGCCAGGACTCCAGGTTGACCACCAGTTCAAACTCAGCCGCGGGGACAATATTCTCGACGAAATCGAGGCGCCCGTAGATGTGGACCTCATCGATTCCGGTGTGCACGGCATCGAGCAGGAACTGTTTGCCATGCATGGCCCCGGCGCGCCGGTCGGCAGTGTGCATGGCGGCCCCCATCCATTCGAAGTAGCGCACTCTGTCACCGGTGATGCGGGGATGGATATAGGCCGTCTGCGGGACCACCGCAGGGCGCTCCCCGCCGCCAAGGATGGGATGGGCCAGATAATCCGGCGGCCGACTGCCCAGCAGCTGGTAAATGTTGGAAAGGTGCTTGCGGTAGAGTTCGTCGAATTCGCGGTCATTGGCGGAATGATGCTCCGGACCATACCACCAGTTCCAGTCGCTGCCTTCCGCAATCAGGATTTCTTCAAAGGCGAGTTTCCGTTGTTCTTCCCCAGCGCCGGGTGCGGTCTGGGCGTAGAAGTTGCGGGCGCTGTAGAGATAGTCCCAGGCCCGGTTGTCTTCCGGTGCGCCAATCCAGACGTTGAAGTTGGCGTGAATCCAGGAGCCCGGAACCAATGATTTCAGCAGGGGAAACTCGCGGTGCCGCTGAATGGCCTCGGAGACGGTTGTGGCCTCCACCCCAACCTCATGCTGCAGGGCATCGTAGAAACGGCGCAGGAATTCCCGGCCGGACTGAGGATAGTATTCCCAGGCATTTTCGCCATCGAGGATGATCGGCACTACCGCGTCATATCCTGCATCCAGAACCGGATGAGCGGCTTGCTTAATGTTGTTCATGAGGTGACGGGCGGCGTCCTGGGGTGGCATGCCGGAATAGACAAACCCGATCAAGTCCGAAAGGGTGTGATCGCGGAAAATCAGGTTCATCCCGGTCTGCTCATTCTCAAAGCGATGGATGGTGTAAAGCTTCCGGGCCAACTCGCCGGGCAGATGACCATGCGCGTCGCGCCCGAAAGCTACGCCCAGGCTTCGGCCCAACACTTCCTCGTCGGTGGCCATCCACTTCACGCCCAGGCCCTGCGCGATGCCCAGGACTTCTTCCGAGACACTGCCCTCGGACGGCCAGACACCTTGCGGACGGACCCCGAACACCTGCTGATGCAGATCCAGTCCACGTTGTAGTTGTTCGCGAGCGTCCTCCGGATGGCGAAAGCGATTCTGGGGCAGCGGCAGGCCGGGAGTTGAAACCGCACCCTGGTTGGTGTCACAGACGAGCGGCAAAATCGGGTGATAATACGCAGAGGTCGACATTTCGATCCGTCCGTGCTGTGCCGCTTCGGCATGTGCGGGCAAAACCTTGGCCAGCAGTTCGCGCTCACGGGCCATGACGAAGCGCTGATCGTCAAGCGAATAGCCGCGCCCCTTTTGGATGAGTCCGGCGATGTCGGGATCGTCCAGGTAGTATTCATCGAACCAGGCAATCTGCGAAAGCACCTGCAGGTCGGTAAGGTCCTGCGGCAAGAAATATTTGTCGGCGCATTCCGGGGTGCCGCCCGCGCTGCTAAATTGCTCCCACAACTCCCGGTAGCGCGGATAGCGTCCAATCAGATTTACCGGATTGGCCTGGAAGAGATACTGCAAAGCGAAGCGGCGCTCTTCGGGGGTGAGATCTGGCGCTGGTTTGGCGGCAACTTCGAGGAACGGATCTCGCGCCGCTCCCGTCACGTAGTCCTGGATTTGGGTGACCAGCGAGGGGACGAGGTTAAAAGTCTGGTGAACGTTGGGAAACTCGTCCAGCAGCTTGACCATGCCGTAGTAATCCTTGAGGGCATGCAACCGCACCCAGGGCAACCGGTAGCTGCCGGTGACCAGGTCCTTGTAAAACGGCTGATGCTGGTGCCAGAGAACTACGACGCGCAGAACGGGCATGAGCGTGAGATTTCCAAATTTAACTGAATGGTTTCCGGGCTCACGGAGCAAACCTCCGGGGCTAAAGCCCCAGGGTTACCCGCTCCGGACGGCACGACTGAAGTCGTCCTTTCCACGAAGCCATTCATGAAACCTGTTGAAGTCTAGCAGGGTTAGCACTGCGTGGGGCGATATTGCCCGAACTCCGGTACACTAAAACGGATTACTTTAGTGATGAGTAAGGAAACCACATCCGAGCTAACCGCGCCCCCGCGCGGTGAGGTCAGCCTGCTAACCGACCAGGACCTTCATCTCTTCAATGAAGGCACGCATTACCGGATCTACGACAAGCTGGGCGCACATATCACCACGGTCGCGGGAAAGCCAGGCACGTACTTCGGAGTGTGGGCGCCCAACGCCAGCACGGTTTCGGTGGTCGGCGACTTCAATGGCTGGAACACCCGGTCCCATCC
>Ga0335082_10005630_pt1 | contig 13713 bp, 13 predicted proteins | sample Lox_Sample_41_FD_206718 | JGI IMG/M metagenome (GOLD analysis project Ga0335082, IMG submission 206718) | Soil microbial communities from Loxahatchee National Wildlife Refuge, Florida, United States - Lox_Sample_4.1 | ecosystem: Environmental > Terrestrial > Soil > Wetlands | place: USA... | reverse complement strand
GGAAGGCACTGCGATAAGGGGTAATAACGGTAGCAATCTCGGCATTCAATGCGCCCGACGATCATCCGAGTCCTTCGTTGGGTCGTCGAGGTTCCCGGTTCCCGGTGGGACTACCGGCCGTAGAATGGAAGTACGCTAAACGAACATTCGACCGATCTTGGTTTGTCAGCACTTTGCCAGCTCTCGAAGCGCGCCAAACAATTACGTGGCGCCGCTGATGACTTTCGGATTCAGCAACTCAGAGCTCTGGTCGATGCCGCACGACGGCATGCCGGTGAGGCAACTGGCCGATTCCGGGACGTCTCTCAACGAACGGCGGAGTTGTTTTCGGGGTTGGGAGAGCCACTCATTAGCCTCGACTTCGGTGAACACCGGTGGATGGCGGACCAACGGGAAGAGGCCTATACGGATTGGCTCCATTGGATTCTGCTGCAATGCACGTCAGCTGATGTCTTGCGTGTTCTGGGAGAGGATGAGGTCCAGTTTGCGTCGGTGAGTGCTGATTCAGTCTTCAAGATTACCAGGGAGAGGCCGGTCCTGCACGGACACCCCGGGGCAACCGGGAGGCTCGACCTTGAAATCGACCTTGGTGGCGTAGGACTAGTCATCGTCGAAGTGAAGCTGACTGATGCTGAAAGCGCCGATACCGGGAAGAACCTCGGGTACTACCACTCCGTTGAGAGTGAGAGCCGAGCACAACTCAGGAAATACCGTCTTCTTGTTATCGATGCTGAAAAGCAGGACTACGCCGGCTTCACCCCACTGCTCTGGGAGAATGTTTGCCTTCAACTTCGGGTGGTGGCCGCCGGACTTGGCAGACATAGGCACCTCCTCAGAGCTGCGGCGATACTGACCTTTGTGGCCGCGGTAGAACAGAATGTTCTCAAGCTCCGGCCTATATTGGGAGCTTCAACAGATACCGTCTGTGCATCTTTGAGTCTCCCGCGCATCACGGACTATCTCAATCGATTCCTGGAGATGAGCGATGCCCACCACGAACACTGAGAGCTCCTTCCTTTCGGACTGCGAGCCATACTTCCTCGACGGGGTTCACACGATCGCAGAAATCGTGCGCCGTACTCAGGAACTTATCCGTTCGGAGGTGGACCGCAAGAGCGATGTCCTCCTGGCCTCGTTGAAACTCACCGCTGCAGAGGTGTCTTTCCGAGATTACTGCACGCCGGACAAGCTCTGGAAGGTCAAGCCACCTGATGAGATACAAGTAGGGACCTGTTTTGGGTATCGTGATGTTTTCGAGGGAGGGGTCTTCCGCTATTGGGGACCAAATGAGAAACCTGGTATTGGCGCGTATCTCTGGCTGGCTGATCGTAGCCAAGGCACGGCGCTCGGCCAAACTATTGAAGAGCTGCCGGATCCCTTTCCTGACCCGGCGGAGGTCTGGGACTCGGAAATCGCAGGCTGCAAATACTCCTTCTGGCGCGAGATCTCCAATTCGGAGTTCACTCACCTCGCCTCGCTACTTGATGAACTGATCGCCTACTTATCACACCTCCTGAACGAAGTGGGTGGGGTTCGCAGGTTCCTCAATTGATCGTCACGAGGTGACTGCAATGTCCGCACGCCTCGGGTTCTGACACCTACCAATCGCGCGATCAGGAGGCCGACATGTGCGATATCTCGGGTTATCGGGAGCTTGCCTCGCCCACCTATGAGCCCGCCTCAGTCCCGGTCCGCACCACCTCTGTCCCAGCTGGTACAATTCCGCAAATGGCCGATTCCGTTTGGGGCCCCGCTTCCGCAGTGCCAGCCGCCGCGATTCATTCGCGGCACTCCGCGGTTGTGCGCGTCACTCACTGGATTACCACCTTATCCTTTCTGGCCCTGCTCGTCAGCGGAGTTGAGATCCTCATCTCTCACCCGCGCTTCTATTGGGGTGAAGCCGGCAACGATCTGACGCCTCCGTTGTTCAAGCTCCCGATTCCAGCCTCGAGGGATTTAGTTCCCACCGGCTACGGCTACGTGCTTCCCGACCAGAACGGCTGGAGCCGCTCTCTCCATTTCCAAACGGCCTGGGTTGCCGTATTCACAGGCCTGGTATACGTCAGCTTCGGATTGTTCAGCGGGCATCTCCGGCGGAACCTGCTACCCGCTCGAGCGGACCTCTCGTGGAGCGGTCTCATGGGCGCGCTCGCCCGGCACATTCGCTTCAAGCCGGCGAGTGAGGACGGAGCCCGGTCGTACAACGTGCTGCAGCGGCTCACCTATCTCGTCGTTGTTTTCGGTCTGTTTCCGCTGGTCGTGTGGACGGGTCTGGCCATGTCCCCCGCCATCGCGTCCGCAGTTCCGGCGGCGGTCTCGGTCCTTGGCGGACAACAGTCCGCGCGCACCCTGCACTTCTTCGTCTCCGTACTCCTTGTGCTCTTCCTTCTGGTCCACATCGTCATGGTGAGTCTTGCCGGATTCTGGAGCCGGGTGCGGTCGATGATCACCGGCCACCCCGCCGGCGCTGAGGAGCGCCCGTGAAACTCTCACGACGCCAGCTGATCGCCACCGGCCTCGCCGCAACGGCGGGCGGATCCGGGCTCGTGGTGGCGTCAAAGCTCGCGGGACGATATGGACTGATCCCGCCCGATGGCGGCGGCCTCTACGGCCCCGGCGAAACGCTGACCTATGCGGCGCAGCGCATCCTGACTCGCCACTCGCTGGCGCGTGAGTTTGCTCCCAGCCAGATTTCGAAGCCTCCCTTTGCAAACGAAGTGGCTCCCCTGGGGGACGCGTTCAAGCGGCTTCAGGAAGCGTCATTTGCCGAATGGCGCCTCACTGTCGATGGCATGGTTGCCCGGCCGGCATCGTTCTCGGTTAGCGAAATCAGGAGCTTTCCCCAGCGCAGCCAGATTACCCATCTGGCCTGCGAAGAAGGCTGGTCGTACATAGCCGAGTGGATCGGGGCGCCGCTCTCTCACATCCTGCACCTCGTGGGAACTGTCCCCCAGGCCCGCTACGTTGTCTACCGTTCGTTCCAACCCGACTGGTGGGAAAGCATCGACATGGCCGACGCATTACACCCGCAGACTCTGGTCACCTACGGTATGAATGGTGCCGATCTGCCGGTCCCATTCGGCGGACCTCTTCGACTGCGCCTTCCCCGGCAACTCGGCTACAAGAGCGTCAAATACATCACAAGCCTCACCGCTACCGACGACCTGAAACGGTTCGGAAAGGGCCTGGGTTCGGCTTCCCCCGAGGCCGGTTACGCGTGGTACGCCGGAATCTGATAGCGAGCCAGCTCTCGCCACCGATGGACTCCGCGAACCATTATTGGAGTAAGGTCGCACCGTTGGGAACGATATTTCGTATTATCGGTAGCTTGCCGACGCCAAGGGAAGCGCCTCAGGCGGGCTTCGGCGTTCGCAAAGCCAGTAAGAACAGGATGAGAAACGCGACGTCGAACCACGCGAACGTGACCCAGAAATGCGGCAGGCCGCCGTGTGTCTGGTACCAGAACACCACCCCCGAGTAAGAGACCTTCAGGGCGACACCGTACCAGATCAGCCCGCGGCTCCTGACGGGATCGGCCGCGATCTGGAAGAACAGCACGCCGAAGATAATCAGGATCAAAGCAGGAAAGCGAATGTAGCCGGGGTGGTTCGGCGGGGTCACCTTCAGCATGTCGAACAGACTCTCCCCGAAGAACAGAAACGCTGCGCCCAACAGGCCGTCGTAGAGGCCCGCAATGACAAACAGGATACGGCTTAGACTGCGGTTCGTGGTGAACCTCCTTTCGTCGACCGCTCCGCTGCCAAACGTTCGCGCTGGCGCGCAACAAAACGCGCCCGCCGATGCTGTACGGATTCCTCAGAATATAGCCGTTTGCCAAGTTCGCGCAAGCCTGCCTCCAGTTCCGCAGCGGTCATTTTTGCGGGGTGGAAATTGACATCGAATAAGGTGCACAGCTCCCATGCGCCTTCGCGCAGGATACGGCCTTCGCGCTGGAGACGCGAATATAGCGGCGTGCCCGGGAAAGGGGTCTGAACCGTGATCTGCACCTCATACAACCCGCTGTCGTGCACGAAACGTGAGATCTCATCGATGGAATCGAGGCCCGATCCGTCCAGGCCCAGGATGAAGCAGCCGTTGACCGTGATGCCGTGGCCCTGGATGCGGTCGATGGCCTCAGCGTACCGGTCCAGCTGGCGCGCCTTCCAGTTGGAGTGGAGCTCGAGGCCATCGAGCGCGGAGAATGCGGTGCTCTCAAGGCCGATCAGCACCTGGGCACAGCCGCTGTCGCGCATAAGCCCGAGCAGCTCGGCGTCGTCGGCCACAGAGATGTCGGTCTCTGTGAACCAGCGGACCTGCTCGCCTCTCAGCGCGCGCAGCAGGCGTTTGGAGTGGGTCTTGTTAACGAAGGTATTGTCGTCGGCGAATTCGATAAAGGGGCGCTCCCACAGCGACCGGATTCGCTGAACCTCGGCGACGATCTTCTCAACCGGCTTCTGCTTGAAGTTCGGCGAAATCTGGATCGACGCGGCGCAGAACTCACAGCGAAACGGGCAGCCGCGCTGGGTCTGCACGGTGAGGCGGTTGTACCGTTCGATGTCAAGCAGCTCGTAAGCGGGCATCGGAGCGCACTGCAGATCGAAGCTGCAACCGCGGCCGTCGTAGAAGCGGCGAAGCTGCCCCGCGGCACTCAGCAGGTCAGCTACGATCTCTGGCCACACCACCTCACCCTCGCCGAGTGCAACTGCATCGGCGTGTTTCAGCGCCTCGTCCGGAAGCGCGGTCACATGCAGCCCACCGAGGATCACCTTCGTCCCGGCGGCGCGGTAGCGGTCGGCCAGCTCATAGGCTTCGAAAATCTGCGCTGAGTAACTGGAGATGGCAGCGACATCGCATTCCTCGGGCAGGCCGGCCACCTCTTCGGGATCGGGCACTTCTACGTAGCGCGTTTCGATGCAGGGCGGAGTCAGGGCCGCCAGCGTCAGCAAACCGAGGCTGGGCAGCGAGGCGACGACGCGGCTTCGTTCGACAAAACCGGGCAGTGTAAGGCCGAGCGCGGTGAGTTCGGGATTGTGGGCCCGCACTCCACTTATGGCGATCAGAGCGATTTTCATGGCTTCAGTCCACGCCAACAGCCAATGAGAGCAACGAGAATGCCGGTGGCGGCGGCGACAACGGGTATAGGAAACAAGTGGCGCAGCGGTTGGCGCCAGGCGGAAAGATAGCAGCACAGCGGCATAGTCACCGCCGCCACGATCAGCGCGTACGAACCTAAGGTCAGTGTGAGGCCGCTAAGCCTAAGCGGCGGGGCGCTGAACGCGAAAAGCACATTAACAAAGGCCAGCCCGAAAAACGAGATATGACCGAGGCGCACGAGCCGTCTCCGCCACGAGTCATATCCGCCGAGCCATTCATCGCTGTAGAAGAAAATGCCGGCGCCAGCGCCAGACACGATTCCGCATAGCATCCCCAACCAACCGGCAACGAGATTAACAGTGATCGTCTCCACGAGCCTTCCTACTGTTACATCATCGACGACCCTGTTTCCGCAAGCCGGCCGCTTGTGACACTTTCCGGAGTGTCACAGCGCTATCCCGACCGGACATAGCCCCAGCGACAATGAACCGGATGAAGCCCCGCCAGACGGGCATCCGGGCCACCATGGCAACAACACCCGGCCCTTCCACGGCGGGCCGGATGGAGCGAGCGCTGGTGTTTCAGTAGGGCACGAGCGAAACACGGCGGGCGAGAATCAGGATTCGGCTGCCATAGAGCCGATGGTATCGCCGGGTGACTCACAGGGCAATGCTCGGATACCACAGTGATCACTGGCGGTTTAATCGCCAGCCGCTAAGTGACGCAGACGGACAAGTTATCTGGAACGATACGAGCCATTATCGGTAGCAGACGACAACATGGCCCGTGCCAGAGCGGTATGACCCACCAGCCCCAGCCGGTGCGTTGCATCACGCACCAGGACTGCGGTCAATAGCCCAGGTCACCCCATGAGCGTGGCATTTCGCCACATTACCTCTCACTATCCGGCCCTACGGACTGGCACCGGGCTTGCTCAGACCGTCGCGTTCCGTGAAGAACCTTCTGAAGGAATCGGAGCACCTGGTCCGGCTGGTTCTGCTGGCCGTCGTCCTCGTTGTGGGCTTTCTTGTGTTCCGCAAGGCGGTGGTTCCCACTGGATTCGGCAGGTACGGCCACTACCGTGCCCCCGCCCTCGACGACATCGCAACCCGGCCCATTTCCTTTGCCGGACACGAAGCTTGCGAGACGTGCCACGACGACCAGGCCAAAACGAAGACGCAAGGCAAGCACGCCCAGGTTTCCTGTGAAGCCTGCCACGGCCCGCTCGCGGCGCACGCTAACGATCCCGACGCCAACAAGGCCGTGAAGCCCAACCCGGCCGCTCTCTGCGTCCGTTGTCACGAGGCCGATTCCGACAAACCGAAGAGCTTTCCGCAGGTGGTTTCCCGCGATCACGCCCCGGGCGAGTCCTGCGTTACCTGTCACAACCCTCATAGTCCGGCCATTTGAACGGAGGCTGAAGCCATGGATCTGAATCGGCGGGAATTGCTGGCGGGAGCGGGCAAGTTCATCATCCTGTCCGGTTCGGCGCGAGCCGCCCTCAACGGCGACACGCAAAACTACAACCGCGCCGAGCACTGGTGGGGCATGGCCATCGACGTCAGCAAGTGCATCGGCTGTGGAAACTGCGTGCGCGCCTGCGCGGCGGAGAATGGCGTCCCCAAAGGGTACTTTCGCACCTGGGTGGAACGTTACCAGATCAACGGCGACGACAGCGAACATCCCAAGGTCGATTCCCCCGACGGCGGCATCAATGGCTTTCCACCGCGGCACGCAACCGGCGTGAAGAGCTTCTTCGTGCCAAAGCTCTGCAACCACTGCGTGGATTCACCGTGCGTGCAATCGTGTCCGGTGGGCGCTACGTTCGACTCACCCGACGGCGTGGTGCTGGTGGATGAGAAATACTGCGTCGGTTGCCGCTACTGCATTCAGGCCTGTCCTTACGGATGCCGCTATCTGCACCCTACAAAACACACGGCTGACAAGTGTACCTTGTGTTACCACCGCATCACCAAGGGACTCACCACCGCGTGCTGCGAGGCATGTCCCACCGGTGCGCGCAAGCTGGCCGACCTGAAGAATCCCGCGGATCCCGTGCACGAGTTCCTGCGCGAGAACAACGTGCAGGTTCTCAAACCGTACATGGCCACGCGGGCCAAGGTTTTCTATAAGGATCTCGATGGAGCAGTGAGGTAGAGCGATGGCGCCAGGCGTTCAGGGTTTCATGTATCCGAATGAGGTTGAGCTGCAGTGGAGCGTGCTCATTGTGCTCTATCCGTACATCACCGGACTCGTGGCGGGCGCGTTCATTCTGGCCTCTCTCTCGCGCATCTTCAACATCGCGGCGGTCAAGCCCATCTACCGGCTGTCGCTACTGACGGCGCTGGCGTTTCTGCTGGTGGCCCCCCTGCCTCTGCAACTGCACCTGGGACATCCCGAGCGTTCCTTCGAGATGTATCTCACGCCGCACAAGACCTCGGCAATGGCCATGTTCGGCTTCGTCTATCTCTGGTATCTGCTGGCCGTGCTGCTCACCGAGATCTGGCTGGACTACCGGGGCGACATCGTCCACCAGGCGCAGACGCGGCGCGCTCCACTGAAATGGCTTTACGCGGTCCTGACGCTTGGCTCGTATAACGTCAGTCCTGGCTCGCGGCGCATTGACGATCGCGTAGGCTGGGTTGTGACCCTGATCGGCATCCCCTCGGCGTTCCTGCTGCACGGTTACGTGGGCTTCATTTTCGGTTCCGTCAAGGCCAATCCGTGGTGGTCCACTCCGCTGATGCCGGTCGTGTTCCTGTTCTCGGCCATGGTCTCGGGTATTGCCGCGGTTCTGGTGGTTTATCAGGCGGTGACGCGCATCCGCGGGCGCAAGGTCGATATGGCCTGTCTCGATACCGTCGCCAAATACTTGTTTTACGTCTTCGTGCTGGATTTCTCCCTTGAAATGCTCGACCTCGTGCATCGCATGTACGAATCGAACGAGTCATTCCGCGCGCTCGATTTCATGGTTCACACGCGGCTGTTCGTTTCGCAGATCGTGTTGCAGATCTACCTCGGCACCCTGCTGCCCATCGCGATGCTCGCGCTCACCCAGGTTGTGAAACTGCGCCCGGCCGTGCGCAGCGTCCTCTACACCGTGGCCAGCAGCCTGACGCTGATCGGCATCCTCGCCATGCGCTGGAACGTGGTCATCGGCGGCCAACTCTTCTCCAAGAGCTTCCTCGGTTACACCACCTACAAGATGGAGTTCGTCACGCGCGAGGGCCTGCTACCGGCCATCGCGCTGATGATTCTCCCATTCCCCATTCTCTGGGTATTGCTCAAACTCCTGCCTCCCTGGGAAGAAAAAGCCGCGACATGACCGAACCGGACATCGGCGCGCTGGTGCGGGACCTGCAGGACCTGCAGCGCCGAGTCCAGAATCTTGAGGAGCGTCTGGGAGCGGGTGTCGAGCCGGTTGCCTCTGTTGCGACCCCAGCGACCGAAGCCGGCCCAACCTTACCCCCCAACGCACTGCCCACCTTCGGCCGCGCGGTGCTGGCAATCGCCGGCGCATATGTACTGCGGACGCTCACCGAAATGGGTGTTCTTTCCCCCGTGGCGGGCGTCACCCTCGGCCTGGTCTACGGCATCGTCTGGCTGATCGTCGCGGCGCGTCTGCCAGACAAGCCGAAGTTCCCGGTTGCGCTTTCCACGGTCACCTCGGTTGCCATCGTTGCTCCGCTTTTATGGGAAGCTTCGGCTCGGCTGAATGCCATTTCCTCGTGGGCGTGCGCCGCCTTTCTGGCGGGCTACCTGATCCTCGGCCTCGCGCTCTCCTGGAGTAAGCAGAGCGTCGTGATCCCCGCGATTGTGTCGCTCACTTCCGCATCGGTGGCGGCTCTGCTGCTTCTGGCCACGCACGAGCTCTACCCCTTCACGCTCGCCCTTCTCGTATTGGTCGCTGCTCTGGAATGGGCCGCCTTCCGCGGACGTCAGGGCGCCTGGCGATGGCTCGCGGCCGCACTCGCTGACCTCGCCGTCGTCCTGCTCACCTTCATCGCGTCGCGCCCCGAGCTTCCGGAAGGCTACGCGGTCATTCCCGCGCACGCCGCTCTCACGGCGCAAGGCCTGCTCCTGCTCATCTACGCCGCCAGCGCAGTAACACGTACCCTCATCCAGCGCGTGCGCTTCAGCGTGCTCGAAACGGCGCAGACCACCGCGGTCCTGCTGGTGAGCATGGGCGGGGCTGCAGCCACGGTCTCGGGCGACGCCAGCGCGGCCCTCGGCCTGTTTGCGCTGGCCGCCGGACTCGCCTGCTACGTCCTCTCATTCTTTGTCGTCGGCCTCGCCATCAAATGGAATTTCCGCGCGTGGGCCACCTTCGGTCTCCTGCTGGTCCTCGCCGGTACGTTCCTTCCGTTCTCTGGATCGCGGCGCTACTGGATCGTGTGGTGCGGCTGCGCGGTGGCCTGTTGCTGGATCGCCACGGCCACGCGCCGTCCCACGCTCGGCCTGCACGGCGCAGCGTATCTTCTATTGGGCGCGCTGGCGTCTGGAAACATGGTTCAGCCCTTATCCCGGATATTCAACGGTCTCGACGCCGCGCCACGATGGTGGAGCGTGGCGCTGCTGGTCGGATCCGCGGTGGTGGCGTGGATCGCGGTCGCCAATAGTTCACCGGGGGAGACGGCCCACTGGCGCAACCTGGCTACGTCCTCGATACTGGCTGCAATCGTCATATGGGTACTGGCAGGAGCGGCCGCGCACGGACTGGTGGCGGCCTGGCCGGGCGGCGGTGCGCCCGCTGAAACAGTGGGCACGGCCGTCCTGACACTGCTTTCGATCGTGCTTGCCTCGTCCGGAGTGCGCTGGCAAAGAAAAGAGCTGGTGTGGCTGGTGTACGGCCTGATGGCGCTCGCCGCCTGGAAACTGGTTGCCCGCGACTTCCAGAATGAACACAACCTCGCACTGGTGGCTTCGCTCTTGCTCTACGGAGGAACCCTGATTCTGCTTCCGCGGATTCTCCAGCGCAAAGCCCTCGTCTAGAGCGGACCATGGCGGACGCGAACCCTAAGGAAGCAGGTATCCACGGTTGGCCGGCGCAACGTCTATGTCACCTCTGCCTGGCGTCACAACGGCGTTAACCGCTAATATCGGTAGCGTCGCACGCGAGCAATCTCAGCACGTTCTGGGGAGCAATCTTATTGATGTGCGCGTTCCCTCAAAAACGCTGCAAACTTCTCGTCAGCGCCCAAGGTGTGCGTCCGAAACCAGTGCTGCACGAAGTTCAGCAGTTCCGGCCCCGGATCGCCGCCGCGCCGCTGGTAGTGGAAGAGCGCAATTCTGGCGCTGAACTTCCGGTGCTGGATGATGTGAGCGTCGATGCCGGGGAATGTCGTGGCGCGCATGGCATTCTCTTCGGTTGCAAAGTGAAACCGGCTGTATGAATCGAGCTGTTCGAGGAGTGCGGAAGTCTCGGATCGTCCTCCGCCTTCGACCGCAGCTTCAAGCTCCCGCACGATGCGTGCGAGCGCCCGATGCTCCCGGTCGATCTCGGGGAACCCCAGTTCCTTCCAGTCGGCAATCCTCACGAGGGTTCAGAATGCATCTCACACACCATCCGTCCCTGTACGGATCTTGCTTCCCAGTTGGGAAGATCGCGGAATGTTACACGCGAGAGCCTTTGCTGGAACCGGCGTGAAATCGCGCTCCAGCGGGGCATTTTCCCCATGATTGGGCTGTAGCAAAATCCGGCAGATCGGCCTTGAAAACGACATGCGGCCTTCTAGCTGAAGCTATGCAAAGAACAGCGCCTGGGTGCCATCTGTGAGCGCGAAGAGGGTGCAGGCCACGACTCGGATTGAGATGGGCCGACAGACTCTCAAGGCGAAGCCGAGATTCTTGATTGGAGTTCTCTCATTCGTTGCGGAGGGCGACCAGGGGGTCGAGCCTGGCGGCCCGGCGGGCCGGGAGCCACGAGGCGAGCAGCGCGCAGGCAATAAGCACCGCAGGTGCGAGGGTGAAGGTGACGGCATCCGTCGGACTGACCTGGAAGAGCACGCCACCGAACAAACGGCCGAGACCGAACGCGAGGAGCATGCCCGGCGCCGCTCCGGCAAGCGTCGTGATCACGCCCTCGCGGAGGATCATACGAAGAACGGTGGCTCGCCGCGCGCCGAGCGCCGTACGGATGCCAATTTCGCGCGTGCGCCGGGCCACGCCATACGCCACCACTCCGTACAGGCCCACGACCGCCAGAACCAGCGCCAGAACGCCAAAGAGAGAAACCATCGCGGCGCCCGAACGGACCACCCATAGTTGCATGTTGTCGTTGAAGTGCTGGCGGAACGTCTTCGTGCTGAAGACAGGCACGCCCGGCGCTGCGGAGCGCACCTCTCGACGCAGCAGGCTGAACAAGGCCACGTCGTCTCCCATGGCGCGGGAGGCAGTGCGGACCTGAAAGAAGACGCTGCTGCGGTAATCCTGCGCAAAGGGTACGTAGATCTGGCCGCCCACCTGCGACTGAAGCACTTCCCAACGGGTGGCCGGCACGATCCCGACGATCTCGACCGACTGGGGATCCCGGGCGCGTCTGGAGATGTTGTCGTTGGTGCCCATGGTGCCGCTCCCGCCGCCCGCGACCGTGGGAGCGGTGCTTTCCGCCCACTGGATGCGCTGGCCCAGCGCGTCGCCTTCAGGCCAGAGCCTCTTCGCGAGCACGTCGTCGACAATGGCCACGGCCGGGGCGCCCGGACTCCCGGCTTCGCTTCTGGTGAAGGCGCGGCCGCGCAACAGCGGCAGACCCATGGCCGCGAAGAAATCGGCGCCCACGCCGCTCCAGCGGACGTTGAAGGCCAGGCCTTCAGCAGCGGTGGCAGGGTGAGAGCCGGGCGCGGGTTTTGCCCCCGCGCGCTGAACCGGACGGTTCAGGGTGTACATTCCGAAGGGCACGGTGGAAGCGATGCTGGCGGCCTGCACTCCAGGCAGCGCCGCGAGCCGGTCGCAAACCGCGCGGTAAAGTCGGAGGCTGCGTGCTGCGTCATGGCCGCCCAGGCTGGCGTCAGCCTCGATGAGAATAGTGGAATCGGCGTCGAAGCCGGTTTGGACGCTGCCGGCCTTGATCGCGCCACGAATGAAAAGTCCGGCAGCCGTGACCAGCCCGAGCGAAAGCGCGACCTGCGCCACGACGAGGGGATTGCGCACCCGCCACCAGCGGCGGCGTGGGGCGGCATCCTCCCCCGCCTGCTCCTTAAGATCGGTGATCAGATCGGGGCGCGTGGCCTTGAGCGCTGGCCCCAGGGCGAAGAACAGCGTGGCGAGTGTGCAGAAGGCGAGCGTGGCCACGATGACGGCGGGACCGGCGCCTCCACGGAGGACCACGGCCACCGGCATGTGAGCGCTCAGCGAGCCCGCGAGCAATTGGGAGGAGAAGAGACCGATCAGGAAGCCGCCCGCGCCGCCGGCCAGCGAAACCACCAGGCCTTCGGTTAGGAGTTGCCGGACGATGCGCCAGCGGCCCCCGCCGAGCGCGAGGCGAGTGGCAATCTCCTTGCGCCGCGCCAGGCCGCGCGCAAGCAACACGCCCGCCAGATTGAGACACGCGACGAGGAGCACGATGACAGCAAGCGAGCACAGCATGAGACCGAGAACGGTCAGACTGCTTTCGTTGTGAGGGCTCGTACTGGTGGTCAGGCGGGGTACGGGACGAATGATGCAGATCTGATCCTTCTGCTCAACCGGCAAGGCCCTTTCCAGATTGGCGGCGACCGTCAGGAGGGCGGTTCCGGCGGTGGCGGCTGTGACGCCGGGCCTGAGGCGTCCGACGAGGAGAAGGGCATAGACATCGCGCCGTTCCAGTCTGCGCCCTGCTTCGGCGGAGGAGCCGTTGGTCAACAGGTCGTAATCCCCGAGGGGAAAATAAAGCTCGGGCCCGACGATCATCATCGTCCCGCTGAAATACTTCGGCGCGATGCCGACCACTGTAAAAGAGCGTTCATTCACCCGAATGGTCTTGCCGACAAGTTGAGGGTCGAAGCCGGTGTTCTTCCAGTAAAGGTAACTGACGATGACGACCGGGACGGCGCTGCCCGGCTTCTCCTCCTCGGGGAGAAAGCCGCGCCCCTGCGCCAGCGGCACTTCAAGCGTGCGGAAAAAGTTCGAGCTGACGAGGTCTACGAACGTGCGCTTCGAGGTTTCGCCTTCGCCGACGCTGACCGTAACGGTGCCATGGGCCAGCACCCCGGAGAAGACGGCTTTTATCGCACTCTGTTCGCGGATGTCGGCGTAGGTGGACCAGGAAAACGCGCGGAAATTGTTGGGGTGTTTCCTGTCCTGCATGTAGACCTGGACGACCTGCGCCTCGTCCGGCCAGGGCCGCGGGCTGAAAAGGAAGTCGTGGACGATAGTGAAGATGGCCGTATTGGCGCCGATACCCAGCGACAACGTCAGCACTGCCACCGTGGTGAAGCCCGGCGACCTGGCCAGGGTGCGGAACGCGAAGCGGAGATCTTTGACAAACTCGTCCAGAAAGTGGCCCATCCGGACGGCGCGGACCTCCTCCTTTACCTGCTCCACGCCGCCCAGCTCCATGAGCGCCTGCCGGCGTGCCGCCGATTGCGAGAGCCCTTCCGCCATCTTGTCCTCCGTCAGCATTTCCACGGAAGACCGGAGTTC
>Ga0335082_10005629_pt1 | contig 13714 bp, 14 predicted proteins | sample Lox_Sample_41_FD_206718 | JGI IMG/M metagenome (GOLD analysis project Ga0335082, IMG submission 206718) | Soil microbial communities from Loxahatchee National Wildlife Refuge, Florida, United States - Lox_Sample_4.1 | ecosystem: Environmental > Terrestrial > Soil > Wetlands | place: USA... | reverse complement strand
AACACGCGATCGGGTGTGTGCGTCGCCCAATGCCGGAGCCATTCAGAGGTGGAGCGCGGAAGCGGGCCCAGCTCGACGGCCGAGCGCAGCAGCATGCCGCCATCCGGCAGCCTCCGCGCCTCGATCCGGGGCTCGGCGAAGGGCAGGCTCGACGTCATCGGCATTTCCTCCGCAGCGACCTTAACGCATGAGGAAATCCCTGTCCCTTGCCCCGCGGGGCGAGGGCATACGGGTATTCGGGCCCGCCTTGCTCTATGATCCCTCGCAAAGAACTTGAGGGGAGAGTTGCGCCATGCTCGAGACCACCATCGCCGGGAGCCTGCCCAAGCCGGCATGGCTCGCAAAACCGAAGATGCTCTGGGCGCCCTGGGCGCAGGAAGGGGAGACGCTCGCGGCAGCGAAGCGCGACGCGACGCTCTTGGCACTCAAGCTCCAGGAGGATGCCGGGATCGACATCGTCAGCGATGGCGAGCAATCGCGCGTCCATTTCGTGCACGGCTTCCTGGCGGAAATAGAGGGCATCGACTTCGAGAAGAAGGTCACGATGGGGATCCGCAATAACCGCTACGAGGCGCAGGTGCCGACGGTGACGGCGAAGCTGCGCCGGCGCCGGAGCGTGCACCGCACCGAGGCGGAGCTCTCGCGGGCGCACACGAAACACCGGCTCAAATTCACGCTGCCCGGACCAATGACCATCGTCGACACCATCGCCGACGCCCATTACGGCGACCGCGTCAGCATGGCAATGGCCTTTGCTGAGCTCCTCAACGAGGAGGCGCGCGAGCTCGCAGCGATCGGCGTCGATGTGATCCAGTTCGACGAGCCTGCCTTCAACGTCTACATGCGGGACGTCAAGGAATGGGGCATTGCGGCGCTCCACCGTGCGATCCAGGGTGTCGGCGCCAAGACCGCAGTCCACATCTGCTATGGCTACGGCATCAAGGCCAACATCGATTGGAAGCAGAGCCTCGGCGGCGAATGGCGGCAATACGAGGAGATATTCCCCGCCCTCGCCGAGAGCCGCATCGATCAGGTCTCGCTCGAATGCATCCATTCGAAAGTGCCGATCGAGCTCTTGAGACTGCTCGACGGGAAGGACGTGCTGCTCGGCGCGATCGACGTCGCGAGCGATGCGGTCGAGAGTCCGGAGGAGGTGGCCTCGGTGATCCGCGGCGCGATGAGGCTGGTGGCGCCGGAGCGGATTCATCCCTGCACCAACTGCGGCATGGCGCCGATGGACACGCAAACTGCCTTGGGCAAACTCACGGCGCTCGCGCAGGGCGCGGCGATCGTGCGGCACGAGCTCGCTTATCGCCGCTGAGGCGGGCTCAGCGACCCCGATTACCAGTGGCGGTAATAGCCGCCGCCCCAGCCGACGCTGCCGCCGAAATAGACGGGATAATAGGGGTAGGCGTAGGGATAGTAGGGCGGATAGGCATAGGGATAGCCGTATCCATAGCCGTAGGCGTATTGCGGCGGCGGGAGCTGCGGAACATTGTTGCCGCGCGAGGCCATGCACTGGAGATAGCTGGCGTCGTAGGCATACTGCACGGATCCTGCGGAGTAATTCGCGGCACCCGCGCCGGAGGCGCTTCCGAGGATGAGGCCGCTGCCGGCGCCGATCGCAGCACCGGCGGCTGGGTTGCCCGCGGCGGCGCCGATCGCGGCGCCCGCGGCCGCACCGAGGACAGTGCCGAGCACGGCGCTGTTTACCATGCTCTGATTGGCCGCCGCCGACGGGGAGGCAAAGCCCGTCGCCTGCAGCGCATAGTTCCGGCACATCGCGTCGTCTTGCTGAAAGATCTCCGGGGGCTTCGTGCTCGGCGGCATCGCCGCCACGCTAGGTCCTGCCGGGGGACCTACGGCGCAGGCTCCCAAAAGCAGCAATCCCAGGAGTACGAGACATCGGGTGGCTGGACGCATGGCACGCCTCCGGCGCAGCAATAGTCGGATATCAATCTGAGCCGAAATTGCGGCTTTTTCAACGTCACCGCCGGGGTTGCCATCGCGACTTCAGCAATTAGACTGCGGCGGTCGGATACAGCGGACGGAGTCAATGAGCCGGCACGAGCTTTTCCCGCCGATCGAGCCATTTGCCTCGGGCATGCTGCCGCTCGATCCTCTTCACGTCATGTATTGGGAGCAATCCGGCAATCCCACGGGGCCTGCCGTGGTGTTCCTGCACGGCGGCCCAGGCGCCGGCGCCACGCCGACGCACCGGCGCTTTTTCGATCCCGAGCACTATCGGATCGTGATCTTCGACCAGCGCGGCGCCGGCCGCTCGACGCCGTTGGGCGCGCTCGTCGACAACTCGACCGAGCACCTCGTCGCCGACATCGAGCGGCTGCGCCAGCATCTCGGCATCGGTTCCTGGATCGTCTTCGGCGGCTCCTGGGGCTCGACACTGGCACTCGCCTATGCCGAGGCGCATCCCGGGCGCGTCCGCGCCCTGGTGCTGCGTGGCATTTTTCTTTGCCGCAAGTCCGAGATCGACTGGTTTCTCTATGGTATTCGCGCGGTCTTTCCGGAGGTCTGGCGGAACTTCGCGGGCTTCCTGCCCGAGGCGGAGCGCGGGGACCTGCTGCGCAACTATTATCGCCGCCTGATCAGCCCGGACCCCACCGTACATATGCCGGCCGCGCGCGCCTGGAGCGTCTATGAGGGTGCCTGCTCGACATTGCTGCCGAGTCCGGACACGGTCGCCGCCTTCGGCGAGGACCGGATGGCGCTGGGCCTGTCCCGCATCGAGGCACACTATTTCACGCACCACCTGCGGCGGCCCGAGAGCGACCTCGTCGCCCATGTCGGCCGCATCCGCCACATCCCCACCACCATCGTCCAAGGCCGATACGACATGGTCTGCCCGATCGTGAGCGCGGACGAGCTCGCCCGCGCTTGGCCCGAGGCCGACTATGCGGTCGTGCCCGATGCCGGACATTCCGCGATGGAGCCCGGCATCCGTTCGCGCCTCGTCGACGCAGTAGAGCGCCTGAAACGCTTGCCCTAGCCGCTTGCGGCTCTAATATGCCCAAGCCCAGCTCGGGCAGGGGACGGGGGAGGGTTTTGGGATGACGCGCAAGCCGGCCGCGCTGCCGGCGGTCGGGGCAGCACTTTTCGTGGGTTTTATTCTCGCCAGCGCAGCGCAGCCTGTGTACGCGGAGGATCCGTATTTCATCTCGGTCGGCGGCGGTATTTTCGATTTCAACCGCACGCAGGTGGGCCAGGGGAGGATCGAGCTGCGTTTTGCAGACAGCTTCCTCTTCCTGAAGCCGATGCTCGGGCTCCTCGTCACCACCGACAAGGCGGTCTACGGCTATGGTGGGCTGCGCCTCGATCTCTATCTCGGGCATCGCTGGGTGGTCACGCCAAACGGCGCGGTCGGCTACTACTACCGCGGCGACGGGATCAATTTGGGTGCCACGGTTGAGTTCAAGACTGGCCTCGAGATCGACTACCGCTTCGACGACCATTCACGGTTAGGAATCACGGTCGATCACATCTCCAATGCCGGGATCGGGAAAGCAAACCCGGGGTCCAATTCAGCCCTCCTTTACTATTCCTTGCCCTTCGGCCCGATGGGCTCCGAGCAAATCGTGCGCTGAGGAGCACTCGGGTATTGACCCGGCTTAGCGATCCGGCGATTCATCAGGGATGCCGAGCCACTTCTGAGAGGTCAAGGATGAGGGCTTGTGGCGTTTGGGGCGGGTTGCTGCTGCTGGCGGCGGTATTGTCGTGCGCCCCGGGCGCGCGTGCCCAAGGCTCCGATCCCTATGCCGCCGGCTATTGCGAGCCGCTCGCGGACACGAAGCTCCTCTACACCAACCGCGGCTATCTCATCCTTCCGAAGCCGCCGGATGCGCCGCCCTTCTACTACAGCTACCTCATCCTCGGCACCAACCGGAGGGTGGAGCGGCGCGGCCAGCTCATGTTCGACGACGGCGACGACCGCTGGGATTTTGACGCGCACATGAGCTCGCTGGAGCAGCTCTGGCCGCTGCGCCCGGACAAGCACTTTGACCTCGACCGCACCGAGCGCAAGACGGAGAAGAAAGCGCATGTCATCTTCACCGTCCTCGGCCTCGAGCCGATCACGGTCAGCCGCCAAGAGTACAAGAGCTGGAAGATCCGGCGCCTCGACCGCTACGAGGATGGCGAGACCTTCGTGCAGTTCCTGTGGTATTCGCCGGAGCTCTGCACGCTGACCGCCTTCACGGACTGGAAGCACCGCAACATCAAGCTGCTGCGCGTGCTGAAACCCGGTGACAAGGACTACGACCGCCCGCTCGTGGTCAAGAACCGCAAGCTCTACTTCGCCGACACGAACGACCCCGTTAAATAGCGCGGCAGACCGCGCTAGGCGACCCGCAGGAGCCTCTCGAGCGTTCCCCCGAGAATTGCCCTCTCGTGTCCCGACGGCAGACCGAGCGCGCGGACCGCATCGACGGGCGCATCGTTCCGCATCGTGAAGGGATAGTCCGTGCCGAGCACCACGTGGTCGGGGCTCATGCGCTCCACGAGAAAGCGCAGCGCGAGCTCGCTATGTGTGAGGCTGTCGCAGTAGATGTTGCCGAGATAGGCGCTGGGCGGCTTGGGCAGGCCCTTGAAGGCTGCGGGATGCGCGCGGTAGGCGTGGTCCATGCGCCCGACCTGATAGGGGAAGAAACCGCCGCCATGCGCGAGGACGATCTTCAGGCGCGGGAAGCGCTCGAAAGCGCCGCTCCCGATGAGCCGGGAGGCCGCGATCGCGCTCTCCATCGGAAAGCCCAGCGCATTCCAGAGGTGATAATCCTTGATCCGGCTGATATCGCCGGCATTCTGCGGATGCAGGAAGAGTGGCACCTCGAGCCGATCCGCCATCTCCAGGACCGGCGCCACGTCGGGATGATCGAGGTCCTTGCCGTTCACATGCGTGCAGATGGAGGCGCCCCTGAGCTTGAGCTCGCGGACGGCGCGGTGGAGCTCGAGTGCCGCACGCTCGCCGTCCTGGAGCGGCAGCGCCGCGAGCGGCAACAGCCGGTCCGGATGGGCGCGGGCGAGCTCGGCAAACCCGTCATTCACCGTGCGCGCTAAGCGCTCGCCGAATTCCGGCGCCGCCCAATAGAGGAAGAGCTCGGGCGGCAAGCTGATGGCGGCGGCGTCTAGCTTGCGCTCATCCATCGCCTGGAGGATCAGCCGCTCGTCGTATTGGCGGGGCGACAGGCTCGTGCTCGGCTCGACCACGACCTCCGGCGGCGCGTGAAAAACGAGGCGGTCGCCGTTGGGAGATGAGACGAGCTCGACGACCTCCGCGAGGTCGCGGCGCTGCAAGGCATCGACGATGAGCCGCGGCACGCCGTGGAAATGAATGTCGATCGATGTTCTCAAGGCGAAGTTCCCTGGATTTGAGAAGCGGCGCTCAGCCCGTCGTCATGGCGAGGAAGGCCTTCATCGTACTGGCGAAGTTGTGCATCCACCAGTCCGCGTTCATCTTGGCGAGCACCGCGAAGTTCTCGGGGGTCGAGGGGTTTACGGCGCGCAGATCGTCCGGCACCAGCGCGCTCGCTTCTGGATTGGCGGGCCCGTTGCCGAGGGCACGGAGCAGTGCGATCTGCGTCTCCGCATCCTGGGTCGTCGCAATCGCCACCATCGCCTGCTTTCCCGCAGGGTTGCTCGCGGGCACGATCCAAAGGCTCGGGATGAGGACGCCGCCGCGGAAGGTCCACTTGATGCGGCCGTTTGTCTCCTTGTTGGTGACGTTGGCTCGCGTGTGCGCGAGGAAGCCCATCACGACCTCGCCGTCGCGGAGCAGCGTTTGGCTCTGCGAGCCCGTCTCCCAGAAGATGACCTGGTCCTTGATGGAGGCAATCTTCTTGAGCGCGCGGTCGACGTCGAGCGGATAGAGCTTGTCCATGGGTACGCCGTCGGCCTGCAGCGCTAACTCAAGCATCGGCTCCGGATCCTTCCGGATCGAGCGTTTCCCCGGATACTTCTTGAGGTCGAAGAAATCGGCGAGGGTGGGCGTGCCGGAGACGACCGCGCTGTCCCAGGCGAGGACATGCGCGAAGAGGTAGTTGCAAACGCCGTACTCGTAAGCAAATTCCGGAATGACCTTTTTCTTGTCGACGATCGAATAGTCGATCGCCGTGAGGAGCCCGGCAGGGCCGAGCTCGAGCGTCTGAGGTCCGAGATCGCAGAGGTCCCAGATCACGTGCTTCGCCTCGACCATCGCGCGGACCTTGCCGTTGCTGGGGCCGCTGCCGTCCATAATCATCTTGCCGCCCGTCACCTTCTCGTAATGCGCGCCGAAGGTCGCCGCGAGCCATTTGCTGGAATCCCCGCCGGAATTGGCCATCACCACGTCCGGCACCGCGCCGAAGGCCGCGCGGGCGCGAAGCGCGGCGGGGCCCAGGCCCAGCGCCCCCATGGCCAGCAGCATCTCACGGCGGCTGAGCCTGCCTTTCCGGTGTTGCTCGGACAGGAGCTCCGCGCAGTCGGCAGAAAAGGATTGCATTTCGCGCATGCGATCACACCCTTCAATCTTTAGGCGGACAGGGATCGAGCACGCCCCGCAGCACTCGTAGCTTTCTCTATTTCGAAAATCGAGGCAACGGCAATCGGCGTTTCGCGCCAGTCATCGCGTTGATTCCTTGGATCGGCGGCTATAGGGTTCCCGCCGCCGATTTGCTTCTACGAAAGGGGACGAGAATGCTTCGCCACTCCGCAATGTTCCGATTCAGGGAAGGCGCGACCGACGAGCAAAAGCACGCCGCCCGGGACGCGCTGGCCAATTTGAAGAACGTGGTTCCGACGGTACGCGCGCTCACGGTTGGGCTCGACATCCGCCGCAACCCCCGGAATTGGGACATGCTGCTCGTCGTGGATTTCGACGACAAGGCGGGGCTCGAGGCCTATTTCGCGCACCCCGTGATGCAGGCCGCCTCGGACCTAGTGGCATCGGTGACGCAAAAGGAGATCACCGCTCGGGTGCAGATCCTTTACTAAGTCGGGACTGCTCTAGCTGACGGGGCCGCCGCTTCAGATATCGCGGCGGCGGAGCGCGAGATCGAGCGCCAGCATCAGGCAGGTGATGGCGAGAAGAATCACTGCGACCGCCGCCATGGTGGGGTCGAGCGTGTCCTGGATCCCGTCCCACATACGGCGGGGGAGCGTGAACATCGCGCGCCCCCCGATGAAGAGTACGAGGAGCAGCTCGTCCCAGCTATGAATGAAGGCGAAGATTGCGCCGGATGCGATCGCCGGCCGCAGGATCGGTAGTAGGACGAGGATCAGGGACTGCGCGATGCTGGCGCCGAGGCTCCGCGCGGCCTGATCGAGTCTCGCGTCGAAATCCGCGAGCGCCGCGGATACGAGGATCGCGACATAGGGAATCCCGGTGACGCCGTGCGCGAGGATGACGCCGGCATAGGTCCCGAGCAATCCCAATTCCGCGTAAGTGCGGTAAATGCCGAGCGCATAGACGACGCTCGGAACGATCATCGGAACCAGCATCAAGAACCGCATGGCATCGCTGACGCGCCCCCCGAGGCGCCAGCAGCCGATCGCAGCGAGCGTGCCCGCGACGGTCGCGATCGCCATGGCGGAGATGGCGATGACGAAGCTCTGGGCGAAGCTCTCGAGCCAGCCTGCGCTGGTGAAGAAATTCACGAAATACTGGAGTGAGGGGCCTTCGGCGGGGAGCGAGAGGTAGCTGCGGTCCGTGAGCGAGATCGGAACGATGACGGTTATCGGGAGCAGCAGGAAGCACACGATGAGCCAGGCGCCCATCCGACTCAATCGGGTGGCGCCGCCCGCGCTCTCGATCATTTGGCGCCGAAGAGCTGGCGCACGTCGATGACGCGCGACAGCAGTGCAAGGAGCAGCAGAACCGCCGCCACCAGCGCGGTTGCGAGCATGGTACCGGTGCCCCACTCCAGCACGACCATGATCTCGTTGCTGATGAACTCCGTCACCATGACCACCTTGCCGCCGCCGAGCAGTACGGGCGTCACATAGAAGCCGAGCGAGAATATGAAGACGAGGACGCAGGAGGCGACGATGCCGGGAAGACTCAACGGCAGGAACACGCGGCGGAACGCCTCGAGCGGGCTCGCGCCCAGGCCCCGCGCTGCGGCGGTTAAGGCGGGGTCGATCTGGCGCATGTTGGCGACGAGCGGCAGGATGCCGTAGGGCAGCATGTAATGCACCATGCCGATGATGACGCCGAGCGCGTTCCACATCAGCGCGAGCGGCTCGTGGATGAGGCCGAGCTGGAGCAGGGCAGCGTTGACGATGCCCTGCCGCCTCAGCAGCGCGAACCAGGCGAAGGACCGAACGAGCACGGAGATCCAGAGCGGCAGGATCACGCCGAGGAGCATGATCCGGCGTAGGCGGGAGCTCGAATGGGTGATCGCATATGCCGCGAGATAAGAAAGCAGCACGGTGATCGTTGTCGTGAGCGCGCAGATCTCCACGGTGGTCCCGAGGACACGGAGCACGGAGGCGCTCGCGAGCTCGGCATAATTTGCGAGGCCCGGCTGCGGCTCGCTGACGCTGATCCAGAGCACACGGGCGACGGGAAAGACGTAGAACACCAACAACAGCACCAGCGCGGGCACGAGCAGGAGATGATAGACACGGCGCTCGGCGCGGCCTCTACGCGCGACGAGGGATCGCTGCTCCCTCAAGCCCGCCGCCGTGCCGCTCCCACGATGATCGTCCGCCATCGACCTGTCCCCTCGCGGCGCCATTCTTGACCTCGAGTCCTCGCGGCGGCAAGATCGCGGGAGATTTCCGGTGATTGCTCAATTCATGCACAGCGTCTCTTCGTCCCGTACCGAGGGCTCGATCGGAGCGCACTCCCCGGACGGACGCGGCACCCTTTCCGTCCAGAGTTTGACGAAGCGATACGGATCCGTGGTCGCGCTGCACGATGTGTCGCTGGAGGTCGAGCGCGGGCGTTTTCTCACTTTGCTGGGTCCCTCGGGCTCGGGAAAGACGACGCTCCTGATGTCGATCGCGGGCTTCGTCGTGCCCAGCTCCGGCTCGATCAAGCTCGACGGCGAGCCGATCGACCACCTGCCGCCGGAGCGGCGCAATTTCGGCATGGTATTCCAAGGCTACGCGCTTTTCCCCCACCTGACGGTGGCGGACAACGTCGCCTTCGCGCTCAAGGTCCGCAGGCGTCCGCGCGCGGAGATCGCGGAAGCCGTCCGCCGCGCACTTGGCATGGTCCAGCTCGAAGCCTTCGCCGACCGCCTGCCGCGGCAGCTCTCGGGCGGACAGCAGCAGCGGGCGGCGCTCGCGCGTGCGCTTATCTTCGAGCCGAGCCTACTCCTCCTCGACGAGCCGCTGAGCGCACTCGACAAGAATCTCAGGAGCGACCTCCAGATCGAGCTCCGCGATCTGCACCGGCGTCTGGGTCTCACCTTCATTTACGTGACCCACGATCAGCAGGAGGCGCTCTCGATGTCCGACGAGATCGCGATCATGCGCGAGGGTCGACTGATTCAGAGAGGGACGCCGGCGGCCCTCTATGAAGCACCAAGTTCGCGCTTCGTCGCGGGCTTTCTCGGTCGCGGCAATTTCTTGAGCGGAAGCATCGAGAGCATCGCATCCGGAGGCTTCGCATACCGCTGCGGCAGGTTCCTCCTGCATCAGGCGAGCCCACCGGGAAGCGCTTCGGTCGGAGAGCGCGTCCTGATCGCACTCCGGCCGGAGAAGATTCGCCTACTTGCAGATGGTACCGCTGAGAATGTCCCGAACAAGATCGCGGGCCGCGTCGTGACCTTCAACTATGTCGGCGGTCTCTATCACCTCCTGGTCGAGGTCGAGGGCGTTGGCCGCCTCACCGTGGACTCACCGACCTGGCGGCGCGACGTGCCGGAGGTCGGCCGGGAGATCGCGCTCGGCTGGGACGAGGATGCGTCGGTCCCGATCTCGGAGACCTGAAACACTCGCTTACTTCGCCACCGCCTGCTTGTAATAGCTGAGGTCAATGTAGCGGTTGGGGTCGGCGAGCTTCTTCTTGGGCTCGCCGTACTCGCTGCGTAACGCAAGCACGATCTTGACGCCCGCCGTGTCGATCCGCCCCTTCTTCAGGAGCCCGTGTTTCGGATCGAACATGACGCGGTAAGTGCTCTCCGCGATCTCCGGTGTCATGGTCGTGATGTTCTTGCGCAGAAGCGCAATTGCCTCGGCCTTGTTTGCGGGATCGTAGAGCCAGTCGATTCCCTGGACATAGGCGCGGATGTAGCCCACGAGCTCTTGGCGATGCTCCTTCGCCCAGGAGCGCTGCACCGCCGCGACCAGGCCTTGATAGTGGCCGAGAACGTCGATCGCAGCGCCGAGATCGTGGTAGCCCTTTTCTTCCGCGATGAGCTCGAAGGGTGTGAAGAGCAATGTCGCCGCGTGCTCCTTCTTCATCAGCGCCTCGAAGCGCTGAAGCCCTCCGCCCGCGCGGACGAGCGTGTAATCCGAGGGCTTGAGCCCGCCCTTTTGCAGCATCTTCTGCAGCACGAACGCATAGCCGGTGGTGAGCGCATCGACGGAGAGCGTCTTGCCCTTGAGCTCCTTATAGCTCTTGACCTCCGGCACGGAGATCACGTGGAGGAAGCCGTTGTCGCTCCCCATCACCGCCACCAGCTCCGCCTTCTTGGTCGTCGTCGCCTCGCCCTGGCCCTCGTCATAGGCGATCAGGTTGTCGATCGCGGTCATGGCGACGTCGAATTTGCCGTCGATGGTATTGCTGAGCTGGAATGCGGAGCCGGGGGTCGGCGTCAAATGCACCGCGACGCCGTTCTGCGCGAAGTAGCCCTTGTCCTGCGCGGCCCAGATCGGCCAATTACTGCCGCCGGGGAAGACGATCACCTCGATCGTCTTCGGCACCTGCGCTTCCGCCGCCCAGGGCAGCAACGCGGTCATGGCCGCGAGCGCGCAGCCGAAGAAAATGCGAGTCCTCATTGCGAATTCCCCCTCATCGATATTTTTGCGGCGTTCCCCCGCATTCTCGCGGATTGGAAGGGGCGGCACAATGTCAGAGGAGGCCGTCGCGCTGGAGCTCCTTCTCGTAAGCCCGAAGTGTCTCGCCGAGCAATCCCACGATTTCCTCGATCTCCGCGGCAGTCACGATGAGCGGCGGAGAGATCATCAGCCATTCTCCGTATTTGCCGTCGGCGGTGCGGCGCGAGTAGAGCGCAAGGCCACGCTCGAGACCGAGCTCGATGATGCGATAGACCGATTGCGAGCGCGCCGGCAGGATCGCCTTCGTCTCCTTGTTCTGGACGACCTCGATCGCCATCAGCAGGCCCTTGCCCCTGACGTCCCCGAGGATGCGGCTCCCCTTTTGCAGGGAAAGGAGCCGCTCGCGCAGCAGCGCCCCCATCGCCTCGGCGTTCGCCATCAGCTTCCGCTCGAGCATCTCCTGCACCACTGCGACGCCGATCGCGCAGGAAAGTGGGTTCGCGGCGTAGGTATGCCCATGGAGGAATCCGCCGGCCTCGGCGACCGTCTCTACCATCGCGGCGGGCGCGAGCACGGCGCCCATGGGCGTGTAGCCCGCGGCGATGCCCTTGGCGAGTGTCACCATGTCCGGCCGTCCTGCGGGCCAGTGATCGGCGGCGAGGAACTTGCCGGTCCGGCCCGCGCCACTCATGACCTCGTCGTAGATCAGGAGAACGCCGTGGCGGCTGCAGATCTCGCGCACCGCCGCGTAATAGGCATTGGGCGCCACCAGCGCTCCCGTCGCAAGGCCGCCCACGGGCTCCATGATGAAAGCGAGCACGGTCTCCGGACCCTCGCGGCGGATCGTGTCGTCGAGCGTCTGCGCGCAGGCGCGGGCATGGCTCTCGGCATCATGGTTGGGCGGGAGGCGATAGGTCCACGGTGCGGGAACCTTCGGCATGGCCTTCATGAGCGCGCCGAAGACTGCGGCGGATTGCGGATCGCCCGTCACGGCCGCCGCCCCCAGCGAGGAGCCGTGGTAGCCGGGCTCGCGCCCGATCACCTTCCAGCGGCTCGCCTCCCCCTTGGAAACCGCGTATTGCCGCGCAAGCTTGATCGCCGCCTCCGTCGCCTCCGAGCCGCCGGAGACGAAGAAGGCGCGCTCAAGCCCCGGCCCCGCGAGGCCGGTAACGAGATCGGCGAGGACGATGTTGGGCTCGTTCTCGAAGACGGCGCGGCTCGCGAAGGCGACCTTCTTCGCTTGCGCGATCATCGCTTCGAGGACGCGGGGATTGCCGTGGCCGATGTTGCTGACGACTGGGCCCGAGGAGGCATCTATGTAGCGCCGGCCTTCGGTATCCCAGAGATAGATGCCCTCCGCGCGCGCGACGAGCGGGCGCCGCGGCGCGCCGCGCTTCTGGTAGAAGACCTGGACGGCACCGCCATGGGCGGGAGGGCTGCTGCGTGTGTCGGGCATATCGCTCTCCTCGCGCGACGCTAGTTGTGCTCTGCCTTCGTCATGTCCGGCGGCCAATCGCCTTCCCAGAGCGCGAGCGGGAAGGTAGGCGGTGGCCCGCCGTCCTTGGCTTGGGTGGGATCGATCGCGAATTCCTCTCCGGTCGCCATTACAACCAGCACCGCGCTGTTGCGGATGTCCATCGTGAGCAGACTCCCACCATGCGCGATGCCGCCGACTTTATGGTGCACGAGCAATCCCTCATGCTGGAGCATCGTCATATAGACCCATGTATTGATGGAATCGTCGATGCAGTCGAGCTCGTCGGAATCGCCTCCGAAATACTCGCCCTGGAGCTCGGGGGTAGCGGCCATCCGCTCGCCCGTGAATCCCTCCATGATGACGACGCCCTGTGCGATCTGACGCCGCTCGCTCCGCGCATCGGGTGCCGTCGCCGCGAGCGGCGCGATCGCCTGTCCCCATTCCTCAGGCGTAAGCGATACGCGCTCGATCGATTTGCACTCCCAGTGATGGCACGTGAAAAAATCCGACGGCGTGGGCTCCCTGCCGTGATAGAGGGCTTGGTATTCCTTGAGGTATAGCGACGAGGAGGGGCTTGCACAGCCCGCAGCCAGAAGGGCCAGCAGCGCTGTCACGAACAAACGAATCTTCATGGTCTAGGTGTTGCTCACCCGATGTTGACGAGGGCGCCGCCATCGACGGGAAGCGCAACGCCCGTAATGAAATTCGCCTCGTCCGAGGCGAGGAAGAGAGCGGCGTTGGCGACGTCCCAGGCGGTTCCCATACGCCGTCGGAGCGGCACGCGCGCGTCGCGCTCGGCCGCGACTTGCGCTCGGGTCTTGCCGCTCGCGCGCGCCCGCGTGTCGACGGCCATCGGCGTGTCCATGAGGCCTGGCAGGATCACGTTGGCGCGGATGCCCCATTCGGCGTTCTGGATCGCGACCTGCTGGGTGAAGGCGACCATCGCGGCCTTGGTCGCCTTGTAGGCGACGAAGGGATAATTCTCGAAGGCCGCGACCGAGGAGATGTTGACGATGGCGCCGGCGCGCTGGCGTCGCATCACGGGGATTGCATGCTTGCAGGCCATGATGGTGCCGCGCAAGTTGATCGCAGCTATGCGGTCGAAGGCCTCCTCGGTGAGCTCCAGGAGTGGCGCGTCGCCGCCGGCGATGCTGACGCCGACGTTGTTATGGAGGATGTCGAGGCGGCTCCAGCGATTGAGCGCCTCTGCGACGGCGGCGGCGAGGCTCTTCTCGCTCGTCACGTCCGCTCGGAAGGCGTGCGCCTCGCCCCCTTCCTTCCGCGCCATCGCCGCGGTCT
>Ga0335082_10005628_pt1 | contig 13715 bp, 10 predicted proteins | sample Lox_Sample_41_FD_206718 | JGI IMG/M metagenome (GOLD analysis project Ga0335082, IMG submission 206718) | Soil microbial communities from Loxahatchee National Wildlife Refuge, Florida, United States - Lox_Sample_4.1 | ecosystem: Environmental > Terrestrial > Soil > Wetlands | place: USA... | reverse complement strand
TGGAATCGTGACCTTGATCTGGACCATGTTCTTCGGGTTGATCAGGATCGCGTAGGCCAGGGACGCCTTCATGTGCCTGTGCATCCCGTAGAAGCCGGGCAGCAGGCCGGTCGAGCTCGTGCTGTGCTCGGCGGCCAGGATGAACGCGCGCGAACTGGCCACGACCCCGAGCTTCACTAGCTTCGGCGCGATGCTGGTCGGCGAATCGCCCGAGGTGACCTGGACCGCGACCGAGCCGGTGCCGGCGCCGGTGTAGTCGGCCGGGTGGTACTTGTTCATGTAGAGGCGGTAGGCGTAGACGCCGCCCACTGCCAGCGGGACCACGATGACCAGCAACGCGACCAGCGGCGCGATCCAGCGGAACCTGCGCCTGGGCCGGCCGCCGCGCCCGCCGCCGTCGTTGTCCCGGCGGGCCCGGCGGCCGCGCCGGGAACCGTGGCCGGACCGGCCGCGCCGCTGCTCGTCGTCGCCCTCGTCACCGAAGCCGGGGACGAACCTGTCGCCAGCCTCGCCATACTCGTCCTCGTACTCGCCGCGCTCCGCGTACTCGCCGTACTCGCCGTAGTCGCCGCGGTCGCCGTACTGGTCCTGCGAGCGGAAATCGCCGGGGCCGTAGCTGGCTTGCGCGGGCCGGGTCTCGCCGGACCTGGGCTCGCGGTGCACTGGTTCGTATCCGGGCGGCAGCGGCCTGAGGTGCTCATCCGGGCGCCAGGTGCGACCGCCGGAAGGTCGCGATGACCCCTGCGGCCGCGGGGGCACCCGCGGATTCTGGGGCACCCGCGGCGCGGACCCGCGTGAATGCCGCGGTGGCCGCGGGCTCTGCGGCCATCCGCCTTCGTTCTCGCTCACGCGCCCGCTCCATCGTCGGCGCGGACGAGCTGGCCAGGCGGGCGGCCGGTGGCACGTTCGGCGTCCAGGGCGGCTTGCAGCAAGACGGCCGCGGCGGCGGCGTCGACCACCTGGCGGCGGGCGCGGGCGTCCTTGCCGCCGCGGCGCAGCGCGTCGTGCGCCTCGGTAGTGGTGAACCGCTCGTCGACCAGCCGGACCGGGACCGGAGCGAGCCGTCCGGCCAGGTCCGCCGCGAATTCCCTGGCCCCGGCCGCGGCCGTGCCCTCGCGGCCGGATAGCGACGTGGGCAGCCCGACGATGACCTCGATCGCGCCTTCGCTTGCGGCCAGCCTGGCCAGTTCGGCCCGGGCCTGCGCGGTCTTCGCGCCGGGACCCGACGCCAGCACCGCCAGCGGGGAAGCCAGAATGCCGCCCGGGTCGCTGCGAGCGACTCCGACGCGGACCGAACCCACGTCCACCGCGAGCCGTACCCCCTGCCTGAACGGAAGCTGACTCACTGAGATGGCCCCGGGACAGGCCCGGGCTGGACGCGACCCGGAACCGAGGACCCCGGAAGGTCGCAAGAGCATGTCAATACGTTACCTACCGGACCCGGCTCTGTCCCGCGATGTCCCGCAAAGCCCGACGAACCGCGTCAAATGCCTCATCTACGACACCGGGGTTGCTCGCCGCGATCGGGGCACCGCCTCCCTGGGCCACGTCCGGCTTCCCGCCGCCGTTCCCGCCAAGGGCCCGCGCCGCGGTACCCACCAGGGCACCCGCCGACAGGCCGAAGCCCCGGCCCGCCTCGTTGACCGCGATGACCACGACCGGCTTGTCCGCGGGCACGCCGATGACCGCCACCACCGCGGGCCGCCCGCGCGGCACCCGGCCGCGCACGTCGAGCGCGAGCTTGCGGATGTCGTCGGGTTCGGTGCCATCCGGTGCCCGGTGCGCGACCAGGGCCAGTCCGCCGATGTCCTCGGCGCTGGCCGCGATCTGGGCGGCCGACTCGAGCAGGCGGGCCGCGCGCAGCCGCTGCAGCTCGCGCTCGGCGTCCCTGAGCCTGGTCACCACGGCCGAGATTCGTTCCGGCAGCTGCTCGCGCGGCGTCTTGAACTGCTCGCTGAGCTGGCTGACCAGCGTGCTCTCCCGGGCCAGGAAGCGGAACGCGTCCATGCCCACCAGCGCCTCGATCCGGCGCACGCCCGAGCCGATCGACGACTCGCCGAGCACCTTGATGAGGCCGAGCTGGCCGGACCTGGCCACGTGCGTGCCGCCGCACAGCTCGCGCGAGTAATCGCCGACCTCGACCACCCGGACCTGGTCGCCGTACTTCTCCCCGAACAGGGCCAGCGCGCCCAGCTGGCGCGCCTCCTCCTGGGAGGTGTAGAACGCGTGCACGTCCAGGTCGTTGACCAGGACATCGTTGACCTCATCCTCGGTGTCGCGCAGCACCGAAACCGGCACCGCGGCCTGCGCGGTGAAGTCGAAGCGCAGCCGGCCGGGCGAGTTCTCCGAACCCGCCTGCGCCGCCGACTCGCCCAGCGCACTGCGCAGCGCCCGGTGCACCAGGTGCGTCGCAGTGTGCGACCTGGACAGCGCCCGGCGGCGCTCGACGTCGATCTCGGCGAACGCCGGCGCGCCCACCGTGATCTCGCCGGAGCTGACCTGGCCGCGGTGCACGATGAGGCCGGGCAGCGGGGCTTGCACGTCGCGGACCGCGAACTCGCCGCCGGTCACCCGGATCGTGCCCGCGTCCGCGAGCTGGCCGCCGCCCTCGGCATAGAACGGGGTGCGGTCCAGGACCAGGTCGACCTCGGTGCCCGCACCCGCCGAGGGCACCGGCACGCCGTTGACCAGCAGGCCGAGGACGGTCGCCTCGCCGGAGATCTGGTCGTAACCGGTAAAGGTGACCGCGCCGGACCGCTCGAGCATCTCCGCGAACGCGGTGATGTCGGCGTTACCGGTCTTCTTCTCCGCCGCGTCCCGCTTGGCACGTTCCCGCTGCTCGGACATGAGCCGCCGGAAGCCGTCCTCGTCGACGCTCAGGCCCTGCTCGGCCGCCATCTCCAAGGTCAGGTCGATCGGAAAGCCGTAGGTGTCGTGCAGCTGGAACGCCTGGGCGCCGGACAGCGTGGTGGAGTTCTTGCGGCGATTCTCCTCGACCGAGGCGTCGAAGATCGCGGTGCCGGTGCGCAGGGTACTGGCGAACGCCGTCTCCTCCCCGTCGATGACCGTGCGGATGTTGGCCGCGACGCTCCTCAGCTCGGGGTACAGCTCGCTCATCGCCTCCAGCGCGACGGAGGTGAGCTCGGGCATGAAGCGCTCGCCCGTCGCCGGGGTCGCGCCGGCGCCGCCGCGGTGACCGCCGGCCAGCACGCGCAGGTTCCTGATGCTGCGCCGGACGATGCGGCGCAGCACGTAGCCGCGGCCCTCGTTGCCCGGCAGGACGCCGTCCCCGATCAGCATCACCGCGCTCCGCACGTGGTCCGCGATGACCCGCAGGGCCACGTCGGCGCGCTGGTCGCGGCCGTAGCTCTGCTCGGTGAGTTCGGCCGCCCGGTCGAGGATCTTCCAGGTGGTGTCGATCTCGTAGAGGTTGTCGACGCCCTGCAGGATGGACGCCATCCGCTCGAGCCCCATACCGGTGTCGACGTTCCTCGACGGCAGCAGGCCCTCGATGTCGAAGTCGTCCTTGGCCCGGACCTTGCTCAGCTGGTCCTGCATGAAGACCAGGTTCCAGACCTCGAGGAAGCGGTCCTCGTCGGCGGCCGGGCCGCCGTCGCGGCCGTATTCGGGGCCGCGGTCGTAGTAGATCTCCGAGCACGGGCCGCCGGGCCCGGGCACGCCCATGTGCCAGTAGTTGTCGGCCAGGCCGCGGTGCTGGATCCGCTCGGCCGGCAGTCCGATCTCGTTCCGCCAGATCGCGTATGCCTCGTCGTCCCCGTGCAGGACGGTGGCCCACAGCTTGCTCTCCGGGAAGCCGAACCCGCCGTCCGCCTCGGACCTGGTCAGCAGCTCCCAGGCGTACTTGATCGCGCCTTCCTTGAAGTAGTCGCCGAACGACCAGTTGCCCAGCATCTGGAAGAACGTGGCGTGCCTGGTGGTCTTGCCCACCTCTTCGATGTCCAGCGTGCGGACGCACTTCTGCACGTCCGCGGCCCGCTTATACGGCGGTGTCCGCTGGCCGAGCAGGTATGGCTTGAACGGCTGCATGCCCGCGATGACGAAGAGCACCGTTGGGTCGTCGGCGACCAGGGAGGCCGAAGGCACGATGGTGTGCCCTTGCTGCTCGAAGTAGGCAAGGAAGCGGCGGGCGATCTCGGCCGACTCCATCAGTGGCCATCCTCAGGTTGTGCGTCATGGTCTGTAGCGTGGTCTGTCGTTCGGTCTGTTGAGAGGGTTGAGCCTGCGGCCGGATGCCTCGCCATGTACAGCTCCATGCCCTCGCGCACGTCGCGGGTGAACCGGTAGGTCTCCCTGGCCAGCACGACCGCACCGCGGCGGGCCCGCCGGCTGGCCATCCGGGTACCCGCCCGGGTGTCCGCGAGCTTCAGCGTCCCTCCGGGGGTAAGGCTGGCAGAAACGCGCCGTCCGGCGGCGGCGACACGCCGGTAACCCCAGATGCCGGTCACCGCCCCGGCGGTGAGCCAGAAGCCCCGGCGGATCATCGCTGCGCCTCGCTTCTGACTGGCTCGCCGCGTTCCATAACCTGGCCGGGCAGCGCACGCCGCGATGCCCGGCGCAGGCTCACGGCGTGCCGCAGCCCGTAGGCGAGCGCCCCCGCGCGGCCGGCCGGGCCGCCGGCGATGGCGCGGCCGAGCCCGGCCAGCGCCGTGACCTGGCCGGCGAGTTCGCTCATCCCGGTGCCGAGTTCGTCCATGCTGGCCGTGACGGATTCGGCCCGGTCGAGCTGGTGCCCGGCCCGGTCCACCGCCTGCTGCGCTCCGTCCACCGCTGCCTGCGCCCGGGTGAACAGCACGTCCCCGCGATCGCGAACGTCGGCGACCAGCTTGCTGCTCTCGGACAGCAGCCGCCCCAGCCGGATCAGCACGAACACGCCGACGCAGACCAGCAGCGCCCAGAACACGGCGGCGATCAGCGCGGCGAGTTCGGCCGCGTTCATGCTCATGCCGGACCCGTCCGTGTCATGGCTGCTCCTTCCCGGTCTGGCTGGCTCTGTCGGTCTGACCGGCTCTGTCGGTCTGGCCGGCCTGGTCGAGGATGGCCCGGATGCGCTCGGCGCGTTCGGCGACGCGAGCTTCCAGGCCGTGCCGCGACGGCTGGTAATACCTGCGGTCCGCCACCGAATCGGGAGCGTAGCGCTGCGGGACAATGCCGCCGTCGAAGTCGTGCGGGTACCGGTAGCCCTCGCCGTGGCCGACCTTGCCTGCCCCAGGATAGTGCGCGTCGCGCAGGTGTGCGGGCACCGCGCCTATTAGGCCGTTTCGCACATCGGCCTCGGCGGCGCCGGTGGCCGTGATCACCGCGTTGGACTTGGGTGCCATCGAGATGTGGATTACCGCCTGGGCCAGGTTGATCCTCGCCTCGGGCAGCCCGACGAACTCGACCGCCTGGGCCGCGGCCACAGCGGTCTGCAGCGCGGTCGGGTCGGCCATCCCGACGTCCTCGCTGGCGTGCACGATGAGCCGCCTGGCGATGAAGCGCGGGTCCTCCCCGGCCGCGATCATCCGGGCGAGGTAGTGCAGCGCGGCGTCCACGTCGCTGCCCCGCATGGACTTGATGAACGCGCTGATCACGTCGTAGTGCTGGTCACCGTCCCGGTCGTAGCGGACCGCGGCCCGGTCCACCGCGCGCTCCAGCGTGGCGGTATCGATGCGGCCGCCTTCGGGCAGGCCGAGAGCGGCGGCCTCGAGGTAGGTCAGCGCGCGCCGCGCGTCGCCGCCGGCCAGCCTGATGAGATGCTCGGCGGCCTCCTCGTCAATGGAGACCGCGCGGCCGAGCCCGCGCGGCCCGGGCTCGGCCAGCGCGCGGCGGATCACCTCCCGCACGTCGTCGTCGGACAGTGGCTGCAGGGTGAGCAGCAGCGACCTGGACAGCAGCGGGGACACCACGGAGAAGAAGGGGTTCTCGGTGGTCGCGCCGATGAACGACACCCAGCGGTTCTCCACCGCGGGCAGCAGGGCGTCCTGCTGGGTCTTGGAGAACCGGTGCACCTCGTCGATGAACAGCACCGTCTGGGCACCGCTCATGCCCATCGTCCGGCGGGCGGCGTCGACTGCGGCGCGTACGTCCTTGACCCCGGCGCTGACCGCGGAAAGCTCCACGAAGCGCCGCCTAGTCACCTGGCTGACCACATAGGCCAGCGTGGTCTTGCCGGTACCCGGCGGTCCCCAGAGCAGCAGCGACATCGGCGCGTCATTATCGATCAGCTTGCGAAACGGCGTGCCGGCGCCGGTCAGATGGTGCTGGCCGATCACCTCGTCCAGGGTGCGCGGCCGCATCCGGACAGCGAGCGGCGCGGCCGCGCTCGCCGCCGCTTCTTCCGCCTCGTCGAACAGGCTCTCGGACTGGCCGCCCACGTCCCCACCCCCTCTCACGGCTCTGACCATCTTCAGACCTTATCCCGGCTCGCGCAGCTAGTTATCCACAGAAACAGGGGGCCGGGTAGGTTATCCACAGGTTCGGGAGCGCCGTGGCGCGCGAACCGGTGGCCCGGGACGATGTGCGCATGTCAGCCGAACCGTTCTCGCAATGCCTCGAAGCTCAGGCGGCCGCCATCGCGCGGCGTCAGGGTCTAGACGTGGGCGTCGACCCTGAGACGATGCGGACCCGGGTACGAAGCGGCCGATGGCAGCGGCTGCAACGGGGCGTATACGCCGCCTTCTCCGGGGACCCCTCCCGCGAGACAGTACTCTGGGCCGCCCTGCTCCGAGCCGGTCCCGGTGCGGTTCTGAGCCACCAGACTGCGGCCGAGCGGCATGGCCTGATTGACGAGCCGAGTCCGGTCATTACTATCACGGTCCCAGCATCGAGGAGCCCGGCGCGGGCGAAGATTCCCGGCGTTGCCATTCACCGGTCGGATGCGATCCTGCGGTCCAGGCATCCGGTCATGCTGCCGCCATGCACCCGCGTCGAGGACACTGTGCTCGACCTGATTCAGATCGCGCCGACATTCGATGACGCGTACGCGTGGATCTGCCGGGCCGTCGGTCGACGGCGCACCACGGTGGACCGGATACGTCAGGCTATGGAGGCCCGCAAGAAGATGCGCTGGCGCCGGGAACTACTCGTGGCGCTAGGACGCGATGCCGGCGAGGGTGCCTTGTCGCTGCTCGAATACCGCTACGTTCGCCGGGTTGAACGCCCTCACGGGCTCCCGGCGGCTCGCCGACAGGCGCGAATCAGGCAGCGTACCGGTAACAAGTACCTCGACAACCTCTACGAGGAGTACGGGGTCTGCTCGGAACTCGACGGGACCGCGGCGCATCCCGCTGATGAGCAATGGCGTGACAAGCGCCGAGACAACGCCCACGCGGTCCAGGGCATCGTCACGCTGAGGTTCGGCCTTCTGGATCTGGGCGATCGCTCGTGCCAGACCGCAGCCGATGTCGCCGCGGTGCTTCGCAGGCGCGGCTGGACGGGTAATACCCGCCCTTGCTCCCGCCGATCCTGCGCACTCCGCGACGGCATTTCATGATCGTGAACAGTTTTGGGCAAATAGCACCGCAAACTGTTCACGATCATGAACTCGAGGGGTCGCGAGCGCGGGTTAGGGAGTCGCGGGGCCTGGGTTAGGGGCTGGGGGTGTGGGTGTGGGGGTGGCGTCGATGCCGGCTTCGCGGCGCTGGGCGGGGGTGATGGGGGTGGGGGCACCGGTGAGGGGATCGAGGCCGGAGGCCGCCTTGGGGAAGGCGATCACGTCGCGGATGCTGGCCGCCCCGGCGAGCAGCATGATCACGCGGTCCCAGCCGAAGGCAATGCCGCCGTGCGGCGGCGGGCCGTACTTGAACGCGTCGAGCAGGAAGCCGAACTGGGAGCGGACCTCCTCGGCGGACAGGCCGATCACGTCGAACACCGCCTGCTGCATCGCGGATTTGTGGATACGGATCGAGCCGCCGCCGATCTCGTAGCCGTTGCACACGATGTCGTACGCGTCGGCCAGCGCCCCGCCAGGCTCGGCGGTGAACTTATCGGCCCATTCGGGCAGCGGCGCGGTGAACGGGTGGTGGACCGACGTCCAGCCACCCTCGCTGTTCTCCTCGAACATCGGCGCGTCCACCACCCACAGGAACGACCACGCCGACTCATCGATCAGGCCGCAGCGCTCGCCGATCTCCAGCCGGGCCGCACCGAGCAGCTCGCGGGAGGCGTGCGCCGTCCCGGCGGCGAAGAACACCGCGTCGCCCGGAGCCGCGCCGGTGGCCGCGGCCAGGCCGGACCGTTCGGCCTCCGAGAGGTTCTTGGCCACTGGCCCGGTGATCTCACCGGACTCGCCGATCACCGCGTAGGCGAGACCGCGGGCGCCGCGGGAGCGTGCCCACTCCTGCCAGCCGTCGAACTCGCGCCGGGACTGCGTGCCGCCGCCCGGCATCACCACGGCGCCCACGTACTGCGCCTGGAACACCCGGAACTCCGTGCCGGCGAAGTAGTCGGTCAGGTCGGTGAGCTCGCAGCCGAAGCGCAGGTCGGGCTTGTCCGAGCCGTAGCGTGCCATCGCCTCGGCGTACGTCATCCTGGGCAGCGGGGTGGGTACCTGGTAGCCGGCCAGCCCGGACCACAGGCTGGTCACGATGTCCTCGGCCACGGCTATGATGTCGTCGCGGGTCACGAACGACATCTCGATGTCGATCTGGGTGAACTCGGGCTGCCGGTCCTTGCGGAAGTCCTCGTCCCGGAAGCACCGGGCCAGCTGGTAGTACCGCTCCAGGCCGCCGACCATCAGCAGCTGCTTGAACAGCTGCGGCGACTGCGGCAGCGCGTACCAGTTCCCGGGCCGCAGCCGGACCGGGACCAGGAAGTCACGGGCGCCCTCCGGGGTGGACCGGGTCAGGAAGGGCGTCTCCACGTTCACGAACCTGTGCTCGCGCATCACGTCGGAGAGCAGGTAGGCGGCCTGCGACCGGATCCGCAGCGCCTGCGCGGTGTCGGACCGCCTGATGTCCAGGTACCGGTATCTGAGCCGGATGTCCTCGCTGACCTCGGCGGAATCCTCAACGGGAAACGGGAGCGGGTCAGCCTTGCTGAGCACCTCCAGCTCGTCCACGACGACCTCGACCTCGCCGGTGGGCAGATCCGGGTTCTCGTTCCCGGCCGGACGCTTCCGGACCGTCCCGGTCACCAGCACGCAGAACTCGGCCCGCAATTCGTGCCCCACGGCCTCTTCGCCGCGCCACACCACCTGCACGACGCCGCTGGCGTCCCGGAGGTCGATGAAGACAACGCCGCCGTGGTCCCGGCGCCGCGCCACCCAGCCGGCCAGCACCACGTGCTCCCCGGCGTGCGCAGCGCGCAGCGTGCCCGCCTCATGGGTGCGGATCATCGAGACCTGCCCTTCTCGTTTGCCTCAGGATCTTCGCTTACAGGCCCCGGCGGGGTCCCGACTCCGGTGTCAGGCCCGTCAGGAACGGATTGGTCCGGCGTTCGGCGCCGATGGTTGTCTGCGGCCCGTGCCCGGACAGCACGACGGTCTCGTCCGGCAGGGTCAGGCAGATCCGCGCCAGGCTGCGCAGGATCGTGGGGTAGTCCCCGCCGGGCAGGTCGGTCCGCCCGATGGAGCCGGCGAACAGCAAGTCGCCTGAGAACAATATGCCGCCGGCACTGTGCCCATCACCGGGCCCATCACCGGGCCCATCACCGGGCCCATCACCGGCCGCCGCCGCGCCCGGCGTTTCCGACGCGCCGGTTTTGCTTTGACCTTGTGCGCTATTCGGTGGGTCCAATGGCATCCGGAATGCCACCGATCCTTCGGTGTGCCCGGGCGCATGGTTCACGACGATCTCGAGCCCGACCAAGCTCAGAGTCATCCCGTCGGCCAGTTCTCTTACGTCATCGGGTTCGGTGAATTCCAGGCCGCCGAACAGCTGCTGCCCCGCGCCGAGCGGGAAGCCCTTTGCCGGATCGCTGAGCAATGCGCGATCGTCGGAGTGGATGTAGGCAGGTATGCCCGTGGCCCCGCACACCGGGGCGACCGACCAGACGTGGTCGATGTGACCGTGGGTGAGCAGGACGGCGGCGGGCCTGAGCCGGTGCTCGGCGAGGACCTCATCGATGCCGGGCTGGGCGTCCTGACCCGGGTCGATGATCACGCATTCCTCACCGGGCGCGGGCGCGACTATATAACAGTTGGCCGCGAACGCGCCGGCCGGGAACCCTGCGACGAGCACAAGCGTCCTTTCTCACGGTACGGTGTCTCAGGCTACCGAGGGGACCCGCATGGCCGCGAACCGGTAACGAGGGGTGCCTGTCCAGGCATCTGGCAGGTACGATTCGCGAACGATCGCGAATATTGCGGGGATTCCGGGGCGAGCCCGGAGCAGGCCCGCGTGTCGCGATCAGAGGTATGCATCGGGTTCGTCGGCCTGCCTCCCGTGAATACCAGCGGTAGCCGATAGTTGCGACAGGCCAAGGAGGACGCGACCGGTGGCGGGTAAGAACGAACGCCAGCGCAGGATAGCCAGGGAACGGCATCGCCGCCAGCAGGAGCAGCGACTGGTCAGGCAGCGGCAGGTGCGCCGGCGCTGGCTAATCGGGCTCAGCGGAGTGCTCGTCCTGGCCCTGGTCGGCTCCCTGCTCGCGGTGTTCCTCCCCAGCGGGAAGCCCAAGAAGCCGGCCGCCGCGGCGAGCAAATCGCCAAGCGCCACCGCGACCCCCACCGCCACAGCCGTGGCCGAGCCCGCACATCACTGCAGCTACACATCGGGCGCCACGGCGGCGAAAAAGGTGAGCCTCCCGCCGGCTGCGCCTGATTACACGGACAGTTATCAGGCCACGATCAACACCAACCAGGGCAAGATCACGTTCAACTTGCTGAATAACAAGGCCACCTGCACCGTCAACTCGTTCGTCCACCTGGCGGAGGCGGGCTACTTCAACAACACCCAGTGCCACCGGGTGGTGACCAGCGGCATCTACGTGCTGCAGTGCGGCGATGCATACGCGACCGCTTCCGCCAAGCTGGACTGCAGCGCGACCAGCAAGATCGGTTCCGGCACGCCGGGTTACGCCTTCGCCAATGAGAACCTCACGGACGCCAAATACCCGGCAGGAACGGTGGCGATGGCTAACGGGGGCCCGAACACAAACGGCAGCCAGTTCTTCATCGTGTACAAGGACAGCACGTCGGGACTCAACGGCTCTTCCGGTCCGGCGTATACGCCGTTTGCCACAGTGTCCTCCGGGCTCGGTATCGTCCAGAATGTGGCTAAGGGTGGATACTCGTGTCAGTACGCCCAATCCGGCGGCGGCGTTCCCAAGAAGAAGGTCATCATTGACAGTGTGACGATCAAGAAAACCTGACACGAGCACGAAAGCGCAGGAGGTTCGCCGTGACCACCGCCTACCATCCGTGGGGCCGGGTAGACGCCGACGGGACGGTCTATGTCCGTACCGCCGACGGCGAGCGGGTGATCGGCTCGTGGCAGGCCGGGAGCCCGGAGGAGGCGATCGCCTTCTTCGCGCGGAAGTACGAGGCGCTCGAGACCGAGGTGGTCCTGCTCGAGCAGCGGATCGCGACGACCGACATGGCTCCCGCCCAGGCCTCGGCCAGTGTCCAGCGGCTGCTCCAGCACATTGCGGACGCCAACGCGCTGGGGGACCTCGACGGGCTCCGGGGCCGCCTCGAGCGGCTGACCGAGGACGTCGGCCACCGCCGCGAGGAGGCCAAGGCGGCCCGCGAGCAGGCGCGCGTGGCGGCCAGGGAGACCAAGGAGCGGATCGTCGCCGAGGCGGAGCAGATCGCCGCCGAGGCGACCCACTGGAAGAGCAGCGGCGAGCGGATGCGCGAGCTGCTCGAAGAGTGGAAGGCGGCGCCGCACGCCGAACGGGCCGCCGAGGCGGTGCTGTGGAAGCGGCTGTCCGCGGCGCGCAACGCCTTCACTAAGCGGCGCAAGGCCTACTTCGCCAACCTCGAGGCCGAACGCGAGGACGTCAGGGCGCGCAAGGAGAAGCTGTGCGCCGACGCCGAGGAGCTGTCCGGGTCTACCGAATGGGGTCCGACTGCCAGCGCCTTCCGTGAGCTGATGCGGCAATGGAAGGAAGCGGGGCGGGCGGACCGGGACTCCGAGGCCGAGTTGTGGAAGCGGTTCCGGGCGGCCCAGGACAAGTTCTTCACCGCCCGCGCCGAGGTGTTCTCGGCCAAGGACGCCGCGCTGCGCGAGCACGCCGAAGCCAAGGAGCAGCTGCTCACCCAGGCCCAGGCGCTGCTCCCGGTGACCGACATCCGCGCGGCGAGGTCCGCGCTGCGCGGTATCCAGGAGAAGTGGGAGCAGATCGGGGCGGTACCCAGGGACTCGCGCGAGCACCTGGAATCCGGGCTGCGGCGGGTCGAAGACGCGCTGCGCAAGGCGGAGGAAACCCAGTGGCGCCGGTCGAATCCGGAGGCGCTGGCCCGGGCCGAGGGCACGGTGGCCCAGCTCCGCTCGACTATCGCCCAGCTCGAGGAGCAGCTAGCCCGGGCGCGCGACCGCGGCGACGCCAGGGCCGAGCGCACCGCCGAGGAAGCGCTGACCGCCCGCCGGGCCTGGCTCGAAGAAGCCGAGCACACCCTCGCGGAGTTCAGTAGCTAGAGGTGTTAGCCCGGGGGAACCTTCCCCCCATACCCCCCTTGGGGCTCTAAGGGCCCAGCCCCGCGTTAGCTCGTTACGCGGTAGACGTCGTAGACGCCGTCGATGGCGCGGACGGCGCGCAGCACGTGACCGAGGTGCTTGGGGTCACCCATCTCGAACGTGAACCGGCTGAACGCGACCCGGTCCCGGCTGGTGGTCACGGTAGCAGACAGGATGTTCACGTGCTGGTCGGACAGCACCCTGGTCACGTCGGAGAGCAGCCGGGTCCGGTCCAGCGCCTCGACCTGGATGGCGACCAGGAAGACCGAGCCTTCGGTCGGTGCCCAGTGCACGTCGACCATCCGCTCGCGCTGGGTTTCGGTCAGGTGAACCAGGTTCACGCAGTCGACCCGGTGCACTGACACGCCGTGGCCGTGGGTGACGAAACCGATGATCTCGTCGCCCGGCACCGGGGTGCAGCACCGGGACAGCCGCACCCACACGTCCGGCGCGCCGCTGACCTCGACGCCAGAGTCCCCGGACGTCCTGGGCTGCGGCGCCTTGGTCGGCAGCGTGGCCTCAGCTAGGTCCTCCTGCGCACCGTCGACCCCGCCGACCGACTTGACCAGCTTTTCGACCACGGACTGGGCGCTCACCCGGCCCTCGCCGACCGCCGCGTACAGCGCGGAGACGTCGGCGTAGTGCAGCTCGCGGGCCAGGGTGAGCAGGCTGTCGGCGGCGGCGATCCGGGCCAGCGGCAGGCCCTGCTTGCGCATGGCCTTCGCGATCTGGTCCTTGCCCGAGTCGACCGCCGCTTCCCGGCGCTCCTTGGAGAACCACTGCCTGATCTTGTTCCTGGCCCGCGGGCTCTGCACGAACTTGAGCCAGTCCCGGCTCGGCCCGGCGTCGGGCGTCTTGGAGGTGAAGATCTCGACCGTGTCGCCGTTGTCCAGGGTCGACTCGAGCGCCACCAGGCGGCCGTTGATCCGGGCGCCGACCGTGCGGTGCCCGACCTCGGTGTGGATGGCGTAGGCGAAGTCCACCGGGGTCGCCCCCTGCGGCAGTGCCACGACCTCGCCGCGCGGGGTGAATACGTAGACCTCCCCCGCGGCCAGGTCGAAGCGGAGCGACTCGAGGAACTCGGCCGGGGCCTCTGTT
>Ga0335082_10005627_pt1 | contig 13718 bp, 12 predicted proteins | sample Lox_Sample_41_FD_206718 | JGI IMG/M metagenome (GOLD analysis project Ga0335082, IMG submission 206718) | Soil microbial communities from Loxahatchee National Wildlife Refuge, Florida, United States - Lox_Sample_4.1 | ecosystem: Environmental > Terrestrial > Soil > Wetlands | place: USA... | reverse complement strand
CCCTTTTTTGCGCAGCGCTTGCAGGTGCTGCTCGGCAGCGTTGGGAGAGCGAAAGCCGAAGGCGCGGGCAATTTCCTCGCGTGTGGGGGGCGCTCCGCTTCCAGCCAGCGTGCTGCGAATGAATTCGAGAATTTCGCCCTGGCGGGCGGTAAGTAAGGTGGCTTCGTCGCGCATCGCAGGAGGCACAGATAGGCAAAAAGGACGACCCAAATGGTGCTGTAAATTTATACAGTAATGGAGCAAAAGGCAAGCCTTGAATGAAACTGACCTCTCCTGCGAATAGGGGCCTCTTTTAATCCGTCGTCGGCGCGCATGTGGTGATAAACTGCTTACCCATTCGGAATTGATTTTGGCCTTTGCCGGCGTCCCTTGCGCAAATTGGCGCGACGCTTGCATCCAGCCCGCAGCGTGTAATCAAGCTGTGGGTGACCTTCCGCTCCGACAGCGGGTACATCGACGTCTACCTGCCGTGTGGTCGGAAATAACGGCCCCGGAAACTCGGATTTTTTGCGCGGCAGCTAGAAGCTGACCGGAGAATTTGCCGCACCAGTTCGCACCTGTGCGATGCGGGCAAATCGTGCGGCCACGATTCAATCGATGGCTTGATTGCAACATGAATACACAAGAGGCGAAGACCGTCCTCGAGGCTGCGCTGCTCACGGCGGAGCGGCCGCTTCCACTCGCTGAATTGCGCCGGCTGTTCGCCGATGAACTCAACGGCGATACGCTGCGCGTGTTGCTGGAGGAGTTGCGCAACGACTGGTCCGGCCGCGGCGTCGAATTGCTTTCTCTCGCATCGGGGTGGCGCTTTCAAAGCACGCCGTCGATGCGCGTCTACCTCGACCGGTTGAATCCGGAAAAACCGCCGCGCTATTCACGCGCCGTGCTCGAGACGCTAGCCATCATCGCTTACAGGCAGCCGGCAACGCGCGGTGATATCGAGGAGATCCGCGGTGTCACGGTCTCACCACAGGTGATCAAGGCGCTCGAAGAGCGCGGCTGGATCGAGAGCATCGGACATCGCGAGACTCCCGGACGGCCGGCACTGTTTGCAACCACCAAGGCGTTCCTGGACGACCTTGGCCTGCGCTCGCTCGATGAGTTGCCGCCGCTCGAGACGGACAGCGCTGCCGCGCCTGCCGAATTCGAATTGCAGTTTGCCGCGGCAACCGAAAGCGCTCCGATCGAGACGGCGGAAGACGAGCCATCCCTTCCCTCCAAAGCCGCCGAGTCCGACGGTTCCATTGCAACTTCGTCCTCAGATCCGCTGCCCGCGTCCGCCTAGGCCTTACCCATGACTCAGACAATCTCGCCCCCGACCCAACCCGAGAGCGAAGAAACGCCACCGCATACCAATCCGCCGTCGGTCCCGCAGGGAGCGAACGACCTGAGCGATCAGGCCGATACGAACTCAGAGGATCTCGCCGAGCGCGAGGAAGCGAACGAAGACGGCCCCCAGCCCGACACGGGCGAGCGCCCGCCATCTGGCCGGCGACGCAGGCGGCGCGGCGGGGGCGGCCCGCGCGATCGTCGCGAGGCGAGTGATCAGGGAGATAACCCGCAGCAGACTGAAACGGCAGGCATGCCGGCGGCGCCACTGCCGCTTGCAGGCGAAGGCGACGACATCAATCCTGCGGCCATGGCTTCCGCGCCGCTGACGCGCGAGCTGCTCGAAAAAGGGCGGCGTGCAGCCAAGCAGGCGCTGAATGCGCAATCCGAGAAACTGCACAAGGTGCTCGCGGATGCCGGCGTGGGATCGCGCCGGGACATGGAAGAGCTCATCATCGCCGGACGAGTGTCGGTCAACGGCCAGCCGGCCCACATCGGTCAGCGCGTATTGCCGAGCGACCAGGTGCGCGTCAACGGCAAGCCGCTGGCGCGCAAGCAGCCGGGGCGTCCACCACGTGTGCTGCTCTATCACAAGCCTGCAGGCGAGATCGTTTCGCAAGACGATCCCGACAACCGGCCCACGGTGTTCGACAAGCTTCCGAAGGTCGGAGGCGGACGTTGGGTTGCGGTGGGGCGCCTGGATTTCAACACCGAAGGCCTGCTTATTTTCAGCACCTCGGGAGAGTTGGCGAATCGGCTCATGCATCCCCGCTACGAGGTCGAGCGCGAGTACGCGGTGCGAATCCTTGGAGAGGTGAGCGAGGACCAGAAGCGCAGGTTGCTCGACGGAGTTGAGCTCGACGACGGTCCTGCCAGGTTTTCCCGCATCGAGGAGGCCGGTGGCGAAGGCGCCAATCGCTGGTATCGCGTGGTCATCTCGGAAGGCCGCAACCGCGAGGTGCGGCGCATGTTTGGCGTGGTGGGTCTGGAGGTGAGTCGCCTGATCCGGATCCGCTATGGAGCGATCCAGCTCCCACGTTCGCTGGCTCGTGGCCGCTATTCCGAGCTGGCGCCCGAATGGGTGCAGGCGTGGCTGCACGATCTAGGCATCAACGTCGACGAGATGCGGGGCCGCTCGGGACAGCCTGGTGGACACCGGCAAGGCGGCGGCCCGCAGGGCAACGGCGGCGGCCGCAACAAGCGCCCTCAGCGGCAGCCCTCGTCGCAGCCCGATCCGATGACCAGCACGGTGAGTTACATCGCGGCCGGCGGGCGACCGGGTTCCAACCCGCAGCGCCGCTTCCGCCCGAATAAGCCGCGGCGCGGCTTCGGCTGACGCCGGACCGCGGCGCCGAATGCGCCGTTGTCCTATAATGCGAGGTTGCCGAAGTTGGGCGCGCAAGTTGAATGGAACGCCGGAAAGATGCCGGCGGGCCGCGCGCGGCGAGGCGGCTTGCTGAGGCGGCACCGCCGTCCGTGAGCTCCTTGGCACTGCACGCGCCACAACCTGGCGTGCGCAAGCCTGTTTGAAAGCAATGGGCTTCACAGCCCATTTTTTTTTTGCTGCGCCGGTGTGTGCCGGCCGGGGTGGTAGTCGAGAGTTGGTGGCGTGGTGGGCGTCGGGGCGCAATTGACACAGTTGATCGAGCGGACCGTCGAGGGACTCGGATACGAGTTCGTGGATTTCGAACGTGCAGGTGGCGGCCTGTTGCGCGTGACCCTCGATGCGCCGCAGACGCCGGGCGGCGTTGGTTTGGATGATTGCGAGCGGGTGAGTCGCCAGTTGACGCGCGTGCTCGAAGTCGAGGGCATCGAGTACGACCGGCTCGAGGTTTCTTCGCCGGGACTCGATCGGCGACTTTCCAGGCCGCGGGATTTTGTGCGATTTGCCGGGCAGCAGGTCTTGATCCAGCTGGTCGAACCGGTCGACGGCAGGCGCCGTTTTCGGGGACGGTTGGTCGGCTTGAGCGGTGCCTTGGGCGCGGAACAGATCAAGCTCGAGTTGATCGAGGATGCGCCAACAGCGAACAAGCAGGGTCAGCGGCGCAGGCCGGCGAAGGCGCCGGCGGGCCCCGCTCGAGTGGTTGAAGTAGCGCTCGCCGCCATCGACAAGGCGCGGCTGGTGCCGGAATTGGAATTCGGGAGCAAGAGATGAACGGGCGGGAAATCCTCATGACGGTCGACGTGCTGGCGCGCGAAAAGAACGTGCCGCGCGAGATCGTGTTCGGCGCGCTCGAATCCGCACTCGCGGCGGCGACCAAGAAACTGTTCAGCGACGAAGACGTGGAGATCCGGGTCGCGCTCGATCGCGAGAGCGGCGAGTACGACGCGTTCCGGCGGTGGCTGGTGGTACCGGACGAGGCGGGCCTGCAGGAGCCCGGCCACCAGATCATTCTTTCCGATGCGCGTGAACTCGACCCCGACGTCGAAGTGGACGACTACATCGAAGAACAGCTGCCCAAGCAGAACGAAGCGCTGGGCCGGCGGTTCGCCCAGGATACGAAGCAGGTGATCCTCCAGAAGATCCGCGATGCCGAACGCGAGCAGGTGCTCAACGAATTCCTCGCACGCGGCGACCAGATCGTCAACGGCACCGTCAAGCGCATGGACAAGGGCGATTCGATCATCGAGATCGGCAAGGTCGAGGCGCGCCTGCCGCGCAGCGAGATGATCCCGAAGGAAAACCTGCGCATCGGCGATCGCGTGCGCGCTTATGTCGCAAAGATCGACCGCCAGGCGCGCGGGCCGCAGGTGATCCTGTCGCGCACGTCGCCCGAGTTCCTCAAGAAGCTGTTCGAGTTGGAAGTTCCGGAGATCGAGCAGGGCCTGCTGCAGATCAAGTCTGCTGCACGCGATCCAGGCGTGCGCGCCAAGATCGCGGTCTGGACCAACGATCGGCGCATCGATCCCATCGGCACATGCGTCGGCATGCGCGGCTCGCGCGTGCAGGCGGTGACCAACGAACTCGCCGGCGAGCGCGTCGACATCGTGCTGTGGTCGGATGACCCCGCGCAGTTCGTGATCGGCGCGCTCGCGCCCGCGAACGTCAGCTCGATCGTGGTCGACGAAGACAAGCACGCGATGGACGTGGTGGTCGATGAGGACAACCTCGCGATCGCCATCGGGCGCAGTGGCCAGAACGTTCGCCTTGCATCCGAGCTCACCGGCTGGCAGATCAACATCATGACTGCCGAGGAATCGCAGCAGAAACAGGAAGGCGAGCAGGCCTCGATCCGCGAGAAGTTCATGGAGAAGCTCGACGTCGACGAGGAGGTCGCCAACATCCTCATCGGCGAGGGTTTTTCGTCGCTGGACGAGATTGCCTACGTGCCGATGAACGAGCTGCTGGAGATCGAAGCGTTCGACGAACAGACGGTGGAGGAACTGCGCAACCGGGCGCGCAACGCGTTGCTGACCGAGGCGATCGCGCGCGAGGAAAGCCTCGAGAAGGTTGAAAAGGAGCTGCTCGAGCTCGACAGTATGGACGTGGAGCTTGCAACGCGGCTTGCAGGCAACGGAATCCGCACGCGCGACGACCTGGGCGAACTGGCGGTCGACGAACTGGTCGAGCTGACCGGTGTCAGCGAGGACCGTGCCAAGACGTTGATCATGGGAGCGCGGGCGCACTGGTTCCAGTAGAGCGGACCGCGGCCGTTGATGCCGCGGAACAATGACGAAGGCCGGGGAAGTTATGGCAAGTACAGTCGACCAATTTGCGAGTGAACTGAAGGTCGAGCCGCAGCTGCTCATCGATCAGTTGCGGGCTGCGGGCGTCATCAAGAGGGCCAATTCCGACACGCTGAGCGAAGAGGACAAGGCACGCCTGCTCGATTCGCTGCGCAAGGCGCACGGCGGGCAGGAGGTCGAGAAGAAGAAGATCACGCTGACACGCAAGCAGACCACCGCGATCAAGCAGGCTGATGCGACCGGCAAGGCGCGCACGATCCAGGTCGAGGTGCGCAAGAAGCGTGTCTTCGTCAAGCGCGACGAAACGGGTGCGCCCGCCGAGGCCGCTGCGGCGACGGTCGCAGCGACGGCAACGCCTGTCATCGACGATGCAGAGCTCGCAAAGCGCGAGGAGGAAGAGCGTCGCGCCGCCGAGCTTGCCGCGCGCCAGATGGCGGAAGCCAAGGAGCGCGCCGACCGCGCGCAGCGCGAGGTGCAGCAGGCGCAGGAGCGAGAGCAACAGCAGCTTGCGGCTGCCAGGGAACGCGATGCGCAGACTCGCGCGGAGGCGGCGCGCGAGCAGACTGAGCGGGCCGTCGCCCAACAGGCGGCCGACAGCGCTCGCGCAGCGCAGGATCGTGCGCGCCGCGCGGTCGAGGACGAAGTCGCGGCCATCAAGAACATGATGTCCGCACCGAAGAAGGTGCTCAAGGCGCCCGGAACGGAAGGCACGTTGCACAAGCCGGCGGCCAAGACCGAGGCCAAGCCGGCCGAGGTCAAGAAGGACGACAAGAAGCCGGGCGTGAAGGAGGTCAAGTCCGGCAAGCTCGCATCGAGCTGGTCGGAAGACGCAGCCAAGAAGCGCGCGATCAAGACGCGCGGCGACGCAATGGGCGGCGCTGGTCAATGGCGTGGCCCGAAAGGCGGCCGCAAGCAGGGCAAGTCCGACGTCGAGGAGCGCAGCGCGGTGGCGATGCCCTCCGAGCCGATCACGCGCGAGATCTCGGTGCCGGAGACGATCACTGTTGCAGACCTGGCGCACAAGATGGCGGTGAAGGCCTCCGAGGTCATCAAGGTCCTGATGAAGATGGGCCAGATGGTCACCATCAATCAGGTGCTCGATCAGGATACGGCGATGATCGTCGTGAGCGAGATGGGCCATACCGCTCTTGCGTCCAAGCTCGACGATCCCGAGGCGCTGCTGGTCGAAGCCGCGGCGGCGCCGGACGATGCGAGGGCGGAACAGCGGCCGCCGGTCGTCACCATCATGGGCCACGTCGACCACGGCAAGACGTCCTTGCTCGACTACATCCGTCGCACCAAGGTTGCAGCCGGCGAGGCTGGAGGCATCACGCAGCACATCGGCGCCTATCACGTCGAAACGCCGCGCGGGATCATCACGTTCCTCGACACGCCGGGCCACGAGGCATTTACCGCCATGCGCGCGCGCGGAGCAAAGGCCACCGACATCGTGATCCTGGTGGTTGCCGCCGACGACGGCGTGATGCCGCAGACGAAGGAAGCGATCGCGCATGCCAAGGCGGCAGGTGTTCCGATCGTGGTCGCGCTCAACAAGATCGACAAGCCGGAGGCGAATCCGGATCGCGTCAAGCAGGAGCTGGTTGCGAACGAGGTCGTGCCGGAGGAATACGGCGGCGACTCGCCGTTCGTGCCGGTATCTGCGAAGACGGGGCAGGGTGTCGATTCGCTGCTCGAGAACGTTCTGCTTCAGGCGGAGGTTCTGGAACTGAAGGCCGTCGCCGACGCACCCGCCAAGGGGCTCATCATCGAGTCGCGCCTCGACAAGGGGCGTGGTCCGGTCGCGACCGTGCTGGTACAGGCCGGCACACTGCGCCGTGGCGATGTCGTGCTCGCCGGTTCGAGCTTCGGCCGCGTGCGCGCCATGCTCGACGAGGCGGGCAAGAGCATTCCGGACGCAGGCCCTTCGATTCCGGTCGAGATCCAGGGCCTATCGGATGTTCCCGCGGCGGGGGACGAACTGATGGTGCTCGGCGACGAGCGCAAGGCGCGCGAGATCGCGTTGTATCGCCAGGGCAAGTTCCGCGACACCAAGCTCGCCAAGCAGCAAGCGGCCAAGCTCGAGAACATGTTCGAGAGTATGGGCGAGGGTGCGGCCAAGATCCTGACGCTGATCATCAAGGCGGACGTGCAGGGTTCGCAGGAGGCGCTGGTGCATGCGCTCACCAAGCTCTCGACCGACGAGGTGAAGGTGCAGGTGGTGCATGCGCAGGTGGGCGGCATTACCGAGAGCGACATCAACCTTGCGCTCGCATCCAAGGCGGTGATCATCGGCTTCAACGTGCGCGCGGATCAGACGGCCCGCAAGCTGGCAGAAGCGAGCGGCATCGATATCCGCTACTACAACATCATCTACGACGCGGTCGATGATGTGAAAGCGGCGCTCTCGGGCCTGCTGGCGCCGGAACAACGCGAACAGGTGCTGGGCCTGGTCGAGATCCGCCAGATCTTCCGCGTGCCGAAGGTCGGCGCGGTCGCAGGTTGCATGGTTCTCGACGGCGTGGTGAAGCGCACCGCCAGTGCGCGCCTGTTGCGCGACAACGTCGTGATCTGGACCGGCGAGCTGTCGTCGCTCAAGCGCTTCAAGGACGACGTGCGCGAGGTCAAGGCGGGATTCGAATGCGGGTTGAGCCTGAAGGGTTACGACGACATCAAGGAAGGCGACCAGCTGGAGATCTTCGAGGTGCAGGAAGTCGCCCGCACCCTGTAAGAACGCTTGCCATGTCCCGCAACAGCAAACCGACGAACCGCGGACAGCGGGTCGCCGATCAAATCCAGCGCGACCTCGCGGAGTTGATTCCCCGCGAGGTGCGGGACGCGCGTGTCGGACTTGTTACCGTCAGTGCGGTCGAGGTTTCGCCGGACTACGCGCAGGCCAAGGTGTACTTCACGGTGATCGGCGGTGAGCCGGACGTTGCCGCGCGGGGGCTGAACTCGGCCGCCGGCCACCTGCACAATCTGCTGTTCAAGCGCCTGAAGATCCACACCGTTCCACGCCTGCAATTCGTGTACGACACCAGCGTCGAGAAGGGTTTCCAGATCGACCGGTTGATCGAACGCGCCGTCGGCGACCGCGCCACCGAGGCTGTCAAGCCGGAACATCCAAACGAGTGAGGTTCGAGTGGCACGCGCCCGCCGGGGAGAACCGGTCGATGGCGTGCTGCTGCTCGATAAACCGAGCGGCATCACGTCCAATCTCGCTCTGCAGAGGGCGCGTCGCCTGCTTGGCGCGGCCAAGGCCGGGCATACCGGCACGCTCGATCCCATGGCGAGCGGTCTGCTGCCGTTGACGTTCGGCGAGGCAACCAAGTTCTCGTCCGACCTGCTCGAGGCGACCAAGACTTACGAAGCCGAGATAAAGCTCGGAGTTGCCACCAGCACCGGCGATCCGGAAGGCGAAATCACGGCGACTGCGGACGTCGATGCGTCGATCGAGCGGATCGGAGCGATCCTGGCGCAATTGTCCGGTTCGATCGAACAGGTTCCGCCGATGCACTCGGCGCTCAAGCGCGACGGACGCCCGCTCTACGCCTACGCGCGCGCGGGTATGCAGGTCGAGCGTGCCCCGCGCGCAGTGACAATCCACCGCCTCGAATTGCGCGCTTTCGAGGAAGACCGCTTGCGCGTTCTCGTCGAATGCAGCAAGGGCACGTACGTGCGCGTACTTGCACAAGACATCGGCAATCTGCTCGGTTGCGGCGCGCATCTCGCCGGCCTGCGGCGTACGCGCGTCGGCGAACTGGCGCTCGAGAACGCTATAACCCTCGAGTCCCTCGAAGCGAGCGCAACGGAGAAACGGCGGGCGCTGCTGCTGCCGCTCGATGCGCTGATCGGCAAGTTGCCACGAGTTGAACTTGAAGCAAGCCTTGCGGATCGCTTCAGTCACGGCCAGCGGCTTGCTCTTGGCCCGGGCAACCCGAGTGGCCGAGTGGCGGTCGTCGGGCCGCATTCGCGCCTGCTTGGCATCGCGCAGCTCGACCAACGCGGCCTGCTTGCGCCGCAACGGCTGGTGCACCAGCCAATCAATCAGAACGAAAGCAAAACATGACCCGAGCCTTGCGCAACATCGCGATCATCGCCCACGTCGATCACGGCAAGACGACGCTGGTGGACAAGCTGCTCGCGCAGTCAGGAACGTTTCGCGACAACCAGCATGTCGTCGAGCGCGTGATGGATTCGAACGATCTGGAACGCGAGCGTGGCATCACCATCCTCGCCAAGAACTGCGCCGTGGAATACGCCGGAACGCACATCAATATCGTCGACACGCCCGGCCATGCCGACTTCGGCGGCGAAGTGGAGCGCGTGCTTTCGATGGTCGACGGCGTGCTGCTGCTGGTCGATGCCGTCGAGGGTCCGATGCCGCAGACGCGGTTCGTCACGCGCAAGGCCCTCGCGCAGGGGCTCAAGCCGATCGTCGTCGTCAACAAGATCGACCGTCCAGGAGCGCGTCCCGATTACGTGGTCAACGCGACGTTCGACCTGTTCGACAAACTCGGCGCGAGCGAAGAGCAGCTCGACTTCCCGGTGATCTATGCGTCCGCGCTGAACGGGTTCGCCGGCCTGGAGCCGACTGTGCGCAGCGGCAGCATGCAGCCGCTGTTCGAGGCGATCTTGCAGCACGTTCCCGTTCGCAGCGACGATCCCGACGGTCCATTGCAGCTGCAGATCTGCTCGCTCGACTATTCGAGCTACGTCGGCAAGATCGGCATCGGCCGCATCGCACGCGGGCGGATCCGCGCAGGCCAGGACGTGCTCGTGATGCACGGTCCGGAAGGCGAGCAGAACGCACCGACCACGCGCGGTCGCATCAACCAGGTGCTCAAGTTCAAGGGCCTCGAGCGCGAGGTCGTCGATGCGGCGGAGGCAGGCGACATCATCCTGATCAACGGCATCGACGACATCGGCATCGGCTGTACGTTGTGTCCGCCCGACGCGCCCGATGCGTTGCCGCTCTTGCGCGTCGACGAGCCGACACTCGTCATGAACTTCTGCGTCAACACGAGCCCGCTCGCCGGACGCGAAGGCAAGTACGTCACGAGCAGGCAACTGCGCGAACGCCTAGAGCGCGAGCTGAAATCGAATGTCGCGATGCGGATGCGCGATACCGAAGACGAGACCATCTTCGAGGTCGCCGGACGCGGCGAACTGCATCTCACGGTCCTCATCGAGAACATGCGGCGCGAGGGGTACGAACTCGCCGTGTCGCGTCCGCGTGTGCTGTTAAAGGAGATCGATGGCGAGCGCTACGAGCCGTACGAGATGCTGACCGTCGACATCGAGGACGCGAATCAGGGCGCGGTGATGGAGGAACTGGGACGGCGCAAGGGCGAATTGCAGGACATGCAGTCGGACAGCCGCGGTCGGGTTCGCCTCGAATACCGCATTCCGGCGCGTGGTCTGATCGGATTCCAGGGCGAATTCATGACGCTGACGCGCGGCACGGGACTGATGAGCCACGTGTTCGACGACTACGCGCCCGAAAAGTCCGGCGGCGTCGGCGAACGGCGCAACGGTGTGCTCGTCAGCCAGGACGACGGCGATGCGGTCGCATACGCCTTGTGGAAGCTGCAGGAGCGCGGACGCATGTTCGTCAGTCCGGGCGACAAACTTTACGAAGGGATGATCGTTGGCATCCACTCGCGCAACAACGACCTTGTCGTCAACCCGATCCGTGAAAAAAAGCTCACGAACGTTCGTGCCGCAGGCAAGGATGAGCACATCGATCTCGTGCCACCCATCCGCCTGACGCTCGAATACGCGGTCGAGTTCATCGCCGACGACGAACTCGTGGAGGTCACGCCGCAGAGCATTCGATTGCGCAAGCGCTACCTCAAGGAGCACGAGCGCAAGCGGGCGGAACGGGAGGCCGCCTAGTGATAGAAGCAGCGACGAGCGCCGGTGTGCTTTCGCACCGGCGCGCGGTGGGATTGATGGTGTGCGCGACGCTCTTGTGGAGCATCGCGGGTGTCGTCACGCGGCATCTCTCGCCGGAGTTGCAGCGCACGGGTCGCTTCGAGATCACGTTCTGGCGCAGCCTGTTTGCCGCGCTGTTCGTTGCCGGGTACTTGCTGTTCTCGCGGCAGGGCGGCGGCTTGCGCGCGCTTGCTACCGCCGGTTGGCCGGGAGCGATCTCCAGTCTCTGCTGGGCGACGATGTATTCGGCGTTCATGCTCGCGCTGACGCTCACCACTACGGCGAACACGCTCGTGGTCCTGAGTGTGGGGCCGTTGGTTGCTGCGCTGATGGCGCGCCTGGTGTTGGGTACGCGCATCACTCTGCGCACTTGGGCAGCGATCCTGGCTGCGACGATCGGCATCGGATGGATGTTCGCGCGGGAAGCCGCGGGCCTCGATGGCGCTCATCTGACGGGGATGCTGATTGCCTTCACGGTGCCGCTGGCGGGCGCGATCAACCTCGTAACGCTTCAACGTACGCGTCGGCGCGTCGATTTCATCCCCGCCGTGTTCCTGGGCGGAGCCATTTCCGCGCTGACGATGCTGCCGCTCGTATTTCCGTTTCAATCCGGGATGCGCGACGTCGCGCTGCTCGCAATGCTCGGCTTTTTCCAGCTCGGCCTGCCCTGCATGTTCCTCGTCGTGATCGCGCGCAGCCTGCCCGCGCACGAAGTCGCGCTGCTGGGGCTGCTCGAGGTGCTGTTCGGCACCTTTTGGGCATGGCTGGGTGCGGGTGAAACGCCGAGCAGCGCCACGCTGACCGGCGGAGCGATCGTGCTCGGCGCGCTCGTGCTCAACGAGCTCGCGGCGACGCGCCACGAGGCCGCGTCGAACGCGCCGGCGTGAACGAAGGCGGCGCGCCGATCAGCTGCGCATGAACCGCGAGGGCAGCGGCGACGCCCAGCGCGCCTTGTTGCTCGCCGACGAATAGAGGCACTCGGCGTTGGTCTGACGCGCCAGCGCGTCTTCGAGCAGCATCTTCACCTTGAAATTCGCGTCACTTTCCGTGACCGCATCGATGCCATCGACGCGGACGAGGCGCGCTCCATCGTTCTTGGCGAGGAAGCCGCATTCGCGCTCGGCAACGGCAGCGGGATCACCGCTGGTTGCACATCCTGCCAGTGCGATAGCCATGAGCGTCGTGGGGATTGCGATTCGCAGCATGTTCCGTCCTCCGATCGAGTCATCTGACTCGGCGGGACTCTATGAAACACGCATCCCCACTACCAACGGCGATGCGACGAAATGCAGGCGGCGCAGGTTCAAGCGCGTGCGCGCAGGGATGGGAGAACTTCGTCGCGCGTTCACCCGCCGATCAGGCAACAACATGCCCGTTGCAAGTGTTGCGATTCGATTACGGAAGACCTGCGCCCGGGACGTCGACCTGCACGGATTCGATCGCGCCGCTGCGGTACTTGCGCGCCTTCACCGGATCGAACGATACGTGTCCGCTGAGGATGAACAGTTCGCGACGATCTGCGCCGCCAAGCATGCACGCGATCGCCTGGCGTTCGGTCGCAACGCGATGTGTGATCTCGCCTCCTGGGCGGACCCGCAGGACTTCGCGCGTCGCCGGTGAAGCGACCCAGATCGCACCTTCGGCATCCAGGCAGATGCCGTCGGGCGATTTGCCGGGCAGCGCAGCCCAGGTCTGTCGCGAGTGAAGCGATCCATCGGGGGCGATCTTGTACGACGTCAGGCGTGCGCCAAACGTTTCGCCGACGATCAGTGTTTCGCCGTCTGGTGTGATTACGCTGCCATTCGGGAACAGGAGTCCATCGGCGACGACGCGCGCAGCACCGTCGGGTGTGACGAGGACGATGCCGGTCGGCACCGGTGTGGCGCCCCCGGGGAGATCGAAGCCGAAGTTGCCGATGTACGCGCGTCCATGCGCATCGACGACCATGTCGTTGCATTGCTGGGGAGCGAGTCGACTCAGATCGGCGACGACGGATGGTGCGCCCGCGTCGCTGCGCAGCAAGCGCCGGTCACGCATCGATACGACAAGCATCCTTCCGTCCGGCAACCAGCCGAGCCCGGATGGTTGCCCCGGAACTTCGAGGACCTGGTGCAGTTTGCCGTCCACGCCGACCCGCATGACCGCGCCGCCGAGCATGTCCGAGAACCAGAGTTCGCCTGCATGCCAGCGCGGCCCTTCGGGGAAAACAAGGCCTTCGACGACGACCTTGTCGACGCTCAGTTCAGCCGGCGCGGCGCCGCGTTTCATCACGCGTCGACCGTCGAGTGAAGGGCGATGCGATTGCCCTCGCTGTCGATGACGATCGCGCGGAATCCGTGCGGGCCGATCGGATGGAGCGCTTCGATGATGCGGCCGCGCTGTGACGTGACCTGCGCACAGGCATCGCGAATGCGCCCGTCGACATTCATGTAGACGAGGATGCCCGCTGTCGCGCTGATCGACTCCTTGCCGGGAACCAGGCATCCGCCGTTACCGTCGGCGTGATCGATCACGCAGAACGAATAACCGTCGAACTGTTCGCGGTGCACCTTCACCCCGAGCACGGCCGCGTAGAAGGCCTGTGCGCGATCGAGGTTCTCCACCGGGATATCGAACCACACGACGCGATTGTTCCGCGAGTTGAAGTCGCTCATTTCCTGTCTTCCACCACTTGTTCCGGAGAATGCCAGTATGGACGAATGCACGCCGCGGCCGGGCGATGTCCTGCCAATATGATTTGATCTTTCATTCGTTGATGAGGCGCTTCG
>Ga0335082_10005626_pt1 | contig 13719 bp, 12 predicted proteins | sample Lox_Sample_41_FD_206718 | JGI IMG/M metagenome (GOLD analysis project Ga0335082, IMG submission 206718) | Soil microbial communities from Loxahatchee National Wildlife Refuge, Florida, United States - Lox_Sample_4.1 | ecosystem: Environmental > Terrestrial > Soil > Wetlands | place: USA... | reverse complement strand
TGTTGCGGCGCAAGACGCAATTGCGATAGTCGCAGTAGTCGTACAGGAAGTGCGTGTAGTACGGGCGCGCGAGACTCCAGGCCTGCGCCTGCGCGTAGTCCAGTTGGACGGGAAACTCCCCGTAATAACCGATGCCAGGCGGCGGCGGCGGCGCGACCGGCTGAGCATGTTTCGCGCCACGCGCATTTGCGCTTCCCGGCACCGCCGCGGCGATGGCCAGGCCAAGCGTCACGGCCAAGGCCGCCGCCGGCCGTTTCAGCTTCGCTCTCATGTGAAACCTCCTCTGGCGACAACTCACATGGCCCGACAGACATGGGCCAATGCTGCGCAGAGGAGAACGCGCGCACCGGTCTGCTGTTCCTGGTCGCCAAAAGGCGCGCTTCGCGCGGGCGGGCAGCGCCACAAACGAAAGGAGCGGCCCGAAGGCCGCTCCCCCGTCAATGCATTCGACCTCACCCATCATTATCGGAGATTGCCGCCAGTCTGCCATCCGGCCGAACCCTTGTTGGCCGAATTTTTGTTCTGCATTTCCCTTTCGAGCGCAGCCTGGATTGCCGCCACTCGATCTGCCGGCAAGGGCTTGTCCATCTCGACCTCGCCGAGATCAACGTCGATCGAGGGAAATACCGCGATCACCCGGGTTCGGATCCGCACAAATGTTCGCGTGTTGGAGGTCAACCAGCTCACGGCATTTTGCTTGATCTGCGAATAATATGGCTCCTCGCGCCATCGACCGGCAAAGGCCGGATCGACGGTGATAATGCAATCGCTGCCTACCCCGTGCTGGCGGGGGTACAACGCCACCACCATCTTCGACTCTTGTGGGTACCATTCAGGAGGAAGGTGCCCCATCAGCCAGCCGCAATAGAAGATGCGGCATTCTTCGGGGCGATTCTCATAGATGACGCATCCGCCGCGGCCAGGTTTGCAATGTGGGCACCATTCGCCCCGCGGCTTCGGCTGCGACAGGCCGAAGATTGGCAATAGCTTGCAGCAGAGCGAGCAAGACCCGCACACTCTGGCGCTGGCCAATCGGCTTTGCTCGGCTTTCTCGACATTGCTCATTAGAGCTGGAGTTTGTTCGCAATTCCTTACAGGCGCAATGGTTTGGGATTCCCCTCAATAGTTTCCGACTGCGCGGGGGGCGAACGGTGGCGGTCGAAACGAAAGGAGCGGCCCGAAGGCCGCTCCCTGTAACAATCGATCGATCGGGCGCGATTACCACTTAAAGTTAACCGAGCCCATCAGCATGTGAACGTTGTAGTTGGGATTGTCGTAGGCCATGAAGACCGCGTATGTGCCCGAGCCAAGCGCCGGGGTGTTGTACGGCGCCAGTGGGTCGCTTTGCCAATTGGCAACCGAGTTGCTTTCCCAAGCGTAGTGCAGCTTGGCGACAACATCGCCTTTCCAGCCCATCGCCGCGACCTGTTCCTTGTCGAACTTGTAGGCCGCTTCGGCGTCGACGCGTTGGAACCAAGTGGTGTAGTCGGGGAACTGGCCGCCGCTCGGCGCGGCGCCCGTAGCGAGATTGAGCCGCATGCTATCGACGCCATGCGAGGCGGTGTACTTGGCACTCAAGTGGAGCTTGTCCGGGATCGCCGCGTAGCGCACGCCGGCGGTGAAAGTATCGACCGTGGTGACGTCGTCGGTTTGCGTTCCGTAGACGCCGCCGACGCCGATGACCGCGGTGGCGAGGTTACTGCTTATGCTGTCCAGCAGCTGGTGATACCTCTCCCGCATATAGCCGACCATGATCGAGGTATCGGGATTGATCACGTAGGTCGCGTCGATACCGGCGCTCATTGAGCGGCTGTATTCCATTCCCAGCGTGGTGACGCCGTCGACGCTCGGATAGGAGTCATTCTGGTATTTGAACGTCGGCGTCACTGTCAGGCCGCGCAAGACAACGAGGTCGACAGCGACGTTCGCCTTCCAACGGTTGCGGTCGTCGATAAAGAATTGTCGATACGCGGGAGTATAAAAGAAATTGTTGCCGGCCGGTGTGGTGTTGGGAAATTGGATAAAGCCGACATTGTTGAGATAATCGTAGCTGCCGAAGCGCCGCTGCGCATAAAGCCCGCTGGTGCGAACGGTCAACCAACTCATCGGCTTCCAATCGGCATAGATTTTGCCGGAATTCTCGTTTGTGTAATTGACGTCGGCCTGCGTCCAGTCATAGCGCTCGAAGCCGTAAGCGACGCCGAGATTCCATTGTTTGTCCGGCCGCCAATTCAGATCCGCGCCTGCGTTCTGCTTGACATATTTCATCGTCAGGCTTTGCACCTGTTTTTCGGACGCGGTGGTCTGGTCGTAGCTGATCCAGGCGGTGGTGCAGTTCACGCCGGGCGCGCCCGTGCAGGGGAAGAAGACCTGCGGTGTTTCGTTGTCGTAGTTGTAATAACGATAGTTCAGCTTCGAGGTCAGCTCAGGCGTGAGCTTCGTGGTGAGCACATTGTTGCTCAACAGCGTGTTGATTTGACCGTTCAGGCTCGAAGCCGGCAACGCAAATGACGTATTCTGCTGCGACATCGGGATGAACGACGAGTCCTGCCGCATCATCGTGTAGTTGACCGTACCGACATAGCGGCTGTTCCACGGCAGGCCCGCGCCCAGCGTTGCGCTGAAGCCGTTGGCGTTGTTGCTCGGCCAGGTCGACAACTGGGCGGTGGGGCCTGATTTGCCGCCGGTGATCTCGTCGGCGATGAAATAACCGAGGAACGCGTCGGTATAGGTTGACCCGCTGTAGCCGACCTTGAGCGTGAACGGCTTGCCCCAGGGCGAGGTGCCGGCATATTCGCCGTTCAGGCCGTAATTCTGCGTCACGTCGTCGACGGGCCGTGGGACCGTCACGCCACCATAACCGAAGCTGGTACCGAGCCCGATGACGCCGTCGACCTGGGTGCCGGTGCGATGCAGGTGGGAGTATTCCGCCCTGATGTCCCAGGGGTCGTCCGGCGTCCAGCGAACGTCGGCAGACGCGGTGTCGCGTTTGATGCCAAGATCGAATGTGTAGAGGAATGGAACGATGCCCGCAGGAGTAGCGCCGGTCGCCAAACCCGCCGGCAGTGTCAGGTGGGTCGTCCCGACACCCTGGTAGAAGGTCTGAGCAGTCGTGCTGTAGAGATGCGGGCTCTGGTCCCAATTGAAGTTGAAGTAGACTTGGCCGGCCTTCGACGCACTCAGGTAGTAGCTTTGATCGTCATAGCCGATGTTCTTGCCGCCGAGGTCGATACGGTAGACGCCGTCGCTGGTTCCCGCGGACAGCCAGACATTCGAGAACGGACCCGGCCTGAGATCGCGATATTCATAGAACTTGGCCAGGTTCTGCCCATTCTGATTGGGCGAGCCGTTGCGCACCTGGTTGCCATCGCGCTGCGGATCGTTGAGGAAACCGCGATAGCCGATCTCCACGTCACCGTGGAACCACCACAGCGCTGGGGACTCACCCGCCGCCGGAGCCTTCAGTGGTATGTCGGCCGCTTGAGCCTGCATGCCGGGCACCGCCCATGCCACACTGCTCAGCAATGCGCCGACCATGTATGTCTTGACCAATCCGACCCGTTTCATTTGCCCCGTCCCCTAACGAAACTTTCACACTAAGATTGCCTCGATTCACCGCCGGCACACCGCTTACCTCTGCAGGGCGGCGCCCGCCGGGCTGTTGCTGCCGTGAATTGCCGTGTGGCAGTTCTGGCAGGAGCGGCCCATGGTGAAGACCGAGTTGAGACCTGTGGTGTTGGCGTGGCCCATGTTGTGGCATTCGAAGCACAGCCGCGGACGCGCCATTTTCAGCGAGTATTCCTGCACGGTGCCGTGCGGATCGTGGCAGTTGTCGCAGTTCTCGCGCACCGGCTCATGTTCGAACAGGAACGGCCCGCGCTTCTCGGCGTGGCAGGTGTAGCAGACGTCATTGATCGAATCTTTCTTCAGCAGCGCTTCGGTGACGCTGCCGTGCGGATTATGGCAGTCCGAGCACACGATCTTGCCTTCGCGCATCGGCATGTGCGACGAGCGGAACATCTGCGCGCGCCGGTCCTTGTGGCACTGGAAGCAGGTGTCCGGCTCGAACGCGGTCTTGAGCTGGTTCTTGCGCGACACGCTCTTCATGATGGTGTGGCAGTTGACGCAGGCGACATTGCGCTCCTGGTGGACGCTGCCCTCCCACAACGTGCGCTGACCGCGCTCGTGGCAGGCGAGACAGATCGCGTTCTTTTCCTCGGACGTGCGCGGATCGTCGGCCTCGAACGACATGATGCCGCCGACGCCGCGGCCGCCGCCGGCCGCCGCGTGCGCCGAGCCCGGACCGTGGCAGTTCTCGCAGGCGAACTTGCCGGGCTGGGTGATGCTGAGGCGGCCCATCAGGGTCTTCTTGAATTCGGCGATCTGCGTCGCATGGCAACCGGCGCAGACCTTGTCGCCGACCACGTGGGCTTCCGGCGGCGGGCGCTTGCCCTTCTTCACCGCCGCGGGTTTGGCCGGCTTGGCAGCCGGGGCCGCTTCCTTGGGCTGGCTCAGCCAATCGAGCAGATTGTCGGCTTCGGCGACCTTGGTCGCGCCCTTGAGCGAGGCTGGTTGCGCCGCACCAAGGCCCTGCGCGTAGGAGCGCAGCGCGGCGACGGCCTGATCGCCGTCGGACTTGACGGCCGGCGCGGCGGCGGCCTGCGCAAAGGCCGGCAAAGTCGATTGGATGCCTGGAACAGTAAAACCGGTCTCGGCGCGGGCGGCTCCAGAAAAACCGAAAGCGGCGCCGAAGACGACGGCCGCCGCTGCCAGGGATACGACTACCCTTTTACTTGGCTTTTTGCTGGGCTTGTCCGGACCATCCGTCGACAAAGCTCCGGTCCGACCGAATTCGACAGGCTCACGACGATTGTGTTTCACGAACGACCCCCGCCACCGCTAACAATTCTCGACCGGCGTCGTTGCGGCGCCGATCAGGTGAACTTCGCGTGACGGAGAACCGTAATAACCGGAGTGACCAGCCCGTAGATCGCAGCCCTATTTGATCGCCAAGCGCGCCCCGTTATGAAGCCGATGTACTTTGACGTACACCGTACCGCATTACTACTTTCCCCAACCACGCCAAGAAGATAACACGCGAAATCATTTAGAGGCGCAAGACGGATTCTGTTTGATCGAAATCAAAATTGGCGACTGTGACTTTTTTGCTGTGCTATTTTTACCACCACGAAGTTGGTAGAGTAGGTATCTCGCGGAGACTTTCGGCCGCGAGCGAAGTTGTCTACGACATCTCGGTACAACATCACGGTCAAGGAGAAGACGATTATGCACGTGCAAGCGAAGACTGTCGTTGCGCTGGTGTGTGGAATCGCGTCCGCGTTTTTCATCGCGGCCGCGGTGACGATGATTGGCTCTCAACCGGCGAAAGCGCTGCCGGCCTACGCGCAGTCGACCGGCAAGGCGTGCGGCTACTGCCACAAGAGCGCGGGCGGCGGCGGCCCGCTGACTTCGGCCGGCGAGAAGTTCAAGGCCAACGGCCACAAGCTCTGACCGCGAAAAACGGGCGACACTTCGCGAAACGGCTTGATCTGAAGCGATTCTGACGCGCCGGCGGCGGTCGCCGCCGGTGGCGCAGGCCGCGCAACACTTGCGGGATCAAACCATCGAGCGCGCGGCACCCGGGTGCCGCGCGTTTGTTTTCGGCGCGCCGTTCAAAAAATCCGAGGCGGTATCGACTCAGATCAAACACAAGCGGATTTGCCGGGGGCAAGATCGGTTCGATTTGAGCGGACTTGACTGAAGGAGTGAGCCATGGCTGCGGCTTCATTCGCGCTGCGCGCGCTCGCGGTGACGGTTGTTCTGTTTGCGGCGGACGCCGCCCTGGCGCAAGGCGCCGGCACGCTCGACAACGCCAGCTGTCTCGGCTGTCACGCCATCCCGGATTTCGCCGCGCGGCGCGCCGACGGCAAAGCGCGCGCGCTTTTTGTCGCACCGGACAAGTTTACCGCCAGCGTGCACGGCAAGGCGTCGGTGCGCTGTACCGACTGTCACACGACGATCACCGAAGTGCCGCACAAGAGGGTGTCGAAGACCGCCGCCGAATGGAGCCGGATCAAGCTCGGCATCGCCAAAAACTGCATCGGCTGTCATGCGCAGGCGGCGCAGGGCTACGCCGAGACCTATCACGGCCAGGTCGTCATCATGGGCTTTGCCCAAGGCGCGACCTGCGCCGATTGCCACGGCAGTCATGACGTGCTGCCGGCGAGCAATCCGGCCTCGCGCGTGGCGCCGGGCAACCTGCTCAACACCTGCCGCACCTGTCACGCCGACGCGGCGCAAGGCTTCGCCACGTTCCAGCCGCACGCCACCACCGACGACTTCGCCAGATATCCCTACACCTGGATCGCCTCGAAATTCGTCAACCTCGCGGTCGGCGGCGTGCTGCTGTTCTTCTGGGCGCATTCGGCGCTGTGGTTCTGGCGCGAGTACCGCGACCGGGCGCAGCAGAAGCCGCGGCCGCATGTGCGCGCCGACGCCGTGCCCAGAGGCGAGCGCTATTACCAGCGCTGGAGCGCGACGTGGCGCTGGGCGCATCTCGTGTTCGCGGTGAGCATCATCCTTCTGGTCGCGACCGGCATCCCGCTGCTCTATCCGAACACGGCCTGGGCGCCGCTGCTCGAGCGCGCGATGGGCGGGCCGGAGATCGCCGGCATCATCCACCGCGTCGCGGCGATCGTGATGGTCGCGGTGTTCGCCTGGCATATTCTCTACGCCGCCGTGCACATCGCGCGGACCTGGTCGAGCTTCAAGGTGTTCGGCCCCTACTCGCTGATGCCGAACTGGCAGGACGCAACCGATTTCGCCGCCATGTTCCGATGGTTCTTCGGCAAAGGGCCGCGGCCGTCCTTCGATCACTGGAACTACCAGCAGAAGGTCGACTACTGGGCGCCGTTCTGGGGCATCGCCATGCTGGTGGCGACCGGTGCGGCGCTGTGGTTCAAGACGCTGACCGCGACCTACCTGCCGGGCTGGGCGTTCAACGTCGCCTCGGTTGCGCACGGCGACGAGGCGCTGCTCGCCGCCGCCTATCTGTTCACGGTGCACTATTTCGTCAATCACTGGCGGCCGGACAAATTCCCGCTCGACGTCGTCATCTTCACCGGTTCGATGCCGCTCGACGAGTTCAAGCGAGAGTACGGCGTCGAGTACGCGCGCCTGGCGCAAAGCGGCGAACTCGAGCGGCATCTGGTCGACGCGCCGTCGCGGCCGCTCACCCTCGGCGCCAAGATCCTCGGCTTCGGTCTCGTCCTGGCCGGACTGGCGCTGCTGGCGATGATGGCGATCGGCTTCGGCGGACATATATTCTAGGGGGATCGGCCGTCCGCCGCGGAAAGCGAGGTGAAACCCGTGAACAGGATTCAACCGCTCGCCCTCGGCGTCGCCATCGGCGTGTTGTGGGCGGTCTATATCGCCTGCGCCGGAATCATGGCGATGTTCAATTGGGGCGGCGCCTTCGTCGTGGCGATGGCCTCGTTCTATATCGGCTACAGCGCCTCGGTCGGCGGCGCGCTGATCGGCGCCGTTTGGGCGCTGATCGACGGCTTCGTCGCCGGTGTCGCCATCGCGTGGATCTACAATCGTGTCGCCAAGTAACGGCGGCCGCACGATTGCGATCTATTACGCGACCCGCGACGGCCAGGCGCGCCGCATCGCCGAGCACATCTGCGGCCGGCTGTCGGAAGACGCGCCGCTCGCCCCGCCGCAGGATCTGGCGGTGATCGCGCCGAAGCCGGAGGACTTCGCCGGCGCATCGCTGATCGTTCTGGTGGCGGCGGTGCGTTACGGCAAGCACCTGCCGGAGGCGGACCGGTTCCTCGCGGCCTATCGCTCGCTCGCTTCGCCGCCCGTTTTGGCGCTCGCCTCGGTCAATCTCACCGCGCGCAAGCCGGAGAAGACGACGGCCACCGGCAACGCTTATTTGCGCAAGACCATCGCGCGCCACCGCCTCAAGCCGGCGCTCGCCACCGCCTTCGCCGGCCGCCTCGACTACGCCCGCTACAGCTGGCGCGACCGGGCGATCATCCGCTTCATCATGCTGCTGACCGGCGGACCGACCGATCCCGCCACGCGCATCGAATACACCTCGTGGGACGCGGTCGACGATTTCGCCGCCGGTATCGCCGCGCTGCGCCGGCAGGGCTGATTTGAACGTGTCGTCTGAATTGAGTCGGACGGACTGGCCAAATGTCCGCTGTAAGCACTTGTTGTTCAATCAAAGGCAGGCGAGGCCCGCGCTGGATCGGCTCTTAGGCAGTTTTCATTTCGTTTGCATGGAGCAACATGAAACGAAGGGTTCTCTGAGCCGCAGCTTGCGACAGCGCCAGGAAGGTCCTCTTCGCGTCACCGAGTTCTTGTTCAGAAACCATGTGACCGGCGAAGCGCATTTTCAATATCGCACTTACAGTGGTCCAAGCCAGCCTGGCCGCCTTGCAAGCTGTAATCAAGCCCTCGGGCCCCACATTTTTTGTAAGGCGCGCGATCACCTCGACTGGCGCTCCGCAAAACAGCGCCAAAGTGGATAATGTTTCCTCGACTTTCCCCGCGGTGATGAATTCGAGGAGGGTCTCCTCGTTTAATTTTCCATTCTTATTGAGTTCTTTGACGACGCTGTCCGACATGCGGAAATCGCGCGGCTCTTCTGCCCGATATTTTATCTTGCTCGAAATGCCCATCAGTACCTGTTGGACCTGATCGCTTTTTTCGGGTGGAATACAAGTGAGCAGCCGCGAACGCACGATGTCGGTCGCGCGTCCGACCAATTGCTGGAGGACGGGAACGGGCATGTCGTTCCGCGAAATAAGCATCTCCGCGAGCTCGCTGTCGTCTGCGGCGCGCTCGGCCAGCGAGGATAAGCCCCATTCCGAAAAACGTGCGCCGGAATTTCCTGCAAGTTTACGGCTTACTTGCTGGTTGCCGCGCTCCACAAGGACGTCCGTCAATGTCGCGCTGAGGCTTGATCGGCCTGAGATCGCGAGCAAGTGTCCTTGTCCTTTCGAAGTGGCGATTTCGACGAGATCACTTTCTGTGAGTCTTGCCGATTGAGTCAACACAGGCTCCGCGACCGTGACCTCGTCGTCGTTTGCCAGGCGCTTGATGATTTCAATTGGCGCATTAGCGATAGGCGCCAGAGCCGAACTAAGTTCTGCGCGGGCTCTTATTTCGATTTTATGGGCGAGATGAACAAGAATGTCGTCGAATACGGCGATTTGCGCGTCGTTCAGCCGGCATGATTCATTCAGAAATAAATCTGTAACTCGCCTTAACGTGGCGAGTCGCTTTTCTGAACTACCGTTGGCCAGAGTATCTTCAAGCTCGGCAATTAATGCACTTGACGCTGACATCGGCCAGCTCTCTTTGTTGCCAAAATATCCGCGCCCATCTGAGCGTTGTCACGTTTAACTCTATTGAAGAGCGTGTGAAATATTGTGAGGTTAAGTAAAGTATGCGTAAACAAGCGGCCAGTAAGGATCTAGGCGAACGGTCATTCGCCGAAGTCGAAATTTCAAACCAGTATATCTGCTTGAACCGGCGAACGAACGCCGATTTAGCTGACTGGCGCGTCCGCTAAGAGAGGCGGAAGTAAATGCCGTTCACGTCGAATTCCGCTTCACCTCCCGAAAGCCGACATCGAATGCGTTAAGCAGGATGTCGGTTAAGGGCCAAAAGCGGTCCTGCCGATTGACAGTCCGCGAGCACGCAATAACGCGAGACAATAACCCGCTACTGTGCCAAGGTGGCCGATGGATCTAGCCCCTCACTCACGCGGGCTTAAACCCGCAGCGCGGCGGCGCTTTCAGCTCGTTCTCCTCAAGCCCTCGCATTACCACGACGACGGCTACGTCATCCGTTGGTGGCGAGCCCTTATACCGTCAAATTCGCTCGCCGCTGTTTACGGATTGGCGCTCGATTCGGCGCAACGACGGGTCTTGGGCGACGACGTCGAAATCGACATCGACGTGATCGATGAGACTAATACCCGCGTCAACGTCAGGCAGTTGCTCCGGCGGTTCCACAAGCACAACAAATTCGGCATGCTCGGCCTCGTCGGCGTCCAGTCGAACCAATATCCGCGTGCCCTCGACATTGCGCGGCCGTTCCGTGCCGCGGGCATCCAGGTGGTGATGGGCGGCTTCCATGTGTCAGGTTGTCTCGCCATGCTCGACGGCGAGGCCATCGACCTTAATTCCGCGCGCGCGATGGGCATTTCGCTTTTCGCCGGCGAAGCCGAGGGACGTTTCGACGATCTGCTACGCGACGCAGCAGCTGACCGGCTGGAGCCGCTCTACAATTACATGAACGATCTGCCTGCCCTCGGCGGCGCGCCGAGCCCCTTCTTGCCGCGGCAATTCGTGCGGCGCACCGCCGGCACAAACGCAGCTTTTGATGCCGGCCGCGGCTGTCCATTCCAGTGCTCGTTCTGCACCATCATCAACGTGCAGGGCCGCCAGTCGCGCTACCGCACGCCGGATGACATCGAGAAAGTCGTACGCGATAACTGGAGGCAGAACATCTCACGCTTCTTCATTACCGACGACAACTTCGCGCGCAACCGCGAATGGGAGGCGATCTTCGACCGTCTGACGAAGCTGCGCGAGGTAGATAAGATTCCGCTTGGCCTGATGATCCAGGTCGACACCATGTGTCACAAGATTCCACGCTTCATTGAGAAAGCAAAGAAGGCTGGAGTTACACGCGTATTCCTTGGGTTGGAGAACATTAATCCCGACAATCTTAGCGCTGCCAAAAAGAAGCAAAACAAAATCACCGAATATCGCAAGATGATGCTGGCCTGGAAGAAAGAGGGCATCTTCCTCTATGCTGGCTATATCTTGGGTTTCCCTGGCGAAACGCCGCAATCGATCCGGCGTGACATCGAGATCATCCAGCGCGAGTTGCCGGTCGATCTTCTCGAGTTCAACATTCTGACTCCGCTGCCTGGCTCTGAGGATCACAAGGCGATGTGGAGCAAAGGTATCGTCATGGACGAGGACCTAAATCGATACGATCTGGAGCACCCGGTCACCGATCATCCAAAGATGAGCCGGGACGAACTGCAGTCGATCTATCAGGAAGTTTGGGGGCTCTATTACACGCGCGCGCACGTGACGACGTTGCTCAAGCGCGCCGCGGTCACCAATGTTCCGATTCTCAGCCTCGCCAAGGTGCTGGTGCAGTTCGCCACCATGATGCAATTCGAAAAGGTGCATCCTCTGCAGAGTGGTCTAATTCGCATGAAACATCCGGGCGAGCAACGACCTGGCCTGGCGCCGGAAAATGTCCTTATATTCTACGCTCGCTATCTGCGGAACCTGATCGCGAGCAACGCGGCATTTCTGCGCACCACACTTTGGATACTGACCACCGCATGGCGCATCGCGCACGATCCGAAGCGGCACCTTTATGTCGATCGGGCGCTGACCGCGGTGCTCGATGATGAAGACGAAACTTTCGATTACCTGACCAAGACGGACGGCGCCAAGGCAGCGATCGACCACATCAAGAAGGTCGCCGTATTGACTTCCGTCTTACCACCGAACGCCACCAGCATCTTACCGACGAGCTGAGCGCCAAAACGGCGTCGGTCTGTTTGGCCGCGAAAGCCCGCATCAGAGCGCGGCCTGCGGCTTGTTGCCGTCCGACAGTTGTTGCGTATGTCGGGAATTGCGTACCCAACACCTATGTCGATCTAAGGCCAATCAACAGAACATTTTGATCCCGCTCGCCGAACGCTCTATTTGGGAAGCTTTGCCCGTTATCAGGCAGGCCCCCGAATTTTTGAACTGCCGGTCACCTCACGGAACGACACCAGACGGTTCTGCTCCTCGTCCCACAGGGCGAGGCGCACACAACGAAAACTTTCACGCAAACTCAGCCGGCCGACGGCGCGCAGTTCGGGGTGGTCGTGCAGTACGCGTGGCAAGCGGTAAAACGGAATGCGGGTGCAGAGATGGTGCACGTGGTGGATGCCGATATTGGCCGTGAACCAGCGCAGCAAAGCGGGTAGATCATAATGCGAGCTGCCATGCAGCGCCGCGTCATGCAGTTGCCAATTCCCGTTGCTCTCCCACACGGTGTCTTCGAACTGATGTTGCACATAGAACAGCCACACGCCGGCGGTGGCGGCGAGCAGCATGATCGGCAGATGCACGATGAGGAACGCCTTGACGCCGATCAGCCAGACAAGCATGGCGACGACAAGCGCCACGACGAAATTGGTGAGCATGGCGCTGGCCCACGGCTGCCAGCCGTTGCGCATGAGCCCGAACGGCAGGCGATGCTGCAGCAGAAATAGACAGGCCGGAGCAAAGCCGAACATAAACAAAGGGTGGCGGTAGAGCCGATAGCGCAGCCGGCCCCAGGGCGAGCGCGCGGCATATTCGCGCACGGTCAGCGTGTCGACGTCGCCGATGCCGCGGCGGTCGAGATTGCCGGCGGTCGCATGATGAATGCCATGGGTGCGACGCCACAGGCCGTAAGGCGTGAGCGTCAGCGTGCCGATGACGCGGCCCGTCCAGTCGTTCGCCTGGCGATGGGTGAAGAAGGTTCCGTGCCCGCAGTCGTGCTGGATCATGAACAGGCGGACGAGAAAACCGGCCGCCGGGATCGCGATGAGTAACGGAGCCCAGGCATAACCCAGCCAGAACGTGAACCAGGCGGTCGTCCACAACACCACCAGCGGCACAAGCGTGATCGCCAGTTCGACGACGCTGCGCCCGTCATGAGGCTGGCGGTACTTATTGAGAATCTGCGTCCAGTGGCGTGCGTCGGCCACGGCCGGCAGGCCTGAGTTGTCGCCAATGCTCAAGATGCGGTCCGCCGCGCGCTGCGCATCCGGGCCGGGCTTGGCTTCCGAATCGGTGCTTTCTTCGCGACGGGTCGGCGTGCCGGTGTCGCTTCCACCAGGGTGCTTTCCCGAGCCAGGCGCAGCGCGCGAAGCCGCAACAGATTGGCCTGCCAGGCGCGCTTCTCGGCCTCATATTCGCGCATGGCCTGCGCCTTGTCGCGCTCCCGTTCCGCCTTCAAGGCGGCGGCATCGGGCTTGACTGTGTTCATCGTCGCATCCTTTTCGCGCAAAAGGAGCCCCGCCTGCCGACGCATCGGCGGCGGGACTCCGAACCACAAGCGTTCTGCCAGTACATCCGTGGTCAGAGCGGCATGGCCCCTCGCGCGACCGGTTAGGCCGCGCGCAGATTTTCGGCCGCAGACTTGCCGTTGCGGCGGTCTTGAACGACGTCGAAGGTGACGCTCTGCCCTTCGTTGAGGGTGTTCATGCCGGCGCGTTCGACCGCGCTGATATGAACGAAAACGTCCGGGCCGCCATTGGCCGACTGAATGAAGCCGAAGCCTTTTTGGCTGTTAAACCACTTCACGGTTCCTTTATTCATCATATGTCCTTTCGTTGATGGGTGCACGTGTGAAACATGTGGCGCGTTCCGTCGCGCCGGTGTTCCGGTTCGTCGATTTTGGAGAAGTGTCTGAAACGTGCGCGCCCGTCAAAGCGAGGCGAAGCGGCCCAGTCGTTCGGCCAAGTATCGATGGCGAGTAGATAGGGATGAATTGAGTCGATTGCAAGGCGGCTTCAATCGGCAGCAGCCGGCTTCATGCGCCAAAGCTGGAAGCCGTGTAATTTGATCGCGCTCTCGATGCGAAACCGGGAGAAATTGTGCGGCGGCGGGTCTCCAGAATCCACGGCGCCGG
>Ga0335082_10005625_pt1 | contig 13720 bp, 11 predicted proteins | sample Lox_Sample_41_FD_206718 | JGI IMG/M metagenome (GOLD analysis project Ga0335082, IMG submission 206718) | Soil microbial communities from Loxahatchee National Wildlife Refuge, Florida, United States - Lox_Sample_4.1 | ecosystem: Environmental > Terrestrial > Soil > Wetlands | place: USA... | reverse complement strand
TACAACGAATACGGCAGGCTGCGCGACCTGTTCGCCGACCCGGCTCTCGCGGCCGACAAGCGGTACGCGGACGTGCTGCGCGGATACCTGGGAGCGGAGACGACCGGCCCGCTGCCCTTCCGCCGCCTGGCCGCAGCCCACCCGCAAACCGTCAACGCGGTGTTCCGCAAGGTCCTGCACCAGCCGAACTTCACCTGGGCCGAGCACGGCGAGGCCCTGCTACGGCGCCGGAAGCCCCGGTACTACGAGCACGAGCCCCGTCCCGACATCTCCGTGCCCGGCGCCCGCCTCAGCGAACTCCTCCGCCAGCAGATAATGACCGTTCATGGACCGCGACTACGGTAACGAGTGGGGACGCAAGGGCGCGACGATAAGCGACAAGACCGCCCGCCTGGAATACGGGCTGACGCAGGACGAGATCTACGACGCGATCGACGCGGGCAAGCTCCAGTACCGCCCCGCCGCGATGCACGGAAACCCGTGGCTGCGCCTGCTGCGCCGCGAGGTCGAGGACCTCGCCAGGACCCTGCACGGCGATCGGGACGTCCGCGAGAAGCAGGCACGGGCCGAACTGGCCCGCGTCAACCGCGAGCTCAAACAGCTCCGCCCCCAGCTCGCCACCCTCGAGGAAAGGCGCGCCGCGCTCCTTTCCGAACTCGGCGAGACATGACCCCGCCGACAGGGTTGACCTGACTGCCGATCTGAGGTGCTTGAAGGCGCCCCACAGCCGGCGGGTGCGGCGGTTGACCTCCGGCTGGTCCGGCAGGTGCGGGAACAGGTGCGGCCAGTCGCGGCGGATCTCGGCCAGGAACCCGCTATCGCCCGGGCGATCTCCTGCACCGGGTGGGCCGGGTTCCGGGCCATGCTCGGCTACAAGGCCGAGCGCTGCGGACGGGCGGTCGTCGCCGTCGACCGCTGGTATCCGTCGTCCAAGATTTGCTCGGCGTGCGGGCGCCTGCTCGCAGAGCTGAGCCTCGGGACACGCTACTGGACGTGCCCCGCCTGCGGCACCCGGCACGACCGGGATGTCAACGCCGCCAAGAACATCCTGGCCGCCGGGCTGGCGGTGTCTGCCTGCGGAGGCGATGTAAGACGGGCCGGGGCAACCCGGACGCGACCGCCAGTGAAACAGGAACCCTGACCCGTGAGGGAAGGAATCCCCGCCTTTCAGGGCGGGGAGGAAGTCAAGGCATCCGCTCGTACGCCGGGATGGTCAGGAACTCGGCGAAGTTGTCGGCCAGCGCGACCTCGGTAAACAGCGCGACCGCCTGGCCGTACCGTTCGGCGTCGAAGCTCTCGCCGCTCGCCGCGCGGATCTTGGACAGCTCCTCGTCGATGAGCCGCTCGACTAGGTCCCGCTTCACCACGACGCCGTCGTCCAGCGTCACGTCGTTGTGGATCCACTGCCAGATCTGGGAGCGGGAGATCTCCGCGGTGGCCGCGTCCTCCATCAGGTTGAAGATGCCGACCGCGCCGCTGCCGCCGAGCCAGCTGGCCAGGTACTGCAGCGCGACGCTGATGTTGTTGCGCAGCCCGGCCTCGGTGATCGTGCCCGGCGTCTGGCTCACCGAGAGCAGGTCCTCGGCGCTGACGTGCACGTCCTCGCGCTGCCTGGCGAGCTGATTCGGGTTCGCCCCGAGGACGCCGTCGAAGACCTCCTTGCACAGCGGCACCAGGTCCGGGTGCGCCACCCAGGAGCCGTCGAACCCGTCGCCGGACTCGCGCGTCTTGTCGTCCCGCACCTTGGCCATGGCCTGCGCGTTGACCTCGGGGTCGCGGCGGCTCGGGATGAACGCGGCCATGCCGCCGATCGCGTGCGCCCCGCGCCGGTGGCACGTCTTGACCAGGAGCTCGGTGTAGGCGCGCATGAACGGGGCGGTCATGGTGACCGAGTTCCGCTCCGGCAGCACGAACTCCTTGCCCCGGGTGCGGAACTTCTTGATGATGCTGAACAAGTAGTCCCAGCGCCCGGCGTTCAGCCCGGCCGAGTGCTCCCGGAGCTCGTAGAGGATCTCCTCCATCTCGAACGCGGCCGGGATCGTCTCGATCAGCACGGTGGCCCGGATGCTGCCGCGCGGGATGCCGAGCGCGTCCTGGGCCAGGTTGAACGCGTCGTTCCACAGCCGCGCCTCGAGGTGGCTCTCGTTTTTGGCCAGGTAGAAGTACGGCCCCTTGCCCGCCTCGATCTGCTTGGCCGCGCTGGTCGCCATGTACAGCGCGAAGTCGGTCAGGCTGCCGGAGGCCCGGACGCCGTCGATGAGGATGTGCTTCTCGTCCAGGTGCCAGCCGCGCGGGCGGACCACGATCGTGGCCAGCTCGCTGTCGGGCCGCAGCGCGTAATCCTTGCCGTCGGCACTGGTGTAGTCGATCGTCCGGTCCAGCGCGTCCTTGAGGTTGAGCTGGCCGGTGATCATGTTGTCCCAGAGCGGGGTATTGGCGTCCTCGAAGTCGGCCAGCCAGACGTTCGCGCCCGAATTGAGGGCGTTGATGGTCATTTTCTTGTCCGTCGGGCCGGTGATCTCGACCCGGCGGTCGACCAGGCCCGGCGCGGGCGCCGCAACGCGCCAGCTGGCGTCCTCGCGGATCCCGGCCGTCTCGGGCAGGAAGTCGAGCATCGCGCCGCCGGAGAGTTCGGCCTGACGGCGGCGGCGCGCGGCCAGCAGCTCGGACCGGCGCGGTCCGAGCTCGGCGTGGAGAGCGGCGATGAGATCGATGGCCTGCGGCGTCAGGATCTCGTCGTAACGATCGCCGTACGGACCGGTGATCTCCACGCGTTCGGTTCCCGGCATGTCTCATCCTCCCTCAAGTCTGGCCTTCATCTTAGGGTGGGCGTGGGCGAACAGCAGAGCGCGCGGCCTGGCCCGGGGTCGAGCGGCCGGGCGCGGGCATCATGACCTGACCGCGCCGCCGGGCGGCGGCAAATCGCATCTCCCGGCGCCTCGCATTACTAAGCGAGTGCCTTTGCCGTGGTTGCGCGAATGCCCCGGAGGGCCGGCCGGGAAGGGCGTCAGCGTCCGCTTGGGGCCAATTCGAATAGTTACCGCAAGCGCCCGGCCGCAAAGCGGCCCTGAGCGCGGCACCCTGCAGGCGTGGCTGGTGAGGACCTCCGGACCAGGTCGAAGCCCTACGGGGGTGCTTTCGCATTCCCCGGGACTACCGAGAGAGGGGGCGCAATGATAAGCTTCTGTATTCCATACCGAAAAGCGAGCGCGCCAAAATATTGAGTCAAGGAAAGTATACCAATAAAGATGACGCTTAGTCAAACTAATTCCGCGTCGGCCGCGGCAATCGGCCAGGAACAGTCGTATCTCGAAATGCTTTACGGTTTGCTCGACGAGGCGCGGGACCGGACCGAGCGCGCGCTCACCCAGACACTCGGAACCGGCGGCGCCGGGGGCACGTTCCAGGCCCGGGTCGAGCGCGACTTCACCGCGACCGAGCAGTCGCGGCGGCTGGCGCAGCTGAACGCGGTGGAGCACGGCCTGTGCTTCGGCCGCACCGACGCCGAACCCACCGCCGATCGCCCGGGGACCTTGTACATCGGCCGGATCGGCCTGCGGGACGACGAGCACGAGCCGCGGCTCATCGACTGGCGTGCTCCCGCGGCCCACCCCTTCTACGCCGCCACCCCCAGGGACCCGAACGGGCTGATCCGCCGTCGGCACATCTACACCAGGAACCGCACGGTCACCGGCGTCGACGACGAGGTCTTCGACCTGGACCGGCTGTCCGAGCCGGACCGCCGGAGCCTGTCCGGCGAGGCCATGCTGATCGCCAGCATCACCAGCCGCCGTACCGGCCGGATGCACGACGTGGTGGCCACCATCCAGGCCGAGCAGGACCGGGTCATCCGTTCGGCGCTGCAGGGCGTGCTGGTCGTGCAGGGCGGCCCGGGCACCGGCAAGACCGTCGCGGCGCTGCACCGGGCCGCGTACCTGCTTTACACCCACCGGCGCACGCTCGAGCGCCGCGGCGTGCTCGTCATCGGGCCGAACGCCACCTTCCTCCGCTACATCAGCCAGGTCCTGCCGTCCCTCGGCGAGACCGACGTGGTGCTCAGCTCGATCGCCGAGCTCTTCCCCGGCGTCACGGCGGCCCCGGACGACGATCCGGAAGCCGCCGTGGTCAAGGGCAACGTCACGATGGTGAACGTGCTCCGCCGCGCGGTACGCAACCTGCAGCAGGTGCCGCCGGGCGACCTGGAGATCACCGCGGACGGCGTGACCATGACCGTGCCGAACCAGGTCGTGCTGCGCGTCCGCGACCGGGCCCGCGGGCTGCGCAAGCCGCACAATGCGGCCCGCAAGCTGTTCATCACCGAACTGCTCGGCGCGCTCGCGGCCGCCGAGGCGCGGGCGCTCGGGCGCGAACTGGACCCCGAGGACGTGCCGTACGCGCGGGCCCGGCTGTGGGACGAGCCGCCGGTCCGGGCCGCGCTCGACGCGCTGTGGCCCTTCCTGACCCCGCAGCGGCTGGTGGCCGGCCTGCTGGCCGAGGAAGGTGCCCTCCGCCGCGCCGCCCCCGGTCTCCCGGCGGCCGAACGGTCCGCGTTGCTGCGCCCCGGACACCCCGACGCGTGGACCGTGGCGGACGTGCCCCTGCTCGACGAGGCCGCCCAGCTGCTCGGCACCGACGACACCGCGGACAAGCGGCGACGCCGGGCGCTGGACCGGGAACGCCGCGCCGAGGAGCGATACGCCCGCGAGGTCCTCGAGATCACCCCGGTGGGGAACGAGGCCTTCGGGGGCTCGACCAGGCTCGCCGATCTCGTCGACGCGAGCACGCTGGCCGACTGGAACCGCGACCCGGGCCAGCAGCTCACCACGGCCGAACGGGCCTGGGCCGACCCCTCCTGGGCCTACGGCCACGTGATCGTGGACGAGGCGCAGGAGCTGTCCGCGATGGCCTGGCGGATGGTCATGCGCCGGATCCCGACCAGGTCCATGACCGTGGTGGGCGACGTGGCTCAGCGGGGGAGCGCAGCCGGCGCCCGCTCCTGGGCGCAGATGCTCGACCCGTACGTGAAGGGCCGCTGGCGCGAGGAACTGCTCACCGTCAACTACCGCACCCCGACCGAGATCATGGCCCTGGCCGCCGACGTGCTGGCCGCGGTCGCCCCCGGCGAGAGCCCGCCCGAGTCCGTCCGCGATGAGGGCGTGGCGCCGCGCGCGGTCCAGGGTCTCGCCGCCGTCCCCGGCGTGGTGAAGGAAGAGCTCGCCGAGATGGGTGCCGAGCCTGGGCAGGGCGGACGGCTGGCCGTCATCGCGCCGGGAACCCGGATCGCCGAACTGGCCCAGGCGCTGCCCGCGGCGGTACCCGGCGACCGGGCCGAAGTGCTCGACTCCCCGGTCGCGCTGCTGACCGTGGGCCAGGCCAAGGGCCTCGAGTTCGACCGCGTGGTGCTGGCCGACCCGGCCGGGATCCTGGACCAGTCGCCGGCCGGCGGCCACGACCTGTACGTCGCGATTACCCGCGCCACCCACCGCCTCACCATCGTCCACGACACCCCCCTGCCCGACTTGCTCCGCCGCCTCACCGAACCCCCCCGCCCCTGACGCCCCCCGCCCCTGACGCCCCAGCCACCCGCCCCCCGGACCATCCCGCCCCCGGACCATCCCGCCCCCGGACCACCCCGCCCCCGGACCACCCCGCCCCCGGACCACCCCTGCCCCACCCCCCGGACCATGATCGTGAACAGTTTGCGGGTCTATGTGCCGCAAACTGTTCACGATCATGAAAGGTGAGCCTGTGCATGAGGTGCTGCGGGTGCTGGAGGAGCGTGCTCGCGCGGGGAGCCTGCCGGGGGCGCGTGAGGATGGCTTTCGCGTGGCCCTGGCTATCGAGGGCGGCGGGATGCGCGGGACGATCTCAGCGGGCATGGCGCTGGCACTCGACGAGCTCGGCCTGGTATCCGCGTTCGACGCCGTCTACGGTGCCTCGGCCGGGGCCATCACCGGCGCCTGGCTGCTCAGCCGGCCGCAGGGGCTGCGCGGCTGGACCGAACCCTCCTATGCCCGCGCCTTCATCCGCCGCTCCGCGCTGCTGCGCGGCCGCCCGGTGGCGGATATCCGGGCCCTGATCGAGGAGCTCTACCAGACCACGTTCCCGATGGACTTCGACGCGGTGCTGGCCAGTCCGGTCGAGTTCCACCCGCTCGCCACCGACGCCGCTACGGGCCAGTCCACCGACCTGCGCCCGCTCTGCGGCACCCCAGCCGAACTGCGCCTGGCCCTGCGAGCCAGTGCCGCCCTGCCGCTGCTGGCGGGCCCGCCGGTACAGCTCGACGGCCGCCGCTTCTACGACGCGGGCCTGTCCGAATCCGTCCCCTATCGCACCGCGCTGGCCCAGGGCGCCACGCATGTGCTGGTGCTGCGCTCCCGCCGCGGGCCGATCGCCGTACCGGAAGACGGCCGCGGCCCGGCCCGTTCGGCCCGCGTGATCGCGCGCACCGCGCTGCGACGCGAGCCCCCGGCTCTGCGCGCTGCCTTCCTCGGCCGCGACGCCCGCCTGGCCGACGACGACCGCCGCCTCGCCGAGTACCAGCCCGCCCCCCCGTCCGAGCCGCCCGCCCCGCAACCCTCCGCCACCCCGCCCGCTTCGGTAACACTGGCATCAGGGGCCTCGGTGGCCGTGTTCTCGATCCGGCCTCTGGATGGTTCCCCCACGGTAAGCCGTCTAGCCACCGACGGGCGCCTGCTCCGGGCCGCGTTCGAGTCCGGCCGCGCCGCCACTCACGCCACCTTCGCCCCGTCCGCCCCATAAAGCCCTCACGTCGAGCCTCTCGCCATCCCACTGCCGCGCATACTGCATGAATGCCGCGTGCCAGGTGCTGCACGTCGCTGAGACCGGCCAGCGCCTCATCGCCTACTGTGCCGCCCCCGGCTCGGCCACCGAGGCCGCCTTCGCCGAACTGGCCGACCGCGCCCCGCTGCCGGGCTAGGGCCTGCGGGCACATATGACGCCGCCGCGGTGTTAATGAAGTGAAAACCCGTCCGGTGCATGGCACCATCGGGGGGACGGGAAGCACCAGGAGGATAATGAGCACGGTCTTTGATGAGCAGCCGGACCTCGGGGACCACGATCTGCCGAACATGGACCTAGAGGACCGGCACGCGCTACGGCGGGTGGCCGGGCTCTCCACCGAGCTCCAGGACATCAGCGAGGTCGAGTACCGGGCGCTGCGGCTCGAGCGGGTCGTGCTGATCGGGGTCTGGGCCGAGGGCAGCCTGGCCAGCGCGGAGAATTCGCTGCGCGAGCTGAGCCGGCTGGCGGAGACGGCGGGCTCCGAGGTGCTCGACGGCCTCATCCAGCGTCGCAGCCGGATCGACGCGGCTACCTACGTGGGCTCGGGCAAGGCGCGCGAACTGGCCGGCATCGTCGCGGCGGCAGGCGCCGACACGGTGATCTGCGACGGCGAGCTCACCCCGAGCCAGCTGCGCAACCTGGAAGGCGTGGTGCGGGTCAAGGTCATCGACCGGACCGCGCTGATCCTGGATATCTTCGCCCAGCACGCGCGCAGCCGGGAGGGTAAGGCCCAGGTCGAGCTGGCCCAGCTGCAGTACATGCTGCCCAGGCTGCGCGGCTGGGGCGAGTCGCTGTCCCGGCAGGCCGGCGGCCGGGTGGCCGGGGGCGGCGGTATCGGCACCCGCGGTCCGGGCGAGACCAAGATCGAGACCGACCGGCGGCGGCTGCGAGCGCGTATCTCCCGGCTGCAGAAGGACATCGCGGGCTTGTCGACCGGCCGCAAGGTGCAGCGCGGCCAGCGGCGACGTCGCGACGTGCCGTCGGTAGTCATCGCGGGGTACACCAACGCGGGCAAGTCGAGCCTGCTCAACGTGCTCACCGGGGCCGGGGTCCTGGTCGAGGACGCGCTGTTCGCCACGCTCGACCCGGCCGTCCGCCGGGCCGAGACGCCATCCGGACGGACGTTCACGCTGACCGACACCGTCGGCTTCGTCCGGCACCTGCCGCACCAGCTGATCGACGCATTCCGGTCCACGCTGGAGGAAACGGCCGAGGCCGACCTCATCCTGCACGTGGTGGACGGGTCCGACGCCGAGCCGGAGGCGCAGATCGCCGCGGTCCGCGCCGTGCTGGCCGAGATCGGCGCCGGGCACGTGCCCGAGCTCGTGGTGGTCAACAAGATCGACTCGGCCGACCCGGTCGTGCTGCACGGCCTGCGCGCCAGGGAGCCGGGCAGCCTCAGCATCTCCGCGAAGACCGGGGCGGGCCTGGCGGCCCTGCGCGACGCTATCGAAGCCGCGCTGCCCCGGCTCGACGTTCAGGTCAAGCTCACCATCCCGTACAGCCGCGGCGACCTGGTCGCCCGGGCGCACGCCGAGGGCGAGGTGCTCGCGACCGAGCACAGCGCGGACGGTACACTCCTCGAGGCCCGGGTGCCGCCCGGCCTGGCCGCGCAACTCGAAGCCGTGCTCGACGATTGTGTCCAGGTCCAAGGGTGATAGCGGTCACGTTTGACGGACATTTTCTCGTTAACTGAGGGCGCTATTACCAGGTCGGCGGATAAGGTTCGGCATTTCGCCGAAAGGCTTGTCTGCGGTGGTAGCGGTGCAATACCGTGTCTGGATCGATATGTTCGCTGCCGTACCCGCTCGGCCCGTACCGTGATCGGCTCCGACGCCCGTGCGTGGTGCGCAGCGCAGCTCGTCTAGTACCGCCGGGACTTCCGGTGTGTACGTGTCATGACAGGTGAACGCTCATGGCGCTTGGGATCACCAGTCCCGGGGGGGACCGCCGGTGACTGTTCGGCTGCTGACCAACATCGGTCGCCTGTGGACTGGCTCGGAGATCTTGAGCAACGCCGCCATCGTGACCGGCGACGACCGGATCGCCTGGGTCGGTCCCGCGGCCGAGCTGCCTCAGCGCATCCCGGGTGTGGTCGACGACATCGTCGACGTCGACCACGTGGAGAACCTGGGCGGCGGCCTGGTCACGCCCGGGCTGATCGACGCCCACACCCACCCGGTATACGCGGGTAACCGCTGGGCGGAGCTTGCCATGCGGTCCAACGGCTCGTCGGCTGCGGAGATCACCGCCGCGGGCGGCGGGGTCTCGTCCACCGTCACCGTGACCCGTGGCACCGACCCCTGGACGCTGTGCAACGGCGTGCGCGCCCGGCTAGGCCGCTGGCTGCGGTCCGGCACGACGACCCTCGAGGCCAAGACCGGGTATCACCTGACCAGGGACGGCGAGCTGGCCGACGTGCGGATGCTGCGCGGCCTGGAAGGCGAGCCGGGCATGCCGCGAGTGCACGTCACGTTCCTGGCCGCCCACGCGGTCCCGCCGGAGTTCTTCGGCCGTCGCCACGACTACATCGACGCGGTCAGCTCCTGGTGCGCGGACGCCTCTGCCGTCGGCGCAGACAGCGTGGACGTGTACTGCGAGGATGGCCGGTTCTCCGAGGACGAGGCGCGCTGGATCCTCAACGCGGGCCGCCGCTCGGGCCTGCTGCCGCGCGTGCACGCCTGCGGCGACTCCCGCACCAGCGCTGCCCGGCTGGCCGCCGAGATGGGCTGCGCCTCCGCCGACCTGCTGCACGAGGCCACCGAGGAAGACGTGGCGGCGCTGGCTCAGGCCAGTGTGGCCGCCGTGGTCTGCCCGGGCACGGCCCTGCAGACCGGGGCCCGGCCGCCAGTGCGCGACCTGCTGGACAAGGGCGTCGCGGTCGCGCTCGGCTCCGACCACACCCCGGGCGGCACCGGTATCACCTCGATGGCCCTGGTCATCTCGCTGGCCGTGTCCTACTTCGGGATGAGCGTCGAGGAAGCCCTCCGGGCCGCCACCATCGGCGGCGCGCACGCGCTGCGCGCTCCCGACCGCGGCGCGATGGTCCGCGGCAGGCTCGCCGACATGGTGCTGTGGGACGCCGACCACGAGGGCGCCTTCGTCTGGTCCTACGGCCTGACCCCGCGCCGCGTCTGGCTCGGCGGCGAGCCGATCTCGGCCACCTAGTTCGGCACTCGGGCCCCATGCATGGCATGCTGCGGTCATGGCTGCGCGCACCGCGGTTAACCCGCCCGCCACCGAGGTCGTCCCGGTCACGCTCGTCGTCGGCGAGGAGGAGTTCCTCGTCGACCGCGCCGTCCGCGACCTGATCGCCGCCGCCCGCGCCGCCGCCCCGGGCGGCGACGTCCATGACCTGGACGCGTCCGCGCTCGGCCCGGGAGAGCTCGACTCGCTCACCTCGCCCTCGCTGTTCGGCAGCGGTTGCGTGCTCGCGGTCCGTTCGGCCCAGAACGCGGGCAAGGAGGTCGCGGCCGAGCTGGCCAGGTATGCGAAGAATCCGGCGCCGGACGTGGTCCTCGTCCTGACGCACGCGGGCGGCGCCAAGGGGAAGGAGCTGCTGGCCGCGGCCAGGGCAGCCGGGGCCCGGATGATGGAGTACCCGAAGGTCACCAGGTTTTCCGAGCGGCTGGACTTCATCAGGACGGAGTTCCGCCGCGCGGGCCGGCGCGCGGATGACGGCGCGGCACGAGCGCTGCTCGACGCGGTGGGTTCGGATCTGCGCGAGCTCGCGGCCGCCTGCGACCAGCTCGCCGCCGACACCGAGGGTCTCATCGATGAGCCGGTCGTGGCCAGGTACTACCGGGGCCGGGCCGAGGCGACCGGGTTCACCGTCGCGGACCGGGCGGTCGAGGGACACCTGGCCCAGGCGCTCGAACAGCTGCGCTGGGCGCTGGCCACGGGCGTTTCCCCGGTGCTGATCTGCAGCGCGCTCGCGCAGGGCGTCCGGCTGCTCGGCCGGGTGGGATCGGCACCGCGGGGCGCCAGCAGCGCCGCGCTCGCCGCCGAGGTCGGTGCCCCGCCGTGGAAGATCGACCGGGTCCGGCAGCAGCTCCGCGGCTGGCACCCGAACGGCATCGCCCGCGCACTGCACGCGGTCGCCGAAGCGGACGCGCAGGTGAAAGGCGAAACGACCAGCGCGGCCTACGCGCTGGAACGGGCGGTGCGCCGGATCGTCGCCAGCCGGGCCGGCGACGATCCAAACTGAGCAGCCGCCCGGCAGGACGACCTAGCTGGCCTGAAGTTCGGCGTAGCGCTTAGCGATCGCGGACTTGCGGTTCGCGGCCTGGTTCTTGTGGATAACGCCCCTGCTGGCCGCCTTGTCGAGCTGCCGGGTCGCGGCGCGCAGTGCGGTGCCGGCATCGTCGAGGTTCCCCGCGTCCGCGGCTTCGCGGAACTTGCGCACGGACGTACGCAGTGACGACTTGACGGCCTTGTTCCGCTGGTGCGCCTTCTCGTTTTGCTTATTGCGCTTGATCTGAGACTTTATATTCGCCACGCGTGGGAATCCTTCAAGGTTGTCTGGTGGTGACGCGACGACGGGTGACGCGACGACGAAGCTTATCCGAGCCGGACCCCCCGGCTCAAACCAGAGCCCGATCTCGTGCTCGATGCAGTGCACTACAGGGCCCGATCTAGGCGGGCGGCAAGGGCACTGGGCCGGACATGGGATCATGGATCACTCAGGCCGCTAGCCGGCGAATCACCCGAACGGATGCGCGTGTCACCACCTAGCCCCGCCAGCCAGCCGGTTCAGCGGAACCGGCCGAGACCCTTGGCCCAGGACGCCCGGCCGGCGCCCGCCCATACCGATCAGGCCGTGATCAGGAACTTCTGCATCATCGCCCACATCGATCATGGCAAGTCGACGCTGGCTGACCGGATGCTGCAGTTCACCGGGGTGGTGGAGGGCCGCCAGATGCGGGCGCAGTACCTGGACCGGATGGACATCGAGCGCGAGCGCGGCATCACGATCAAGAGCCAGGCGGTCCGGCTTCCCTGGGCCAGCAACGGCTCCCAGTACGTGCTCAACCTCATCGATACCCCCGGCCACGTCGACTTCAGCTACGAGGTCTCCCGCAGCCTGGCCGCCTGCGAGGGCGCCGTGCTGCTCGTCGACGCCGCCCAGGGTATCGAGGCGCAGACACTGGCCAACCTGTACCTGGCGCTGGACGCCGACCTCAAGATCATCCCGGTGCTGAACAAGATCGACCTGCCCGCGGCCCAGCCGGACCGCTACGCCGCCGAACTGGCCGGCATCATCGGCTGCGACCCCGCCGAGGTGCTCCGCGTCTCGGCGAAGACCGGCGAGGGCGTCGAGCACCTGCTGCACGAGATCGTCCGGCTCGTCCCGGCCCCGTCGGGCCACCCCGACGCCCCGGCCCGGGCGCTCATCTTCGACTCGATCTACGATACCTACCGCGGTGTCGTCACCTACGTGAGGGTGGTCGACGGGCGGCTGTCCCGGCGCGAGCGCAGCCTGATGATGTCCACCGGCGGCACCCACGAGACGCTCGAAGTGGGCGTGATCTCGCCGGAGCCCACGCCGAGCGAGGGCCTGGCCGCGGGGGAGGTCGGCTACCTGATCACCGGGGTCAAGGACGTCCGGCAGGCCCGGGTCGGCGATACCGTGACCAGCTCCGCCCACCCGGCGGCCGAACCGCTGGCCGGCTACTCGACCCCCAAGCCGATGGTCTTCTCCGGCCTGTACCCGGTGGACGGCGACGACTACCCCGACCTACGCGACGCACTGGACAAGCTGCGGCTCAACGACGCCGCGCTGCTGTACGAGCCAGAGACGAGCGATGCGCTCGGGTTCGGCTTCCGCTGCGGCTTCCTCGGCCTGCTGCACATGGAGATCGTCCGCGAGCGCCTGGAGCGCGAATTCGACCTGTCCCTGATCTCCACCTCGCCGAACGCCGTCTACCGCGTCGTCATGGACACCGGCCAGGAGATCCGGGTGACGAACCCGAGTGACTTCCCGGGAGGCAGCGAGCCGGGCAAGGGCAAGGTCGACCGGGTCTACGAGCCGGTGGTGCGGGCCACGGTGATCTCCCCGGCCGAGTACATCGGCACGATCATGGAGCTGTGCCAGAGCCGACGCGGTTCCCTGATCGGCATGGACTACCTATCGTCGGACCGGGTGGAGATCCGCTACACGCTTCCGCTCGCCGAGATCATCTTCGACTTCTTCGACAACCTCAAGTCCCGGACCCGAGGCTACGCGTCACTGGACTACGAGCCCGACGGCGAGCAGCAGGCCGACCTGGTCAAGGTCGACATCCTGCTGCAGGGCCAGCCGGTAGACGCGTTCAGCCAGATCGTGCACGCGGACAACGCCCGCGAGTACGGCCTGGCCATGACCGCTAAGCTCAAGGAGCTGATCCCGCGGCAGCAGTTCGAGGTGCCGATCCAGGCGGCCGTCGGCGCGCGCATCATCGCCCGCGAGAACATCCGCGCGCTGCGCAAGGACGTGCTGGCCAAGTGCTACGGCGGCGACATCACGCGCAAGCGCAAGCTGCTGGAGCGGCAGAAGGAAGGCAAGAAGCGGATGAAGACCATCGGCCGCGTGGACGTGCCGCAGGAGGCGTTCGTGGCCGCCCTGTCCACCGGGCCGGGGGACAAGAAGGCCCGCTAGACAGTCATTAGGGCCGAACGGGCATGGGCGCGTGCACGTGCCGCAGCGCCTGCCCCCCCTCGGTCGTGATGAACGGAGCCAGCTGCGCGCGCTGGTAGGGCTGGATCTGCGCCGGCTGGTAAGAACCCTGCTGGAACGGGAGCGGCTGGGCGTGCGCGGTCGCGATGGCGGTGACCAGCGCGGCCAGGGTGAAGATCACCAGCGCGGTGATGACGAGTGCCGCGGCGGAATGCCAGCTCGTGTCCGGCTCGGCGCTGGGCGGCACGGCGGGAGTCGCCT
>Ga0335082_10005624_pt1 | contig 13722 bp, 11 predicted proteins | sample Lox_Sample_41_FD_206718 | JGI IMG/M metagenome (GOLD analysis project Ga0335082, IMG submission 206718) | Soil microbial communities from Loxahatchee National Wildlife Refuge, Florida, United States - Lox_Sample_4.1 | ecosystem: Environmental > Terrestrial > Soil > Wetlands | place: USA... | reverse complement strand
ACGACACCCGCAAAGAAGTGACTCTGAACTTCAAGATCGAGCCGCCCGCGAAGCAACCGTAAGCGCGCGTGGATGGTATACTCGTTGATGTCCGGCAGTTCTTCGCGAATGTGCGTTAGATCCTAATTCGGGGCGTGGCTCAGCCTGGCTAGAGCGCCTGGTTCGGGACCAGGAGGTCGGTGGTTCGAATCCACTCGCCCCGACCAAACTTCCGTTAGAGTACGTGGATGCGTTGATCGCGGACGAGCAGCCAACGTGGATTCCGTTTTGGGAATTGCATCTAGCGAAGACTAAACTAAGCTGTCGCCGTCAGCACCTCATCCCCGGAAATGTTGTAGCGCGCCTGCGCAATTTCGATCATCGACTTACGAAACTGCGGGCGTTCCCGCAGTACGCGCATGAATTCGGATTTGTCGAGCAGGAAGAGGTCGCAATAGCTTTTGGCGCGGACCGTCGCGTTTCGGGGCGCGGATGTCAGCAGGCTTGCTTCGCCAAAGAAATCTCCTTCCCCAAGTGTTGCAGTGACATGGCCGGAGTCATCCAACACTTCTACTTCGCCACATGCGACGAGATACAGTTCATTGCCAATCTCACCTTTGCGGATCACTACATCGCCAGATTGGAACACTACCGGCTTCAGAGCCATAATGAGCGACGCCAGTAAGATGTTATCGGCTCCTTCGAATAGTGGAACCTTCTGAAGCGTTTCACGATTGAGAATTTCCATCCATTTCCGCCCGTCTCGCTCGATCAGCTCGAAAGCGGCCTTGGGGCCCCAGCTACCCGCGTCGTAGTTCGGGAAATCCGCTGGATCGGTCTTCCACACATCCAACAAGGGCTGGGCGATCCGCCAGGCGGTCTCCACCAGGTCGGTACGCGAGAACAAGGTCGCGTCGCCGTTCATGCAACTGTAGATCAGAACTTCATAGCCGATTGCGCGTGACGATGTAAACGATTGGCTGTAGTCGAAACGCATGTTCACATTTTGGAGAGTCATCTCCGGCCCGGGCGTCTTGGCTTGAAATCGCAGCTCGATACCCTGATCCGGCTGGATGTGAAAGATCAGCCGGTTCGGCTCCAGCGACTCCACCGGGGTTCCACGAAACACAACGTCCGGCGGGTTTTTCAACTGGACGATGATCTCGGTGCCGCGTTTCCACAGCCGCTTGCCGGAACGAAGGTAGATGGGAACGCCAAGCCATCGCCAGTTGTCAATGAACAGCCGGGCCGCCGCGAAAGTCTCCGTTGTGGACTGAGGCGGCACGCTGGGTTCCTGGCGGTAACCGGGCGCCGGCTTGCCGTCGGCGGTGCGGCCGGGGCCGTACTGGCCTCGAACCGTATTGGCGCGCACGCCGTCGGCGTCCATGACACGGACAGCTTCCAATAACTTGGACTTCTCGTTGCGAACCGCTTCGGGCGCGAACGAAGCGGGCGGCTCCATGGTTAGATAAGCCAGCATCTGGAACATGTGATTCTGCATCATGTCGCGCAGAACGCCCGAGCGGTCGTAATATCCGCCTCGCCCTTCCACACCCACCGACTCGGCAACGCTGAACTGGATGTGATCGATGAAGTTCCTGTTCCATAGCGGCTCAAACATGCCGTTCGAAAAGCGGAACGCGACGATGTTCTGGACGGTCTCCTTGCCGAGATAGTGATCGATGCGGTAGATCTGATTCTCGGTCCAGTACTTGAGAATTTCCCGATTCAGCGCGATCGCGGATGGCAAATCGGTGCCGAACGGCTTTTCAACAATGATTCGCTTCCATCCCGCGGACGACGTTTTGAAGCCGGCTTTCTCGAGCTTATCGGAAATGAGGCCGAACACCGACGGCGGCGTTGCCATATAAAACAGAACGTTGCCCCGAGCCTGATACTGTTGGTCCAACTTCCCGACCAGTTCCGCCAACCGGGCAAACGCAGCGTCGTCATCGAACTTGCCCGGCATATAGTTGAGTCGCGAGCAGAGCCAGTCCCAGGTTTTTGCGTCGAATTCCTTGCGCGTCGAAAATTGCTTGATGTCGGTCGACATCTTGTCGCGAAATACTTCGGTGGTGAATTCGTCCATCGCGATTCCCACGATGGCGAACTGCTCGGGCAGCAGCCCGTCACAGGCGAGGTTGTAGAATGCCGGCATCAGCAAGCGCTTCGTGAGGTCGCCAGAGGCGCCGAAGATCACCAGGATACACGGCTCGGCAGGCGCTTGCGCGGAACCCAGCGCGGAAGCACTGCCGGCATTTAGAGAACTAATGGGCTGAGGCATGTTTGTCGCTCCATGTTACAAGATCTAACCAAGCAAGGCGAAACTTGAACGGCACGGCTTCCATTGTCGCTCACTCGTGCCTGGACCTGAGAGGCTGTTTTTGACAGGAACGAACGGATCGCACGGGACACCTCACCCATGCCACCCGCACCGAGGGTTGCAAGCTTTCGGAGGGCCTCTCGCCTCTGCGAATCCCACCATCGCTGTAGCTACTGTTTCTGAGCCAGGCGACGCATCTCCCAAAGATCGCGGGGCGTTTGGGACAGCAACGGCGCGACGGCTAGCAGACCGGTTCGGCCAATGCTTTTCTCCAGGTAGGCGAGTTCCTGGCGGCAATCAGGATCGGCATGGACACCAGCATCACGATCGTCGAGGCGACCGGCGACAATAATCCTTGGTTGAAGAACGAGTGAATGGTCATGCCAACCAGCAACCCCGGCGCGAACAGTGGAAGTCCCCGCCATCCCCGGCGCTCGGAGAGAAAGACGGTCAGCATCGCGGCGATCGCAGCGACTCCGCCGTGCATCAGCGCCGTTCCTAAGCCTCTCAACGTCGACACGGCGATCCCCTGGTTGGCCAGCACCTGCAGGTACAGGAAGTTCTCCACCAGCGAGAACCCCGCCCCTACCGCGAAGGCGCAGATCCCGGCATCCACCATGAACGCGACGCGGGCAGTCGCGATCAGGAACATCCAATAACAGCCTTGGCCAGTTCTTCGACCACCGGAGCGCCGAACCGCGCATACTCATTGCCGGCCGGCAAGAAATGAAACGCCGCCGAATTGACCGCGTAACAGATTCCGGCAGCTACGGCGCCTGAGCCCAGAGCGACCAGAATACGATTGCGGGGAACAAGCTTGTAACTGTCCATCAGCCGCAGGGCCCCCAGGAAGACGAGGACCGGAATGAAGGCCACGGCGTGGCTCAGTACGGCTTCAAGCTGCATGGGAATTACTGGCTGGCGGAGGCCGCCGATGCCGCCGAGATTCCGAATCGCAAACGGTTCCATCCACCGTCGCGCCGATAGTCGAGCGACTCCGTCAACTGGCGGACGAGAAAGACACCCATCCCTCCCACCGAACGTTCGTTCAGGGCACAGGAGAGATTGGGCTCCCGCAACGTCATCGGATCGTATTCCGCTCCCCGGTCGGCGATCTCAATGCTGAGCAACCCGGGCCGTGGGACGGAATAGGTTAACTCGACGACACCCGCGGTTCCAGGGTTGTATGCATAGCGGACGACATTCACGAAGATCTCCTCGACCACCAGGTCGAGGTGGCCCCAGCAATCCTCCGGCAGTCCCGCGGCGACGGCTCCGCAGCGGGCGAATTCAGTGGCCGACTCAAGGGAGGCGAGTTCCGCGACCAGAGTCAGCGACGGGGTGGTATCCGGCATGGTTCAGACATCCGCCAGCGCGGCGTCCACCGTATCGTGCATTGGGAAAACGCTGGTCAGCCGGGTGATCTCAAAAACCTGCTTGACCAAACCGGTGAGAGCGGAGAGGCGGAGCGTTCCGCCCTTTTCTTGCAATAACTTGCCGACCGTAACAAAGGCTCGGAGCCCCATGCTGCTTACGTATGCCAACTCACTCATGTCGATAATGAGCCTCTTACTACCCTGATTGACCCAGCTCTTACAGGCCTCTTCGAACTCTTGTGCATTGCCCGCATCCATGCGGCCGATCACCTTCAAAACCACATTGATGCCATTCTGTGTCGATTCGATAGTCACGCAGTTCTCAGCATCGTTCAATCCAGCACGGGCGTCAAGCTGACAGCGCGGGCCAAAGCATAGTAAGATACAAACTATTTTGTAACGGAATGACGCAAATCGGGACTGATTCCTGTTACTAGTATCGAAGGCGGAAAATCCGCATTCACAACAAGGAGACTAAGATGGCTTTGGATAACAAGAAGGTGTACGCACTGGCCGGCGGCGCGGCGATCATCGTGCTATTGGCTGTCGGAGTCGTGGCCATCTCGCGGTATTCGTCGCGGGTGCCGACTTCCTCGGTTCAAGGTGCGATCGGCCAGCGCGACGTCTACCGTGACTCGAGCGCTGCGGGAACGGCTGTGGATGCGGCGTCGACCAAGGAGTTTGAGGCGCTTTACCGGATCGGGCAGTTCAAGGCGTTGGCCAACGATCCGCACTTCAAGCACTTCTCTAAGGACCCGGCCTTCGCGGCGCTGCTGGGAAGCGCGGACTTCCAGCACATGTTCGCGAGCGCGGAGTTCCAGCATATGTTCGCCAGCGCGGAGTTCCAACACGTGTTCCAAAACGCGGAGTTCCAGCACATGTTCGCCAGCGCGGAGTTCCAACACGTGTTCCAGAACGCGGAGTTCCAGCATATGTTCGAAAGCGCGGAGTTCCAGCATCTGTTCCAGAGCGCGGAGTTCCAGCACATGTTCGCAAACGCGGAGTTCCAGCATATGTTCGCAAACGCCGAGTTCCAGCATGTGTTCGCAAGCGCGGAGTTCCAGCATGTGTTCCAAAACGCGGAGTTCCAGCATCTGTTCGCAAGCGCGGAGTTCCAGCATGTGTTCCAAAACGCGGAGTTCCAACATATGTTCGCCAACGCGGAGTTTCAGCGCGTGTTCGCAAACGCCGAGTTCCAGCATATGTTCGCCAACGCGGAGTTTCAGCACTTGTTTGCAAACGCCGAGTTCCAGCATCTGTTCCAAAACGCGGAGTTCCAGCATCTGTTCGCCAATGCGGAGTTTCAACATGTGTTCCAAAACGCGCAGTTCGAAAACGTGATGTTGAACTCGCACTTTGAATCGCTGATGCAGAACTCGAACTTCGTATCATCGATCGCACAGCTTCGGCAGCAGTAAGATTCCCTGGGTCAACGAAGGTCCGCCTTTAGCCGTTCAACGCGGCTAAAGGCGTTTCCGCTCGCTGACCGGATATGATTGAACCTTGCGTCCCGCCCTAGCCACCTTGGCCGTCGTTGCCTTCGTCAGTCCAGCTGCAGCCCAACTGCATGAAATTGAGACCAAAGATCTGCGGCTGCTGTTCTACGATAGCCGCCACACCTACCTCGCGCCGCAGTTGATGCGCGCCTTCGAGAACGCATTTCAATTTCACGAGCGCCTCTTCCGCTATCACCCCGACGGAAAAGTAACGATCCTGCTCGAGGATTTTGGCGATTACGGTCACGGTGGCGCCGACGTAATCCCTACGAGCCACGTCAACCTGGGCATAGCGCCGTTCAACTATATTTACGAAACCGCCCCTTCGAATGAACGGATGAGTTGGTTGATGGACCACGAGTTGACCCACGTGGTGGAGATGGACGGCACGCGCGGGAGCGACCGGTTTTTCCGGCGTCTGTTTGGAGCTGGGGTCATGCCGGGCAAGGTGACCCCCAACGCCGACGACCCGCTCTCCATGGCATACGGCTACCTGACGGTGCCGCGCCGGTACGCTCCGCGCTGGTACCACGAAGGTCTGGCGGTGTTTATGGAGACCTGGATGTCGGGTGGAGTAGGGCGGTCCCTTGGTGGATACGACGAGATGGTGTTTCGCACCATGGTGCGCGACAACAGCTACATTTACGACGTAGTCGGCCTGGATGCCGAGGGAACCACAATCGATTTCCAGGTGGGCGTGAACTCCTACCTGTACGGGACCCGGTTTATGAGCTACCTCGCCATCCAATACGGGCCCGAGAAAGTTATCGAATGGGCCGGAAGCGGCGAGGGCAGCAAGGCTTACTTCGCGGCGCAGTTCCGGAAAGTGTTCGGAAATACGCTCCAGCACGAATGGTCGCGCTGGATCGAGACCGAGCGGGCCTGGCAGCAGAAGAACCTGGAGGAGATCCGCAAATATCCGGTCACGCCGCTCAAACGCCTTTCCGGCCTGGCGCTCGGTTCGGTCTCCAACGCGTTCTACGATGAGACCTCGCACAAAATTCTTACTGCGGTTCGGTATCCCGGTCCGGTAGCCCATCTGGCGGCGATCGATCCGGAGTCGGGCACGGAGACGCGTTTGCACAACATCGAGGGCGCAGCGTTGTTCTACGTCACCTCGCTCGCATTTGATCCCGCGGAGCGCAAGCTCTACTTCACGTCGAACAACAACGAATTGCGGGACTTGAACGTCTACGATCTCTCCACCGGCAAAGCAACCAAGTTGATCGACAACTTTCGCGCTGGCGATCTTGCTTTCGACCGCGTGAGCCGTTCATTGTGGGGCGTGCGTCATGTGAACGGGCTGACGATCATGGCGGAAACTCTTCCGCCCTACAAAGAAGTGACGGACCGGTTCCAGTTCCCGTACGGAATCGACGTTTTCGATCTGGACGTTTCGCCGGACGGGAAGCGGATGAGCGCGATGACAGGCGATTCGAGCGGCCGGCAAAAGCTGGTGACGTTCCAGCTCGACAAATTGCGGGCGGGCGACGCAACGATGGAGACCGTCCATGAGTTCGAGTTCAGCAGCGGCGCATCTTTCAATTTCTCACCTGACGGCACAAAGCTCTACGGCACGTCCTACTTCACGGGAGCGTCGAACATCTTTCGTTTCGACGTCGAGACTCATGCGATGGAAGTGCTGAGTAACACGGAGACAGGCCTGTTCTGGCCGCGGCAACTGGCCGACGGGCGACTGGTGGCATTTGAGTACACCGCTAAGGGATTCTATCCAGTGCTGGTTCAGGATCCGAAACCGCTCGAAGACGTGAGCGCGGTGAAGTATTTCGGCCAGCAAGTGGTTGAGAAATTCCCCCAGGTCCGCGCATGGAAGCTTCCGCCGCCGACTGAAATCGACGCTGCCGCGCTCACCACTAACGCCGGTGAATTTAAGTCCTGGCGCAATCTACAGCCAACAGCCGTGTATCCAATTGTGCAGGGATACAAGGACTCGATTGCCTACGGGGGCCGGATCGATTTTTCGGATGGACTGGGATTGGCTGGTCTCGCCATCAAGGGGAGCTATACGCCGGACTCCTCGCTCGCGGCTAGAGAGCGAGCGCACGTGGATCTCGACTTCCACAATTGGGGCTGGAAGATCAGCGCCACGTACAACCACGCGGATTTCTACGATCTATTCGGTCCGACGAAGGAGAGCCGCAAAGGGTTCTCCGGCCAGATCGGCTACAAGAAGAATCTTCTCTACAAAACGCCTCGTACACTCGATCTGGAATGGAACGTGGCCGGGTACCTCGGCCTGGATCGGTTGCCGGACTATCAAAACGTCGTAGCGACTTCCGACAAATTACTCATAGGCAGGGCTGCGCTCACTTATTCGCGGCTGGAAAGAACTTTGGGGGCGGTGGACGACGAAAAGGGAATCCGCTGGAAGTTGGCCACCCAGGGCAATGCGGTCAACGGGAATTTCTATCCGCGCTTCTACGGTCTGTTCGACTACGGGTTCCTGACACCGATTCGGAATTCACCAATCTGGATTCGCAGCTCCGCCGGTAAGTCCTTCGGCAATGAGGCAGAGTCATTCGCCAATTTCTTCTTCGGAGGTTTCGGGAACAACTGGATCGACCACCAGGAGGTGAGCCGTTACCGGGAATACTACAGTTTTCCTGGCGTGGACCTGGACCAGATTGGCGCCACGGATTTTGCGAAGACGCTGGTGGAGTGGAACCTGCCACCCAAGCATTTCCGGCAACTGGGCACTACATATCTATATTGCAACTGGGCGCGGCTCACTCTATTTTCGGGTGTGATCGGCGGGAATCTGGCGTCGCCCGGCAACCGGCAGTTTTTTGCCGATGCGGGCATGCAACTGGACTTTAAAGTGGTGATTTCGTCTTACCTGAATACTACTTTTTCGGTGGGTGGCGCGGCTGCCGAGGATCGCAATGGACACAGGTCGCAAGAACTGATGATTTCCTTGAAGCTTCTTTGACGACGCCCGCGCCCGGCGCCCTCGTCGGCTTTGTGCGGTAGCCAACCAGCCGGACCAGGGGGGTCCGGCGCGGACGAGGGCGTCCACCCCACAAAGCAGCATGGCCGCAACAAAGGCTGGAAGGCTCTGGCGATTTTTTCCTGGACAAGCCGGAGGCATGTCCTACAGGTCAATTGCATCCAGTTCGGCCGCGACGGAGGCGGACGAAGGACGTCGTTCCTGCTCGCTAGCAAGCATCGAGAGCAGGAGGCGGTCGAGCGTTGGAGGGATCTCAGCCCGCAGCGAAGACGGTGGATCCGGCGTGCGGCACTCAATTGCCTCGAACACATCCAGCGGCGTTTCTCCCGCAAACGGATGACGCCCGGTGAACAGCTCATACAGTACGGAGCCGAATGAGAACACGTCTGACGCGCTGGAGGCGAGTTCACCTCGCAGCAGCTCCGGCGACATGTATGGAAGCGTTCCGGAGAGCGTCCCCGAAATCGTGCCCGACGCTCCGGAGGCTTCGAAATCGGGTAGGACATGTTCCGCCAGCTTCGCCAAACCGAAGTCCAGAATCTTTACGACCCCGGTTTTACTGAGCATGATGTTATCGGGCTTGATGTCGCGGTGGATGATGCCGGCCTGATGTGCCGCGAAAAGCGCGCGGGCGGCCTGCCGGCTCCAGTCGCCGGCGTCGAGCAACGCCACTTCTCCGGCGCGGAGGATCGCGCGCCAGGTCTGGCCGTCCACCCATTCCAGAGCGATGAATACGCCCGCTTCGGACACACCAAATTCATAGACGCCGACGATGTTGGGGTGATGGAGCGCACCTGCGGCGCGGGCTTCGCGCTCGAATCGTTCGACGGCGTGGGCGTCGGTGGTGAGGTGCCGCCGCAAGATCTTCAGCACCGCCGGCTGACGCGAACGCAGATCCTCGGCGAGATACAGTTCTCCCATACCGCCAATGCTGAGGAGCGACTGAACCTCATACTCGCCGACGCGCTCGCCGGGCGAAAGCGCTCCAGGATGCCGGGCCAACAAGTCCGCAGCGAGATGAGACGGCGGAAGATCGAGAAACCGGCCGCGCCTCAGGTCGGCCTCGAGCAGGCTTTCTACTTCCGCGCGAAGTTCAGGGGCGCCCAAGCAAGCCTGATCCACGTACGCGGCGCGATCTGCGGGAGCAAGGGCGCTGGCGGCCAGATAGAGGCGTTCAATCTCCGGCCAATCGCCGGAAGTCATGGCGCGCCGGCGTCATGGGCGCCGAGTTCGCGGGCCAACCACGCCCGAGCGGCCTGGAAGTCACGGGTCACTGTAACTGTGGAGACGCCCAGCGCTTCCGCGGTCTCCTCGATGCTCAACCCACCGAAGTAGCGCAGCTCGACGACGCGGCTCTTGCGAGGATCGATTTTGTCGAGATCCTTCAGGGCTTCGTGCAGCGCCAGCACCTCCTTTGCCTCCTGGCGAAGGGCCGGCTCGATATCATCAAGCGAAATTTCTTCCTTCCCGCCTCCGCGCTTTTTGGCCAGACTGGCCTCGGCATGGTTTACCAGGACCTGACGCATCGCCATCGAGGCAACGGCAAAGAAGTGCGTCCGGCTGTGAAAGGCTCTCTGGCCCTGGGCAACCAGCTTCAGGTAGGCCTCGTGAATCAGGGCCGTGGGTTGCAGCGTGTGCCCGTGGGGCTGGCTCGCCCAGCAACCGCGCGCGATCCGGTGCAGCTCCCCGTACACCAACGGCATCAATTCATCCAGCGCATGTTGGTCGCCGTTGGTCCAAGCTGAAAGGAGCCTTGTGACATCGTCAGATGGATCCACGAGTTTTCGATTTATCCTACTAGCCGCGTGCAAAACGTCATGATACACCTCGGATCATCGCTTTTCCAATCATGGTCCCAGGCTGTCCAAGGCACTGGCTGGAACCGCGAGCGCCATGAAGAGCCAGCTCCTGACAATCATGAGCCACGAAATTCGTACTCCGATGAACGGGATTCTCGGTATTCGTCGCGTGCCGTCTGCGGCGTGTGCAGCGACGCCCAGAAATTCTGCAGTGTCAGCGATTTACGTTGCTCGCCCTTGAGATTCCACGTTTGAAAGTGCCGCAAACCAGCGCGCTTTCCCAGAAGAATTCTCCACGTTATTTCAAGTTCTTCCCTCCTGTTCGAGCCTCGGGTGACCGAATTAGAAAGGAGTGAAGATTGCGACGATTACTATCGCGGGTCTCATTGTAGGAACTCCGGCGCGGGGCCAATCGACGATCGAGGCACCGCAGCGTAAAGTTCCCGTTTGCATGGAACAAGACATGCGCGTGGCTCCGGCCGTGGTTCAACCGGCGCAAGCGCTCGCGTCAAAGATCTTCGCCGGCATCGGGGTAAACATCGAGTGGCATGGCCGATTCAAAGGCTGCCCGTTTCAAGGGATTCTGATCAGCCTGAGCCTGAAAACCAGCGAAACTCTGGAGCCCGGTGCGCTTGCCGATGCGCAACCCGCAAGAGGCACGATCCGTGTTTTCTATGACCGGATCTCCCAAACCTACACGAAGGCACAACGTCCGATCGTGCTAGGGCACGTGCTGGCGCACGAGATTACTCATGATCTGCAAGGTGTTGGCGCGCACTCCGATCGCGGGGTAATGAAGGCTCAGTGGGACCAGTCCGATCTCATGCATATGACTTGGAAGCCGCTGACGTTCGAGGATCAAGATATCGAACGCATTTATCGTGGCTTGAGCAGACGTGGGGCTGGCGCGCTGGCAACCGCGGACGCAACGCCCGCGACGGTCGCGAAGCGGTAAAACTACTCGGCCCAGATCACCGCGGGCTGTTCAAAAGGAATAAGGACGTCTGGATGGTAGGGGATTACTCGAACGCTGAAGCCGCAGGAGCCGCTCTCGGTGCACTCCACGGTTCCTTCATATTGTTGTTCCATCCCGGACGCTTCGACGCGCTCCATTTCGCTCACCACGCCTTTTATGATCGCGCCCTCGGCATTCAGAGAGCCGGAACAAATCTGCACGCGGACGTACTCCTTGGGTAATTCGCCAAGAAACACCGAGACTTTGACGCGTATTTTGGACCCCACCCGGATTTCACTATCCTCCGCTTGAACGTGGGTGATTCGCACTTGTGATGCTGATTTTCGAATGTGCCTGCGCCAATCGACAATGGAAGATAACTTCTCGCCGCCGTTGGCCTTTAGCGCGGCGTGGCGCTTCGCCGAGGGGATGTAGAATCGCTCGGCGTATTGCGTCACCATTCTGTTGGTGTTGAACACCGGGCTCAGGCGCTTCATCGAGGTCTTCATCATGGAGATCCAACGCCGCGGGAGGTTCTCCTGGTCACGATCGTAATAGAGCGGAGTTACATCTTTTTCCAAAAGCCTGTAAAGCGCGTCGGACTCGACGGCGTCCTGATACTCATCGTTGTTGTAATCCTCGCCATGGCCGATCGCCCAGCCAACTTCGCGGTCAAAGGCTTCCGCCCACCATCCGTCCAATACGGATAGATTGAGACCGCCGTTAGCCAGGAGTTTCATTCCGCTGGTACCGCTGGCTTCGTTCGGGCGTCGAGGCGTGTTGAGCCACACGTCGACCCCTTGCACCAGGTGCCGCGCCAAGCGGATGTCGTAGTCCTCCAGGAAGACGACGCTGGAACGGACTTCAGGATCGCGAGCGAAGTTAACCAACTGCCGTATCAAGTGCTTGCCGGCGTCGTCATGAGGATGGGCTTTTCCGGCCATCAGGATCTGGACCGGATAAATCTTGTTCGTCAGGATGCGCTTGAGCCGGGGAGCATCGCGGAGCAGCAAAGTCGCGCGCTTATAGGTGGCGAACCGGCGCGCGAACCCGATCGTCAAGGCGTCTGGATTCAGGACCGCGCCAGCAGTCGCGATTTCCGCATCGGTACCCCCGCGCCGACGCACTTGCGATTCCAGGGCTTCCCGGGCGTAATTTACCAGACGTTCCCGGCGGATTTGATGTACGCGCCAGAGTTCTTGGTCGGGAATCTTGTCGATGCGGTTCCAGACAGCGCTGTCGGCGGGTTCCTCGGCCCAGCGCGGGCCGAGATAACGGTTGAGCAACGTGGTCATCTCCAAGGAGGTCCAGCTGCGAGTGTGCACGCCGTTGGTCACTGAGTCCACCGGGACTTCTTCGAGTGGGTAGCCCGCCCACATAGCATGAACCATTTTGCGCGTCACCAGACCGTGCAACTTGCTCACGCCGTTCGCTGATGAACTGATGCGTGTGGCGAGGAAGGCCATATTAAAGCTCTCGTTGTTATCCGAAGGGTTCTGGCGGCCATAACTCATGAGCCGCTCCAAGCGAATACCGAGTCTTTCAGCGAAGGCCGAAAAGTACTTCGCCATCAATTGCGGATCGAAGAGGTCGAAACCGGCGGGAACCGGGGTGTGCGTGGTGAAGAGGTTGCCGGAGGCGGCAAGTTGGCGGGCTTCCGAGAACCGCAGTCCGAGTGATTCCCGGAACAGACGTGCGCGTTCCAGGCCAAGGAACGCCGAGTGACCTTCATTCATGTGGCAGACTGTCGGTTCGATACCCAGCGCCACCAGTGCCCGTATGCCGCCGATGCCGAGGATGATTTCCTGCTGAAGCCGCAGTTCGCCGTCGCCACCGTACAGCGCACCGGTGATTCGACGATCTGCTTCTGTGTTCTGTCGCACGTTCGTGTCGAGCAGGTACAACGGCACGCGGCCAACCTGAACCCTCCAGATGCGCGCGTTGACCAGGCGGCCGGGAAACTCGACGGATATGGAGAGCGCGCGTTTCTGGCTGTCGACTTCTGGTATGAGAGGCAGGTTGGCAAAGTCATTCACCGGGTAGGCCTCCTGCTGCCAGGCGTCGGCGCTCAGGTATTGCTGGAAGTAGCCGTGCTGGTAGAGCAAGCCAACCCCAACCACTGGCACGCCCAAGTCACTAGCCGACTTGAGGTGATCGCCGGCGAGAATTCCCAGTCCACCGGCATAGTTGGGAATACATTCGGTGAGGCCGAATTCAGCCGAGAAGTATGCAACTACAATCCCGGCGGCTTCCGGGTGCGTGTGGCGGAAACGGCCGGTGCCGGCGCAATACTCCGCCAAACTCGCGGCTGCCCGGTCCATCTCGGCGAGAAATGCTTCATCGGAGGCGAGTTCAGCAAGGCGGCGCTGGCTGATCCTACCCAGCAGCAGACGCGGATTGTGGTTGGTTTCTTCCCAAAGGTCGGGGTCGATACTCTCAAAGACCGCTCTGGTGGGATGGTCCCAAGCCCAGCGCAGGTTCAGTGAGAGATCGTTGAGGGCCGCGAGCCGGTCCGGAACCGAGGGCGAGACCTGAAAGCCAAAAACGCGCGACATATGTAATGATTGCACGCGAGCGGCGGCTCCAAAGTAGTCCCCAGAGCAATAGATGCGAAGGATATAGAGTGTACAATGACTCATTCCGGAAGCTATGAAAGAAATTCCACTCACCATGCACTTGAGGGCCTAACGATGTCGAAATGGATTCTAGCGGGCGCTATTTTGCTGACGGCATGTTCGCGCGCGCCGAAATATGACGTAGTGCTGCGGAACGGACTCGTTTGCGATGGTACCGGGTCGCCCTGCGCCGCGGGCGGAATCGCGATCA
>Ga0335082_10005622_pt1 | contig 13723 bp, 14 predicted proteins | sample Lox_Sample_41_FD_206718 | JGI IMG/M metagenome (GOLD analysis project Ga0335082, IMG submission 206718) | Soil microbial communities from Loxahatchee National Wildlife Refuge, Florida, United States - Lox_Sample_4.1 | ecosystem: Environmental > Terrestrial > Soil > Wetlands | place: USA... | reverse complement strand
GCTCGGACATCAATGGTGCCAGCTATGTTCCTACCACAGTGGCAGACATAAACGCCAACTCGTACTTCGCCCGTGCCGTTTCCGCCGGCCATGGTTTTGTCTCCCGGCTAATGCAATGCCGCCTCCATTAGTTCTGCTATATCTTTGACTGCTAATCGTCCTTCCAGCCCAGTGGTCTTCAGAGCATCTTGAAACATCACATAATCTTTCGGACAACTGACCACGAGGGTGTCAACACCCGGCAAGTTCGCGGCTTCCCGTAGACGCGCTTCCGCCGGCCGCTCGCCAGTTTGTACATCCTGCATCCAGATCCTTCCGCCGCCGGCGCCACAGCACAAAGCTCGATCGCGATGCCGTGGCATTTCGACCAGCGTCACGCCGAGACTGCGCAACACTCGTCGAGGCGCTTCGTACACGCCGTTGTAACGGCCGAGATAACACGGGTCGTGATAAGTAGCCTTGATGTTCAGGCGAGTCTGCGGCCTGAGTTTGCCTTGACGCAATAGCGCGTCGAGAACTTCGGTGTAGTGCGCGACCTCGAGGCCGCGGTTCCCATTCGCGTATTCGTGCTTGAGCGTGTGATACGAGTGCGGGTCAGTTGTGACGATGTGCGCGAACTGCGCCTTTCCAAAACTCGCCTCATTCCTCTGGCGCAAATCTTCGAACAGCCCTTCTTCACCAACCCGGCGCACGTCGTTCCCAGCATTCTGTTCCGCTTCGTACATTAAGCCAAAATCGAGTTCAGCCCGGTGAAACACGCGGGCCGCGGCGCGTGTCACCAGTTGCACACGAGGATCGAATGACGCGTAATCGCCGACGAACCAGAAATAGTCGACGCGTTCCTTCTTCGCATCCTTGACGGCGAAGTCTAGGCCGGCAGTCCACTTTGCGCGTCCACGCGGCGACTGGCCAAAAGAATTGCCGTAACGTGACAGGCTCATCAGGGTGTCCTGCAGCCTAGCTGGTATCTCCCCCTTTGCCACCAGATAGCGACGCATCTCCACAACTAAAGGGATATGCTCGTTGAAGACAGGACAACGTGCAATGCAAGAACCGCATGTTGCGCAACTCCAGAGCTGTTCCGGCTGGATCCTGTTTCCTAATGCCCTCCATTCGCCATTGGCTCCCTTTGAAGCGGCGATCGTTGCGTCCTTGATCGCATGGATCAGCTGTTTGGGGGAAAGGTCCGTATCACCCTTGAATATCGGGCAGGCACGATCACAGCGTCCACACTCCGCGCACGAGATGCCACTGAGCAGTTGCCGCCAGGTGAAATCGCGAACCCGTGCCGCACCCTCTGTACCAGAGGCGAGGATTCCCGGCTGCAGTGAGGCGAAGAAGACGCCGAACGGAGCGGCGAGCAGATGCAGGTGCTTGGAACTGGGCAGATATGCCAGAAATCCGAGCACGGTGACCATGTGGATCCACCAGGCCCACAAGTACAGCACCGCGGCGGACTCGGCGCTCACACCAGCACGCGCAATCATTCGGCCCACACCAGCAGCAATGATCGAACCCTGATGGCCAGAAGTCACCCAACGCGCACCGGTTCCCGTCAGGAAGGCAATAAGAACGACTGCGATCAGGACAAGAATGATGCTTGCGTCTCGCGAGCGCTCTAAACTCACCGGAGTGAAAACGTAGCGGCGCACTGCGGCAATTACGATGGCGACTAGGCCAAGCACTCCGAAAGTTTCGAGAATCGCAGCGAGCCAAGTGATTTCATCCGGATAGGGAATGGGAAGCACCGGCACCAAGGCTCTGAGAAGTGCCCACCAAAAGGCGAACGCATAAAAGACGAATGCCCAGAAAACCACCAAGTGCGCGGCTCCAATGACGGGCTCGTCGAGAAGCCGCCGTTGTCCCAGCACATTGGTGACAACCAGTCCCAATCGTTGGCCGAGGTGATCCCATCGCGGTTCCGCTCGCGCACTACGCAAAACAGCTATAAGCTGGAACACTCGCGCGGCAAAGACACCGCACGCGATCAGCGCCAGAAGCCACATCACCCCGAACGCCGGCACACCTAGGTATCGGATTAGTGAGGGGTCGCGCATGCCTTCGCCTTTCTGTTAGCCATCACCTCGGTGATGGCCGGCAGTATTTCGACCGCATCAGCCGCGATTCCGTAATGCGCTACGTGGAATATGGGCGCTGTGGTGTCGGTGTTGATCGCGACGATGAGGCCGCTGCCCTTCATGCCCTCGACGTGCTCCGGGGCGCCACTTACACCGACCGCGACGTAGAGCTTCGGCTTGACGATGCATCCCGATCGACCAACCTGTCGTGATAACGGCAACCAACCCTGATCGATAACTGGGCGCGTCCCACAAACAGCTCCGCCAAAGGTCTCGGCGAGCTTCTCGGCTAATTCGATGTTGTCTTTAGTCTGAATGCCACGGCCGACGCAGACCAGCACGTCCTGCTTCGTGATGTCGATGTCGCCGGCCTCTGCTTCTCGATATCCTTTGAATCGACACGAGACTTCGGGCACAGCCACTGCCACTTCTTCTACTGTGACGTCCGTCTCAGCGCGGAGCATGGCGGGGCGAACACCCGCCAACAGCCCAAACACGACACACTCCTGAGCGGAGCCAACATCAACTTCCATCTTGCCGCCGTATAGGACACATCGTGCCATCAACTGTCCGTTTTCCACGCGCACGTCCTTGCAGCAATTGGCGTAAGTAATCCGCAACTTCGCCGCCAGCAACGCGCCGATCTCCCAGGTTGTGTTGGTCAGCGTGATCAATACCGCCCGAGGTTTTCTCTCCGACACCAGCGTCGCCAATGCGGCGGCACTTTGCTCGGGCGACGGAGCCGCAAAGGCAGGGTTATCCACGTAGAGCACTCGATCTACACCGAACACTTTGTCTGCCATTGCCCGCTGCGCGTGTCCCAGCAGCACGGCCTGCAGTTGCACCTGCAACGCATCGGAGAGTTCACGACCGAGCGCGAGAGCCTCGAACGTCGCGTCCGAAAGCGATCCTTTCCACTGTTCAGCAAGACACCAAATCTCGCCCGCCATAATCGACCTCCTACTACATCAGGCCGTGCGCCAGCAGCGCGCCAGCGAGTTTCGCCGCGACTTCATCAGGAGATCCCGCCAGCATCTCTGCTTGCGTGGTCTCCTGCGGCTTCATCATTGAGCGAATCTCCGATACGGGAAAGATCCATGGACCATCGCTGATTTGTACCGCTTCGAGCCTTCGTGATTTCATGATCGTCCGCAGCTTGGCAACGGGGACGTAACGTGGCGGTTTCTCCGCTGCCTGTACTCCGATTACCACCGGCACTTTGATCTCATACTCGCCGCGCACTCCGCCCGCGAACTCTCGCAGCGCTGTTCCGGCGCCAGTGGCTGGATTGACGTCCAGTCGCGTGATCGTGCCCAGAAATGGGAGGTCCAGGAACTGTGCCAACATGGGCGCCAACAGGCCGTCAAGGTCATCAATTGCCTGCGCACCGGTTATGATCAGATCCGCGGGTAATAGATCTGGGGTCTCGCGAATCCCTTTCGAGATCCAATGTGCTCGTGCATGCGTTCCAGCCTGCGGTGAACTATTCAGCTTGATTGCCCGATCAGCCCCTTTGCAAAGCGCGGAGAACAGCGTCTCTTCCATCCCCGGCTCATCTTCTCCTAGCACGGTTATCGTTCCTCCGTGACGTTCTTTGATGATGAGCGCTTGTTCGAGTGCATGATTATCGGCGTCGGCCAACATCAGCCGGAGATACTCCCGATCCAGCGACTTTCCATCCGACGCGACCTCGAGTTCCTCGACGATGTCGGGAACCATTCGAAACAGCACGATGGTCTTCATGGTTCAATCTCCCACCCCTTCCGCGAGCAATTCGATTACGTCGCGGACTATAACTCTCTTGTCGAATCCAAGTACCTTCAGAGCATCCTCAAACCTCGATACTTCGTATGGACACGTCACGGCCAGCACATCCGCACCCGTGGCCAGCGCTTCCTTCACTCGGCGCTCCGAGAGACGCTCGTATCCTTTTGTCTTGTAGTAGGTATCGAGCCACATGCCCCCGCCGCCGCCACCACAGCACAGCGTGTTGTCGCGGCTATGCATCATCTCCACGATCGTCACGCCGGGTATTGCCGACAGTAATGCGCGAGGCTCGTCGTAGAGCTTGTTGTGCCTGCCCATGCAACATGAGTCGTGAAAGGTCACCCGGCGATCCAACTTGCGGGTCAGCAGCGGCTTGAGCTTCGGCAACACACCTGCCAGGTAAGGAGCCATCATTTGTAACGGGTAGTCGAATCCCCTTGCACTGTATCGAGAGCGGAACGCGTCATACGCGTGAGGACAAGAGGTCACAACTGTGTTGAACTTGTATTTCTTAAACACCGCGAGATTGTGCTCCATCAGTTCGTCATAGAGCCCACTCTCCCAGGAAAGACGGCCGCACTCGCCTGCGCACTCCTCCTCTTTCCCAAGGATGGCAAAATCCACGCCAAGAACATGCAGAACCTTGGCAGTTGCCCGAGCTGTGTCCTGTCCACGTGGGTGAAACGAGAGGTAACATTCAACGTGCCACAGAACGTCGGTCGGACGAGGATCATCACCCAGGATGCGAATTGGCACCGGCGTCGTCTTGATCCATGCAGCCCTCCTGCGCGGAGACTCTCCCATCGGATTGCCGTACCGCAGGGTGTTCTCAAGTGCCCGCTGAAATTCTGGCGGGATTTCCGGCAGCCGGCTGAGAACTTGTTCTTTTATCAGCGGCAGGAACACGCTAGTGAGACTCAGGCCCCGAGGACACTTCGCTTCGCAGGCGTAACAGGCGACGCAGTTCAGAACGCTGTCGCTGTCCAATACTTTGTCGAGAAATCCGGTGCGGAGCATCTGGATGATGCGCCGCGGTGGGTACTGGCTCACATCACCGTAGGGACACGTGGCAACGCAGGTCCCACATTGCACGCAACTCAGGAGTCGGCGACCTTCAGGAAAGGAAAGGAGATTCTCTAGAGTGATTTCGCAGTGCGGAGTGCTCGTGCTGATACTGCCTGTCGCGGCCATATGCACCTCAGTTGACCGCTACCGCTGTTCAGGATTTTCGCGGCGCGGCCTCCGGTTGCTTCGGAGGCCCAAAAATGTCTTGCAACTGCAGCCGTGTCGCTGTCAGTCGGCTCGACACCACTTCACACAACGCGCGGTACAGTTCGAGACCCATCTTGGGGTCCTCAAGGCAGATGTCATCCAGGACGCCCCCTTTGATCCCGTAAGCCTCGACGTCACTCAGCGCCCGTGCGGTCGCAGTCTCGACGCGCGAATCTGACAATGCGGACCAACTGAAGACCTCTCCCGCATCAACAGTTGTAAAAGTGACCCGCTTGCCCGGTTGCACTCCGAACTCAAGGGCCACCCTCCCACTCGCGAGCATGTAGAGATAAAGGCTTGGACCTCCTTCATGAAAAATGAGCTCACCCGCTCGGAAGTGAAACTCTTGCGAGTTTTCCAAGAGCTTTTTCTGAGTCGATGGAGAAAGCCTTGTCAGGAATCCGACTTCGAGAGAAAGGAGATCAGGCATCGCCACCCCCCGGCTGACCGGGTGCAACTGACGCGCGATGCCTACGATTGGCTTGAGCGCGGCCTACGCAGCCGAACGACGTGGCACCTAACGGCCGGAGCCGATTTCTGCTTGCATTATCGCTCCTCCGCTCTGAATTGACAGTGCTAAATGACACGTACCAGTGTTTTTCGTCCCGATTCGAAACTGAATGCTGCGCCTCGCTTTGATTCGTTCTTGAAAGCGACTGACTTCTCCCGATTCTTGGCGAGGCGAGATAATCTACTCCTCGAAGCATGGGGCACCATTGTGCCCGGACTTCTGGTGCGTCGTTATCGATTGCGAGAGCCGCGCGTAGGCTGCTTCCAACTCTTTCCGTTGCCATGAAGGCAAGTCCGGTTTTTCCAGTTCGTTGATGATGTCGTCCAACTGTGCTTCCAATTTTTCCAGTTCGGAACAGATCATATTCGACCCCATAACTGTGCTAAAGGCCTGGGTTGTCAAGGCCGACTTCTGAGCCAGTTCTGGATCAGCCGAGTTGCTGGGTTCGCTAACCGCCCGCCCTGGCCAGGAGCTCCTTCTTTCTCAGACCCAATACTTCGTGCTTTTCGCCAACCTTTCTGAAAGCCTCCGCCGCGAAATCGAGCTGGCGCTGCTCGTGCGCAGCTGAAAGTTGCGTTCGAATGCGCGCCTGACCTTGTGGTACAACCGGGAAGAAGAATCCGACGGCATATACGCCTTCGTAGAAAAGATCGGCAGCGAAATCCTGTGCTAGCTTGGCGTCGTAAAGCATGACGGGCACGATCGGGCTCTCTCCCTCTTTCAGATCGAATCCGGAAGCTTTGAGCAACCCGCGCCAATACTTGGCGTTCCACTCGAGCTTGTCGCGACGCTCGGTAGTGCTCGAAATGAGTTCAAGCACTTTCAGCGCTCCCGCCACGATGACCGGAGCCACAGCATTGGAGAAAAGATAGGGGCGAGCGCGTTGACGGCACATCTCAACCAGCTCCTTACGGCCGCTCACGCAACCACCAGAAGCGCCGCCGAGGGCTTTGCCCAGGGTTGTGGTGATGACATCAATCTTTCCGAAGACCCCGCAATGCTCGTGTGTGCCACGTCCGGTACGGCCGATAAATCCGGTCGCGTGGGAATCGTCGACGAATACCATTGCGTTGTATTTCTCTGCCAACCAGGCGATTTCGGCTAGATGAGCGAGATCACCGTCCATCGAGAAGACCCCGTCGGTGATGACCATCCGGAAGCGTTTGTCCTGGTGTTCTTGGAGCTTGCTCTCCAGGTGGTTCAAGTCCGAATGCTTGTAGGTATCCTGCATTGCCTTGCAGAGCCTCATACCGTCAACAATCGACGCGTGAACTAGACGATCGGCAATCATCACGTCCTGATCAGTGAGACACGCTTCGAAGAAGCCCGCGTTTGCGTCCATGCAGGAAGGGAACAACAGTGTGTCTTCGGTGCCAAGAAAGTCGGTCAACCGGTTTTCGAGCTCTCGATGAATGTCTTGTGTTCCGCAGATGAACCTCACGGAAGACATTCCATATCCCCGGGAGTCTAATCCAGCATGTGCGGCGGCAATGACGTCCGGATGGCTCGACAGCCCAAGGTAGTTGTTAGCGCACACGTTGATGCACTTGCGTACGGTCGTCCCTTGGGGGAACTCGACTTCGATCTCCGAGAATTGAGGCGAATGGATGTAGCGCTCTTGCTTGAAGAGGCCGGCTGCCTTGATGCCGCCCAGTTCTGCTTCGAAATGGTTCCGTGCAATATCACTGTAGGCCATGGTGATCCTCGCTGATCTGAGTGGGGCCGATAACTGGCCGGTTCTCCAGACGCCATGCGATGGTGTGCGCCCGTTTCACACACCGACTTGCTGCGCCTGAAAACGCCGCACGAGTCCCGCGATACTCTGGATCGTGTCGAATGCGGCAGGTGTGGCGTCCTCGTCGGGTATTCGAATCGAGCACTTCTTCTCCAGGAAGCGCTTCAGCGACACCATTGAGAACGAATCCACTATGCCTCCTGTGATTAAAGGCGTGGTTTCGCCGATTTCTTGGTCGCTGCCTTCCTCCAGATACTCCTTGATAACGTAGTCGTGGATCATTTGCGAAAGCTCGTCCATGCCATTCTCCTTAAATGTCAGAAAGCGGTAGCTACTCCTCCATAATGGTCGAGATATCCCCGACCGGCTCATTGAACTCTTTGCACCTCAGGATCCGCCGAACGATCTTTCCGCTGCGGGTCTTCGGGAGCGAGTCGACGAACTCGATCTCCTGTGGCATGGCCAGCGGTGACAAGCGCTTGCGAATTCGGTTCATAATCTCCAGTTCCAGGTCATCCGAAGGCGTGAATCCGCTCTTCAGTGTTACGAATGCCTTAACAACTTCCATGTTGACCGGATCCGGTTTCGCGACGGCGGCTGACTCAGCAACCGCGGGATGCTCCAGCAGCGCCGACTCGATCTCGAATGGGCCCACGAGATGCCCTCCGGTGTTGATTACGTCATCGTCGCGGCCCATGAACCAGAAGTAACCATCAGCATCGATGGAGGCGCGATCTCCGCAGAGATACCATCCGTTCTTGAATTTCGCCTTAAAACCGGCATCGTTCTTCCAATAGCCACGAATCTGAGATGGCCAGCCCGGGCGCAGCGCGATCAGTCCAGCGATGCCGGGTTGCTGAAGAGGCTCATACGTTTTTGTGTCGAGTACGGTGGCAGTTATCCCAGGAAAGGGTTTGCCCATGGAACCAGGCTTGATCGGCATTCCCGGCAAGTTTGTGATTACAATGCAACCCGTTTCGGTCTGCCAGAAGGTATCGTGGAACGGCTTACCAAACACCTCCTCCGACCAGATAACCGCCTCGGGGTTCAGGGGCTCGCCCACGCTGGCAAGATGCCGCAAGCTCGATAGATCGTGTCTCCGGATGATCTCGGCCCCTTCTTTCATCAATAGGCGGATTGCTGTGGGCGCCGAATACCACACCGAGACGTGCTGCTTTTCAATAAACCCATACCATCTCTCTGCGTTAAACCCAGAATCGAGTACAACTTGCGTGACACCGTTCGACCACGGCCCGATGATGCCGTAGGAGGTACCCGTGACCCACCCCGGATCAGCATTGCACCAGTAGACGTCGTCGGGCTGGAGATCCAATGCCCGTTTCGAAGTCAGATATTGGGAGACGATCGAATAATGAACATGTTGTGCACCCTTGGGCTGCCCAGTGGTGCCGGACGTGTAGTGCAGGACGGATGGCGACTCGGCTGTGGTCGGATAAACGGCAAGGTCTTCCGCCGCCGGTAGTTTATCCATTCGGAGCGAAACCTCGGTTTGCTGGAGGTCAGCCTCGTTTATGTCAACTACGATCGAGTGGCGTAGTAACGGAAGTTGCTGGCGGATGTTACGAATCTTGTGAAGGTGCTTCTTCTGTGTGATGATCGCCGTCGTGCCTGCGTCTTGCAGCCTTACAAAAAGCGACTCCTCGCCGAATGCCGAAAACAAGGGTTGCGCAATCGCCCCCGTTTTCAAAATGCCGAGAAAGCCGATGTAGAGCTCTGGAACGCGATCCATGAACAGACATACGCGTTCGGCGGGTTGCACTCCGAGTGCCACAATGAAGCTCGCAATCGAGTTGGAGAGCCTGCGGAGATCGCCGAATGTGTAGCGCTTCTGGTTGCCTTGGTAGTCTTCCCAGATCAATGCCGGCCTGCTGCTCAGCCCCAGGTCGCAGAGGCGATCGCTGCACATGGATCCGATATTGATCAGATCCCCTTTTCTGATCCCGAGCTCGCGTTCCGCTATGAACCATTCAAAATCGTTCGTGAGTTCGTTACATGTCAGAAGATGAGACATAAGCCGTCCAATCTGGCGTTGGCGTTGGAAAGCTTCAGGCCTCCAGCACGACCATGGCTACACTAAGCTTCTTGCTGGTGGTGACCGCGATTGATGCGTGTAGCACACCGAGTTCCTCAGAAATCGAGAGAGAGTGTCCGTGCAAGCTCAAGCTCCACTTGCCTTTTGCATCAGGGAGGGCCTCGATATCTCGAAAGTGAGCGACATTGGAAACTGCCATCCCAAGCGCTTTCAGTGTAGCTTCTTTTGCTGCGAAACAAGCGGCAAAGAGCAACGCTGGTTTCTTGGAACTCTTGAATCTCTGAATCTCGTCAGCCGTGAAGATTCCGTGCTTCGCCTCCCACGACGCACGTGAGAGTTCACGCTCAACGCGGGCGTTTTCAATGACATCGATACCTGATCCGACAATCACATCGCACAATCTTTCATCGCTCGATGGAGCGAATCGGCCACGTAGCAATAAAGTTCTTGAAGGGTTCGGACCTCTGCCCGGGGTCGGCCTGAATGAAAGCCTAACCTGCTGTGATACCCACTATCCTCTTACACCAGAATCGTCACAATGACAGAGGTCACATCAGAGTTGTGATAGGAACTCGATCACTGGACGTTCGCAGAGGGGTTGCCAGGCTATCACCAGCGTTTGCGTTGGTTGGCAAAGATATTTCCAAAATCGGCCAAATCAGCGAGAGCGGGGTCTTGGAAATAGCGCGACCTCGGGCGATTGAGGAGGTACATCAAGAGGCGTCTCCACGTCGATGTGACAATCACCTCAACTCAAATGGCTCCGCGGCGCGTACTCGTCGGCATGAACGCACTGCAATTCGGCAGTCGCTACGCTCTTATTTTCAAAATAAGAAGGCCTTGCTGTCCGGAAAATCTGCTGAATGCAAAACTGCTACTTCGAGACTGCTAGTTAATGCGTGTCACCAATAACACCGGGCAATGGGCGTGACAGACAACGTAATGTGAAGTAGTCCAGGGCAGATGGGTTGAGACCGCCATCGAGGCGGCACGATGAACTCCCATGACGATCAGGTCGGTACCTTCCTCTGCTGCAGTCTTTGTGATGACCTTTCCAGGATCTCCGAATCGTGCAACGAGCCTGGGAGTCAAAATATGCTGAAACACTGAACCGACCAGAGCCTTGAGGCGATCCTCCGCTTCAGCCTGCATACCCTCCGCATCGGAGGCATGCAGATCCTCGCTCGCGGCAACAACGTGAATGAACGTCAAACGTGCGCTGTAGTTCTCCGAGAATAAGATGGCGTATGACAAAGCTGCCTGTGATGCTTCCGAGTAGTCGGTCGCATACAGAACGTGAGCAAGTTCAGGCACCTCCGTGAGAGGGGGAACAGCAGGTCCGACGAGAAGTACCGGGCACACCGCCGACCGGACGATTTCCTCGGCCGACGAGCCCATGAGCAACTTAGCAACGCCACCTCTACCGCGGGTTCCCATAACGACCAGCTGTATCTGGTGCCTGCGAATTGCATCGCACACCGCGCCGCAAATGTCACCAGGTTCCATTAGATAGGAATGCGAAACCCTCGACAGACGTCTTGAATTCTCGAGAATCCGGAACTGCCTCTCCGCCACTCTACGATTCATGTAGATTTCTTTGCCGAGCGACTCACGGGCGCTTTCCTCCCGAGGGAGTACGTGGAGTAGGTAAAGCGTTGAGTTATAAGCAACGGCTACCTGCAGCGCATATGGGATCGCTTTATCTGCTGCCGCTGAGAAGTCGGTCGGTACTAATATCCTCTTAATAGTCGCTTGAGCCATCCTTGGCGAACTGAACATACGGGCCTCCGGCTGCGATACTTCCTCGCGACTAGAACTAAGTAGCTATCTGCTGATAAATGCGTGGTTTCGCCTGTTCGATGGTGATCCGAAAATACCTCCAGACCATCAGATGCGCTTCCGCTTCCAGCATACCTCTTTGGGGGGACCGACAGATCGATGCCGTTCGAGTTGTGCTCAGATCGATTCCATTTTGGGAATGAAGCGGAGAAAGAAACTATGCGATCGCCAAAAAAGACGACAATAACAGAAGAAAGTTGGGGTCAAAGCAATGCGCGCGCTTGTGCTACTGCACGTATCACAGGCGGAAGACCCACCTGCGAAGAACGAAGCGGCAGTCTTGCCCACCCTGTTTGGCGAGGGCTACGGAACGTACAAGATCAAGCGAGAGCCGTTTCTTTTGTCTTTTCTAGTGCATACGCTTCTCGCGATTATGGCGCTGACCTCGGGCACATACGTCATCCGGCATCGGCAACAGATCAAGCATCAATTCACCGCGCTCGTGACCGACGTCAGTCCGTACGTTTTGCCTCCTGCTCCGACCCAAGCTGGAGGCGGAGGAGGCGGCGGTGATCGGGACAAATTGCAGGCGTCCAAGGGGGCTTTGCCCAAATTCTCAACTCAACAGATCACCCCTCCGATGGTCGTTATTCGGAACCAGAATCCAAAGCTGGCAGTAGAACCCACAGTAGTCGTGCCACCGGACATACATTTGCCACAGACCGGGCCGTTAGGTGACCCCCTTTCAAACATTCTGGGGCCGCCTTCCAATGGAACCGGATCTGGAGGAGGAATCGGCAGTGGCAGTGGCGGAGGAGTTGGGTCCGGTCGCGGTCCTGGGGTTGGCCCCGGCGAAGGTGGGGGTATTGGCGGAGGTGTGTACCGTGTTGGAGGCGGGGTGTCTGCTCCGCGAATCATCTATGCACCGGATCCGGAGTTCTCGGAAGAAGCACGCAAGGCAAAGTATCAGGGAACTGTTGTGCTGTGGGTAATCGTTGGAACCGACGGCCTTACCCATGATATTCGTGTGCAGCGCTCACTTGGCCTGGGCTTGGATGAGAAAGCGATGGAAGCGATTAGAAGGTGGAGGTTTGAGCCCGCGCGTAAAGATGGAAGACCTGTAGCGGTTCAGGTCAATGTGGAGATTAACTTTCGACTTTACTGATGCCGAGAGTACCAGCACTAGCAAAACGAACGAGATCACTCGAAAACCGCACTCTGGTGTCGAGATGGAGTCGAAAAATAGGACAACTCGGGAGCACCGCGGATGCATGGAGGTCCTTGTTCTTCTTTCGCTGATCTTAATTGCAATTCTTTTTATCGTTTGGCTGCTGCCCTTCTTTTTCAGCTTGCGCCAACGTGAAGCGCCGCCTACTTCCGGCAATTCCCGCGCATTCTTGCGATACGCTCCTCGACGTCAGGACCAGACCATTGTTTCCCGAATTGGCAACTTCGTAAGAGTTTCTTGCGAGAAAGGGCCCTGGCCAAACTGAAACTTCTATACTGCTCCATGGGGGGACTGCAATGATTGCCAAATGCGCTAATCCCTCTTGTTCTGCTGTGCTTCGTTATTTGTACCAAGGCAGAGTGTTCGTTGTGCCCAGTTCCGAAGATGGGGGGACATGTTCTCACCGCGCTAATTTCTGCGGGTTCATCCGGCATGCGCAGTACGTATGGTTGTGCTCTCACTGCGCCAAGACGATGCGAGTCACCGTGGACAGCAACAACGAGATTCATGTAGTGCGGGAGGCGTGGACAACGAATTTGGTGTCCGCACTAGTGCCGCTACTCTGGGTTGCATATACAGTGGCGATTAGGGAGGCTGTCTAGCCGATTAGTTCCGTGCGGCACAGAGTGACTTCGCCCGACCTTATGAACTCCGGAGAAGTGAGATTCTCCAGTATTTTGTTGGCGACAGACTTCTCGCTGTCGTCTCAACGTGCACTTGAGTATGCGGCGACAATCGCTCGACACTACCACTCCACACTTCATATTGTCCATGTGGTCTGTCCAGAAACTCAGGACTTCGTCTGCACCAAGAAGAGGCCCTCCCCAGATCGAGCCTTCGAAGACGCAGAAGAAGCAATGACCTCGTTCCTAAAATCCGATGCCCTGCGAGCCGTTTCTTATTCATCCATTGTGCGGGAAGACGGCCTGGAAAAAGTTCTCCGACATCTTGTTCAGAGCCGCGAAGCAGAACTCGTCGTCTTGACAACGCAGGGCCGGAGCGGAAGCAACTGGAAAATGGATGTCGGTGCATTCACGGATCACTTGGGGAGGGGCATCGATCGGCCTGTTCTTTTGTTGGGTCCGAACGTGACACGCGATCCGGAGAGTGTTGCCATCAACCGCGTGTTGTTCGCCACCGACATGCGTGAACCGTCGCTTAGGGCGCTGCCCTATGCAATCTCAATTGCGGAGAAACACCGAGCGAGCCTCCATCTACTTTATTTCTTGCCTAATGGACGAGCGCAAAACAAAGAACAAGCATCTCTCGAGTGGCAACTTCGTGAACACGTGCGATTAAA
>Ga0335082_10005621_pt1 | contig 13725 bp, 14 predicted proteins | sample Lox_Sample_41_FD_206718 | JGI IMG/M metagenome (GOLD analysis project Ga0335082, IMG submission 206718) | Soil microbial communities from Loxahatchee National Wildlife Refuge, Florida, United States - Lox_Sample_4.1 | ecosystem: Environmental > Terrestrial > Soil > Wetlands | place: USA... | reverse complement strand
TGGCTCATGATGCAGCCGGTGAGCCGGTGTAGCCGCTATTGCCGCACCGTTGCGCTCATTTCCTCCAGGGAGTCCTTACCGGCCGTGGCAGGAAAGAGGTAAAGAAACCGCATTCTTCCCACGGGCACACCGCCCCGAACTCAAATCCAATGAACCTGGAAAAGTGTGCTCATAAACGACAGCGTACTTCGTGATCTGGGTCTTTGGGTGCGACGAGGACGGCCTAGGCCGGTGTCAGTCGCCGTGGCTGGCCACTCAGGGCAAGTGCTGGCAGTCAGCCTATCGGCCCACGCCAGGGATCTCGTTCGCATCGAAGTGATCGTGTCGTTTCTGGCGCGGGGACGCGCCGATTGTGCGCGGCCTTGGCCTAAGTTGGCTGACCCCGGGGCATCGACGACCCGCCGCTCTCGGCTAGGTCGGCACCGCGAGCCTTCTAGCTCAGGCGGTCAGTGCTGCCCCTTTGATGTTGCGCTGTGCCGGAACTCCACCACGTCGCCGTCGCGCCGTCGATGGCGCTGTCGTCTGGTCACTCGAAGTCGTGTACGTATTGGCCAGCCCAAGCCAAAGCGCTGCTCTGACTACTGGTCACAGAAGATCGCGCAACTCGTCAGCGGTCATGCCGATTATGCGAGAATGTTCCGCAGCGTACCCTTCGCCATGTCCCGGTTGCGGACTGGCACTGATACTGTCCGGCCATCAGGGTATTTCATCACGTGATGGCTGCCGCTGATCCCCGCGACCTCGAACCCGGCCCGTTCAAGTGCTTTGACGACTTGTGCTCCACGAACCGCCGGGATCGCGGCGGGCATCAGGCAACATTAAGCGTGAGCGTCAGCTCGTCCGGGATGCCGACCTCGGCAATCAACGCTTGTAGCGCCTCGCGCAGATCATCGAGCGCTGCTTCGCGCGTCTCACCGTCGCCGACGGCCCCGACACCCAGCCTGAGCTGGGCAGATGCACACCAAACACCGTCTTCATCCTGTTCGAGGGTGTACGGTACGTGCACGGTCCTAACCCGGGCGCTCATCGCTACTGTCTCCTGGTCATGGTGTGGAGGTTGACACGAGTCAACCACCTGACTCAAGTCAAGCACGGTCACAGCACGGTATACCTCACTGCTGAACCCGTACCTGTTCTGCCTCGCTACTGGCCGAGGATTACCAGTCGCGGTCTTGCAGGCCACGCCATACGGCACCGCGCTTGCCTCTGCTGCGGTGCGGCTCCGGACAGTGCGTCCGTTCGCGGCCATGCGCCCGAACTCGAGGCGCCTCACAGTCAACCGTGCGCTATGAAGCCCGGCACGGCTTCAAACTGTACAACCGGGCGGATGCCCGGCGTCCTCTTCCATCGTGCCTAACGAAGCTTGGGCCTTGGTCTAGCTGGACCGTGATGATGAGCCGTGGCGGAACCTCGCGGCGTGGCCGCCGGGCATCAGATAGCACGTGTCGCTCGGGCAGAAGTCAGGTCTGGGTCTGGCCGGCAAGCATCAAGCGTGCCGCGGTCAGCCTGATCAGGCCCGGCCATCCTGGCCTGACGGTGCGCCTTGACGCGCTCGGGCAGGAACTTGTTGATGACCGCCGCCCGCCAGGTAGCGCGGTCGCCGCCGATCACGTGGTCACGCCCGGCCATCAGCACCTCATAGCCCTGCGGGCGACCAGCTCCCGGCTGTTCTTCCAGCTGTTGTCCCCGAACTTGGTATCCCCCATCCCGGCCCGCTGATGGAACTCACTGTCGGTCGCCCCCGGCAGCAGCGCGGTCATGGTGACCCCGGTCCCGAGCAGTTCCTCCCGCAGGCTCTCGGCGAAGGAGTACACGAACGCCCGGGTCGGCCCGTACACCGTCTCATACGGCGTCGGCGTGGTAGCCGACAGCGAGGAGGTGAACAAGATCCGCCCGCTCCTGACGGCGACCATCCCCGGCACGATCCGCTTGGCCAGGTGCACCTGCGACGTCGCGTTAATGGCGATCATCCGCAGCTCATCCTCCAGCGCGGTGTCGACGAAGGCCCCTCCGATCCCGATGCCAAATTGCCTGGCCAGTTCCAAGCCGATACCAGACGAGCCACCGGTCACCAGCGCCAGCGGCCGATCTGGGCGGCCGGGCTTAATCGACGCCTTGGCGGATACTCCCTTGCAGGGCGAGTGCCTGACCTAGCTGGACCGTGACGTAGCGCTGTGGCGGAACTCGGCGTGCCGAAGTCATCAGGTACGGGTCTCCCATGCCGCGGCGGAACCGGCGGCGTGGCCATCGGGCATCGGTAACGTCGGCCCGATCCACAGCCCGTTCTCCCCTGCATCGCGGATATGGCTCAGTGTGCAGCCTTGCCGCCTGATGTTGTTTGAAAGCGGAACTCGACCACGTCGCCGTCGCGCATGACGTAGTCCTTGCCCTCGATGCGGGCCCTGCCCGCGGCGCGGGCGGCGGGCAGCGAGCCGACCGCGATCAGGTCGTCGTAGGAGACCACCTCGGCCTTGATGAAGCCGCGCTGGAAGTCGGTGTGGATGACGCCGGCCGCCTCCGGGGCGGTCGCCCCGGCCTTGATCTCCCAGGCCCGGGTCTCCTTGGGGCCCGCGGTCAGGAACGTCTGCAGCCCCAGCGCGCGGAACCCGGCCCGGGCCAGCTGGGCCAGGCCGGGCTCGCCCAGACCGGCCTCGGCGAGCAGCTCGGCGGCCTCATCCTCGGGCAGCTCGGCCAGGTCGGCTTCGGTCTTGGCGTCCAGGAAGACCGCCTCGGCGGGTGCCACCATTTCGGACAGGCGCTTGCGCAGGTCCTCGTCGGCGAGCTCGGAGGTGTCCATGTTGAACACGTACAGGAACGGCTTGGCCGTCAGCAACTGCAGCTCGCGCAGGTCCCTGACCTCGATGCCCGCGGCCGCCGCGCCGGACGACAGCGGGGTCCCCGAGTCCAGGAGCCGCTGGGCCGCCTGCGCCGCGGCAGCCGCCCGCGCCCGTTCGGGATCCCTGGCGAACTTGGTCTCCTTGGCCAGCCGTGGCAGTGCTTTGTCCAGCGTCTGCAGGTCGGCCAGGATCAGTTCGGTGACGACCGTCTCGATGTCGCGTTCCGGCGACACGTCTCCGTCCACGTGTGTCACGTCCGGGTCGGCGAAGACGCGCACTACCTGGCAGATCGCGTCGGTCTCGCGGATGTGGGCGAGGAACTGGTTGCCCAGGCCCTGGCCCTGCGAAGCGCCGCGGACCAGGCCGGCGATGTCGGTGAACCGCACGCTGGCCGGAACGATCCGGGCCGAGTCGTACAGCTTGGCCAGCTCGGCCAGCCGTGGATCGGGCACGCCGACCACGCCGACGTTCGGCTCGATCGTGGCGAACGGGTAGTTCGAGGCCAGCGCGCCGGCCCGGGTCAGCGCGTTGAACAACGTGGACTTGCCGACGTTGGGCAGGCCGACAATGCCGATAGACAGACTCACCCGCGCGAGTTTAGTGCCGCGGGGCAGGCGACTTGCGCGGCACGAGCTCCGGCAGCGGTCCGAGTGAGGCGAGTGGGTTCCGGGGGCCGTGCTTTGGGAGCGCGGGTTAGAACTGGGTTTGGTACTGGGAGGGGTCGACTTGGGCTTGGATGATCAGGGGGCGGGTGCGGGTGGCGAAGCCTTCCAGGGCTTTCTCTAGGGTGGCGGGGGTGTCCGCGCGGATGCCGTCGCAGTCCATCGCGTCGGCCAGGGCGACCAGGTCCATGCCGTCCATCCGGGTGCCGGTGGGCGGGTAGCCCATGAGCTGCTGGCGCAGCTCGATCCGGTTCAGGCTGTTGTCGGCGAACACCACCACGGTGACCGGCAGGCCCAGGGCCGAGGCGATCCGCATCTCGGTCGCGGCCATCGCGAAACCCCCGTCGCCGACCAGGGCGATCACCGGCCGGTCGGGCCGGGTGAGCCGGGCCGCGATCGCCGCGGGCACGCCGAAGCCCATCGCGGACAAGCCGTTGGGGATCAGCACCGAACGCGGCTCGAGCGCCTGCCACACCTGGCCCGCCATGATCTTGTGCGAGCCGACGTCGGTGGTCGCGATGGTGCCGGGCGGGGCGGCTTCGCGCGCGATCGCCACCACGTCGGAGGGGTTGAGCCTGCCCTCGGCCCGCCCGGCCAGCCAGGCCTGGTTCAGCCGGACCCGGTGCGCCGCCACCTCGGTTCCGGCCCACCGGGGCTCGCCCGCCCACTGCGCGGACAGCCAGCCCAGGATCGCCCCGACGTGCCCGGTCAGTTCGCAGGCGCTGGCGTATACCTGGTCGGTGTTCGGGGTGGTGTCCAGGTGCAGCACCGGGGTGGCGAGCGACCACGGGCTGATCAGCTCGACCGGGTCGAAGCCCGCGGCCAGGATCAGGTCGGCTCCGGCCAGCAGGTCCCAGACGACGCGGTAGCCGGCCATGTCGAGCACCCCGGCGAAGTACGGGTGATCCTCGGGGAAGACGCCCTTGGCCATGGGCGAGACCACGACGGGGATCCCGGCTAGTTCGGCCAGCCGGACCAGCTCGGGCCCTGCCGCGCAGCGCAGCGCGGCGATGCCGGCCAGGATCACCGGGTGGCGCGCGGCGGTCAGCGTCCGGACCGGGTCGCCGTCCCCGTGCACGTCGACCGAGGCCGCCGCCGGGCCCAGCGGGGGCAGGCTGACCTGGCCCTCGGCCGGCACCGGCCAGGCGTCGGCGGTCACGGTCAGGTGGACGGCGCCGGGGCGTTCGGCCACGGCGGTGCGCAGCGCCTTGCGGATGACGGTGTCCGCCGAGGCCGGGTCCAGGCGCAGGGCCAGCTTGCTCACCGGCGCGAACATCCGGTCGTGGTCGACCACCTGGTGGGTGAAGAACTGCTCGCGGGAACTCTCGATCTGGCCGGAGACGGCGAGCACGGGCACCCGGTCCAGGGTGGCCGAGGCCACGCCGTTCAGCACCGCCGTCGACCCCGGTCCGAGCGTGGACAGGCAGACCCCGGGCCGCCCGGAGGTCATCGCGGCCGCCTCGGCCATGAACGCGGCGGTACCCTCGCGCACCGCCGACACGACCTGGACGCCGCGGTGCCTGGCCGCCTCCATGAAGTCGATGACCGACTCGCCGGGATAGCCGAACACGTGCCGCACCCCGGCCGCGTGCACGTACCCGGCCAGCAGCTCGGCGGTGGTGGTTTCCGGGGAGGACTGGGTCATCGCCCCATTGTGCGCGCCGCGGGCTTTCCCGCGATCGCCGGGGGCGCTGGGCGTGTCTGCGCCAGGTTCACCCGTTACGGTGACATCATCGCTGCATATGGGTGCAGTCTTGTTGCTGGTCGGACTGCTGCTCGGGATTCTCATCGGGGCAGCGATCGGATACCTGTTCGCCCGCGGACGGCTCGCGGCAGCCGACGAGCGGGCCCGGGCCGCCGAGGACAGAGCCAGGATGATCGAGCGCGGCGCGGCCGAGCGGGCCGCGCTGGTCGAGAGCCAGCTGGCCGAGCGGTTCCAGGCGCTGTCCGCGCAGGCGCTCGACGCGAGCACGGCGCGGTTCCTCGAGGTGGCCGAGGGCCGGCTGCGGGCGGCGAACGCGACCGCGGCGGGCGAGCTCGAGCTGCGCCGCGCGGCGGTCGAGCACCTGGTCGAGCCGCTGCGGGAAACCCTGGCCCGGGTCGAGGAGCAGCTGCGCGAGTCCGACGCGGCCAGGAACCGGTCGCACGCCGCGCTGGCCGAGCAGGTCCACCTCGCCCGGCACACCTCGGAGCAGCTCCGGACCCAGACGCAGGCACTGGTCACCGCGCTGCGCCGGCCGGAAGCGCGGGGCCGCTGGGGCGAGCTGCAGCTGCGCCGGGTGGTCGAGCTGGCCGGGATGAGCGCCCGCTGCGACTTCGACGAACAGGTCACCGTGACCACGCCGGACGGCAAGGGCCGGCCCGACCTGGTGGTCCGGCTGGCCGGCGGCAAGAACATCGTGGTGGACTCCAAGGTCTCGCTGGCCGCGTACCTGGAGGCCGCCGAGACCGACGACGACGACGTGCGCACGGCCCGGCTGGACGCGCACACGAGGCACGTGCGCGAGCACGTGGACCGGCTGGCGGCCAAGGCCTACTGGACGGCGCTGAGCCCGTCGCCCGAGTTCGTGATCCTGTTCATCCCGGGCGAGGCCTTCCTGGCTCCGGCGCTGGAACGGGACCCCGGGCTGCTGGAGTACGCGCTCGGCCGCAAGGTGCACATCGCCACCCCCACCACCCTGGTCACGATGCTGCGCACCGCGCAGTACGCCTGGCAGCAGGCCGCGCTGGCCGAGAACGCCCGCGCCGTGTTCGACCTCGGCCGGCAGCTCTACGAGCGGATCTCCGGCCTGGGCGGGCACGTGGACCGGCTGGGCCGCGCGCTGGCCAAGGCGGTGTCAACGTACAACCAGGCGGTCGGCTCGCTGGAGAGCCGGGTGCTGCCGAGCGCCCGCAAGCTCAGCGAGCTCGGCGTGGTCGACGGTGAGCTCACCACGCCTGGTGTGGTGGAGGAAACGCCCCGGGCCCTGTCCGCCCCCGAGCTCGCGCCCGAACTGGACGGGGCCCTGATCGACCCGAATGAGGTCAGCTTGGTGCGTGCCGTTCGATGACACAGACGCGGGTTGCGGGCCGCAAAGGGCGGGTGCAGGAACCGCCACGCCGGCCACGTTCGGGATCCATCACCCTGACCGGCCGCGGCGCGGCAGTGGCGCTGTTCGCGGCCTGCTTCGGTGGCCTGCTGATCGCGGCCTGGACCGGCTGGGACCTGCTGGCCGACGCGCTGTTCGTGATGACCTGCGGCCTGGTCACCTGCTACACGCGGGCCAGCGGGCTGCGCCGCGTGGTGGTGTGCCCGCCGCTGGCCTTCCTCGCCGGGAGCGTGCTGGCCCAGGTGATCACCGCGGCCGATGGCTTCTCGGCCGCGACCGGGATCCTGATCACGCTGGGCATTTCGGCGCCGTGGCTATTCACCGGCACGGGACTGACCGTGGCGATCGCGCTCGGCCGCGGCTGGCGGCCCGAGCCAGCCGTGCTGGCCAGCCTGCGCGAGGCGCTGCGGGACATCCGGCCGCGCGGTGACCGGTGGACCGGGCGGCGGTAGCGGCTGGTCAGCCGGGCTGGCGGGACCCCGGCCCGGCGGGCCCGGCAGGTGCGCGCAGCTCGCGCGGGAGGGCGAACGTCATGTGCTCCTCGACCGCCTCGACCTCCTCCACGTCGCCGAAGCCGTGCCCGGCGAGCTTGTCCAGTACCGCGGCCACCAGTTCCTCGGGCACCGAGGCCCCGCTGGTCACTCCGATCGTGGTCACGCCATCCAGCCAGCGCTCGTCCACCTCCCCGGCGTCGTCGACCAGGTGCGCGGCCGCGGCGCCGTAGCCCCTCGCCACCTCGACCAGCCGGACCGAGTTCGAGGAGTTCGGCGAGCCCACCACGATCACCAGGTCGGCCTGGCCTGCGATGGCCTTGACCGCGGCCTGCCGGTTCTGCGTGGCGTAGCAGATGTCGTCGCTCGGCGGGTCGAGCAGGGCCGGGAAGCGCTCGCGCAGCGCGTGGACGGTCTCCACCGTCTCGTCCACCGACAGCGTCGTCTGGGAGAGCCAGACCACCTTGGACGGGTCCCTGACCTCGACCTGCGCGGCGCCGTCGGCGCCGTCGACCAGGCGGACCCGGGACGGGGCCTCGCCGGCCGTCCCGACCACTTCCTCGTGCCCCTCGTGGCCGACCAGCAAGATGTCGTAGTCCTTGGCCGCGAACCGCCGCGCCTCGTTGTGCACCTTGGTCACCAGCGGGCAGGTCGCGTCGATGGCGCGCAGTCCCCGGCGCTCCGCATCGCGGCGGACCTCGGGGGCGATGCCGTGCGCGGAAAACACCACGACCGCGCCGCGCGGCACCTCGTCGACTTCCGTCACGAAGACGGCGCCACGCCGCTCGAGCGTGCTCACGACGTGGGTATTGTGCACGATCTGCCGGCGCACGTAGACCGGCGGGCCGAACCTGTCCAGCGCCATCTCGACCGCTTGCACGGCGCGGTCGACCCCGGCGCAGTAGCCGCGAGGCTTGGCGAGCAGGACCCGCCGTTCTGTTTGGCCTGAGAGCGCCCCGTCTGTCCTCGTCACAACTCCAGGGTACGTAGGGGACGCAAGAACGCGCCAAGGGGATGCTTGCGGCGTCCGCAGCGCGGGATGTTGCGATGCACAGCGCAGAGGCGGAAGATAACCCGTCAGGGAACACGCGCTGAGTAGCAGCGATGCAAATGGCGCCGGCAGACGCTGGGAACTGCCGGGCGCCCACTGGTATCCCGTCCTCGAGGGAGAGTGTGACATGCGCGTTCCGCAGGTCAGCGAACGCATCAAGGAAGCCCCGGCCCAGGCACTGCGCGGCGTCTTCGCCGGCATCGGGCAGTTGCTGCTGATAACCGACAAGCTCAGGAACAAGGCCTCGCACCAGGACGTCCCGCGGGCCAGGGCGCCCGGGGCGCCGGTAACCGTGACTGACACAACCGTCACCAGCCCGGCCAACGCTGGCCCGGCTGCGGCCCCGCCGGCTCCGCCGGCCGCGCCTGCGGCTCCGTCGGCTGCGCCCCCGCCGGCCGCGGCTGCGGCCCCGGCGGAGGCGGTCGCCGCGGGCGAGGCGACCGCGGCTGAGGCCGCTCCGGCCAAGCCGGCGGTCACGGCTAGGCGCACCGCCGCCAAGCCGGTGACCGGCAAGCCCGTTACCGCGAAGCCCCCGGCCAAGCCCGCCACGCCACGGCGCACGGCGGCCAAGGCGGCCGCGGCTGAGGCCGCGGAATCCGCGGGCGAGGCGGCACCGAAGCCGCCCAAGCGGCAGAGTGCCAGGAACTTCGACAAGACCGGCAACGTGCGGGTGCTCGGCGGCGGGGCGGACAGCCCCGCGCCCGCGGCGGCCGCCGCGCCGCAGACCGCTGCCCGGCCGGAGCAGACCCCTGCGCCGGAGCCGGCCGCCGCGGCTGAGCCCGTGGTCGCCGCCGAGCCCGCCGCCGCGGCGCCGCTGCCCAACTACGACGAGCTGTCGGTGGCATCGCTCCGCGCCCGGCTGCGCAACCTCGACGTCGCGCAGGTCAGGCAGCTCGCGGAGTACGAGCGGGCGCATGCCGCCCGGGCCGACCTGCTGAGCATGTATGAGCGCCGGATCGCCAAGCTGGAGGCAGAGGCCTAGTGCCGCTGGACACGTCGGCCGATTCACCCGTGCCCGTCCGCACGGTGCTGCAGCTGGTGGGCGGGTGGATCAGCCGGCTCGGCCGGGTCTGGGTGGAAGGGCAGATCGCCGAGCTCGCCGTGCGCGGCGGCGCGGTCTACCTGACCCTGCGCGATCCGGTCGCGGCCGTGTCCGTGCGGGTCATCTGCTCCCGGCCGGTGTTCGACGCCGCCGAGCCGCCGCCCGCCGACGGGGCCAGGGTGGTCATCTTCGCCCGTCCGGACTTCAACGCCAACCGGGGCTCGTTCGCGCTGACCGCGCTGGAGATCCGCGCGGTCGGCGTGGGCGAGCTGCTGGCCCGGCTGGACCGGCTGCGCCGCCAGCTCGCCGCCGAAGGGCTCTTCTCCCCCGAACGGAAGCGGGCGATTCCCTTCCTCCCCGGCGTCATCGGCCTGATCTGCGGACGCGACTCCGCGGCGCAGCGGGACGTCCAGCAGAACGCCGGGCGGCGCTGGCCCGCCGTGCGGTTCCGGGTGGAGCAGACGGCGGTGCAGGGGCCGTACGCGGTCGAGGAAATCATCGACGCGCTGCGGCGCCTCGACGAGGACCCCGCGGTCGACGTGATCGTGATCGCGCGCGGCGGCGGCTCGCTCGAGGACCTGCTCCCGTTCTCGGACGAGGCGCTGGTCCGGGCCGTGGCGGCGTGCCGGACGCCGGTGGTGAGCGCGATCGGGCACGAGCAGGACACGCCGCTGCTCGACTACGTGGCCGACCTGCGCGCGTCCACGCCGACGGACGCGGCCAAGCGGATCGTGCCCGACGTCGCCGAGCAGACCGCGCTCATCACCCAGCTGCGGGACCGGGCGCGCCGGTGCGTCACCGGCTGGCTGGACCGCGAGACGGCATGGCTGGCGGCGGTCAGGTCCCGGCCCGCGCTGGCCGACCCGGTGCGGGAGATCGAGCGGCAGGCCGAACGGGTGGACGCGCTGCTGCAGCGAACCCGGATCTCGCTGTCCTCTAGCCTGGCGCGGGCCGGCGACGACGTGGCCCACACCCGGGCCCGGCTGCTCGCCCTGTCGCCCGCGTCCACGCTGCGCCGCGGCTACGCGATCGTCCAGCACCGCGACGACGGCGTGGTCAGGAGCGCGGCCGAGGTGAAGGAGGGCGAGATGCTGACCGTTCGGTTCGCCGACGATCAGATCACCGTGCAGGCCGGCCGTGACGGTACCGGCCGATAGGGTTGGGGACGTGACGGACGGCGCGGACACGGAGCCTCAGCCCGCGAAGGGTTCCGAGACGCTCAGCTACGAGCAGGCCCGGGACAAGCTGGCCGCGGTGGTCAAGCGCCTGGAGGCCGGCGGCCTGACCCTGGAGCAGTCGCTCGAGCTGTGGGAGCGCGGCGAGCGGCTGGCCACGGTGTGCGGCGAGTGGCTGGACGGCGCGCGGGCCCGGCTGGCCGCGGCCATGGCCACCCGCGACGACCCGGGCAAGCCCGGAGACGACCAGGACGCTCCCTTCTGAGCCGCCCTGCTCGTTAGCCCGGGCCTGTTTGCCCTGCTCCTGGCTGGGCAGCGGGTGAGCAGGCAACAGCAGGTCACCGTGTACTGCGCCGAGATCAACGTGGTGCTGGCCCGCAGGCTCTGGCCGCGGACCATCGTCCAGCCGCCGCTGACCGAGGCCGACCGGGCCAGCATGGCCCTGCAGGCGCTGCAGAACCAGCGGCGCCCGGAGCAGCACATCGAGGTGACCTTCGACGACCGGCGGCCCGGCACGGAAGGGCCGGCCGGGACCCCGCGGACACCGGACGAGGTCGCGCCGCCCGCCTCGCATGCGACATCAACCACATCGGTCATTCTATTCGAATCGAGTGCCTTATCGGGTAATAAATTGGTGATCATGAAAGATATTTGCTATTATGTTCTATAGAAATATTCATGCCGAACGGGTGGTGGTACATGCCTCCGGAACCGGTTCCCGCGGACCCCGGGTGGGACGAGGATCTCACCTGGCTGGACCGTGACCCGGAACGGCAGACATGGCTGGAGCTGGCCCGCGAGCACGACGATCCCCCCGAGCCGGAGGAGTCCGGTGGCTTCCCCGGGCTCACCCAGGACGAGCTCGCGGATATCGAGGACGCGGCGGCGGACGAGCTGCTGGCGGTCGAGGCGGCCGCCAGCGGCCGGCGTGGCCCGGGCCAGCCCGGCTCCGCGCGGGTGTTCCCCGGCGAGTCATCGAGTCCGGCGGCGGCGTTCGGCCCCGGGATGGTCTTCGACCTGCTGCCGGGCTGCGCGCAGCTGGCGGTCGCCGCCGATACTGCAACCGGCGACGACAGCTTCGATGGCGTCTCTGAGGCCGAGCTGGTCGGCCTGGTGTGCGCGTGGGACCGGGTCGAGGCGCACGCGGCGGCGCGCAAGCTGGCCGCGGTGGCGGAGCTGTCCCGCCGCAACGCCGGGCCGGAGGATGCGGAGTTCACCGCCGACCAGCTGGCCTACGCGCTGGGCGAGTCCCGCTGGCGCGCTGATGAGCTGGCGGGCACGGCCGGGCACCTGGACACCCACCTGCCCGGTACCAGGGCCGCGCTGCGCGACGGGACGGTGAGCCTGGGCAAAGCCCGGATCATCGCCGCCGCCACCGCGCTGCTCGATCCCGCCGAAGCCCGCGCCGCCGAGCAGCTGGTGCTGGACCGGGCGGCCCGGCTGACCCCCGGCGGGCTGCGTCCCGCGATCGCTCGCGCGGTGATCGAGGTCGCCCCGGACAAAGCCAGGAAACGCCGGGAGACCGCGGCCAGGTTCGCCCGGGTGGAGCGGTGGGCCGAGGACACTGGCAACGCCGCCCTGTCGGGCCGGGAGCTGGCCCCCGATCAGGCGCTGGCCGCCGACGAGCGGATCACCGCCCGGGCAAACGAGCTGAAGGCCGCCGGGCTGGACGGCGGGATCGATGAGCTGCGCGCCCGCGCCTACCTGGACCTGCTGCTGGGCACGGACTCCCGCCCCGGGGCGCCCGGCGTGCCTGGCCCCGCCCGGCCGGCGCCCGGGGGGTTCGCCAGCCGGGTCACCCTGACCGCACCGGTCATCACCCTGGCTCGCCTGGCCGACCGGCCCGGCGAGCTATCCGGCCTGGGTCCCGGGGCCCCGGTCGACCCCTGGCTGGCCCGCGACCTGGCTCACGCGGCCGCGCAGAACCCGAAGACGACGTGGTGCGTGACGGTGACCGACGAGCAGGGGCACGCTGTCGGGCACGGCTGCGCCCGGCCCGAACCCAAAGGCCGGCGGACCCGCGCCGGGCCAGGACCGCCGGGCGGGACCGGGTTCACGTTCACCCCGGCCAGCCGGGACGGACCGCCCGGCGGGTTCGGCACCTGGCGGCTGTGCACCCCCGGACCCGGACCCGACCTGATCATCACGATCGATACTCTGGACACCCAAGACTGCCAGCACCGCCACGAGGCCCGGGGGCACGACCCCGGGGTCACGCTGCGGCACCTGGCTCAGGTCCGGCACGCGACCTGCACCAGCCCGGTGTGCCGCAGGCCCGCGGCCCAGTGCGACTTCGAACACAACACACCGTACGAGGCGGGCGGGCGGACGTGCTTGTGCAACACCGGCCCGAAATGCCGGCACGACCACCGGCTCAAGCAGCATCCGAAGTGGACGGTCGACCAGCTTCCCGACGGAACCTTCGCCTGGACCACCCCGGCCGGGCGGACCTACGCCACCGAACCCACCCGGTACCCGATCTAAGCGGCGAGCGGGCCGGTAAGACGGGGCGGAGGGAGGCGGCGAGCTGGCGGAGTTCGGCCCAGGTGGCGTTGCCGGTGACGACGAGGGTGAACCCGGCCGGGCTGGTGCGGTACATCGACCGCTGGCCGCGGGCAGGGGTGACGCTGAGGTTCCAGGCCTGCCCGTTGACCGGGGACGGCGCCTGCTGAGACGGGGGCAGCGCGGTGCCGCTGTTGGTCATCCGCCGGACGAACGCCGCGGGGTCCGCGTTGGTCTCCTCCAGCGAGGCCAGCAGGCCATCCGGGGTCATGTAGCCGAGCGCCCAGGTCACGGTGCCGGCGCCGTTGGCACCGCCCACGGTCAGGCCGGAGCTGACCGGCTGCCAGGATGCGGGCAGGCCGCGCGGGGCGACCGCCGGGTACGGCGCCAGCCGGGCCAGCCGGTCCTGGTCGGCGCGGTAGCTGATGGCGACGGGTTCGGCGGCGTGCGGGGCGGGGATCGTTACTACGACGACGGCGGCCGCCAGCAGGCAGCCCAGCGCGGAAAGGCCGCTGCCCAGGACCTTGTTCATCGCAGCACCCGGTTCGCCACAGCTCAGGGTAGCCCGGCCCGCGGGGTGGACAAGGAGGGCTCCGGGTAGCTGCATAGGATCAACTGACGGCCAGCGGAAGGACACCAGCCATGACCGCGGAGCAGCAAGCCCACGCGCCAGCTAGTCACGCCCCCGACCGCAACCTGGCTCTCGAGCTCGCCCGGGTGACCGAGGCCGCGGCGATGGCCGCCGCCCGGTGGGTGGGCCGGGGCGACAAGAACGGTGCCGACGGGGCGGCCGTGAACGCGATGCGGATGCTGATCAACTCGGTGTCGATGCGCGGCGTGGTGGTCATCGGCGAGGGCGAGAAGGACAACGCGCCG
>Ga0335082_10005620_pt1 | contig 13725 bp, 11 predicted proteins | sample Lox_Sample_41_FD_206718 | JGI IMG/M metagenome (GOLD analysis project Ga0335082, IMG submission 206718) | Soil microbial communities from Loxahatchee National Wildlife Refuge, Florida, United States - Lox_Sample_4.1 | ecosystem: Environmental > Terrestrial > Soil > Wetlands | place: USA... | reverse complement strand
GCCTTAAAATCAATAGTGCACTTCATGTCGGGGCGTAGCGCAGCCTGGTAGCGCGCCTGCCTTGGGCGCAGGAGGCCCCCGGTTCAAATCCGGGCGCCCCGACCACTAACTTACTGAACTAACTGACTTTCCGTTTCCGCGATACTTCCGCAACTCTCCAACTTGGGAACATTTGGGAACAATTGCTCTTCAAGCAAGTTCACAGCGTCTCGTTGTGCACTCCCACTGGCGTGTGTATAGATGTCCAGCGTTGTCGCCATGTGTGAGTGTCCAAGCTGAGCCTGCGCAACCTTCAAAGGAGTTCCTTGCGAATGCAACAATGTGCCGTGCGTGTGCCGGAGGGTATGCCAATCGATTCGTTGCAGACCAGCCCTCTTGCACGCGGTTCGTAGTGCCTTTTTTCTGAGATTATCCGCCGCGAGCGGAAGGCCTTGGCTCTTAGAAAATACCAATGCCTCTTGAGAGTTTTCTGTCGAACGCGAATAGAGGCTCTTCAGTTCACGCACAACTGCGGCAGCCAACGGAACTTCACGACGGCTTGCGCGTGTTTTCGGCGAACCGAAGTGTCCTTTGTAGCAGGTCTCTGCCACGCGCAATGTCCCGCGAAGCAGATCGATTCGTCCCCATCGCAACGCGAGGATTTCACCGATCCGAAGGCCGGTCATTGTCGCAAGAATAATGATCGTGCGGAGAGGTTCGTTACTCGCAGCTATGAGTCGTCGAACATCTTCTGCTGTAAGAAACCTGTGAGGACGTTTTAGCGTCCTTTCTGGCATCTTTACACCGCGCACGGGATTATTCAGGACGTAGTCCCAATTGACAGCCGTTCCCATTACTTTGCTGAGGAGGTGTCGCAAATGGTTGGTGGTTTCCCATGCGAATCCTTGCTTGAGTTTCTCCAAGAGGTAGTGCTGAACTTCAGCTCTGGAGATGTCGCACAGGCGGTGTCCACCAAACCGTGGAAGCAAGTGCTTGCGAAGCAGGAGCGAATAAATCTCCCGCGTCGCATACTTGAGTGTTGGCAGTACTCCGGGTTCAAAGCAGTCCGCGATGAATTGCGAAAACACCATCGTGCCCTCTGGACGGTACTGCCCTTGGTTAACGGGGTTGAGATGAGCGTCTAGTAGTCTACGAGCTTCACGACGGCCCGCGATTTCACTGACCGGACCGAGCACAACCGAGCGCATCACACGGTCGGCTGTTCCATCAGCGAGAATCACGTCTTCCCTCCATCGTGCGACCCATACTTTCCGACGCTTTCCACGAACAAACAAACAGCCATTCTGATATTGGCTACGAGCCATCCTTTTCCTCTCCATTCTGAGGTTGGCTCGTCTGCCTTTTCCTATGTCGATTTCGAGTGTAGCGCGATTATCAACGAACACAATCGCCTCCGCGCTGATTCTCGATCCAGGTGTGAATTTCTTCTTCCCGAAACCGCCAATACTTTCCAAGCCGGATACCAGGCAGTCGCTGTGCGGAACGTTTCCGCATCCTTCCGTACACCCAAGACACAGGTACATGTAGGATTGCCGCGACTTGCTGAATGTTTAAGAGCTGGTTGCTATCTTCCTCCCTTGTGGCCGCGTGTCGTCGCGCGGCATGGGCATTGTCAGTCGGTAGCACTGGTGCGGCTGTTTCTACGTCCCAAGCGTCTGCCAATACGTTCTGCGTTAGTCCGCGTGAGCCATGTCGTCCATCGGAAGCTGGGCTCTCACGCATACCGAATTGTCGTGGCTGGCGCATGATTCGTCATTTCAATTCCAGTTGGAACGATTCTCCCTTCGTGGTCGGTGCGGCAGGTTTTGTGTGTTGGCCTGAAAGCCAAGTCTGGAACTCCTTGTCTTTCTGACAAACGTGCTTGAGCGCTTCCGTTACGACATATGAGGTAGAGCAATCGAGAAACTCTGCGTATTTTGTGAGCTTCTGCCTTGCTTCGTCATCGAGCCGAAGCTGTACGACTGTTGTTTTGGGTTGTTTGGGTGGTGCTTTCAAGACTGCCATTACGATTTTCTCCTTCCTAAATTCAAGACTGTTTCGACTCCACAATCGGTCTGATTACATCTCTGTATGCACGCGGCAAAAACACGGTCACGCTTCCTGCGTGACGGGCGGGAGCGACCCCACTTCGCTTTGGGCGGCTGAAAGCCGTCAAAAGTGGGGTCGCTCCCGCCCATCCTAGTGTTTTTGCCGCGTGCATTTGTCACCTCTCTCTCCTACGCATTTGCTTTACTTCGAAGGACTTGTTGTCCGGTTTTCGGTGAACCACGAGGTGAAGTCGTCCTTGAACTGCCTCGGACCTTCCAGCCGTCACCCCATCTCTTGGTTTCCGTACCGAAAACTGCGTCGTGACCGCAAACTGTCATCGCGGTGAATGTGCAGTTCTGATTGCGAGAGTCCCCGGCTCGCAGGTCTTTTGGCAGTTGGTTCCTTTTCCAGAGGTAGTACAACGTGCCAAAGATTTCGCCGGTGTAGCGCTTGCGGCTCTCGCTCAGAAAGATCAGTTCTTTTTCTGAAACCTGTCCATATTGTTTGTTGTCCCATTTCGTTTTCAGATCGAAATATCGCCTCAGATCAGCCAAACCTCTGCCTTGAATCAGCAACGCGAAAAGCTCGGCGGCCTCTTCTTGTTCTTTTGAAGCCGTCGAAACATAGACAAACTGAAAGTGTAAAAGGGCCGTGAAAAGCCGCCTGTACGTCCGAAGATGCTTGATGAACGGACCAAGTCCAATGTGCTCCGAATCGACGTAGGTAAAGATGGCTACAGGAGTGGATTTAGCGGTAGCTCGCAAAACGCCTACCGGAAACCGGTCCGGGAACATGATCAGTTCGGGCTCATCCGTTTCCGGCTTGAAGATTCCCTCAGGCACTTTGAGTACTTCCTCGAAGTAACGCCATTTGGCTTCGGCAGTCTCGAAATAATCGTTTTCTGGATGCGCCAGGATGTAGTCAAGAGCCAAAAGACGCGCCCGGATGTGTCGGATTTCGTGATTGCGCCGATTGCGGAGTTCGCCCTTGCCGATGGCGTCGTAGAGGGCGCGAGAATGCAAATGATAGACGCAGCTCCTCCGGCGGTATCTCTGCGCGGTCGCGTGGCCTTGCGAGAAGAGTTTCTCGATGAGGTGAGCGTTCCTCTTGCCGCTTTTGGCATGGGCGAAGTCTAGGAATTGCCGCACAGTGAAGTACCCGGAATGCGTGGCCACAAGGTAAAGGAAACGAGATTCAACTTCGGTGTAGCCGAAGGATCGAAGCGGAGCGAGGTGGTCTGCTGAAATAGGCATGGGTCGTTACATTCTGAGAATCGTAGTCATCAACTCCTCGCGGTCCCGAACGCTTCGCAAGCGGCTTGTGTCTTCGGCACGGGCATAGACCTGAAAGCCGGCGCGAGCCTTCTCTGAGAGTCCACGGGGCCGGTAGTGGTCGGTGGCAAGCTCGAGGTCTCGGCGCTGGAGCTGGTAATCGTTTTCGTTAACATACTCGATGCGGAGGTCAGGTATTGGAATCTTCCCGTCCACGACCTTGAAGTGAAGACTCTTGGCCATTTCTTCGCGAATGACCTGCTGAGATTGCTGCCTCGATTTCGACGCGCGGGCAATTCTCGAATAGAGTTCGTCTTTCAATTCATAGTCGAGGCGGACACCAACAACTCTCCCGCCTTTCGATTCAATCTCGTCGCTGACCTTGTGATAGAGGCGATACAGGTCGGCGTCGTGGGCCGCTTCGTTTGGTTTCTTGAGTCCGTGATAGGTGCGCTGGCCAGGCTCCAGAATCCCGCCTTGCCGCAGGAACTTGTTTCCTTCCTTGGTCAAGGTCACGAGCTTCATGGCTTTGTACTCAACATCCGGAATCGTTTTGACTTCGGCCAAGCCCTGCCGCTGTAGGTTCTCGATATCCCGTTCGGCGCGGTGCCGGTCGCCGTTGTACGCAAATTCCGCCAGGTCTTTTTGCGCCACAACGCGGAATTTGCCTACTTCCGAAAGCAGCTGAATTTCGGAGTCTCTGAGTTCGTATGTCTTGTCACGGTCCCTGAAAACGGTGCGAACTCGCTGCGCCAGAATCTCCCGAACGCGCTCCTCACGACGAAGCGGCGGACGTTCTCTACCGGAACGATCCATTGCCTCCCGGTCGTGGGCATCGGCACGCTCTTCCTTTCTGTGGAGTTCGCTGAGTCGTACCCGCGCGCTCCAAAACGACTCTGCGCCTCCACTTGCTCCTCGATCAAGATCATCGAGATTGCGGAAATCGTCGCGGTCAAACGCATCGAAGCTGCGAGTCATAGCGGCATTTCCAATTCCGAATCACGCAGTGGTTGATTGAGGAAAACAGAGAAAGATTCTCTCGGGCCGGGTAGCTCGATGGAACGCAACCGGAGGGGCAAACCAAGGAACATTGAGTGGGACTTGCTAGCTAGACGCCGGGGTTCGTCGTTGCTGGTAGTTCGTTCTCCTGATACAGAAAAACCTCTTCCACGTTCTTTCCAAAGACACGCGCAATCTTGAAAGCCAATAAGACACTCGGGTCATATTTGTCCGTTTCGATAGCGTTGATAGTGCCTCGCGCGACTCCTACGCGGGTAGCAAGCTCGGCCTGCGACCACTCCTTCTCGGCTCTCAATATGCGAAGCCGCGTCTTCATTGGTCCCGCCAAGAATTGAGAATCAGGCCAGCGCTCCACAGGGTGATCATGAGCACCGGGATGCCAAGCCAGGACAAGGAATGAAATCCAAGTCGTTGTGCCAGACCGACAACTAACGAGAAGACGAACGTGCCTACAAACGCGAACGTCAGCGCGCGGTAGTTGACCTGGCGTTCGCGTTCATCTCTCGAACGCAAGAAAAGCACGAGGAAAAAGGCGGCGGCGAGAGCTGTCACAAGAGCGAGGACAAGCAAAGGTCTTTGGTAAGAAACTGCGGCATAAGACGCAGCTCCGAATATGAGGGCTGACAGAAATGCGGAGAAATAGAAAAGCCACAGCACCTTGCGCGGATGACTGGAATGAAGAAAGGACATGGCAGACTCCGGTCAGTTAATGTACGCTATACAGAACACTATGTCAACTAAAACGGTCTCTTTGTTTGACAAGACGATCTTGACTGGTCATAGCCTATGATCTATATTCCTTCTATGGAATGGGAGGTCGAGTTCACCCGCGAGTTCGAAGATTGGTGGAACGGCCTCTCCGAAGATGAACAAGTCGATGTGAACGCGAAAGTGATCCTGCTACAGAAACTCGGACCAAGCCTTCCGCGGCCGCACGCCGATCTGATTCATTCTTCGCGACACGCAAACATGAAGGAACTTCGGGTTCAGCATTCCGGCAGGCCCTATCGCGTGCTCTTTGCGTTTGATCCGCGCCGCTGCGCCATCCTGCTGATTGGTAGCGACAAGACGGGCAATGATCGCTGGTATGAAGAATTTGTTCCGGTCGCGGACGGACTCTATGACCAGCATCTTGAGGCATTGAAGAAGGAACAGGAGAAAAAGTGATCATGGCCAAAAACTTCAAAGAACTTCAAGAGAAGCTGCCGCGCGAAGCGCGTCTCCGCAGCGAAGCATCTGCCGAAAAGATGATTTCGGAAATGGGCCTGGCGGAACTTCGCACAGCCATGGACATGACGCAGGAATCGCTTGCGAATGCACTGCACGTCAAACAGGCGTCGATCTCCAAGATGGAACGGCGCTCGGATATGTATATCAGCACACTCAGCAAGATCATTGAAGCCATGGGCGGCGAGCTGCAAATCGTTGCCAAGATGCCGAATGGAAACGTGAAAATCCGTCAGTTCACCCAAATCCGGCAAGAGGAATCCATAATTCCGAACTCCCGCGGTTGACGGTTGTAACGAACGGCATGTTAGCAACTTCTGATGCACCGACTCACAAACAAGCCGAACCACGAATCTACGTAATATTGCAGCGTCGTCCCTCTATATATAGCAATCAGTGCGTACTATTGACATAAGGTGTACTCCCCCACTATAACGTTTGGCGTTTCTCGCTACCATCCGAAACCTGAAAGCAACTTGGGGGAACCCTCATAATGCTGCGTCTCCGCCAGCCTTTGCTCTTGCTCGTTTTGTGTCTTCTCTCGGCTACATCCGCGATTGCCGCGCCGACTATCTCCTCTCTGACCCCTTCCTCCGCCGCCGTCGGCGCTTCAGTCACCATCGCCGGCACCAACTTCGGTTCCACCCAGGGGACCAGCACCGTCAAATTCAACGGCACGACAGCGAGCATCTCCAGCTGGAGCGCGACGAGCATCGTCGCGGTCGTTCCTACCGGCGCGACCACCGGGAACGTGGTGGTGACCGTCAGCGGAACCGCTAGCAACGGAAAGGCATTCACCATCCTTGCGACGGCGAGCATCTCGAGCCTCACTCCGAATTCCGGAGCCGTCGGTGCTTCCATCACCATCGCCGGTTCGAACATGGGCGCTACGCAGGGCACAGGAAGCGTGAAGTTCAACGGCACGACAGCCACCATCACGAGTTGGAGCGCGACGAGCATCGTCGCCAAAGTTCCGACCGGGGCGACAACGGGCAATGTCGTCGTCAACGCGAGCGGCGTAAATACGAATGGCCTCAGCTTCACGGTCCTCGGCACGCCGACGATTTCCACGCTCACTCCATCAACAGGCGCGGTAGGCGCTTCGGTGACAATCGCCGGATCCAACTTCGGAGCGACACAGGGAACCAGCACCGTTAAGTTCAACGGGACGACGGCCAGCGTGAGTTCTTGGAGCGACACCAGCATCATCGTGACAGTGCCTTCCGGGGCGACGACCGGCAACATCGTGGTGCATGCGAGCGGAGTGGATAGTGCAGGAAAGAGCTTTACTGTCGCGTCGGCTCCCAGCATCACGAGTTTGTCGCCGACTTCCGGCGCCGCCGGAGTTTCCGTCACTATCACGGGAACGAATTTCGGATCGACGCAGGGTACAAGCACCGTCAAATTCAACGGCACCTCCGCGAGCGTGACAAGCTGGAGCGCTACAAGCATCCATGCCAACGTGCCAGCAGGAGCGACGACCGGAAACGTCGTGGTGCATGCGAGCGGAGTAGACAGCAACGGAAAACCTTTCACCGTCCTGCTGACCCCATCTATTACCTCGTTGTCTCCGAATTTCGGCCCGACCGGAGCGTCCGTAACAATCAATGGGTCGAATTTCGGCGCTAGCCAGGGCACAAGCGTGATCACATTCGCGGGATGGCATCCTTCGGTCACGAGTTGGGCGGACACATCCATCTCCGTTGTCGTTCCCGACGAAGCTTCAGTGGGCAATGGCAATGTGACCGTCAAAGTCGGAACGATCACGAGCAGCCCTGCCGTGTTCAATGTGTTGCCGACCCCTCATATCAATTCCATATCTCCCAACTCCGGCGGCGAAAAGGCTTTGGTAACGATCGACGGTTTCAACTTCGGAGCAAGCCGAGGCACCAGCACCTTGACTTTCAACGGAACTCTTGCGACTCCTTGCGGCACCTGCTGGAGCGATAGTGAGATCACAGTCCCGGTGCCAGCAGGTGCGACGAGCGGACCACTCGTCATCGCGGTCAACGGAGTTCAAAGCAATATAACCAACTTCAACGTCGCAACTCTAAGTTCCATAAGTCTTGATCCTACTTCCCCCTCCATTCCGCCAATAAATACGCTTCAACTTACTGCTACGGGCTCGTACAGCGACGGAAGTCAGCAAGACTTGACGACCGTTGTCACCTGGACTTCTTCGGCTACGGATGTCGCTACCATATCCAATGCTGGTTCGGCGACCTCGATCGCGTTCGGGCAAACCACGATCCAAGCAGCGCTCGGACCCATAACGAAGTCCGTGACCTTGACCGTCGGGCAACCATCGTTCGTTTTGAGCGGCAACGTCCTGACAATGCGCTCGGACCATACCGCCACCACATTGAATTCCGGCAAGGTCCTGGTTTTCGGAGGAGTTCAGTCCGGCGTGGGTGTAGTGCCGACTGCCGAACTCTATGATCCTGCCTCGGGCGCCTTCGCTACGACGGGGAGCCCCGTCGCCAGCAGGACGGGCCATACCGCGACACTTCTATCCAATGGGAAAGTTCTGATCACGGGAGGCTTCCCTGCATCGGGAGGGCTCGTCTCCGCCGCCGAACTCTACGATCCAACCACAGGAACCTTCGCCGCCACGGGCAATATGATCACACCGCGGACACTGCACAAAGCCGTGTTAATGCAGGACGGAAGGGTGTTAATTCTTGGCGGTTCCGGAAACAGCGGATTCGTTTCCAATGCGGAAATCTACGATCCTGCCTCGGGAACCTTCTCCTCCACCGGGAATATGGTTGTGCCGCGCATGTACGCCGCTGCGGCACTGCTACCCAATGGCAAAGTCCTCGTATGTGGAGGGCAGGATGTCAGTATGAACTTGCTCGCCAGCGCCGAACTCTTCGATCCGATGACCGGCGCGTTCAGTTCCACCGGAAATCTTCTTACCGCCCGTCAGAACCATTCTGCGACTCTCCTGGGTAATGGAAAAGTGCTGGTCGCCGCAGGCGATACGGAATTCGTCGACGCCTCGGGGCTTCTCGCCAGTGCGGAACTCTTCGACCCTTCGGCGGGAACATTCTCCGCGACGGGAAGCCTTTTCACGCCTCGCACAGGTGCGACTGCCACTCTGCTGGCAAATGGTCTCGTCATGATCGATGGCGGCATGGGCTACCAGCAGAATTTCAGCAGCGCAGAACTCTACTACCCTGATCAGGGAACCTTCTCCCCCACCGGCCCCATGACCTATTGGCATACCCGACATGCTGCGTCGCTGCTGTCGAACGGCCAAGTCCTCATTTCTGGCGGAGGGCAGGACCCGACTACTTTTGGTTTCGTGCCAGCCTCGGAGTTATATCTACCTACGGGCTCAACCGCTCCACCAACACTGCTTTCATTGGCAGTCGATCCGCTGAATTCGGCCATCGTCGCGGGAACTTCCCAACCTTTCACCGCGACAGGAGTCTTCGCTGACGGCTCGATACAAGAGATGACGAAAAGAGTGACGTGGACCTCTTCCGTCCCGAGCATCGCCACCGTCGCTTCGACGGGTTCCGCTACGGGCGTCTCTCCCGGCACCACGATCATCGCTGCAGTATCGGGCACCAAATCAGGTAGCACCGCATTGGCAGTCGATTCAATTCAACTCGTCTCGATTAAAGTAAATTACGACTCCATCATCCTGCAGACCGGAACACAACAATTCGCGGCCATCGGCACTTACAACGACGGAACTACCCAGAATCTAACTTCGAGCGTGACCTGGTCTTCATCTGCCACACCGATCGCCACCATCAACGCCTCCGGCCTCGCCAGCGGAGTGGGCGTTGGAAGTACCTCTATCATCGCGACCGTTGGAACAGTCCAAGGCTCGGCGTTCTTGTATGTCGTCGCCACGCTGCAGTCTCTTTCCGTAACACCGGGCACAGGGCAGGAAGACATCGGAGCAACAATCCAACTTGCGGCCATGGGCACCTACTCCAACGGAAGCTCCAATGTGACGCCATTGAGCACTTGGACGTCGTCCAACGCCAATGTCGCTACCGTGACAGGCGGTGGTCTTGTGCGAGGCGTAGCGAGCGGTTCGGCCACCGTCACCGCGACTTACAATTATTTCTCCAGCCAATTCACGGCCTCGGCGACGATCACTGTTACCTCAAATTACGCGCCGCCTAAAATCTCGGCATCCACATATCCTGCCCAGACCTTTACAGGGTGGACAAAAAACAACACAACCGTGACTTTCACGTGCACGCCAGGCGGTCTGCCCATCACGAGTTGCACACCGCCTCAGACGGTAACGGCGGACGGTTCCGGCCAGATCGTTACGGGCAGTGCCACTGATAGTGCAGGAACGTCTGCATCGACGAGCGTAACTCTCTACGTGGATAAGACTGCTCCCACACTGACTGTCTCCCCGCCAGGCGGAACCTTTGTTGCCACTTCTTCGCCAGTCACGATCACCGGAACTGTATCGGACAGCGGGTCCGGTCTGTCATCTGTCACTTGCAATGGAGCGCAAGCGAGTTTCAGCGCTGGAAGCTTCTCTTGCTCCGTGGGACTCAGCGTCGGCGTGAATCTCGTGAACGTACGTGCATTCGATGTCGCTGGGAACATAAGTGCCAGCGCATTCCGGGAGATTCTTTCTGGAACTCCTCCTGCGCCAAATACACTTCAAATAACACCCTCCAGCGTAAATCTGCTCATCGGGAATTCCCGGCAGTTCACAGCAATTGATCAGAATGGACAGCTTCGGTCGGATGCCACTTGGACCACGAGCGACCCCACAATCGCGACGATAACGTCCGAGAGTCAGCCAACACTCAAGGCCGTAGCGGCAGGCCAGGTCACGCTTACGGCGAGCGTCGGCGGCGTATCGGTTCAAACCCAGGTCACCGTTTCGGATCAAACTTCCTTTACGCCCGGGGTCGCTTTGTGGTCTGCGCCGCCTGTTCCTGGCTTCACCGTCCAGCAAATTGTACAGGCCTTGCCGACCCGATCCCTCGGGATGAATCTTTTCTCGATCTCGGCAAGCAACGATGGCAATCACTCGCAAGTCCAGGCGTTTTCGACGGATGGCCAGATGCTCTGGCAGACTGCCCCATCGCAGTTTGGAAAACTTCTGGCCTCGCCTATCGCAGACGGATTTGGCGGTTTGCTTATGACAGAGTCGTGCAGCAGCGAGAGTCCTTACATGACGACTTACGACCTCGACGGCTCGACCGGTGCGATTCTCTGGGTGATGCAGATCCCCGGCTATACGCAAGGCGGAGTGACGGCTTGCCCTCAGGCGCCAAAATTTGCTGTCCGACAAGATGGTTCAATCGTCGTTGCGAATCCGTTGCAGGCATCGCCGCGGATCCTCGTGGTTGATGGCCTTTCTGGAAACATTCTTCTGAATCCGCCTTTGCCCGCCTCGACTCTTTATGGGAACGTGTCCGGTTCCGTGAGTTGCGACTGTTTCACCGAAGTCGGTCCACCCATGGTAGCTCCCGACGGATCTGCGTACGTCGAGTACGAAGTCCGGCAGCCAAATTCGAATCCGAACTATGTCTCGACAAGCCTGTACCTGCTGAAAATCGGTACCGACAACTCAATCACGACAACCCAAATTGGTTCGAATCCCACATACAATCTCATCCCAAATAACATAATCCCCGACGGCCAAGGGGGAATACTGGCCACTTGGAATATCAGCCCCAATCTCGGCGAGGTCGTGGACTCACCTTATCAGGCTGTGGATGTAGCTCCGACAGGAGTTCTGACGAACTACACCTTACCGATCAAACCCGACCAGTTATTATTGGGAGAGACTCACTTCGGACAGGGAAACAATCAATACTCGGAAATGCTGATCAGCGATGGCGCAAACATCACAGCTTGCGGTTTTCTTTACGGAGGAGCAACGATCGGTAGTGGCTGCGTCCCCCTATGGACGTATCAATCAGGGGAGTCTCCGTCCGCCTCACCTTCCCCGATCAACATGCTAAACGTAACTCAAGGAAATGGGCTGTACGCGACTCTCGGCGCAGGGGGAAACTCGGCTAACCTGCTGAATTTCGATCCTGGCGGGAACCTCTCCACAACAGTGCCGACGATCACCGCACCGAGCAATGGATGGCAGGGCGGCCTATTCTCGGCGATGAACTCCACTTTCGGAGAAGTCGTCTCGCCTCAGAATCCAGTCGCGGATAGTTTTTGGTCCGTCCGCGGAGGCAGTCAGTCTGGAAACGGAATGGCAGTAGAACAAGTGCTCTCCAATCAAACTCAAGGACCCGAAAAACAACTGCCAAACTTGAATGGGCCCATCTATTGTCCCGATCCTTTTGTAACTCACCTTGTTGGACCACTGCTGATAACACCCACATGTGGGAACATCAACGCGATCGAATTGACCACCGATAAGACCCCTGACTTCATTTTTCAAAAATACATCCAGACCTTCTTCGGAAATTCTTTCGCGCCCGATGGCACGTGGCGCAACAGCATTCAATTGTTCACGAATGCCAATGGCGATCCGGTAGTGAACGTGACAGGTCCGAATCAGCTAGTCAAAATAGTACTCTCACTCCCAGCGAGTCTTGGCCAGGCGCCGTTCGTTGTCATGACCGAGCGCTTCGATCCCGTGAACCATGTAATCTCGGTCGTCACCCTGAAAGGCCATCCCCTTGCAGGCTGGCGATATTGGCGAGTGTACTCGATAGGAACAAACGATATCGTTATCGAAACGGGCGCGTATGATCAACCCGGTCCCGGCCCGGCCAACTACCTCGGCTATTTTCTCGGTTCGTCAACGATCAACAAGGCCTGGTACCAGTATCTCAAGGTCATCCAGGATGATTTACAAGCGCCGCAGGGGACGAATCTTCAAGGAGCCATAAATGGCCAGCAGATATACACCTATCCTAACGACCATAACTCGCTCCTGAAGGGTTTCTGGGATATACCGGGGCAATACACGAACTACATCCTGAACAACATTTGCCAGTCAACTTCTTGTAACTGAGGAACCATGCCAAGCACAAAAAAGTGGATACTCATTTCTGTTGCCGTCGTCCTTATCCTGATACTGGGGGCAAGCCTCACAAGAATCCTCATCGTTGCAGACCACGCGGGAGCAATTGCTTTTCAACGCGATAATGAAGTTTATCTGTTCCTTGCTGCCGGGCATTCGGGATGGCACTTCTCCGCTCTTTCCTATCCACTCGTGAAAGTCGGAGGTTATCTTCACATTCCGTCGGCCCCTGCCGACGTTAACGGCCAGTCGCTGGTGCTCCGCGTTACGCCCGAAGGAGTGCAACGCTGGACAAACAAAGCCAAAGACATTGCCGCTTTAACTCCTTTTGAGGACGGTTTTTACGCGAGATGCCCTGGGGCCGTTTTGTGCAAGTGGACCGAGAAGGGGTTCGAAGTCGCAAGTCCAGAAGATGCAAGACGCATAGGTACGGACAATCTCCATATTGGAAGTTTGGACGATAAGGTCGTCAACGGGTGGGCTACCCACCAGCTCAAATTCGCGCCAGGCGATCATTTTGAAATTCAATTCGGGCAAGGTCTGACGATATCTGTCAGAAACCTTTCCGAAAAGGACTGGGCTTATCCCCAAGTGTCCGTGGATTTGTTGCGTGCCGGACAAGCTCCCGAGAACCTGTATCACGCTGATGCCAAACCACGGGTCGTCAGTAGGGCGGACTATCAAATCCTATTGGGGAAGCATTAACCTCTTTTCTCTGCTGGTGAGGAATTCAGGCCATTCCTTAGACAGCTTCCTCACTCGCTTGCCGTGATTGGGGTGCTTGCATCCCTTGACTACTCTTCGCTCTTCCAAGTCCATTCTGGTCTCAGTCGAGTTGAGAGCACCGCAGTTGTCCGTCCTGACGATTGACTTTATCTTTTCCGACGCTCGTTTCCTTGGGCACGGCTTCGGGATAATTCCTGCGCCCGGCGGTCTTCACGTCTTCTGCTTTCCCGGTTTCTCCCTGTGAATCTGTGCTGTCCGTCGCCACGCAGCAGTCGGAAAAGCTGGGAACAAATCGAGAACAAATTGGGAACAAACCACCGAAGAACACCGGTGACATACGTCGATCAGCGGCACGTAAGTTGTTGAGAAGCAAAGACGGGCTAATACTTTCTCCGGCTCATAACCCGAAGGTCGTCAGTTCAAATCTCTTTGCCCGTCGTGTTGGAGAACCCAAGCGAGCAACTTAAG
>Ga0335082_10005618_pt1 | contig 13727 bp, 14 predicted proteins | sample Lox_Sample_41_FD_206718 | JGI IMG/M metagenome (GOLD analysis project Ga0335082, IMG submission 206718) | Soil microbial communities from Loxahatchee National Wildlife Refuge, Florida, United States - Lox_Sample_4.1 | ecosystem: Environmental > Terrestrial > Soil > Wetlands | place: USA... | reverse complement strand
GGGTTCCTGCATCGAGTCGAAGCCGTCATGACGGCCGAGGAGCGAGCGAGGGCGGAGGGCATGCTGGCGCCCGGCGGGGCGTCATGATCATCGGCACCGCCGGACATATCGATCACGGCAAGACTGCGCTCGTGCGCGCGCTCACCGGCGTCGACGCCGACCGCCTGCCGGAAGAGAAGGCGCGCGGCATCACCATCGACATCGGCTTCGCCTACCGGCCCGTAGCGGGCGGCGAGACTCTCGGCTTCGTCGACGTGCCCGGCCATGAACGGTTCGTGCACAACATGCTGGCGGGCGCGGTCGGCATCGACTTCGTCCTGCTGGTCATCGCCGCCGACGACGGACCGATGCCGCAGACCCGCGAGCATCTGCAGATCCTCGATCTTCTGGGCCTGCGTCACGGCATCGTCGCGCTCACGAAGGCCGATCTCGTCGGCCCGGACCGGCTGGCGGAGGTGACGGCCCAAATCCGCGCCCTGCTGGCAGGAACGGGCCTCGCCGCCGCCGAGATCATGTCGGTCTCGTCCGTGACCGGGGCCGGCATCGCCACGCTGGAGGCGCGGCTGCTGGCCGCCGCTGCTGCTCTGCCATCGCGCCCCGTCGCCGGACGTTTTCGTCTCGCCGTCGACCGCAGCTTCACGCTGCCGGGCGTGGGCACGGTCGTCACGGGTACAGTGTTCGCGGGCCAGGTGGCGATCGGCGACCGCCTGCTGCTGTCCCCATCGGGGATCGAAGCGCGCGTGCGCGGGATTCATGCGCAAAACCGTGAGGCTGAGCGCGGCCGCGCCGGACAGCGCTGCGCGATCAACGTCGCCGGTCCTCAGATCGAGAAGGGGAGCATTCAGCGCGGTGACTGGCTCGTCGATCCGGCCGCGCATGCGCCGACCGACCGGATCGATGCCCGGCTCCGGCTCCTAGCGACGGAAGCCCGTCCTCTTCGCCACTGGACGCCCGTGCACCTTCATCTCGGCGCTGCCCATGTACCGGCCCGCGTGGCGTTGCTCGACGCGGATGCGCTCGCTCCCGGTCAAACCGCGCTCGTGCAGATCGTGACCGATCGCCCGATCGGCGCCCTGCGCGGCGACCGGCTCATCCTGCGCGACCAGTCGGCCCAGCGCACGATCGGCGGCGGCTTCACGCTCGACCCTTGGCCGCCGGCGCGCGGCCGGCGCCGGCCGCCGCGTCTTGCCACATTGCGGGCTCTCGAACAGCCGAACGCTGTTGCAGCGCTCCGCGACCTGATCGCCGGCGACCCCGGCTGGGTCGATCTGTCGCGCTTCGCACAGATGTGGAACCTCACGGCGGCCGAGACCGCGGAGGCCTGGCAGCAGGCCGGCCTGACGACGGTGGCGGCGGCGGATCAGGAATTCGGGTTTTCACCCGCCCGTTCCGACAGCGTCTGCCGCGCCGTCGTTCAGACGCTCGCCGAGCACCACGCCAAGTCGCAGGAGAGCGCAGGACTCGAAGCGGAGCGACTCCGCCTGGCCACCGCGATACGGATGCCGCCCGCCGTGTTTTCCGCCGTGCTCGCCAGGCTGTTGCGGGACAAGGCCGTGGAGGCGGATGGACCGTGGCTCCGCCTGCCGGGCCATGCCGTGAAGCTGACCACCGCAGACGAGCGGATCTGGTCCCGCATCAAGCCGATCATGCTGCGCGAGAAGTTCCAGCCGCCACGCGTGCGCGATTTCGCGCAAGCCTTGGCGGTCCCGGAGGAAGACGTGCGGCAACTGCTCCGCCGCCTGGCGAAGATGGGGCAGGTGATCCAGGTCGCGCATGACCATTTCTACCTGCGTGCGACCGTCGTGGAGATGATCGGCATCGTCGATCGCCTTGCTGACGGCGGCGCGCCGGAGGCGCTGACGGCGGCGGCGTTTCGCGACAAGATCGGCTCGGGCCGCAAGGTCGCAATCCAGATCCTGGAGTTCTTCGACCGGGCAGGCGTGACGGTGCGTCACGGCGACGCCCGGACGGTGAGCCGGGACAAGGTCAATCGCTTTGGTGCGCTCGGATCGTGATGTGCGCTAGCATTCGCCCCGATATCGGAAGAGACTCGTCCCTGGTGGGGCGGCCGGACTTCAAATCCGGTAAGGGCCGTCAGCCGGTCCTTGGTGGGTTCGACTCCCACTCTCTTCCGCCACCGCCTCTGACGACCCGCGGCATCCCATGACGGTACGCGACTTCCTGGACGAGTTGCGTACGGCCGCTGAAGAGAAGGAGCGACGGGAGTCCGATTACCGGCGCGAGAGCCGCCGCCTCCTGGAGAGCCTCGAGGTCGAGCGCACGCGCGCCTATCGGCGTTACAATCTGTTGAAGGACATGGCGGAGGCGGCGGCCGGGCATGCCGAGCCGCAGGCCGCGATCGAGGCGCAGCTGGCGGTGGCGATCGCGGAGTCCGGGTGGAGCGAGGCTCGATCCGGGTACGCAGAATTGCGAGAGCGGCTGAGTTCCGTTGCTGCCCTGGTGCATGAGCGCCTGCATCCGTCCGCGGGAGAGGCGCCAGCGCCGGCTGCCTCCGGCGTTCCAGATGCCGTCACCCGATTCGAGGGGTGGTATCGCGACCGTTTCGGCCAGGACTTCCTCGATCTTCTCGGCCGGCCGGCGTCGTCGTTCCAGCCCTTGGTGGATTTCTGAGCGTGGGGACCGATTTCGATCGCTGGTTCGGGTCGCAGTTCGCGGCGTCTGGTCCGTTCACGGCGCTGATCATTCTCGTGCGGATCGACAGCACCACCATCTGGCCGCTGGGGTCGTCCTATGCGACGGTGATCGGCAACGAGATGCGGTGGGCGGACATGCGCCGCCTGCTCGATGGCTCGAAACTTCCTTGGAGCGGCGCCGCGATCTTTCCGGTGCTCTCGACGGCGGGCGGTCCGCTGAGCGATGCGGAGGCGCGGCGGCGCCTGGCCGAGGTTCAAGAGCGCGTGATCGCCGATCACGCCGCCATCGACGAGGGCGTCTTCTTCGATCGCCTGGGCCGAATGATCCGGCTCGAGGCGATCGCGCCCTGACGGCTGCGGCCCGCCATGTCGCGGACCCTGGACGTCAAGGGATTGCATTGCCCCGAGCCCGTCCTGCGTACGCAACGGGTCATGCGCGAGTTGCCCGCAGGCGAGACCCTGACTGTCCTGGCGACCGATCCGGCGGCCGTCATGGATTTTCCATACTACTGTCACCAGGCCGGCCTGGAGCTTGTCTCTGTCACCAAAGAGCCGGGCCTTCTCATCTTCGAGATCCGCAAGCCGCCGTCCGCCCGCTGACGCCGGCGTGGCGCTGATGTTGCAGAACACCGGAGGGAAGTGCGGCGCGCTGTGCGGGGTGGGGATCCGCCGGGGTGAGCGACCAGTGCGGGGAGGATCGCTCTGTCGAGCGCGCCGCGAAAAAATGAACAGCATCCGGCGTCGTATGTTCCTTACGTCGCCACTTTTTTTGGCGGTATGGCGATGTGTCGCGGCAGCCGAGACTTTCAGCGCCCGCTTTCCCGGTCTGCCAGGTCGAGGCACTCCTGGATGAGCGCCAGCAGTTCACGCGGCCGGAATGGCTTGCCGATCGTGCGCGTCGCACCAAGGGTGCTGCTCATGCGCAGGAAATCGGGGTCGAGCCGGCCGCCCTCACCGCCGACGCTGCCGGTCATCGAGATGATCGGTATGCCTGCGGACAGCTGGCGGATCTCCCGCACCGTCTCCAGCCCCTCCTTGTGTGGCATGAACACGTCGCACAAGACGAGATCGAACGGCTGACGGTGGAATTGCCGGAGGCCGTCCTCCCCATCGATGGCAAGGACGGTCTCATGCCCATCGGAAGCGAGGATCGCCCGCACGGTGCCGCGGATCAGCTCGTCATCGTCGATTACGAGAATACGGGCCATCTCGGTCCCCACCAGGAAACCGCTCAACCAGCCCCTCGGAATGCCAACACCCGTTGGCCCAGAATTGTTCCCCGGCAGCCGAGATGGCGCCGCGCGCTTGCTGCGGCGCGCCGGCCACGGCAAGCTCCGATCACTATCGCTTCATTACCGGGAGACCAAAGTCCATGCGGACCCGCTATGCCAGTCTCATTTGTTCTTGTTTGTTTCTGCTCGCGGCTTCACCGGCGGCGGCCCAGGACGTCTTTGCAGGCAGCTGGCAAGTGACCGACGCGCAGCCGGCGCCCTGGGTGGACGGCTCGGCACAGAACCAACCGGATATCGAGGACGCCATTCGGCACGGCAGGTTCACCTTCACGAAGAACAGCGTCGATGGACCGGCGCCGTTCAATTGCAAGAAGGTGCAGTACACGCTGAGCGAGGTTGGACCGGATTACCTGTTCGAGGGCGGGCTGACCGATCCGGCGAAGCAGGCGGCGGCCCTCGGCTTCAAGAGCGACAAGATTGTCAGCCTCAACATGGGTTGCGTCAGCAACGACGCCGACATCGAGATGGATTTCGACCTGATCGATCACGATACTGCGGTATTCGCGCTCAACAACGTGATCTACAAGATGGTGCGTGCGCCCGCGCCATAGGGGCTAATTCCGCGCCAGAGCGGCCGCCGGAAGCATTCTCTTAACCACAAAGGCTAACTCGATTCTAAGGATAATCGACGATTATCCACGGCGAATTCAGCGGGTTGTTAGCCTTAACGCTTCGCATCGGAGCCGCGACATGCCCTACAAGAATCGAGAGATGGACTATCATCTCACGCCGATCGGCTGGACGACGAACGAAATCGCGGCGTCCTACACGGTCGAGACCTGGCGCCTCAGCAACTATCGGGAGTTCGCCTGGTCCAAAGAGCAGAAGGCATGGCGTCGCGTCTGGCACAACATGGCGTGGTCGGAGACGGAAAGAGAGCGATTCCGGGCATTGTTCCCGCTGCCCGTCCAACTCGATTCAAGCGCGGACCAGGCTCCGGAGCCCGCGACGATCGAAGACCTCGAGCGCAAATCGGCGTAGCGGCGCGCGGGCCTTTCGGCTGGTCCTAACCGCGCTCTGTCGTCGCCTGGTCCAGGACCTTCACCCTATTCTCTAGCGTGCCGATACCCTCGATGGTACAGGCGATGTGGTCGCCCGCCCCAAGGTACCCGGCGGGGCGCACGATGTCGTCACGCTGGTAGCTGACTCCGCCGAGTTGCGGGTCCGAGGCCCAGCCGGTGCCGCCGGGCGTGCCCGTGCTGATCACCATGCCCGGATGCAGCGTCAGATTCACCGAGAAGAAGTGGATGAGGTAGGCGACGCCGAACTTCATGCTGCGCGTATTGTTGTTCTGGCGCACCTCGCCGTTCACGGTGGTTCGCAGGTCGAGGTTCTGCGGGTCGGGAATTTCGTCCGCCGTCGTGATGCAGGGGCCGAGCGGCGCCGAGCTGTCGAAGTTCTTGCTGGAGCCCAACTCGTACCAGGTGACACCGTCACGCACGCGCACCTGGCGGTCGCGGGCCGTGACGTCGTTGAGGATGGTGTAGCCGAAGACGTGATCGAGGGCGTCCTCGACGCGCACGTGGCGCCCCGGCTTGCCGATGACGATGGCGAGCTCCACCTCGTAATCGAGCTTCGCCGTCACGCGGCGGTCCCAGACGATCGGCTGCCCCGGTCCGATCACACAGGTCGGAGATTTCAGGAAGAACTCGGGCTCCTTGCCCTTGAGCGGCGATTCCGCCTTCTCCTTGTTGTGGTCGACGTAGTTGCTGCCGGCGCACAGGATGATCGGCGGCACCAGCGGCGCCAGCAGCGCCACATCGGCGAGCCCCGGCAGCGCCAGGGCGCGCGCTTCCGCTGCCAGCCGCGCTCGCTCGATCTGGCGACGCGCGTCGGCGCCCCCGGCGATGATCGTGTCCATGCCGGCGAGCGAGCGCCGGGTCGCCGCATCGAAGAGGCCGAGCGCCTCGTCGATCGCAATCGGGTCCACGACCCGGTCGCCATGCAACTGCGCCACTCGCGGTCCGCTGGCGTGGGCGTATCGGATGAGCTTCACAAGACCTCCCGCTGAAGATGGCGGCGCGACGCTCGACGCGCGCCGGCTTACCTTCGGTCTATAGGCCCGAACCCCGCCGCGGGAAAGAGACTCAAATGAGGAGGAATCGCTCGCGGTGGCGCTCCGGATGCGGCTGCGGGTGTCAGCCCCGTGCCGCACTGCAGCAAGAGGCTAGCTGGCCGACATGCGCTACTCGCGCGCTTTGCCGCGGTAGGCAGCGGTAGCAAAAGAGCCCCTTTATACGAAAAGAGACGCTTTTCTTGGTCGCCGGCTTGAACGCGCGAAATGCCGGGGATATGGTCTACCAAAATAAGAGAAGAGTACGTCCTTTGGGAGGATGCGTCTGACGGCTTATCCGAAACTGTTTTCGGAATGGCGGATTCGCAACACGCGGATCCGCAACCGCGTGGTGTTCCCGCCGACCTGCCCGACCTGGACCGACGGCGGTGTGCTGACCGACATGGCCACGGCCTACTATCGCGAGCGGGCGCGCGGCGGCGTCGGCCTCATCATCATCGGCGCGACGCATGTTCACCCATCCTCCTTGGCCGCCCCGCTGCAGACGCCCCAGCTGTTCAACGACGCCAATCTGGGGCCGCTGGCCGAAGTGGCGAAGGCCGTTCATGCCGAGGGCGCCAAGCTCGCCATCCAGCTCTGGCACTCCGGCGTACGCGGCATGCCCAATCCGAAGATGGATCCGGGTGCCGATTTCGATTCGACCTGGTTCACCTATTCGCCGAGTCAGGTGCCTCTCGGCGAGTATCCGGGCGCCTCGACGCCGAAGGCGATGTCGGAGGCCGAGATCCTGGAGATCATCGCCGCCTACGGCAGCGCCGCGGAGCGGGCGATCGCAGCCGGTCTCGACGGCGTCGAATTCCACATGAGCCACGGCTATCTGCCCTGGCAGTTCCTGTCGCCGCTCTACAACAAGCGCACCGACCGTTGGGGCGGCTCGTTCGAGAACCGCCTGCGCTTCCCCATCGAGGCCATCCGCACGATCCGGCGGGCGATCGGGCCCGAGCCGTTCCTCGGCTATCGCATCAATTCGACGTCGTTCTGGCCCGGCGATCTCGAGATCGACGAAGTCAAGAAGATCGTCGCCGCGCTCGAGCGCGAGGTCGATATCGACTATGTCAGCGTGTCCGCGGGCGTGCACCATTCCTTCATCCACACGCCCATGCATTTCGAGGGCGGCTGGGAGCGCGGCTATGCCCGCGACATCCGCAGCGTGTCGTCGAAGCCCGTGCTGCTGGTCGGCCGCATCACCCGGCCCGCGGACGCCGAGGAGCTGCTGGAGGCCGGCGACGGCGACGCCATCTGCCTGGCCCGCCAGCTGTTCACCGATCCGGAATGGGCGAACAAGGCGCAGGAGGGCCGCGAGGAGGATATCCGCCGCTGCGTCGCCGCCAATCACTGCTGGCGCAACGCCGCCACCGGCCAGCGCGTCCAGTGCGTCTACAACCCGGAGATCGGGCGCGAGCGCGCCTGGGGCGCCGGCAGCCTGATCCGTGTTGCCAAACCCAAGAAGGTGCTGGTGATCGGCGGGGGCCCGTCGGGACTGGAGTTCGCGCGCATTGCGGCTGCTCGTGGGCACGCCGTCGTCGTGCATGAGAGGGAGCGCGATGTCGGCGGGCATGTCCGGCTGCAGTCGCTGCTGCCGGACCGCGACGAGTTCCTGACGATCGCCCGCTGGCTGGCGCTCCAGGCCCGCAAGAACGGTGCCACCATCCGCACCGAGAGCCGCATCGACGAGAGCAATCTCGATGCCGTGCTCGCGGAGGAGCGGCCGGATCATGTCGTGATCGCCACCGGTTCCCGCGTCTGCGTCGACGGCTTCCAGGGTTGGACGGCGGCGTCGATCCCCGGTTGGGAGTCGGCCTACTGCGTTGGCTGGGACGAGATCGTGACGGGCGACGCGCTGCCCCGCGGCGAGGTTCTGGTGATGGACGACCTCTCGACCGCGGTGGCGCCGCTCACCGCCGTCAAGCTGCGGCTCGACGGGGCCGCCACGGTGCGGTTGGTGACGCGCTGGCCGATGGTGGCCATGGAGACGATGTACGACGTCTACCATGACTGGATCATGCCGAAGGTTTTCGACCTGGGGGTTGAGATCGTTCCCCATCATTTCATTAAGCAGATCAGGGAAAACGAGGCCGTGATATACAATGTGCACAGTCATCATCAGGAACGAACGGTGCGGGCCGACACCATCGTCATGGTCACGGGGCGGCAATCGGTGAATGGACTAAGCGACGCGGTGCGCGCGCGCGGCCTCTCGGTCGAGACCATCGGCGACGCCAATGCGCCGCGCGGCACCTACGAGGCGGTGTTCGAAGGACACCGCGCCGGCCGGAAGCTGTGACCGCCATGCGCGCGCCGGAACGCCAGGTCGGATCCATGCGGGCGAAAGCGGCGCCGCGGCATGCCGATCCATCCCGTCGCGAGCGCCCGGACGCCTCGCTTGACCTGCTCTTTGCGACGCGCGGGCGCGAAACGGTGCGCAGCAAGGCCCATGGTGCCGCCTCCGCCCTCCGCGCCTATGTGGAGGAGGGGATCGCCAGCGGCGCCCTGCCGCCGGGCATGCGGCTGCCGACGGAGATCGAGCTGATGGCGGAGTTTCGCGCCGGCCGCAACACCATTCGCAAGGCCATGCATGCACTGCAGGCCGAGGGCAAGATCGTGCGTCAGGTCGGCAGCGGCACCTTCGTTGCGGAGCCGCGCGCTGGCGGACGGCAGACCGCTGCCGGGGCGGGGCAGGCTGCCGTTTCGGTCGCCCGTCTGGCCAATCCATCGGACGTGATGGAGCTGCGGCTCGCCTTCGAGCCCGGTGCCGTCGCCATCGCGGCCCTGCGGGCGAGCCTGCAGGAGATCGAGCATATGGAGCGCGTGATCGCGCGCAGCGCCCAGGCCGGCAGCCTGCAGGAGTTCGAGACGCTCGATTGTGAGCTCCACCGGTCGTTCGGGCGGGCCACGAAGAACGTCATCTTCGCCCGGGTCTACGACATCATCACGGCGGCGCGCGACCACACGGCCTGGGGCCGCCTCAAGGAGCGCGTCCTGACGGGCGATCTGCGTCGCCGGCACACACAGGAGCATGAGCGCATCGTCGCGGCGATCCGCGAGCGCGACGGCGAGCGCGCCTGCATCGAGATGAAGCGCCACCTCGACGAGATCAACCGGGTCATGTTCGGCGTTCACGGCGGAGCCTGAGGAAGCGGCGCGATGGGCACACGTTTTGTTGAGCGGATGAGCGTCGAGGTCGACGGCCAGGGCGAGCCGCTGGTCATGATCCATGGGCTCGGCGGCACCTCCAACACCTTCACGCCGGTGATAGAGGGTATCGGCCGCCAGATGCAGGTGATCCGTCCCGACCTGCCGGGCTGCGGGCGCTCGCCGACGAGCGGGCGGTTCGCGCTCGAGGATTTCGCGGATGCCGTCGCGAAGCTGGTCGCGGCGCTCGGCATCGGCCGCGCCAACTTCGGCGGCCACTCCATGGGCACGATCATCTGCTTCCACATCGCGCTCAGAAATCCCAAGCTGGTGAAGAGTCTGGCGCTCCTGGGGCCGCTGTTGGCGCCCGCCGATGCCGGGCGGCAAGGGCTGCGCGAGCGCGCCGCCGTGGCGCGAGCGCAGGGCATGCAACCGGTCGCCGACGCCATCGTCCAGGCCTCGACGGCCGCCGTCACGCGGCGCGAGCAGCCCGTGACGGTCGCCCTGATCCGCGAGATGCTGATGCGCCAGGACGCCGAGGGCTATGCGCGCTGCTGCGAGGCGCTGGCGGACGCCGCGCCTCCCGACGTGGCCGCGATCAAATGCCCGACTCTACTGCTGACCGGTGATGAAGATCCGATCGCGACCGCCACGGGCATGCGCGCCATTGGCGCTCGCCTGGCCGGTGCGCGCACGCGGGTGGTCGCCCGCTGCGGCCACTGGGCGACGTTCGAGCGTCCTAAGGAGACGGCATCGGCGCTGGAGGAGTTCCTCTTGCAACGGCATTGAGTAGAATTGACAGTCTGCAGCTCCGCGGCGTCGCAAGCTGGACGCTGGCGGCATCCAGGGAGGTCGTGATGGCAAATGTTCTGTTCACCGGCGTGCGCATCTTCGACGGCAGCGGCGAGAATTCCTACACGGGCGAAGTGCTCGTGCAGGGCAATCGCATCCGGCGGGTAGCCCGCGGCGCCCGCTCGATCCCGACCCAGGGCGTGACCGTGATCGACGCCGCGGGCGCCACGCTGATGCCCGGGCTGTGCGACGCCCACGCCCATTTCAGCTGGAACGATTCCTCGAGTCTCGAGGGCATCTCGATGATGCCGCCGGAGGAACACATTCTCTACACGGCGGTCGTGGCGCGGACCTTTCTCGACCATGGCTTCACCATGTGCGTCGGCGCTGCGGCGGCCAAGCCGCGCCTCGACGTCGTGATCCGCAATGCCATCAACTCCGGGATGTATCCGGGGCCGCGCTATCTTGCCAATGGTCAGGAGATCGGCACGCTCGGCGGGCTCGGCGACACCAACCCACCGCACCTGAACGACCCGCTCATGAGCTTCGGGGCGATCTCTACGGGGCCAGAAGCGATGCGCGTGATCGTCCGCACGTTCATCAAGTATGGCGTCGACCTGCTCAAGCTCAACCTTTCCGGTGAAAGCATGACCGACACCCATGCTGAGGAATCCCCGATGTCGGAGGAAGAGATCATCATGGCCGTCACCGAGGCGAAGCGCCGCCGCAAGCGGGTCTGCGCGCACGCCCGTTCGGCGCTCTCGGTGAAGCAGTGCGTGAAGCACGGCATCGAGATCATCTACCACGCCAGCTTCGTCGACGAAGAGGCGCTCGACCTCCTGGAGGCCAACAAGGACAAGCATTTCGTGGCGCCGGCCCTGGCCTGGCTCATCACGTTGTGCAACGGCGACGCCGCCAAGTACGGCCTGACCAAGGAAAAGCTGGCGAAGATGGGCTACATGCGCGAACTCGAGATCGCCATCGAGGCCTGCAAGAAGATGCACCGGCGCGGCATCCGCGTCCTGCCCGGCGGCGACTATGGCTTCGCCTGGACGCCGCATGGCACATACGCCAAGGATCTCGAATATTTCGTCAACCTGTTGGGCTTCACGCCGGTCGAGGCGCTGGTGGCGGCTACCCGCCTCGGCGGCCAGATCTTCGGCAAGCCCAACGAGCTCGGGCAGGTGAAGGAGGGCTATCTGGCCGACCTCATCCTGGTCGACGGCGACCCCGTGACGAACATCCGTGTGCTGCAGGACAAGAACCGGATCCTCGCCATCATGAAGGACGGCGAATTCTACAAGGCGCCGGATCTGATGCCACACCGTCAACGCGTGGCAATCTGACGCCGGGAGAGCGGACAGGGAACGAACGGACGCGCCGATGAAGCTGTTCGTGCTCACCTTCCTGAACGGCTTGACGCTCGCCGGACTCTATTTCCTGGTGGCGAGCGGCTTCACGCTGGTCTTCGGGTTGATGCGCAACGTGAATCTCGCGCACGGCTCGCTCTACCTGCTGGGCGCCTACCTGGGCTACGAGGTCGGCGATCGCACGGGGTCATGGTTCCTTGCGGTCGCGGCCGGGTTCCTGACCGCCGCCATCTTCGGGGTTCTGCTGCAGATCCTGGTCTTCCGCCGCATGGAGGGCCAGGAGCTGCGGCAGACCTTGGTCACCATCGGCATCTCCATCGTGATGGCCGACTTGATGCTCGCGATCTGGACCGGCGAGACCTATCAGTTCGAGCCGCCCGATTGGCTGTACGGCGGCACCCCGCTGCCCTTCGTCAAGATCTATCCGACAATCCGGATCATGGTGCTCGTCGTCTCCGTGCTGGTCGGCGTAGCGCTGTGGCTGTTCCTGACGCACACGCGCATCGGCATGATGATCCGCGCCGGCGTCGATGACCGCGGCATGCTCTCCGCCTCCGGCGTCAACGTGCAGCGGGTGTTCGCCACCACCTTCGCGGTCGGGGCCGGCCTGGCGGGCTTCGCCGGCGTCGTCGGCGGCTCGGCGCTGTCGATCGCGCCCGGCGAGGACACGCGCTATCTCCTCGCCTCGCTCATCGTCGTCATCGTCGGCGGCATGGGCAGCGTACCGGGCGCAGCGATCGGCGCGCTGTTGATCGGCATGGCCGAGCAGTTCGGGCTGGCATATTCGCCGACCTACGGTGTCGTCTACACATTCGTGATCATGGTCGCTGTGCTGGCGATCCGGCCTCAAGGCATCATGGGGCGGGCATGAGCGCCGTCGCCGACACGCTGCCGCGCGCGTCGCCGCAATGGATACGGCCGGTGCTGTCTTATGGAATCGCGGCGGTCGGGCTCGTGATCTATCCGCTCGTTGTTCCCGATTTCTGGGCCTTCCAGATCGGTGCGCAATCCCTGTTCCTGGGCGTCATCTCCCTGTCGCTCATGTTCCTCGGTGGCTACGGCGGTATGGTCTCGCTGGCCCAGATGACGATCGCCGGCGTGGCCGGCTATCTGATCGCGATCGTCGGCGGCAACAGCTTGAACTTCGGCCCGGCCTGGCCCTGGTGGGCGGCGGTTCCGATTGCCGTCGCCGGAGGCACGGTCGCCGCCGCGCTCATCGGCGCGATTTCTGTCCGCACCGCCGGCATCTATACGATCATGATCACGATCGCCATCGCCGTGGCGTTCTTCTACCTGGCTCAGCAAAACTACACGCTCTTCAACGGCCATTCCGGCTTCGCCAGCATCCTGCCGCCGCATGTCTTCGGGATAGACTGGCGGGCGCCGATACCGTTCTATTTCCTGTCGCTCGCGGTCGCGGTGTTGAGCTACGCCATCGTCCTGTATCTGTCGCGCTCCACCTTCGGCGTGGCGCTGCAAGCGATCCGCGACAACGCGCGGCGCATGCGGGCGCTCGGCTTCAACGTGAGCGCCCACCGTATCGCCGCCTACGCGATCGCCGGCTCGATTGCGTCGCTGGGCGGCGTCCTGCTGGTGTGGTTCAACAGTCGGATCTCTCCGGGGACCATCGATACCGGGCCGATCTTCGACATCCTCATCATCGCCGTGCTCGGGGGCATGCGCCACCCGGTCGGCCCGTTCCTGGGCGCGGTCATCTTCGTGCTGCTCGAGAACTTCGCGATCGACTTCATCGACCGCGAGCGCTTCAACACGCTGATCGGTGCCTGTTTCTTGGCGATCGTCCTGTTCTCGCCGGACGGCGTGTTGGGTCTATGGGACCACCTGGTGGCCCTGATCAATCGCGCCGGCGCCGCGAATCGCATGTTTCAGCGCCCAATCAGTAGTGGGGACAGGACTCAACCGGCGGCCACGGGCCGCCCCATACCAGGGAGGAGATGATGCGACGTAAGTTGCTTGGCGGGGTCATGCTGATGGCGGCGGCTTGCCTGCTGTCGGCCGGTGCGGCGCATGCGCAGGATTCGCTGAAGATCGGCGTGCTCGCCACGTTCGAAGGGCCGTTCGCCATTCTCGGCGAGGACAGCCTGCGCGGCGCCAACATGGCGTTCAAGGAGCATGATTTCATCGCCGGCGGCAAGAAGCTGCAGATCATTACCGGCTCGTCGGACGCGTCGCCGGAATCGGCGATCAAGGCGGCGCGCAAGCTGGTCGAGCAGGACAAGGTCGACATCCTGATCGGGCCGCTTTCGGGTGACGAGGGCTTGGCGATGCGCGACTATGCCAAGACCCAACCGCAGGTGACCTTCATCAACGGCACCTCCGCCGCGGAGCCGACCACCCTGGTCGACCCGGCGCCCAACTTCTTCCGCTTCACCACCGACGGCGTGCAATGGAT
>Ga0335082_10005617_pt1 | contig 13727 bp, 9 predicted proteins | sample Lox_Sample_41_FD_206718 | JGI IMG/M metagenome (GOLD analysis project Ga0335082, IMG submission 206718) | Soil microbial communities from Loxahatchee National Wildlife Refuge, Florida, United States - Lox_Sample_4.1 | ecosystem: Environmental > Terrestrial > Soil > Wetlands | place: USA: Florida... | reverse complement strand
TGACGACGCCTCCGGGGGCGGGGCCGCCACCGACTGGAACTCCAGTGACAGGAGCCGTTGGGATGGCGGTGATTGGGGGACCGCCTGTGACCGGGATTCCGGTTACGACGCCGCCAGTTGTCGGCGCAACTGGCGTGACGAGCACGGGGGCTCCGCCCGTGACGGGGATTGCGGTCACGGGTGCTGACGCCATGACAGGTGTGGATGGGCCGGCGCCAGCGATCACCGGCTGGCCCGTTGCTGGAGTGGTGGACCAGAAAGCGCCTTTTTGCCCTTTTATATGTGTGCCTGTGCCGATTACCACTGCACCCTCTGTGGTCACATTCGGCGCGTTGCCTGTTGCCGGAGTCGCATACGCCGGAGCCGGCGGCAATGGCGGAGTCACCTTCAGTTCGGTCGCCAGTATGCGAAGCTTCTCTTCCATAGACTCTCCGGAAATTGGAGGCATGTAGGCAAAGTCAGTATCCAGTCGAAAATGCACTGTGTCACCAGTGGCGATGGGCTTGTCGTTAAGCTTGCATTCTGGCTCGCCGAATTGAAGCCCCTTCACCTTCGTGCACAGGAGCAGGTATACCTTGCTGTCGGTTGCGATCTGGTAAAAGTGACCGTGCTTGGAAATCGCAGAGACCACGCTTCCGGTCTCGTTGTATTTGTCGGCAGGTTTGTCATCAGCTGAGGACCTCGGGACGCAATCTGACAGTGTGGCTAGAACAACTGTTCCGAGCAGAAGGGACTTCAGCGGCGTGCGAGACATAGATTGAAGCCTCTGTTCGGCATTCTACTCTTTGGTGGGAGGCGCCCTGGTATAGATTGAGTTGCACAGATCGGTGGAATTCATGAGAAAAGCGACGGTATTGATTCTCTTTGTGATGGGATTGGTGGTGCTCGCAGCGGCGCTTTCCAAGCGCCACAGGTCCCAGCAAGCGACGCAGGGGCAACCAGGAGTTTTTGACTACTATCTGCTGACGCTCTCTTGGTCGCCGGAGTTTTGCCATTCCCATGCCGACAAGCCGGAGTGCCAGTCGGGGCATCACGGATTTGTGGTTCACGGTTTATGGCCGCAGTATGTGGATGGTCATCCAGAGAGATGTTCGAACGCTCCCGGGCTGTCGAACCCCTCGGAGATGATGGACATCATGTCGGATGCGGGCCTTGTCGCGCATGAATGGACGATGCATGGAACCTGCAGCGGGCTTAACGCGGAGGACTACTTCAAACTTCTGCGTCGTGCGTTTACATCGATCAAAGTGCCGGAACGGTTTGCGGCTCCGCACGATAATTTTTCGATTACGCCGGAGGATGTGAAGAGTGAATTTGTGCGAGCGAATCCGGCATTCAGCGCACAGGATATGACCGTCAGTTGCGGCAACAATTATCTGACGGCCGTGTCACTGTGCATAAGCAAGGAACTGAAGCCTGTCGCTTGTCAGAATCTGCGTGACTGTCGGGCGAACGTGATCCGGGTGCCGCGGGTGCCTTAGGTTGAAGAAAGAATGGCTCCAGAAAACTCCGGAGCCATTCAAAACGTGGTGTTACGGCACTCTGTCCGCTTTCAGTATTGGCCGTACAAGTTCGTTAGTCAAGTTACTTGTGGGGAGATTATCTCTGTGTTCTCTCCTCTTAGCTCCTTCTCCACAGAAGGGAGAATGGACCCGGCGGGACTCGAACCCGCATCCACCACTTGGACAGAATGTCGTGTTGCCGTTACACCACGGGCCCTACCGGCAGTCTCAAGAACCCGGGCTGAATACGCAATGATTCGGAGCACAATCTTAGGGAGGGAGTTTCAGATTGGGGACGATTCTGAGTTTCGACGCGACGTTGTTGCCTAGAACGCCCAGATTGACTTCGTCGGAAAGATTAAGATCTGTTGTGCCTTTCAACCGCAACCGCTGGCACCGCTGATCAAACTGGCCGATTATCACGTCAACAGGTACTCGATACGCGTTAAGTTTTTAGAAGGGTCGTGGGCCGGGTCACCGTAAATCTCCCAGGACTTTCCCGCAAGTGTCATTCTGTTCGCCTTGGCCCAGGCATGGATCACGTCGTGAGTCTCGCGCATGCGCTCGTAGGGACCAACGTGGAGGGCGCTCGCGACCTTGCCCGCAGGAGTAGTCGTGAGAGCGATATCTCCGGACGGTTCAAAGAGGCGTGAAACCTCCACGCCAAAATCGACACCCATGGGTGCCTCGCGGTTGGTGGGGTGGTGATAAAGGAAGATGTTGTGACCGTCGGTGTGAAGCCCGGGATTCTGGCGGAGGAATTCCCAAACCTTATCGAGAGCTGGCTTCAAGGCGGCTCCTACCTGCCCGATGCGGACCTGCCGACGAACCGCTGCCAAGGTTCGCGGATGCGCGATTTGTACCGAGACAGATGCACTCATGGTAAGTCAGTAGCTAGTTCAGGCCTTTCAGTTGTTCGAGCAGTTGCAACCAGCGCTCGAGCGATTGGCCTCCCGCAGCGAACGTCGGATCAAAGAAGAGTTCACTGGCGCCAATCTTCCCGCACTCTTTGACGTCAGCAGCGATCTGATCGAGTGTTCCAGTGAAGATCATTCGGTCGTTGCCCAATGGTTTTTCTGTAACCTCTAGGTTCGCCCGTACCACCATCGCGAGCGACGAAGGATCGCGGCCAGCTTCTTTCGCCATTTGCTTAATGCTTTCGAACATCTGCGCCATCCCAGCAATTGGAACGGCAACGGGGTTCCAGCCATCAGCCATGGTCGCCAATCGTTTCATCGCAGGCGGCGCAAAGGCTGCGAGATAGATTGGCGGATGTGGCTTCTGCACTGGCTTTGGATAGATATAAGATTTCGGCAGATTGAAGAACTTTCCGTGAAATTCAGCCGGATTGGTCGTCCAGATAGCTTTCAGAACCTGCAAGAATTCATCGGCGCGTGCACCGCGGACTTTCATGTCGGCGCCGGTCGCATCCATTTCGTCCTTGGACCAGCCGAGGCCCAGTCCCACACGCACTCTGCCGTTGGAAAGGAAGTCAATGGTGCTCAGGCGGCGCGCTAACAGGATGGGGTTGTAGTAAGGCATGTCGAGCACGCTCGTCCCCAAGGTGATCTTCTTGGTCTGTGCGGCTGCGAAGGTGAGCGCGTCGAGCGGATCGAGGACGTGTTTATAGGGTTCGGGGAGCATTCCGTCGGAAGTGACGGGATAGGGCGTCTGCGGTTTCACGGGCCACAGGATGCGCTCGATCGTCCAGAGGCTGTGGTACCCGAGGGCTTCAGCGCGTTGCGCAACTTGCGTCACGGCTTCGGGAGTGGCAATCGGACCGACGTTGGGCAAGGCGAAACCGAGCTTCATGGGAGAGTTCTCCGGATTTAAAGATAGGCAGCCATTGTAGCGAGCGGTTGCTGGACCGACAAAATCGCACTCCAGCGTTATCTTGGGAAACGGGATCAATGGAAGATTGAATGGCAGGCAGTTACAAGCTACACTTTCGCCTGGATCTGGCTGTGGTTCCCCTGCGACGTTCACCTGATGAGGTAAGCCTAATGCCTCGGCGAAATGTACTTGCTGGAATCCTTCTGGCGGTGTCATGGTCCACAGCCACAGCGCAGGTTCTGTCGTTCCCAGAATCAACCAACCGGTTCGGTACGGCGGTTTCGCTGGACGGAATCCAGTCCGCAAAAATGGATTCCGACCTCTTCACGATCAACAGCCGAAGTGCTGGTCTCACTCCCCTACAGACGCCAAGCGGTTCTGTCTCGATGCTGGATCTGAAGGCACCAGGAAAGGCACAAAAGGAATATCAAAAAGGTTATCAATTACTGTTGAGGAAAGAATTTGAAGCGGCGATCGAGCATCTGGCAAAGGCCACGGCGATTTATCCGAAATATGTTGCAGCACACAATGCCTTGGGAACTGCATATCTGAATCTAAAGCAGAATGAAAAAGCCGAAAGCGAATTTAGCAAGGCGGTGGCGCTCGACGAACACATGCCGAATTCGTATCTCAATCTGGGTTGCGCGCAGTTAGCACTCTCAAAGACCGCGGCCGCTGAAGAGGCGTTCCAGAAAGCAGCAGCGCTCGCCCCCCTGGACACACAAGTACAACTTGCACTCACGTATGGCGAGTTCGCCAATAAAGACTATCCGGCTGTGATTTCGACGGCGGAGCGAGTCCATAGAGGTAAACACGAGGGAGCGGCACTGGTGCACTTTTTCGCAGCCGCGGCGTACGAGGCGCAAAACAATCTCAACGACGCGCAGACTGAGATCAAGCTGGTGCTCCGGGAAGATCCGAAATCACCGTCGGCCGACGAATTCAGAAAGATACTGGATGCACTCAAAGACGAAAGCAGCCGGCGCGCCCAGTTGAAGTTCGAGCCGGTCCAGAAGGTTGCGTATTCAATTGGTATTCCGACAGGGACGAACCCGGAAGTTACGAATCGGATAGCCCAGCAGGCTGTCGAGAACTTGTCAGCGCGAGCCCAGATCGAGGAAGCCGAGCAGGTTTCGGATGCCGGTTGCGGAGATTGTGGCTCAAGCTTTGAAGTAAGCTCGCCGCCGACTTCGCGAGGCATATCCAGACCGAGCGGCGCGATCTTCCGCTCATCGGTGGACGAAGTTTCGATCTTGTTTGCCGTCACCGACCACGGCAAGTCGGTCACAGATCTGGCCAGTTCCGACATCAAGGTTCGCGATGACAGGCTCCCGCCAAATGCGGTGCTGAATTTTCGCAACGAAAAGCAGCTGCCCCTACGGCTCGCACTTGTCGTCGACACCAGCAATTCAGTAATCGACCGGTTCAAGTTCGAACAGGCAGCTGCCGTTCAGTTTCTGCAAAAGGTGGTGACTGGCTCTGACGATGAGGTTTTTGTCGTGGGCGTGAACAACTCCGTGCTTCTGGTGCAGGACTTCACTTCGGAGCAGGATCGGCTGGCCCACGCGATCGAAGAATTGGCGCCTTCGGGCGGTACAGCGCTCTGGGACGCAATTAATTTCGCGACAGAAAAGCTCGCAAGCCGTCCGGAGACTCAGCCGGTTGCGCGCGTGACGGTAGTCATCAGCGACGGCCAGAATAATTCGGGCAGTGTCACGCTAAAAGAAGCGATTGCCGGCGCGCTTCACCGGGAGATCGCCATTTACGCGGTGAGCACGCGAGATGTTCTCGATGGACGCGAGGCTGCGGTGCTGGGAGACCACGCGCTGCAAACACTTTCCGAACTCACCGGTGGCGCTGCCTACCAACCGGGATCTGTTTCAAAACTGCAAGGCAGTTTCTCAGAGTTGCAGGAAGTGATTCGCAGCCGTTATCTGATTTCCTATCGGCCCGCGTCGTTCGAGCGTGATGGCCGCTATCGAGCGGTCAATATCATCGCCGAGAAGAATGGACACAAGCTGCGGGTGTACGCGAGGCGCGGGTATTATGCAGTCGGAGCTGCGCCAGCAGAACCCGGTGACAGCCAATGATTGTCCCGGCGTCAGGAGCTGCCACCCAGCATCCTTCTACCAGCCTCGCGTTTGGAGCATGTGGGCTTCGTCGAGGGCGCTTACTGCCAGGCCTTTCATTGCGCCTTGCAAGTCCTCGCTGACTTCAAGTAACACTTTAGGGTCTTGATAGTGTGTTGCGGCAAGCACGATCGCCTTTGCTCGCTTGGCGGCTTCTTCCGGGTCGGCGAACTCGGTCGAGTTCTTCATGAAGATGCCGGAGCCGACGAACACGGCTTCTGCGCCTAGTTGCATCACGAGGCTGGCGTCGGCCGGCGTGGCGATCCCTCCCGCTGAGAAATTCGGGACGGGCAGCTTTCCTGCTTTGGCCACCATCTTGATCAGTTCGTAGGGGGCCTGGTGTTCTTTGGCTTTCGCGTAAAGTTCTTCTTCGCTCAGCACGGTAAGAATTTTCATCTCTTGAACGATCTGGCGAATGTGCTTCACGGCGTGGACTACGTCTCCGGTACCGGCTTCGCCCTTGGTGCGGATCATGGCGGCGCCTTCGGCGATGCGACGCAGAGCTTCTCCGAGATTGCGGGCGCCGCAGACGAATGGGACATTGAAGGCGTGCTTGTCGACGTGGTGCGCTTCGTCGGCGGGGGTGAGCACTTCGGACTCGTCGATGTAGTCGACGCCGAGCTCCTGCAAGATCTGAGCCTCAGCGAAGTGGCCGATGCGGCACTTGGCCATCACCGGGATGGAGACGGCGGCCATGATCTCGCGAATTTTTTTGGGGCTCGCCATGCGGGCGACGCCGCCTTCGGCGCGGATTTGCGCCGGGACGCGCTCGAGAGCCATCACAGAGACGGCTCCGGCTTTTTCGGCGATCTCGGCCTGACGTGCGTCGGTGACGTCCATGATGACGCCGCCTTTTAGCATTTCAGCGAGGCCGGTCTTAAGGCGGAGAGAAGTGGTCGTGTTGTTGCCGTTGTTTTGGGACATGGGAGACTCCGGCTGTCAGCTTTGAGCCGTCAGCTATCAGCTAACCCTTATTTTGATGATTCCGGGAGGGGTTTCGCCGCTAGCTCATTGTAACGCCCGCTGGCTGTTTGCGGAACCCCGTGCCGCTTCACCACGGAGGCACAGAGTCACGGAGAGAATCGCTAACAAAAGCGTTCTCTGTGGCGTGGTGTCTCTGTAGTGATTATCTCTCCACGAACTTTCCGAACATTTTCTCGGGGTCTATTGCAATGAATACACCCCGACTGCGGGCCAAGATTTCGTTCTTTTCGTTCAGAATCCAGGCTTCATTGATGTGCTGTGTGCCGCGAACACTGATTTCTTTGCCTTCCACGCGCAGCGGTTTGTGCAATGGCACCGGCTTAAGGTACTCGACCGTCATCTCGCGTGTGAGAGCGATGACGTGGTGGAGCTTGTTCACCTTGCCCATGGCGTCGTCGAGGATGGTGGCGATGATGCCTCCGTGGCAGTGTCCGGGAGGGCCAGTGTAGCGTTTGCTGAGGCGGAACTTGCAGACGAAGGTCTGGCGCTCTTCGTCGAGAACGAACTTCAAGTGCATGCCATCGGGATTGTTCTGGCCGCAAGCGAAGCAGTAGTTCTTTTGGAGCCGGTGGTAGGCGGTTTCGTGTCCGTGAACCTTGGCTGGCATGGGAGGTCATTCTAGCAGCCGAAAATCTCTCGCCACAGGGGTCACAGAGGATCACAGAGTTTGCGTGAAAATCGGACACAAATCCTGATATACATATCCGTTTTGATCAGGAGCGCTCGATGAATCAGATGGCAACCCTCGCTCTTCTTATCGCTACTCTTCCCTTCAACACTCATGCCCAGTCTGCGCCGGAACAAAAACCGGACAAAGATGCCGACAAGAAGCAGGCGGCGTCCTCTACTGGGAAAAAGAATCAGAAAAAGGCTGCAAACGAGGACAAGAAGGAAGAGCCTAAGAAGGAAGACGAGAAGAAGCCGGGAATGAACGCCGACACGTTTGCCGGATTGAAATTTCGGTCGATCGGACCGGGAGTGGAATCGGGGCGCGTGATGTCGATTGCGGTCAATCCTCTGAAGAAGGATGAGTTCTATGTCGGCGTGGCATCCGGCGGCGTTTGGAAGACCGTGAACGATGGGACGACCTGGACTCCTCTGTTCGACGGCGAGGGGTCGTATTCGATCGGATGGGTGGAGCTGGATCCGCATGATCCTTCGGTCGTGTGGGTGGGCGCGGGCGAATCGAATGCGCAGCGCAGCGTGGGATACGGCGATGGGATTTACAGGTCGGATGATGGCGGGAAGAGCTGGAAGAACCTGGGACTGAAGAAATCGGAGCACATCGGGCGTGTGGTCGTCGATCCGCGGGATTCGAAAGTCGTTTATGTCGCGACGCCGGGACCGCTCTGGGGGGCGGGCGGCGACCGTGGACTCTACAAGTCGACTGATGGCGGGAAAAGCTGGAAGGCGGTCCTGACGATCAGCGAGAACACTGGCGTGAATGATGTCGTGCTCGATCCGTCAAATCCCGACATTGTGTATGCGTCGGCGTATCAGCGGCGGCGGCATGTGTTCACGCTGATCGACGGAGGGCCCGAGAGCGCGATCTACAAATCGACTGATGCGGGTGTGACCTGGAACAAGGTGGGTTCTGGACTGCCGTCGGTCGATATGGGTCGCATTGGGCTGGCAGTGTCTCCGGCTGACTCGAATGTGGTCTATGCAAGCGTAGAGGCCGCCGATGGAAAGGGTGGGATCTTCCGCTCGAACGACAAGGGCGCGAACTGGGAGCGGCGCAACGAGTTTGACGTGGGCGCGATGTATTACGCGCGGATTGTACCCGACCCGAAAAATGTAGACCGCATCTTCGTGATGAACGTGGAACTGCGCCAGTCGACCGACGGCGGCACGACGCTGCACAAGGTGAACGAAGTCAATCATCACGGGGACAATCACGCGATGTGGATCGATCCCGATGACACGAAGCATTGGCTACTCGGGTCCGATGGCGGAATGTATGAGACCTGGGACGATGCGAAATCCTGGCAGTTCAAATCGAATCTGCCGACCATGCAGTTCTATGATCTCGCGGTCGACAACGCGCTTCCCTTCTACAACGTGTGTGGGGGTACGCAGGACTACTTCTCCTGGTGCGGACCGACGCGCACCCGGAATGTCCACGGCATCGTCAATTCAGATTGGTTCGTTACGACCGGTGGCGACGGATTCCGGTCGGCGGTAGATCCGGAAGATCCCAACACGATTTACTCTGAATCGCAGTATGGAGTGCTGATCCGGTACGACAAGCCCACGGGCCAGGAGCTGGCGCTGCAGCCCTTGGAGGGAAAGGGAGAGCCTCCGCTGCGGTGGAATTGGGACTCCCCGATCATCATTTCTCCGCATTCGCACACTCGCTTGTACTTCGCGGCGAACAAGTTGTTTCGGTCCGACGATCGTGGTGATACGTGGAAAGCTGTCTCGGGAGACCTGACGCGGCAGATCGATCGAAACAAGTTGCCGGTCATGGGTAAAGTTTGGGGGCCGGATGCGGTAGCCAAGAATTCTTCGACTTCGTTCTACGGCAACATCGTGTCGCTATCGGAGTCGCCGATGAAAGAGGGATTGATCTATGTAGGCACGGACGATGGATTAGTCCAGGTCACGCAAGACGGCGGCGGAAGTTGGACGAAGTACGACAAATTCCCGGGTGTGCCGGAGATGACATATGTATCGCGGCTGGCTGCGTCTTCACATGATCTGAACACGGTGTATGCGGCGTTTGAGGATCACAAGAACGAAGATTTCAAACCCTATCTGCTGAAGTCGGGGGATGCCGGGAAGACTTGGACGTCCATCGCCGGAGACTTGCCGGAGAACGGTCCGGTGCTAGCGTTTGCGGAGGATCCGGTGAATGCAAGCTTACTTTTCGCAGGAACCGAATTTGGGGCGTTCTTCACAATCGACGGCGGGGCGCATTGGGTGCGGCTGAAGGGCGGGCTGCCGACGATTCCTGTTCGTGACATGCTGGTCCACCGGCGTGAGGGCGATCTGGTGATCGCGACGTTCGGACGCGGGTTCTATGTGCTGGACGACATCACTCCGCTGCGACAAACGAAAGCGCCGTCATTAGAGCAGGCTGCGTCACTGTTTCCGGTGAAGGACGCGCTGATGTACGTCGAACGGCGTCCCCTGGGCGGGCCGAAGAAAGGATTCCAAGGCGACGCTTACTTCGCGGCGGAGAATCCTCCATATGGCGCCGTGTTCACAGCGTACCTAAAGGAAAAGATTAAGACTAAGAAAGAGAAGCGGCAGGACGCAGAGAAAGAGGCAGCGAAGAAGAATCAGCCGCTTTCCTATCCTACGAATGACGAGTTGCGGGGCGAGGCACAGGCAGCAAAGCCCGAGGTTTATTTCATGGTTTATGACGAGAGCGGAGCTGCGATCCGGCGGGTGGAAGGGTCGACGGACGCTGGATTTCAGCGGACGGCGTGGGACTTGCGATACCCCGCAGCACGGGTTCCCGAGCACGACGACGAAGAAGAGGGGTTCCCGGACGCCAGTGGCCAGGGACCATTGGTGGTTTCGGGAACGTATTCCGTGCGTATGTTCCAGAAGGTGGAAGGCAGAGTGACGGAAGTTGGCGGGCCGCAAGCGTTCAAAGTGACCACCGAGGGCGCATCGACCATGACCGCGGCTGATCGCGCTGCGCAAGCGGAATTCCTGCGTAAGACGGCGAGGCTGTATCGCGCGGTGAATGGAGCACTTCGTACTGCGGATGATGTCCAATCGCGTGTGAAATCGATGCGCGATGCACTGCGGGAGACTCCAGCCGCGCAGCAGCAGTTGGGCAGCGAAGTGGATGGAATCGAGCAACGCAATCGCGACATCCTGCGGACGCTACGTGGCGACATGGAGATCGCAAGGCGCAACGAACCAGTGCCATCGTCAATCGATCAGCGGGTCCAATCCATCATGGAAGGCGAACGGTTTTCGATTGCCAAGCCGACACAGTCGCACGTGGATTCCTACAACATCGCTGCGACGGAGTTTGGGGAGCAGCTTGCGAAATTGAAGACGCTGGTCGACGTGGATCTGGCAAAGCTCGAAAGAAATATGGAGGCGGCAGGAGCGCCCTGGACGCCCGGGCGAGTCCCCGACTGGAAGGAGCAATAGACTCCGTGGGCGCTACGAGTTGGTTGGGAAACTGATTCCCCAGAATTGCTTGGAATCATCGCTCTGGTCGACGAACTCGACTCCGTACGTCGAAGTTCCCTGTACGGCCGCGATCACCGACACAATGCGGGCCGAAACCTGCGTACCGCGCTGATTCTTTAATGTCACGACCGTACCGACCGGCAGGTCGCGGCTCAGTTGCACCGCCGCGCCGTGTCGATTCAGGTTCGTGGCCTTCGCCGGCATGGTGAAAGAAACCTTCAGACGATCTTCGCCCGTCATGCCAACCGGAGCGTTTAACGCCATCCGGCTGCTTCGGCGCTTCGAAGCCTGAAGGCGATTGAGTGCGGCGGAAGCTAAGTGTGTGTGCGTCTTATGGCGGTGGTCCGAGTGTTTGAGGCTCATAACTGTTCAGAGCAAGGTAGACTCAGCCGCTCGAGCCTGCAAAGTACGTCGGTCACTCGGTGATGGTTACTCTTAAAGTGATAGATATCCGGGGACTTGCATCGACGAAACAAGGCTTCCAGAGCGGCTTTTGAGCCAATTGGCGCAAACTTATCCGAGAGTTTTCTCTTGCAAGTGCGCGGGAAAAATGCTGGGAATTCCTTGTCGCTGTGACGCGAAATCGTTCTCAACCAAAACTTCCGCAGTTGAAAAATTAAACAGAGCGCAGTTGAAGTAAGTGTTTGAGTTTACGGTTCGTCTTCATGCACAACTTGCTTGCATTCTTGTCGTGAGCCTGTGATACACTCGCCGCCGACTGTTGCTCGCGTTGTGGGACGCGGCACAGCCGTGGGGAAATCCTTCTTTGCCCAGGGGGACTGGGGAATGGGCCTCGCGTTAATGGTTCTGATTTGGCTGATCACGCTGGTCAGCACGTACTTCTTTGTCGCGAAAACCTGGTGGCTGCCAGCGGGAGCTTCTGCCGCGACCGGCTTCATCGACCGGCAATTCACACTGACCTTCATCATTATGGGGATTGTCTTCCTCGCGGCCCAGCTCGGTCTGGGTTATATCGTGTGGAAGTACAAGCACACTCCTTCTTCGCCGCCAGTCGCATACTCACACGGAAATACCACTCTGGAAATCGTGTGGACGACGTTGACGACCATCCTGTTCGTCGGGCTTAACCTGATGGGCAGCACGACGTGGGCGGCACAGCGGTTTGATCGCGAACCACCGGCGAATGACGTCAAGGTGGAAGTCACCGGCATGCAGTTCGCGTGGTACTTCCGCTATCCCGGAGCTGATGGCACATACGCGAAGACGAAAGCGAGCCTGATGGATCCGTCCGCGGGCGGCGAGGCCGCCGTGGGACTGGACACGACCGATCCAGCGGCAAAGGATGACGTGGTTACGGGAACGATGTATCTTCCGGTCAACCGTGAAGTCGATCTGAGCATGCGCTCGGTCGATGTGATTCATGACTTCTTCGTGCCTCAGCTGCGCTTCAAGCAGGATGCGGTTCCGGGGCTCAATATTCACATGCACTTCACCCCAACCGAGATCGGCGAGTATGAGATTGCCTGCGCCGAACTGTGCGGGCTGGGACACTACAAGATGCATGGTGTGGTGCACGTCGTAAGCCAGGAAGACTTCGACAAGTGGTTAGCGGCTCGGGAGGCGGAGAAACAATAAATGGTCGCCATGGAAAGCCCGCACGGGCACGCTCCTCAGGGGTTCATTCGGAAATACATTTTCAGTCTGGATCACAAAGTCATCGGCATTCAGTATTTCTTCCTCGCGCTCACGGCGGTGTTTGTCGGAATGTTCCTTTCACTGCTGATGCGCATCCACATGGTCTGGCCGAATGCTTCCATTCCATTGGTGGGCGAGATCAAGCCTGAGCAATATCTGGCACTGCTCACGATGCACGGCACGATCATGGTGTTCTTCGTGCTGACAACGGCGCCGCAGGGCGGATTCGGAAATTACTTTCTGCCCATTCAGATTGGCGCGCCCGATATGGCGTTCCCGGTCCTGAATATGCTGTCGTTCTGGACGACGTTCGTCGGCTTCATCGTGATTCTCGCGGCGTTCTTCGTGCAAGGTGGCGCGCCGCTACATGGTTGGACGGGATATCCGCCACTCAGTGCAATCCAGTCGGCGGGTCCTGGCGAGGCGCTTGGCGCGGATTTGTGGATCACCAGCATTGCGATCTTCTGCATCGCCTCGCTGATGGGTGCGCTCAACTTCATTACGACGACGCTTGATTTGCGGGCCAAGGGCATGACGCTGATGCGGATGCCTCTGACCTGCTGGTCATGGTTCATCACCGCAATCCTGGGACTGCTGGCGTTCGGCGTGTTGCTATCGGCCGGCATTTTGCTTTTGATGGATCGCAATCTGGGAACCAGTTTCTATGTGCCCCTCGTCGTGGTGAACGGGCAGGTGCTGGCGCACAAAGGCGGCTCGCCGCTACTGTGGCAGCACTTGTTCTGGTTCTTCGGACACCCTGAGGTGTACATCGCGATTCTGCCGGGCATGGGCGTAGCGTCGCAGATTCTGTCGACGTTCTCGCGGAAACCGATCTTTGGCTATCGCGCCATGGTGTACGCGATGCTGGCCATCGGGTTCTTCGGATTCATGGTGTGGGGCCATCACATGTTCATGAGCGGTATGAGCCCCTATTCGGCATTCGCGTTTTCCATTCTGACGATGTGCATTGGAGTGCCGTCGGCCATCAAGACGTTCAACTGGCTCGGGACGATGTGGAAGGGGCGCATACGATTCGACACTCCGATGCTGTACGCGATCGGATTCGTGTCTTTATTTGTGTCGGGTGGACTGAGCGGCCCGTTCCTGGCGCAACCTGTGCTCGATATTCAACTGCATGACACGTACTTCGTGGTCGGACACTTCCACCTGATCATGGGTGTAGCTGCGATCTTCGGCATCTTTGCGGCGACTTATTACTGGGTTCCGAAGATGTTTGGCCGAATGATGAATGAGAGCATGGGGCGTGTGCACTTCTTCATCACGCTTGCCGGCACGTATGCGATCTTCATGCCGATGCACTACCTCGGCATGGCGGGGCAGACTCGGCGCTATTCGCAGTTCACCGAGGTTGCGTACCAGGCGAAGTTGCTTCCGCTGCAAACGTTCATGACGTATGCGGCGTTCGTCACGATCGCAGCGCAGTTCATCTTCGTGATCAACCTCT
>Ga0335082_10005614_pt1 | contig 13730 bp, 10 predicted proteins | sample Lox_Sample_41_FD_206718 | JGI IMG/M metagenome (GOLD analysis project Ga0335082, IMG submission 206718) | Soil microbial communities from Loxahatchee National Wildlife Refuge, Florida, United States - Lox_Sample_4.1 | ecosystem: Environmental > Terrestrial > Soil > Wetlands | place: USA... | reverse complement strand
GGTGGTCCTGTCCGGGGTGCCGGCGGTGTGGCTGGCCGCGGTGTGCCTGCTGACGGTGGCCGCGGTGGTGACCCCGGAGGCCGGGCTGGGGCTGGCGGCCGTGGTGCTGGTGCCGTACGTGGCGGTGCTGGGGATGAGCCGCGCGCGGATGGAGCGCCTGCGGCTGCCGGCCGGGTGGGTCCGCTGGCTGCTGGCGGCGGTCCACGAGGAGGAGGCCGAACTCGCCGAGGCGATCAGGCCCAGGCCTGGCACCTGGCGTGACGCGATCGCCGCGGTCGCGGCGCTGATCGCGGTGGTCGGGGCGAGCACGGTGATGGAGGTCGCGGCCACGGCCGCGGGCCGCCGGTACGCGGTCGCGGATATCGTGACCGGCGGGCTGGTGCTGGCCGTGGTGACCAGCCTGCCGAACGCGGTGAGCGCGGTGTACCTGGCCCGGCGCGGCCGCGGCGCCGCCGTGCTGAGCACCGCCCTGAACAGCAACGCGATCAACGTGGCCGGCGGGCTGCTGATCCCGGCGAGTCTGGCTGGGCTCGGGCCGGGTTCGGGGCAGGACACGCTGGTGGCCGCCTGGTACGCGGGCCTGACCGTGCTCGCGCTCGCGCTGGCGTACCGCGGCCGGGGCGTGGGCCGCGCGTCAGGCACGGCGATCATCGCGGGATATCTGGCGTTCGTGACCACCTTGATCATCACCGTGGAACAAGAAGGCGTCCGCCCGGCGGCGGCGGTACTCCCGGCCGTCGCCGTCGCGGCGGCCGGTGCGCTGCTCCTGGCCCGGCCCGCGGCGCGGCCAGCGACCCGCACCTGATCCCGATCCCGATCGGCGATCGAAGGCCGACTGTCCGGTGGCACTATCCTCCCCTCGTCGTCGCAGGTTACAGTCACTAACAGGACAGAAGGGGCCGGGTGCCGCTGCGACTGAGGCGGTGGGGGTGGGTGACGGCTGACGCGGCCGAGGTCGTGATCACGACCAAGTTGTTCAGGCCGGGCCTCCGGCAGCAGACCGTGGAGCGCAAGCGGCTGTATGACCTGCTGCGCGAGGGACGGACGCTGCCGCTGACCCTGGTCGTCGCGCCGGCCGGGTGGGGCAAGAGCACGATCGTGGCCGACTGGCTGGCTCGCGATGATGTCACCGCGGGCTGGGTTTCGCTCGACGGCGGCGACAACGACCCGAAGCGCTTCTGGCGGTACCTGCTGCTCGCCGCCGACCAGGCGGGCTCGGCGGCGGGGGCCGCCGCGTTGCGGCGACTGGACGCGGCCGGTTCCGACGTGCTGCGTGATGTGCTCCCCGCGTTCGTCAACGAACTGGCGTCGGCCGAGACTCCGCTGGTGCTCGTGCTGGACGACTACCATCTCGTCACGAGCACGCGGGTGCACACGACGGTCGCGATGCTGCTGGACCGTTCCCCGCCGCAGCTGCACCTGATGCTTCTCACCCGGGCCGACCCGCCGCTGCCGCTCAGCCGTCTGCGGGTAAGCGGGGACCTGGCCGAGCTGCGGGCCGACGACCTGCGGTTCAGCGCCGCTGAGGCGGTGGAGTTCTTCAGCAGCAGGCTTGGCCCGCTGTTGTCCGAGCACGACGTGCTCAGGCTGCTAGCGCGGACCGAGGGATGGGCCGCGGGGCTCCAGCTGGCCGCGCTGCGGCTGCGGGACCGGGCGGACCCGGCTGATTTCATCGAGCGGCTCACCGGCGCGGACTGGCACATCGTCAACTACCTCGGCGAGGAGGTGCTGGCCAGCCAGCCAGCCGAGATCCAGGAGTTCTTGCTGGTGACCTCGATCCTGAACCGCATGTGCGCACCGCTGTGCGACGCGCTCACCGGCCGGGCCGACGGCGCCAGCCTGATCAGCGAGATCTACCGCGCCAACTTGTTCCTGGTGCCGCTGGACGACGAGCACCGCTGGTTCCGGTATCACCACCTGTTCGGCGGCCTGCTCCGGCACGAGCTGGCCAGGACAGCACCGGATCGCCCATCGGTCCTGCACCAGCGGGCCGCGCAGTGGTACGCCGATCGCGGCGACGCCGCCGAGGCGATCGGACACGCGATCGCGTCGGGCGACGGATCGCTCAGCGGCCGGCTGGTGGCGGCGCACTGGCGTCGGCCGTTCAACGCCGGGCAGCTCGAAACGGTGCGGATGTGGCTTGACGCACTGCCCGCCGAACTCGTCGCGACCAGCGCCTCGCTGTCGGCGGCGCGGGTGTGGGTGGCCCTCGATACGGGCCGGCTTGAGGAAGTCGGTGCCGCGCTCGACACGGCCGAGACCTCGGTTCCGCCGGATGCTCAGCTGATGGTGCTGCGCGCGCTGCAGCTGTACAAGGCCGGGGATGTGGGCGGGGCGGCCGCCCGGCTGCGGGAGATCTCGCCGAGTGCCGGCGACCCGTTCATCGCCACCGTGCACCAGCTGGTCCAGGGCATCTCCTGGATGTGGCTGGGGGATACCGGCCGCGCCGGGGAACTGCTGGTCGAGGCGGCCCGCCGGGCCGAGGATGACGGCAACCGGCTGGCCTATATCTACGCCGAGGGGTGCCGGGCGCTACTGGCGGTGAACCGGGGCGACCTGGCGCTCGCGGACTCGCTCGTGGCCGACGCGGAATCGGCGGTGGCCCAGACGCTCAGCGGCTCGCATTTCGTGGCCATGTTCCCGGCCCTGGCCGGGGCCCGGCTGGGAATCGAGCGCGCGGACTGGGCCGGGGCGCGGCATGCGGCCGAAGTGGCGGTGGAACTAGGCCGCCGCGGCGCCGGCCGGGTAGAACTCGCCGCGGCCCTGCTCACGGCGGCGAAGGCCAGCCGGATCTGCCCTGACCCGCAGGACCGCGGCGTTGATCCGGGGGCGCTGGTGGGTGAGGCGCGCGGCATACTGCGGCATTGCGCCGACCCTGGGCCGCTCGTCAGCACGTGGCTGGCCGGAGAACAGCGCGCCGTGGCGGCGCTCACCCGGCAGGAGGGACTGATCGAGCCGCTGACCGACCGGGAACTCACGATCCTGCGGCTGCTGCCCGCGCCTTCGTCCCTGCGGGAGCTGGCCTCGGAGCTGTTCGTCACGCCTAACACACTCAAGACCCACCTTCGGGCGATCTACCGCAAGCTCGGCGCCGAATCCAGGGAAGAGGCGGTGATCCGCGCCCGGGAGCGCGGCTTCATCTAGGATCTACCCTCGCCGCCCGCTCGAGCCCGCCGCCCGCCTTCGCGGCGAAACCAGGGATCACGACGGTCAGGGCCAGCCCGGCGATAAGCCAGCCCAGCACCAGGTAGGGAAGGAACCGATACGGCGCCGGCGGAACCGGCCAGATGTTGTGGTACAGCACGAACCCGGCGATGAGCACGCCTGCCACCGGAGGCATGAGCTGGACCGGTGAGCGGCGACCCAGGTGCCAGGCAGCGGCCACGTTAGTGAGAACGTACATGACCAGCAGGGACAGGGTCCCGGTCGTGGCCAGGTAGAAGAACACGTTGAGTGCCGAGGTCCCGGCCAGCCGGAAGGCGGTGAGCAGGACCAGGCCGATGATCATCTCCGCCGCCAGCGCCCGCCGCGGCACGCCGGTCGCCGCGGACACTCCGGACAGACGGCGCGAGGCCAGCCCGTCCCGGCCGAACGCGAACATCATGCGGGCGGCGACGGTCACCCCGCCGAGCCCGGCGCCGAGCGCGCTGAGCACCGCGCCCAGGTCGAGCAGGGCAGCCAGCGGGGTGCCCACGTACCGCCGGGCCAGCTCGCCCAGCGGCGCCTGGGAATGACGGAAGGCGGATACTCCCGCCGCGCCGGTGCCGAACCCGAGCGTCTGGACGGTGATGCAGGCCACGTAGAAGACGGCGCCGAAGGCGACCGCGGTGATGATGGCCCGGGGGATCATGCGCCTGGGCACGAGGGACTCCTCGCCCAGCGAGCCGGCCGACTCGAAGCCGGCGAAGGCCAGGAAGCCCGACGTCGCGGCCAGGGTCAGGGCGGAGAGGCCGACTCCGGGCGGGAGCACGAACACGGCGCCCGGCCAGCCCTGACCGCCGGGCGCGGTCCCCGCCGACAGCCGCCAGCAGATCGCGCCCATGAGCACGAGGATGAGGCAGACCGAGACGACCTCGAACACCAGCACCGACCTGGTCGTCGGCCGGACCCCGCGAGCGGCGAGCACCCAGATGACCGCCCACGCGGCCAGCGCCAGCGGATACCAGTCGGCGTCGCCGGCCAGCCCCGTGGCGCTCAGGAAGGCCCGCCCGAAGATGGCCACGCCCATGATCGAAACCGGCGGGAAGACCAGGTACGTGCCGAGCAGCGCCCATCCGGCCAGGAACCCCGGCCGGGGGCCGAGGGTGTTGCCGACGAAGGCGTAGACCGACCCGGCGTGGCTGAACTCGGCGGCCAGCCGGACGAACCCGTAGGCCACGAGTCCGACGCCCAGGGCCGCGACGGCGAAGGCCAGCGGCGCGGCCCGGCCGAGTTCGGCGGCGGCCGCGACTCCGGTGACCGACATCGCGAGCGTGGGCGCCATGACGCCCACCGAGACCGACGCCGTCTCCGGGAAGCGGAGCTCACGGCGCAGCGCCGGCCGGGAGGCCGGCTCGGCCGGGTGCGGCTGGGCTGTGCTGTGGCGAAGGTTCATGGTCGCGCCGCTCACCCGGCGAGCCAGCCGCCGTCGGCGACCAGCACGGACCCGGTGATGTACGAGGCCTCGGGCGAGCACAGCCAGACGGCGGCGGCGGCGATCTCCTCCGGCTCGGCGATGCGACCCAGTGGCACCGTCCGCAGCAGGTCATCGCTGACCGCCGAGGTCATGCCGGTCCGGGTCACCCCGGGGGCGATCGCGTTGACGCGGATTCCCGTGCCGCCGAGTTCCAGCGCCGCCGCGCGGGTCAGGCCGTGCACCCCGTGCTTGGCCGCGATGTAGGCGCCGTTGTCGGGCATCGCGGCGGCGCCGAGCATCGAGGACGTGTTGACGATGGCGCCATGTCCCTGGGCGCGCATCTGCCGGATCTCGGCCCGCATGCACCGCCACACCCCGGCCAGGTCCACCTGGAGGATCCGCATGAAGTCCTCCTCGGAGTACTCATCCAGCGGAAGATACGGCCCGGGCACGCCGGCGTTGTTGAGGGCCGCGTCGAGGCTGCCGAAGGCCCTCACCGCGCGCCCGACGGCACCGGTCACGGCCCGGAGATCCCTGACGTCTGCCACCAGCGCTTCGGCGCGCACGCCCGCCGCCGATGCGGCCGCCGCGGTGTCCGCGAGGCCTTCGGCGTCGATGTCGAGCAGCGCCACCGCGGCCCCGGCGGACGCGAAGGCGAGAGCGCTGGCCCGCCCGATGCCGGAGGCAGCGCCGGTGATCAGCGCGGCGCGCCCGGACAGGTCAGCGGCCACGTCATCCCTCCCGCCGCATACGAGTCATCCACGGTAGTACCCGGCCAGGGCCGCGCGCAGGGCGGCCCGGGCACGGTGCAGCAGGACCCGCTGGTTCGCCGCCGAGACCCCCAGCGCGGCGCAGACCTCCTCGGCGGACATCCCGCTGATGTCGCGCATGGTCACCACCTGCCGCTGCCGTGGCGGCAGCGCCGACACCGCCCGGTCGAGCTGGAGCAGGATTTCCTTGGAGAGCACCGCGCTTTCCGGGGTGATGTCCCAGCGGGACGGGGCGGCAAGGGAGAACCAGGACCCGGCCGGCTCATCCGCTCCGTCCTCCAGTGGTGACCGGGGCACCGTCCTGGCCTCACGCACGCCGCGAGTTCGCGCCCGGTTGACCAGGATGGTGAACGTCCAGGTGCGCAGCGACGAGCGGCCTTCGAACCTGGCCAGGCCGCTCAGCATCCCCAGCCACGCCTCCTGGACCACGTCCTCGGCGGATTGCGGACTGGCCACGAACGACCGCGCCAGCCTGAGCATGGTGGGCGACCACTGCTCCACGAGCCGGGATATCGCCTCCTCGTCCCCCGCCCGGAGCAGCGCCAGGAGGTCCGCCTCGGGGTAGGTAGCGTCATCTGCCTGGGACATCACGGTCGCCTCCTGATCTCGGGTAACCGCAGCCTCGCCCGGCGACCCGGCGAGGCACCTCCCCCCTCACCCCATCTCACCCGGGTGAGAGATGGGTGCGCGGGCGCGAGAAGCTGCCTGCCCCTGTAACGCCCGCGCCCCCCGCAGGACGGAACAGCCATGACAGCCATGATCGGCAGCACCGACTGCCCGCCCGCTGACCTGGCGGCCACCCGGGCCGTGATCGCTGCGTCGATCGGCTACACCTCCGAGTACGCGTTCAGCCGTGCCTTCACCCGCGCCCGCCGCACACCCCCCGGCCGCTACCGAACCCAGGCCACCAGCCAGCGGTAGCGGCGGCACCTCCGGGACCGGTCGGGCGGACCGGCTATTGCGGGCGGCGGTACCGCAGGAAAAGGAACCCGTCCTGTTCGCACAGCGACCGGATCTGCCAGCCCGGCCCGGACGGCAGGGCCGGGCCGGCCAGGATCCGCTTGGCGTCGCCCCCGGCCAGCAGCGGCGATACGGTAAGGCACAGCTCATCCAGCAGGCCCGCCGCTACGAGCTGCCCGTTCAGGGTGGGGCCGCCCTCCGCGAGCACGCGGGCGTACCCGCGTTCGGCCAGTGCGCCGAGCGCCACGGGCACGTCCAGCGGCCCGTAATGCTCCGCGCGAACGGTCCCGGCCGCGACGAGCACCACATCGGCCTGGCGGCGCAGTACCGCGAACAGCGCCTGGTCGGCGGGGCCACCCAGGCCGCCGGACACGCCGGCGATCGCGGTGGCGCCGTCGATGCTGGCGATCATGTTGAGCCGCACCGCGGGCCGCGTCCGGGCCGACGGCAGGTCGCCGTACAGTGCGGCCAGGTCAACAGGGTCGCAGGGAAATGGCAGGAGCTGCCGCATCAGTCGCCTCCGGTAGCCGGCGGCCCGCGGATCAGGCCGTGATGACTCATGGTCCCGGTGGCGGCTCCCGGCGTTACGCCGCCGGAGCTGTAACACATCCCGGGGTTGCCGGGACTCCGTTAGCAACAGGCGACGACAACGATCGTGACGCGGAGGAGGGATCACCTCGTGACCGACACATACGACGTGCTGGTGATCGGGGCCGGGCCGGCCGGCGAGCACACGGCCGGCCGCCTGGCCGACGCAGGCCTGCGGGTCGCCATCGTGGAACGGGAGCTAGCCGGCGGAGAATGCTCGTACTGGGGATGCATCCCGTCCAAGACGCTCATCCGGCCGGGCGACGCCCTCGCCGCGGCCCGGCGCGCGCCGGGCGCCGCGGAGGCGGTGACCGGCCGGCTGGACGTCCCCGCCGCCTTCGCCCGGCGCGACTACATGACCTCCGGCTGGCGGGACGACGGCCAGCTTCGCTGGATGGACAGCAAAGGCATCGCGTTCATCCGCGGTACCGGCCGCCTGACCGGGGAGCGCGCCGTCGAGGTCGGGACCGCCGACGGCGCCATCCGGCCGCTGCGCGCGGAACGGGCCGTCGTGCTGGCTACCGGCAGCCGTCCGTTCGTCCCTCCCGTTCCCGGCCTGGCCGAAGCTCGGCCCTGGGACAACCGGGCCGCGACCAGCACGAAGGAGGTCCCGCGGCGGCTGCTCGTGCTCGGCGGCGGCGCCGTCGGGGTCGAGATGGCCCAGGCGTTCAGGCGGCTCGGCAGCGAGGAGGTCGTGATCCTGGAGGGGGCGGACCGGTTGCTCGCGCGCGAGGAGCCGTTCGCCGGCGCCGAACTGCGCGCCGCGTTCGAGGCCGAGGACATCGCCGTGGTGACCGGCGTGCGGATGACCGCGGCCCGCCGGCTGGGCCGGGACGGGCCGGTCGTGGCCCAGCTCGCGGACGGGCGGGAGTTCAGCGGCGACGAGATCCTGGTTGCGGTGGGTCGCAGGCCCGCCACCGACGGCCTCGGCCTGGAGCACGCCGGGCTGGAGCCGGGCAGGCCCGTCCGCGTGGACCAGACACTCCGGGTAGTCGGTGTGTCCGGAGGCTGGCTGTACGCGATCGGCGACTGCAACGGGCTCGCCCCGCTCACCCACATGGGCAAGTACCACGGCCGCGTCGCCGCCGCGGCGATCCTGGGCCAGGACCTGGCCGACGAGGCCTCTGAGCTCATCGTCCCCCGGGTGACGTTCACCGATCCCCAGGTGTGCGCCGTCGGCCGCACCGCCGCTCAGGCGCGGGCCGCCGGGCTGCGGGTCACCGTGGTCAGCACGCCGACCGGAGACGTGCCGGGCGCGTATACCCAGGGCGACGGCATCCGCGGCATCAGCCAGCTGGTCATCGACGACCAGCGGCGGACCATCGCCGGCGCCACCTTCACCGGCCCGGGACTGCAGGAACTGCTTCACTCGGCGACGGTCGCCGTCTGCGGGGGCGTGACCGTCGACCAGCTGCGGCACGCGGTGCCGTCGTTTCCCACGGTCAGTGAAGTCTGGCTGCACCTGCTCGAGGCCTACGGCCTGTAGACGAAAGGACCCTCATCATGGATGGCTTGCCGATCGGCGACTATGCCCTGCTGTCAGACTGCCGCTCGGCCGCGCTGGTGAGCCGGGCCGGCTCGGTGGACTGGTTGTGCTTCCCCCGATTCGACGCGCCCGCCGTGTTCGCCCGGATCCTCGACCCCGACGGCGGGCACTTCGCGATCCGGCCCGCGGGCGAGTTCGAGGCCAGCCGCGCCTACCTGGCGCAAACGATGGTGCTGGAGACGACCTTCAGAACCGCAGCCGGCACCGCGGTGCTGACCGACGCGATGGCGGTCGGCCGCAACGAGCGGGGGCACGACCTTGGCGCGGATTCTCCCGGCGTGCTGCTGCGCCAGCTGGCCTGCACGGACGGGGAGATGGACATCGAGGTCAGCTATGCTCCGCGTCCCGAATACGGCCTGATCCACCCGATCCTGGAAGAAGTGCCCGGCGGGCTGGCCGCCCGTGGCGGCGCGGGTCGCCTGCTGTTGTGCGCACCCGGCGGTTTCCTCCTCGACGGGGCCACCGCGCACGCCCACTTTCATCTGACCGCCGGTCAGGTGGTGGCGTTCGCGCTTCAGCACGCGCCGGTATGGGATCAGCCCCTGGCGGCCTGGCCCCCCGCCGAGATCATGGTCCGGCTGGCGGATACGGCGGAAGGCTGGCGGTCCTGGTCGGCGATCCACCAGACCTATGAGGGGCCATGGCGTGACCTGGTGCACCATTCCGGCCGGGTGCTGCAGGCGCTGACGTTCGCGCCGACCGGGGCCATCGTGGCCGCGCCCACCACGTCGCTGCCCGAGACGATCGGCGGCGAGCGGAACTGGGATTACCGCTACACCTGGGTCCGCGACGCCAGCCTGACCATGGAGGCGCTGTGGGTGGCGGCGTGCCCGGATGAGGCGGGCAAGTTCTTCGGCTTCCTGGCCGACGCGGCAGCGTCTCAGCTGCAACGCGGGGTGGATCTGCAGATCATGTTCGGGATCGGGGGCGAGCGCGACCTGTCCGAGCGGGAACTGCCGCACCTGGCCGGATGGCGGGACAGCCACCCGGTGCGGGTGGGCAACGGCGCCTGGACCCAGCGGCAGCTGGACGTGTACGGCGAGCTGCTCGGCGCCGCGCAGCGGCTGGTCGAGCAACTGGGCGAGCCGGACCCGGTCACGCGGCGGTTCCTGGCCGCCGCGGCGGACACCGCCGCCAGCCGCTGGAAGGAGAAGGATCAGGGGATCTGGGAGATCCGGGGTGAGCCGCGCGATTTTCTCTACTCCAAGCTGATGTGCTGGGTGGCTCTGGACCGGGCGATCGCGCTGGCCCCGCGACTCGGCGCGGAGGAGCGGGTCACCGGCTGGACGACCGCCCGCGACGAGATCCGGGCGGCCATCCTGGAGCACGGCTGGAGTGAGCAGGCCGGCGCGTTCACCCAGGCGTTCGGCGGCGAGGATCTGGATGCCTCGAACCTGATGCTGGTGATCACCGGGTTCCTGCCCGGGGACGACCCGCGGATGAAGGCCACCATCGACGCCACCGCCGAGCGCCTCACCGACAAGCGTGGCCTGGTGTACCGCTACCTGGCCCAGGACGGGCTGGCCGGGGAGGAAGGCACCTTCCTGCTGTGCACCTTCTGGCTGGCCCAGGCGCAGGCGCTGGCCGGGGAGGTCGACCAGGCGGTGGCGACGTTCGAGCGGGCTGTGTCGGCCAACAACGACGTGGGCCTGCTCGCCGAGGAAATCGACGCGGACGGTGAGATGATCGGCAACTTCCCGCAGGCGTTCAGCCACATCGGCCTGGTCAACGCCGCCTGGGCCATCGCCCAGGCCGAGCAGCGCGGGAACTGACTATGGCCGCGGGCAGATACCGGATCGTCCTGCGCGGCAGGCTCAGCGAAAGCTTCGAGTCCGCCTTCGACGGGATGACCCTGGAACACGGCCCCAACCGGACCGTGCTGACCGGCGACGTCCGTGACCAGGCCCAGCTCTACGGACTAATCGACCGGCTCCAGGAGTTCGGGATCGAACTGCTCGCGGTGGAACCAGCCGACAGCCCCGGCGGGGCTTCCGAGCCGGGGCTGTTACCCGGCTCGGGCGGGTGGTCCGTGGCTGTGCAGAACTTTGGTCTTGTCCTTGTTCCAGGCGGTGGTGGTGCCGTCGGGGTTGACGACCAGGGTCCAGCCCCAGTGGTGGATGGCGATCTGGTGGTGGAACTGGCACAGCAGGACGCAGTCCTTGACCGAGGTGGTGCCGCCGTGCTTCTTGTGCTTGGTGTGGTGCACCTCGCACGCGCCGGCCGGCTGGCTGCAGCCGCCGGCCCACTGGCAGTGCCGGTCCCGCAGCAGCACGGCGTTGCGGATCCCGGCCGGGACCGTCTCGGCATAGCCGATGTCCAGCGGCAGGCTGGGACCGGCCAGCCGGGCGCCGAGCTGACGACGGCGCAGGAAGCTGGCCAGCCCGCCCGGCCCGGATACCAGGTCGACGGCCTTGCCGATCACGGCCTGCTCCAAGGCGGCCCAGGCCGCGTCGCGCGTCCCATCCCGCCGCCGCGCGTTCAGTTCCACGCACAGCCGGACCAGGTCTTCCAACGCGTCTACGTCGATGTCGCCGGTAACGATCGGGGCCATGGCCGCATCGCAGGCGATGGCCTCGGCGGTGTCACCGTCAAGCCAGGCGCCGTCGTTCGCGCCGGTTTCGGATGCCTGCGCACGGCGGGCGGCCCACTGCTCCCGGACGTGGGCGGTCCACTGGTCCTGGAGCGCGGAGTCGGCGTCGAGCAGGATCAGGTCGGCCAGGGAGATGTGCGCCCAGGCTTTGACCGGCTGCCCGGCTCGCTCGGGAAGCAGGCCGCTGGCGGCCAGCCTGCGCATGGCTTCTTGCAGGGCGTCGTGGTGCCGCTGCTCCTGGCTACGGTCATCGTCGGCGCCCGCCGGGGCGGCGAGTGCGTCCAGCACCCGGCCCACCATCTCGGCGCACTCCGGCGTGAGGTCCCCGTGCATGACGCCTGCGCCGCCGAAGGTCGTGGCCAGCTTGACGCTGCGGTCCGTGAAGTCCTGGTCCGGGTCCTCGTCCGGCAGGTCGCCGCGGGCCCGCTCGTACATCTGCGCGAACAGTCCGGCCAGCTCCTCCAGCCCCAGCCCAGCGGCCGCGGCCGCGACCAGCACCTCGTCTGCGTCGTCCCGGTACTGCTCCGGGAGTTTCCCGGTCCACAGGCAGATCAGCCGGCCGACCGGCTCGGTGACCTGCCCGGCCGCCAGGGCCGCGAGTACCTGGGGGTGGGTGGCGCTCCGTTTGGCCCAGGCGGTGTGCCCGACGGCGGCGCCGCGGGTGATTCCGGTCCGGTGGATCAGCCAGGACACCGCGCTGTAGTCGGCGTCGTCCGAGTACCCCTGCCCGGCGGTGAACGCCGAAAGGACCCAGGCCCGGGCCGCGGTCAGCACCGCGGCGTCCCGTTCCAGCTCGCGCAGGCATTCAGCCTGGGTGGTGATCGGAAGCTGGGCGGCGTCGGCGGCGGCCAGGTAGCCCAGTCCGGCGCGAACCATGTCCAGCGCCTCACGGGCTGATGCCGGGGCAATACCCACCTGGGTCACCTCCCTCCGCGGATGAGTCGCTGCTGCTGGCGGTTCTTGCTCGTCCCGGAGGGCAGGTTTCTAGGATCTGAATTCGATTCTACCGCTCGGCTACGACATTTCGGCTAGTTGCCACGCCGATCGGCCGAATTGGTACGCATGGTTGAAAAGAGATTTGTGGTGTCAAGGGCGCCATCGACTACGGGGATACGCCGGGCTACCGGAGCCGGGAAACCGGAGCCGGGAACTGGGAACCATGTCCCGTTCGGGTCGATGAATCCGAAGTACCGGGTCAGCTGGTTACGGCGCGGACCGGGCGGGGCCGAACCGCTGCTCGAGCGCCTTCAGGCCGGGCACGAGCACGCCGTCGCGGACGGCGGCGATGACTTTGTCCTCGTCGGCCTCGTCGCAGTCGAACTGGGAGGACCACTCGACGTAGGTCTGATCGGTCAGGGTGACTGGCCGGGCGGTGATCGAGGACGCATAAGAGCGGACGGGCAGCCCGGCCGCGTGGTCGGCGAAGGTGAACGCGATCTTCCGCTGCTGGTCGTCCAGCGCGACCAGGGTCTCCCGGTGGCCGCCGGCCAGCGGGAAGATCCGGACGCAGCCGACACGATCGGCGGGGCCGTCCTCGATCTCGGCCGGCGGCAGCGCGGGGTGCCAGTCCCCGATGGCGGCGAAGTCCCGCAGCAGGGCCCAGACCTCGCCGGCCGGGGCGCCGGCCACCGTGCTCTCTGTTATCTGTGGCATGTCAGCCTCCTTACGTCAGATGCGGTTCCGGTTCGGACACTGTCATGTCCGGGACGGTGGTCGGGCCCGGCTTGTCCCGGCGCAGCAGCCCGAGCGCGATCAGCGGGAAGATCAGCACCGACAGCAGGCCGGCGCAGACCAGCGCGGCCGCGGTCACCGAACTGAGCTTGCCCAGCGCCACCCCTATCTGCGTGGCCGTCACGATGAACGGCAGCGAGGTCGCCTGCAGCAGCCCGAGGGCCAGGGTCGGCCTGGTGCCGTTGGCGCGCAGGCCGGGCAGCGCGGGCAGGCCGCGCACGGCCAGCAGCGCGAGCAGGAACAGCGGGACCCGGGCCAGCGCGGACGGACTGTGCAGCAGCCCGGTCAGGTCGAGCCGGATCCCGCTGCTGACGAAGAACACCGGCACCAGGAACCCATAGCCGATCGCGTCGAGCTTGGTACGGAAGTTCGGGTGCGAGGAGGAATCGCGGTCCACCAGGCCGACGATGGCGCCGGCCAGGAAGGCACCCAGGATCGATTCCAGGCCGAACCGCTCGGCCAGCACGGTGAACGCCACCAGCAGCAGGACGGCACAGCGAACCCTGATCTCGGCGGTGGTGTCCTGCAACCGGACGAGCACCTGGCCCAGCCGCATGGACCGGGCCGCGCCGGAGACCACGACGCCGGTGACGGCGACGAGCCGGGCGAACGCGCCGAGCACGACGACCCGCGCGCCGGCGCTCCCGCCCGAGGCGGAGAAGAACAGGGACAGCAGCACGATCGCCGCGAAGTCGGCGATGCTCGCCGCGGCCAGGGCGGTCTGCCCCACCTCGCTGTGCACCTGGCCGGCGTCCTTGAGCACCGGGACGACCAGGCCGAGCGAGGTGGCCGACAGCGTGATCGCCAGCAGCAGCGGCTCGGATACCCATCCGGCCGCCGTGAACGACGCGCCGGCGCCGTAGCCCAGCACCAGCGTGGCCAGGTAGCCCAGCACGGCGAAGCGGAGCAGGCGGCCGCGCAATTGGTGCA